>Ga0066710_100002028_pt1 | contig 15912 bp, 15 predicted proteins | sample GraSoiAngelo_159_FD_79666 | JGI IMG/M metagenome (GOLD analysis project Ga0066710, IMG submission 79666) | Grasslands soil microbial communities from the Angelo Coastal Reserve, California, USA - 14_1009_16_40cm | ecosystem: Environmental > Terrestrial > Soil > Grasslands | place: USA...
CGTCCGCCCGCCCCCTCGGAATGAGAATGGGCAGACCTGCGTTCGGAGGCGATCACTCCTTGGAGGCCGGCTGCTCCTCTGCTGCTACTTCAACGGCAGGCAATTCCGGGCTTTCTTCGTCGGCGGGGTTCGGCTCAGCGTCGCTTGCCTCAGCAACGGGCGTAGCTTCTTCCCCGAGCGATTCCTCGGTGGTGGCAGCTTCTTCTTCCGCCTCTTCCGCTCCCGCAGCGTCTTCATCCAGAGCTACGACCTCGGCGCCTTCCGCTTCGTCCTCTGCCATCGCCTCCGCTTCGTCGTAATCCGGGCCGCCTCGTGTCGAGGTCAACTCCTCGAAACGCGCCCTGGAGCCGGCCTTGATGCGCGCCGCCTTGCCAACGCGCTCACGCAGGTAGTAGAGCTTGGCGCGGCGAACGCGCCCCACGCGCACGACCTCTACCTTATCTATAAGAGGCGAGAAGTAGGGAAAGACCCGCTCCACGCCGATGCCGTGGCTGATACGCCGCACAGTGAAGTTCGAATTGATACCGCCGCGGCGGTGGCGAATAACGACGCCTTCAAAGGCCTGGATTCGCTGTCGTTCGCCCTCGATCACTTTGGCGTGGACACGAACCGTATCGCCGGGGCGAAAGGCAGGTATGTTCGCATTCGGTTTCAGGTCGATATAAGAGTGGAGGTCCATGGCGCAACAGGAGAGAGTGTATCGAGAGGGCAGGTTAGGGGCAACCGACCAGCGGACGCGCATCTACCTCTTGTTGGGGGATTAGCCGGTCACCCTTTATTCTGCCAGCCACGCTTTCTCCTCTTCGGTCAGTTCAGCCGAAGACAGTAAGTCCGGCCGGCGCTGGGTGGTCAATAGGAGGTTCCGGCGCCGGCGCCACTTCGCCACCTTCTGGTGATTGCCAGAGAGGAGCACGTCCGGCACCACCAGGCCTCGGTATTCCGGCGGCCGCGTGTAGTGCGGCGCCTCCAGCAAGCCGTGCGCGAAAGAGTCCTCCTGGGCGGACTGGGCGGAGCCGAGCGCGCCCGGGATCTGCCGCACGACGGCATCCACCACGGCCATCGCAGGTATTTCCCCGCCGGAAAGCACGAAGTCTCCGATGCTGATCTCATCCGTCGCCAGGGCCTCGTGCACCCTCGCGTCAAAACCCTCGTAATGTCCGCAGAGGAGGACCAGCCGCTCCTTGCCTGCAAGCTCTACGGCGGTCTCGTGTTCAAAACGCCGGCCGATGGGCGTGAGCAGGATTACGGGTCCCTGTTCGGGCGCCATCGCCAGCACGGCCTCGGTCGCCTCGAAGGCAGGCTCCGGCTTCATCACCATCCCCGGGCCGCCGCCGTAAACGTAGTCGTCGGCTACTTTGTGGCGCCCTTTCGCCCACTGCCGGATGTCATGCATGTGTATGGAGACGATGCCCGCGTCGACCGCCCGCTTGATGATCGACTCGCTGAAGGGCCCGCGAAACATGCCCGGGAAGAGGGTCAATATATCGATGCGCATGCCCACATCGTAGCGGAACAGCCGCCGTGAATCCCGGCAGCATTGCAGGCTACCGTCGATGCTGCCCCTAAGCCGTTAGCGACCTAACGATCGCTCGCCCAAGCGCGTCTCTCCGCTGACCCGGCGTATCCGAGTTTCGTCTTCCCCATTTTCTCCCACTAGCCGTGACGTCAGCGGGCGCTGCCTACGGGGAGCTCAGGCCGGGGTGCTCAAACGCCTCTCCGCGCAACAACTCCAGGGCGTGATGGAGAACCGGAAGGAGCACCGATAGGTTCTCCCGCACTCCCTTTGGGCTGCCGGGGAGATTCACTATGAGGGTCCGGCCCCGCACGCCGGCCACAGCACGGCTGAGCATGGACATGGGCGTGTGCTTCAGGCCTTCCGCGCGCATGGCCTCCGCTATGCCCGGCACCTCGTATTGGATCACGTCCCGGGTCGCCTCCGGCGTCACGTCGCGCGCGCCAAGCCCGGTGCCGCCTGTCGTGATGAGAACGTCCAACCGCCGGTCGTCCGCCCAGTCCTTCAGGCGTAGCGCGATCACCTCTCGCTCGTCAGGAATGATCTCGTGGCGCGCCACCTGGATATTAGCGCCGGTCAGAAGCTCGCGGATGGCCGCCCCGGAGGTGTCCTCGCGCTCTCCGCGAGCACCCATGTCAGAGACGGTCAGGATGCCCGCGCGGAAAGACATTACAGTTTAGCGGAAAGGCAGAAGTTTCTGGCAGAGGCTATTGACATCGGGGAAGCGAGTGGTATGCTTGCCCATGAAGTGGGAGGAAATGGGGCTGACTCCCGCTTTTCGCTTTTCGGCTCACTCAGACCGCCCGTTGTCCTGAGCACGTCGATTGTAGCACAAACCAGCCACTTTTCAGAAGGACGAGCCGACGGTCGTGCAGTTCTGGGGCCAGTACGAATTTACGCTGGACGATAGGGGCAGGGTCTCTGTGCCGGCGCACTTCCGGGAGCAGTTTGGCGTTCGGGCCGTGCTCACTCTGAGCCCCGACGGTTGCATTGAGGCCTATACGGAGGCCGGTTTCTCCAAGATGTCAGACCAGGTGGCCGCGTTGCCCCGGACGACCTCTGAGGGTCGACAGTCGCGCCGGGACTTCTACGGCCAGACGTTTCAGGCCGACCTGGACCGCCAGGGCCGCATTCTTATCCCTTCTGCACTGCGCCAAAGCGCCGCGCTTGAGGGGCCGGTAATCATCATGGGCAGCCTGGAGTGCCTGGAGATCTGGAACCCAGGACGCCTGCGCGGGTTAGGGAATGACGGCAACGCTTCGCCGGCGGAGCGGGACCGAGGATAAGGGACAGGTGGTTGCAATCTTGTCCCCTGACATGGTCCTGAACCACGCTCCCGTCCTGCTGAACGAGGTTGTTGATCACCTGGCGGTCCAGCCCGGCGGCCGATATGTGGATTGCACGGTTGGGGCCGGCGGTCACGCGGCCGCGATATTAGATGCGGCGGCGCCAGGGGGCCTCCTTTTGGGGTTGGACGCCGACCCAGGCGCCCTGGAGGTGGCCCGCGAAAGGTTGGCAGCCTTCGGCGCGTCCGTCAGGCTGGTTAACGCCAACTTTACCGAGCTCCGGCGGGTCTGCCTGCAGAACAGCCTGGTCCCGGTGCACGGCGTCCTCTTTGACCTGGGGCTGTCTTCGATGCAGCTCGCCGGGGGCAGAGGGTTCAGCTTCCAGGAGGAAGCGCCGCTGGATATGCGCTTTAGCCCCAACCAGGCGCTGTCCGCCTACGAAATCGTTAACCAGTATCGAGAGGAAGACCTGGCTGAAGTGGTCCGGCGGTACGGCGAAGAGCCCGCGGCCCGTCGCATTGCCCGCGCCATCGTCCGCGCCAGGCCGATCGAAAACAGCGCGGCACTCGCATCGGTGGTGTTGCGGGCGCTGCCCGGGCCGCGACGCCGCATACACCCGGCAACCCGAACGTTCCAGGCGCTGCGCATCGCCGTCAACGACGAGCTCGGAGCGTTGCGGGAAGGGTTGCGCCAGGCCAATGAGGTGCTGGGTCACGGCGGCCGCCTGGTGGTCATCTCCTTTCACTCACTGGAAGACCGCATCGTGAAGCAGTTCTTCCAGCAGGAATCACGCGATTGCATCTGCCCGCCAGAGACTCCGGCCTGCGTCTGCGGCCACAAGGCAAGCCTGCGCGTCCTCACTCGCCGGCCGGCGACGGCTGAACGCGAGGAGTTGGCCGCGAACCCTCGCAGCCGCAGCGCCAAGCTACGGGCGGCGGAGAGGATCTAGAGGAGGGCGGCGCACATGGCAACTGCACCACGCACCCAGACAAGAGCGGTGATTGCGGAACTTGTGCAATCGCCCACGCTCCCAGTCCTGCTCATCCTGGCCGCAATGGTCATCGGTATCGCCGCCCTTCTACCGTTGGTACAGTCCAGCGGCGCTACCACCACGGCCGGAAACATCCAGGCGCTAGAGCAAGAGAAGACGTCCTGGCAGGCGCAATTAAGGGAGTTGGAGACCCAGGTTGCGACGCTGGGAAGCCTCAACCGCATCGAGGCCGAGGCCCGAGACCGCCTGGGGATGGAGCCGCCCCAAGTGACGCATTACATCACCGTGGATGTCCCGCCTCCCGAGAGCCAAAAATTGCCCAGCCGCTTCTTGCCGAACGAGCACCCGAAGCCGCAAAGCGAGTCCTCGCTCTGGAAGGACCTGTTCGGATGGATGCTGCCTTAGTGGGAACCGAGAGTGGCTAATCGATCGGGCGGCGTCACCTGGCGGCTGTGGGCTGTTATCGCAGCCATGGGAGTGGGTACGCTCATCATGACCGGCAGGCTTGCGCAACTCCAGATCGTCGATCACCCGCAGTACGCGGAGGAAGCCCGCCTCTCGCACAACGTCGAGCAAACGGTGACAGACCGCAGGGGCGCGCTGCTGGACCGTAACGGCTATCCGCTGGCCGCCAGCGAAGATACCTTCGATGTCATGGTCGAACGCGACGCATGGAAGGCTCGCGCACCGGGAGACGAAGCTGTGAGCAAGTTGACGGGAGTCATCAGCGTACCTGCGCAGCAGCTGCTGGACCAGTTGAATAGCACGGACATCTTCGAGGTGGATGCGGCCCGGAACCTGAGCTTCGAGAAGGCAGAAGCAGTCCGCAAAGCCGGGCTGGACGGTGTGCGCCTGGTGAGCAGCAGCCACCGAGTCTACCCGGAGGGCAACATGGCTGCGCAAGTCCTTGGGTTTGTCGGTCGCGACAGCTCCGGACTGACGGGCCTTGAGGCCGACCTGGACTCGGTTCTGGCAGGCACAAAAGGGAGCTTAACCGCCGAACGCGACGGTCTGGGCCGTGACCTGGCCTTCGGCCGCCGGGAGGAGGTTGCCCCTCAGCCGGGCGCCGATGTCGTGCTTACAATCGACCGCTACATTCAACGCCTCGCCGAGCAGGAGTTGGACCGCACCGTCAAGGAAAACAAGGCCAGCGGCGGCACGATCGTTGTCGTCCAGCCTAAGACCGGCGAGATCCTCGCGATGGCGAGCAGGCCCACCTTCGATGTGACGGCGCTGGACCTCAGCGATGACTCCAAGCTGGCGCTGTATCGGGACAGGGCGATAACCGACATGTACGAGCCGGGCTCCGTCTTCAAGTTGGTGACCACGGCCGCCGCCCTTGACCTCGGCCTCGTCAGCCCGGATACCTGGTGGTACGACTCCGGCGTCTTCAAGGCCAGCGAGTGGTACGTCCATAACTGGGACTTCAGCGCGAACGGCCCGCAGACCGTTCAGCAGATGCTCTCCAAGAGCCTGAACACGGGCGCTGCCTGGGTGGCGCAGCAGCTTGGGCCCGACCGCTTCTATGATTACGTCTCTCGGTTCGGCTTCGGCCGGCCTTCGGGAATCGGCCTTTCGGGCGACGCCCCGGGCCGCGTGCGCACCCCCCAGGACGACGGTAACTGGCGAGACATCGATATGGCGACGAACTCCTTCGGCCAGGGCATCAGCGTCACGCCCCTGCAGATGGCCATGGCGGTGGCCACAATTGCGAACAACGGACTGGCTATGAAGCCGCAGATCGTGAAAGAAACAGTCTCACCGGCGGGGCGGCAAAGCAACGCTCCGCAGCCCCTTCAGCAGGTTATAAGCCCGGCCAGCGCACAAACCCTGCGCAACATGATGGGCGTTGTAGTTGACGGAATAAACAAGCACTACCTGGACGTGCAGGGATACAAGATCGGTGGCAAGACGGGCACGGCGAACCTGGCAACGGCCGATGCAGGCTACAAAGATCAGGCTTACATCTCGTCATTCGTTGGCATCGCGCCGCTGGATGACCCGGCAATCGCCGTGCTGGTGAAGATCGATGAACCGCAGGGAGTTCCCTGGGGAACCGTCGTGGCTGCGCCGGCCTTTAGCCGGCTGGTCCAACAAACGCTTACCTACTTGAACATACCGCCAACAGAAGAGGCGCTGGTGTCCAAGCTGGGGCAGTAGGAAGGATAAGAGTTGGCAGGGAGGATGCTGACTGTGACCGATGCGCGTGGGCCGGATCGCGGCAGTGCGACCGACCTCGATCTCGCGGAGGCGTTCGGGAGCCTTCTCGTTGCCGCCCGCAATGCGAAGAGCTTCCGCTTTGAACGGGCGGTTATCGACTCCCGGCAGGCCGCGGCGGGAGACCTCTTCTTCGCCCTGCGCGGAGAGCGGTCTGACGGTCACACGTTTTTACCGCAGGCCTTTGCCGCCGGTGCAGCCGGTGCCGTGGTCGAACGTCCCTCCGAAGCGCCCGGCGCCGCGGCTCTTTTCCACGTCACGGATGCGCTGGGTGCACTTCAGCGTCTGGCGGCCCGCCGCCGGCAGCAGTCAGGCGTCCGCGTGATCGGCGTTACCGGCAGTGTTGGCAAGACCACCGCCAAAGAGTTGATCGCCCATGTGCTCTCATCTCGATTCAAGGTCCTGAAAAGCCCGGCCAACCTCAACACCGAAATCGGCATCCCGTTGACCCTCCTGGAACTGAGCGACAAGCACGAGCGCGCCGTGCTGGAGATGGCGATGTACGTTCCGGGTGACATCGCCCTACTGGCAAAGCTCGCGAGACCGAGCGTGGGCGTTGTTACCAATATCGGGCCTGTGCACCTCGAGCGGATTGGCTGGATGGGCGGCATCGTCGCCGCCAAAGCGGAGCTAGTGGAAGCACTCCCGCCCGACGGTCTGGCGATCCTCAACGGAGACGACGCACTGGTAAGTGCGCTGGGTGCCCGGACACGCGCGCGGTCGGTCCTGTATGGCCGGTCCCGGCAGTGCGACGTCCGCGCGGTGGACGTGGAAAGCCACGGCCTGGACGGTATCGGTTTCACCCTGGGTGTGGGGGGTAGATCGACGCACGTTCGCTGCCCCTTGCCCGGGGAGCACCACGTCTATCCGGCGCTGGCCGCCGCCGCCGTGGGTCTCCACGAGGGCATGCCGGTTGAGGAAGTCGCAGAAGCTCTCGGCTCGGCGCGACTGGATATCCGCCTGACAGTGCGACGCGGGCCGGCGGGCTCCACGCTGATAGACGACAGCTACAACGCGAGCCCGGCATCCATGCTCGCGGCTCTGGACCTTCTGTCGGAGCTTCCCGGCCGCCGTATCGCTGTGCTCGGAGAGATGCGAGAACTGGGCGCCGCGGCCGAAGAAGGGCACCGGCGCGTGGGCGCGCGCGCCGCCTCAGCCTGCGACTCGCTGATCGTAGTCGGCGAGGCCGCTCGTCTGGTCGCCGAAGAGGCACGACGGGCCGGTTTGCGCGATACGCGGCTGGTCTCGACGGCGGACGAAGCGGCGGCAATCCTGCGCGAAGAATTGCGCGCGGGCGACCACGCCCTGATCAAGGCATCGCGAGCGGTGGGTCTGGAGTCCGTGGTGGCAGCTCTGGTGACGCCATGAACGAGGCGCTGCTTCTCGGCATCCTCGCGGTCGCCGTCTGCGCGCTAATCGGTTATCCGGCTGTCAGCCTGCTGCGCAGGCGAAATCTGGGCAAGGAGATCAGCGAGTGGGGGCCTGAGTCGCACATGGTGAAGGCGGGGACGCCAACAATGGGCGGGCTGTTCGTGGTCGCGGTTATCGCCGCTGTGACACTCATCTTCGACTTCTTCGGCCGCTACTCCATGATGGCGCCGCTGGGCGTCCTGGCCCCGCTTACGGCGTTAGGCTTCCTGGACGATTTAGGTTCCCTCAAGGGGCGACGCCAGTGGGCCTTGAACAAGCGGATCAAGTTCGTGGCCTTCCTGGCCACGGGCGTCGTGGCTGCGCTGGGACTTTACGAGTTGCTGGACCTCAGGACGGTAAACATACCCTGGTCAGGCCGCCACGACCTGGGGCTCCTCTATCTCCCCGTCGTGCTGGGCGTCGTCGTACTCACCGCCGGCGGGGTTGCGGTCACCGATGGGCTGGACGGCCTTTTCGGTGGTTGCGCCGGTATCGCCTTCGCGGGATACGGTGTTATCGCTCTCCTACAGGAGCAGTGGTATATCGGAAGCTTCTGCTTCATTGTGACCGGCACCCTTCTGGGTTTCTTGTGGCACAACGCTTACCCAGCGCGCGTTTTCATCGGAGACAGCGGGGCCCTCCCACTCGGCGGCGGCCTCGCGGTCGTCGCCTTCATGACCGGGCAGTGGTTGGTTCTTCCGCTGATCGGCGTTGTCTTCCTGATTGAAGGGCTGAGCGATGTCATCCAAGTCGGCTACTTCCGACTCAGCGGCGGCAAGCGGGTCCTCAGGATGGCGCCGCTCCATCATCACTTCGAACACCTCGGTTGGAGCGAGGTGCAGGTGGTCCAGCGCTTCCGAATCGTTGGCGCCGTCGGTGCAGCATTGGGCGTCGTTCTGGCGACAAAGGTTTAGCGTGGACTTCAGCAAGATGAGCGCCTTGGACTTCGCGGGTAAGCGCGTAACGGTCCTTGGCCTGGGAATCGAAGGCATTGACGCCGCCCGATACCTGGTGCGGCAGCGTGCCATCGTCACGATTGCGGACGCCAAGCGCGAAGAGCAACTGAGGGAACGTATTGCGGAGCTAGAAGGCCTGCCGGTGAACCTCTCCCTCGGCGAGGCGCATGCGAACGATATCGGCGAGGCTGAGGCGTTGTTTGTATCGCAGGGCGTGCCGTTGGAGCTGCCCGCGGTGCAGAAGGCTCAGATGCGCGGCATCCCTCTCATCTCCATGATGGGCCTCTTCCTGGAAGTCTGCCCTGGGCCGGTTGTGGGAATCACGGGCTCCAGCGGCAAGACGACGACGACGGCGCTCGTGGGACAAATGTTCGAGGCGGACGAGAGACCTTTCTTCGTGGGCGGCAACATCGGCGTCGGCCTGCTCGATCACCTTTCCTCCATCCGCAGCTACACGTGGTCGGTGCTTGAAGTGAGCCACACTCAACTCCAGTTGGCCCAGCACAGCCCGCACGTCGCCGCCGTTCTGAACATCACCCCGAACCACCTTGACCGCTTCTCCTGGGATGATTACCGGGAGTTAAAGGCAAAACTTCTGCGCTTCCAGACCCCAGAGGACATATGTGTGCTGGGGTTCGATGACCCGGAGGCGCGGGCGCTGGGCCTGCACGCCGCCAGCCGCGTTGCCTGGTTCACGATGGGCGCACAGCTGGAAGAGGACGGCGTCTTCCTTCGCGACGGCTGGGCTGTCAGCCGCTGCCGGCGGTTCGAGGCAAGGCTCTTCCCGATGGCCTCGCTGCGTTTACAGGGCGCTCACAACCAGGCAAACGCCCTTGCCGCAGCCGCAACCGCCTGGGCCTCCGGCGTCTCCGCTGAAGCGATAAGCTGCGCAGTTGAGTCCTTCCGTGGCGTGCCGCACCGCCTGGAACTCGTCGGCGAAATCGGCGGGGCGAAGTACTACAACGACAGCATCGCGACGACGCCCGAGCGGACGCTTGCCGGCCTGAGGTCCTTTCAGCAGCCGATCGTCCTGCTGCTCGGCGGGCGCGACAAGCAGCTGCCAATGGACGAGCTGGCGCGCGAGGCGGCCGCCCGCTGCCGCGCCGTATTCGTCTTCGGCGAGAGCGCCGGCAAGCTGGAGGCGGCGATGCGGCCGGCTGCCGGACAAGTCCAGGTGCGCGGGTTCGAGACGCTGGAAGAGGCGTTTAGCGCCGCCTCCGAAACGGCTCGCTCCGGCGATGTCGTCCTCCTCTCGCCCGCCTGCACCAGCTACGACGCTTACGAGAACTTCGAGCAGAGGGGCAACCACTTTCGGTCCCTGGTACTGAACCTGGCCCAGGCGGCAGGGCTACCCGCGCCGGAAGCCATTGCAGCAGGTAGCGGCCACGCCAGATCTTCACGCAAACCGGGGGCGCAGCGATGAGTCAGCCAGTGCGGGATGGCGACCGCCGCGCAGGCACACTCGTTCCGGGTCCTCCGGACTACCTGCTGCTGGTCGCGACGGCAATGCTGCTGATCACCGGGCTTCTTGCCGTCTACAGCTCCAGCTTCGCCATCGGCTATCACGAATACGGCGATACGAACTACTTTGTGGCGCGCCAGGCCGTTTTCGCCATTATCGGTGTGTCCGCAATGGTCGTGTTCATGCGCCTGGACTACAACCGGCTGCGACGCCTGAGCGTGCCTATGCTCCTGGCGGCGCTGGTCGGCCTTCTGGCCGTGCTGGTGCCTGGCATCGGGACGGAGCATAACGGCGCTCACCGCTGGCTGGAGTTCGGCCCCATCGCCGTCCAGCCCTCGGAGTACGCCAAGCTCGCCATCATCGTTTATATCGCCGCCTGGCTGGCCAGCCGGGGAACAGACATCAACCGATTCAGCCTGGGGTTCGTGCCGTTCGTGCTCATGCTCGGCGTGCTGGGCGGGCTCGTGGTCGCGGAGCCGGACATGGGGACAACGATAATCGTGCTGCTAACGGCGAGCACGCTCTTCTTCGTCGCCGGCGCCCCGCTCAGCCACCTGGCCCTCCTGATCGCGGTCGGCGGCACGATCAGCCTGCTGGTAGTGCAGGAGCGTGACTATCAGCTTGACCGGCTGATGAGCTTCGTGGACCCCGCCTCGGATCCGCGCGGCAACGGCTTCCAGGTGCTGCAGTTGCTGATCGCGCTCGGTAGCGGCGGCCCCCTGGGCCTGGGCTGGAGCGAAAGCAGGCAGAAGTTCTTCTACGTGCCCGGCTCCCACACGGACGGCGTCTTCGCCATTCTCGGCGAGGAGTTAGGTTTCATCGGGCTCATGGTCATCCTGGGCCTCTTCGCTTTCCTGATCTACCGGGGCCTGCGCGTGACCATGAGTTCGCCGGACCGCTTTGGGACGCTCTTGGGTATTGGCATCTTGAGCTGGATTGCCTTTCAAACGTTGATTAACATCGGGGGTATCACCCGCACTCTGCCACTGACCGGCGTCCCCCTGCCGTTCCTCAGCTACGGCGGCTCGTCTCTTATCTCGACCCTGGCCGCCGTCGGCATCCTGCTGAGCGTCTCGCGCTATACATCCAAGCAGCGCGTTTCACCGTCCGCTCCCACTGCTGCGCCCAAACGGGCGAGCCAGCGCCGAGGACCTGTGCTGCGGAGAGAGCCGGCATGAGGATTGCCCTCAGCGGCGGCGGCACCGGCGGCCACGTTTATCCGGCGCTCAGCATCGTCTCCGCTCTGGAGCGGGAGCTGCCCTCCAGCGAGCGGCTTGATTTGCTGTACATCGGCTCCTCCAGCGGCGCCGAAGCTGAGATTGTGCGCCACGCGGGAGTGCCGTTCAAACCAATCGCTTCGGCGCCGATCCGCGGCCGCCTGCCCTGGGAGATGGCGGCCAACGGCGCCCGGATTGCGGCCGGTACCGCCCAAGCGCGCGCTCTGCTGGGTGAGTTTCAGCCGGAGGCGATGTTGTGCACCGGCGGCTATGCCAGCTTTCCGGCGGCGCTTGGCGCTCGCTCTCGGGGCATCCCGATCGCCTTATACCTGCCTGATCTCTACCCGGGCTGGGCGGTCCGCGCGATCGCGCGTCTAGCTCAGAGGGTAGCCGTGACGGCCATCGAGAGCCTTCGCCGGCTACCCAGTGGCAAGACGATGGTCACTGGATATCCGGTACGCGAGGAGTTCTGGCTGACAAGCCGCAGGGAAGGACGCCAACGGCTGGGACTGGATGCCGAGGAGAAGGTGCTTCTGGTATCGGGAGCGTCCTCAGGCGCACACAGCATAAACCGGTCGGTTGCGTCCGACCTGCCCGGACTGCTGGAGTTGTGCGAGGTAGTCCATCTCAGCGGCGCCCAGGACGCCCCCTGGCTGGCCGAAATCCACGACTCCTTGCCTAAAGGCCTGCGTGAACGTTATCACCTTCACGGCTACCTGCACGAAGATACTCCGTGGGCTATGGCTGCTGCCGACCTGGCGCTGTGCCGCGCGGGCGCTTCCACTCTTGGAGAGCTTCCGGCCGTCGGGCTGCCGGCGATACTCGTGCCTTACCCGTACGCGGGCGGGCACCAAAAACTGAATGCCCGTTACCTCCAACGGAAGGGCGCGGCCGCCATTCTGGATGACCACGACCTGGACCGCATGCTGCCGGTGGTGGGCGAGCTGCTCCACGACGAGGCACGCCTGCAGGCGATGCGGGACGCGACGAGGCGGCTCGCCCGCCCGGAGGCGGCGCGCCGAATCGCTCGCATACTCCTCGAATTGCAGGAGGACGGCTTGTGAGCCGAAATCGGAAGGCGCAGACAGGAGGGGCGCAAAGCCTGCCGCCGCGCGTGCACCTGGTCGGCATCGGGGGCGTACACATGTCCGGCATCGCCCGAATTCTGCGCGCCTGGGGGCACACTGTCTCCGGCTCCGACATCCATCTCTCGCCGCAGACGGAGCAACTCCAGGCGCTAGGCGTCACCGTCAACGAGGGTCACAACGCCCGCCACGTCGGCGACGCCGAGCTGGTTGTCTACACATCCGCGGCGCGCGAGGACAACCCGGAGATCGCCGAAGCGCGGCGACTCGGCATCCAAACGCTGAAGCGGGCGCAAATGATTGCCCGCTTGATGACGGGGAAGAAGGTTATCGCCGTCGCCGGCAGCCACGGCAAGAGCACCACGACCGCGCTTATAGCCTGCATGCTTAGCCGGCACGGTCTCTCCCCCACTTTCATGATCGGCGCTGACTCCATCGATCTCGGCACCAATGCGGCGCCGGGCGAAGGCGAGTATTTCGTGGTGGAAGCCGATGAGTACGACCGCGCCTTCCTGGAATACCGCCCTTACTTGGCCATCGTGACGAATATCGAGCCAGATCACCTGGATATTTACGGCTCGTTCCCGGCACTGCAAGACGCCTTCCGACAGTTCTTCTCACAGATCGAAGACAACGGCTATCTCGTGGCCTGTACGGACTCCCCTGCCCTGCAGGCTTGCCTGCCCGCGCGGCAGGCTCTCCCCCTGTCCGAGGCCGTAGGAGACGGCATGCACCACCCCGTCCACGTCGTCTCCTACGGCCTCTCGGAAAATGCAGACTGGCGCCCCTCGGGGATTTCGCCCGTCATCAACAAACAAGAAGAGAGAAAGGGTATACACGCCTCATCTTTTGTCGTAGAATTTCGAAAACAGGTCTGGGGAGAGGTAATAACGCAATTGCCTGGCCTACACAACGTCGCCAACTCGCTCGCCGCCCTGGCCGCCGGCCACTGCATCGGTCTCGAAGCTGAGACCATGCGCAGTGCCCTCCGAGACTTCCGCGGCGTCCGGCGCCGCTTTGAGCTGATCGGCGAGGCCGCCGGGGTCACCGTCATGGACTCCTACGCTCATCACCCCACCGAGATTCGCGCTGACCTGAGTGCCGCCCGGTCACGCTTCCCGGGCCAGCGTCTGGTCTGCCTCTTCCAACCACACACGTTCTCGCGAACCAGTTACCTTATCGACGAGTTCCGGGAGTGCTTCCGCGACTGCGATCTGCTCTTCCTTGCTGAGACGTATGCCGCGAGGGAGGAGCCATCGGCGGGCATGAACGCCCAGCAGCTGGCGGCGGAGATCAATCAGCCGCCGGCACACTACGCGGGCGGTGTCGGGCAGGCAGCATCTACGGTCGCCTCGCAGTTGCGCTCCGGCGACGTTTTCTTCACGGTTGGCGCAGGCGACGTGGAGCAGGCGGGGCCCATGGTGCTGGAGTTGCTGCAAGCATCTGCCGTCGGCGGGGCAGGAAAGGGCGCCCACTGATGCGCGAGAGCAGCGCATTCCTCCACGCCCTGCGCGCTCTCGGTCCTGTGCGCCTGAACGAGCCACTGTCCCGCCACGCGACTTTCGGCGTCGGTGGCCCGGCCGACGTCTACTTCGTCGCGAGCGGCGAGGAACATCTGCGCGGAGGTTATGCCCTCGCTCATCGCGAGGGCGTGCCGGTTTTCGTCTTCGGTTCGGGCTCCAATATCCTGGTCGGGGACGGCGGCATCCGCGGCCTGACGATAGAGAACCGCACGAGCGAGATTGATGGGCCTTCGCCGAACGGCGCCGGGTACAGGGTGAGGGTGGCCAGCGGCGTGAGCTTCGCCGCTTTGGCCCGCCGCCTCGCCGCCGCCGGGTACGCTGGCGCCGAATGGGCGTGCGGGATTCCCGGCAGCCTCGGCGGCGCGGTTGTGACGAACGCCGGGGCGTATGATCATTCGTTGGCGGAGATCCTGAAGTCGGTCCGTATTGCAGACGCTCGCGGTGAGGTCATTGAGTTGCCGGCCGGTGGCCTTCAGCTTGATTACCGCAACAGCGCCTTCACGCGCGGCAAGATCAGCGACAAAATCGTTCTATCGCTTGACTTGAGGGTGCAGCCGGGCGATGCCCGGCTGCTTACGGCGCGAGTCAAGGCGCTTGACCGCGAGCGCAAGGCCGCGCAGCCGCCGGGCCGCAACTGCGGTTCCGTCTTCAAGAACCCACCCGGCGAACATCCTTCGTGGTGGTACGTGGAGCAGGCGGGCCTGCGCGGGCATCGCATCGGCAATGCCCAGTTCTCAGAGCGGCATGCCAACTTCATCCTCAACCTGGGCGGCGCCACCGCCTCAGAGATACTCTCCCTCATCAGGCTGGCGCAGGAGCGGGCCACGGAGCGTTTCGGGGTAGAACTGCAAACGGAAGTGATGCTCGTCGGGGAGTTCACGTGAACCCTCGCCGTCGCCCGCTTCGGGTAGCCATCTTGTTCGGCGGCCGCTCGGCTGAGCACGAAGTGTCGATTGTATCCGCACAGGGCGTGATGGCCGCGATCGATACTGAGCGCTTTCGTCCGGTGCCCATCGGGGTCAGCCGCCAGGGCACCTGGCTGACGCCGCCACAGACTGAGCAGGCGCTCCTCCGCCTGCGGCAGGAGCAGATCCGCAGCCTGGAAGAACCGCTCGGCGAGGGAATCCTCCACCGAACGCAAGCGCTGGCCAGCCTACGCCGGGTAGACGTTGTCTTTCCGCTACTTCACGGCGTGAACGGCGAAGACGGGACGCTGCAGGGGTTCTTCGAGCTTGCGGATATTCCCTACGTCGGCGCGGGCGTGGCGGCCAGCGCCCTGGGCATGGACAAGGCGCTGCAGAAGACCTTCTTCCGCCACCACAACTTCCCCGTCGTCGATGACGTGCAGGTGCTCGCCTCCCAATGGAGGCAGGACCCGGACGCTGTGGTCCGCGGGGCCGAGGCCACTATTGGCTATCCCGCCTTCGTTAAGCCGGCTAACAGCGGCTCCAGTATCGGGACCTCAAACGTCCAATCGCGAGAGGACCTGGAGGAGGCGATTGCCGACGCCTTTCGCTATGACCGAAAGGTGCTGGTGGAGCACGCCGTGCAGGCGCGGGAGGTTGAGGTTGCCGTGCTGGGCAACGATGAGCCGGAGGCCTCCCCGGCCGGCGAGATCACCTATCGGGGCGAGTTCTACGACTACACCAGTAAGTATGAAGACCCGAACACCGAACTCCATATCCCGGCCGACCTGCCGGAGGAGGTTTCGCAGCGCCTCCGTGAGCTGGCCATCGCGGCGTACAAGTCAATCGATTGCGCCGGCCTGGCGAGGGTGGACTTCTTCCTCACCGCTAACGGCGAGACATACCTCAACGAGGTGAACACGATACCGGGCTTCACGCCCATGAGCATGTACCCGAAGCTCTGGGAATACGCCGGCCTCTCCTACCGCGATCTCATCACCCGCCTCATCGAGCTGGCGTTCGAACGCTACCAGGAAAAGCGGCGTGCGGTCCGCTAGCGCCCGGCCTGTCAGGAAGAGCCGCGCCGTCCGCGGCCAGATGGTGTTGGACGAGTCGGCGCTGCGCCGGCTGAGGCGCGCGCGGCTGCGTAAGCTCTTCATCGGGTTGGGCCTCACGCTTGTCATCTCGGTTCTCGGAGCCGCTTACCTCTCGCCGGTCCTGCGAGTGCAGCACGTAGAGGTGGCGGGCGCCCGGGCCGTCAGCGACACGCAGATCGCCCAGCTTGCGTCGTTCGAGGGCCACAGCATGCTGAGGCTGGATAGGCAGGGCGCAGAGGAACGCATCGCC
>Ga0066710_100002030_pt1 | contig 15902 bp, 9 predicted proteins | sample GraSoiAngelo_159_FD_79666 | JGI IMG/M metagenome (GOLD analysis project Ga0066710, IMG submission 79666) | Grasslands soil microbial communities from the Angelo Coastal Reserve, California, USA - 14_1009_16_40cm | ecosystem: Environmental > Terrestrial > Soil > Grasslands | place: USA...
GATGCCGGGTGTCTCCGCCAAAGATTGGCTGGACTGGTACAAGAAGACATTGGCTCCACTAAAACCCGGTGTCTATCAGCTGATCGTGCATCTGGCAAATGACGATGAAGAGATGCGTGGCGCTACCTGGGACCATCCTGACTGGGGCGCGGCCTGGCGGCAACATGATCTGGACATGGTGAAGAGCCCGGAATTTCGCCAGTTTTTGAAGGACCAGGGTTTTGTGCTGGTGACATGGAAGCAACTCGCCAAGGCACTGCCGAAGGGGTATGGGAAGACGGGAGGTCAGTAACTGCAAAAAAACTATGGACAGCGTCGCTGATGGCTGATTTCAGTTGACGTGCGTCGTCGTCGCCGACTTTATCATCATTCCATTCAACCATGTTTTCATTGTGAGCGTGGTTGGATGACTTTCGCCAAGCGTCTTGGCCGAGATATTGTAAGCGCGCCCCAGTAGCAGCCGAGCTCCGGTTAAATCGCCGGTGCCTTCAAGCAGCCTGGCTAGCAATCCCATGGCGCCTGCGGTCTCGGGATGGTCCGGTCCCCACGCTTTTTCACACATTGAAAGTGCGCGCCGGTAAATTGGCTCTGCTTCGTCATAGCGCCCGTTTTTGTGGAGAAGCATCGCCAGCTTGAGCAGGGTTGAGCCCACGGCACGATCTTGTGATCCCAAAGCGTTTTCGTAGATAAACAGAGCGCGCCGGAACAACGGCTCGGCTTCATCGGCTGCACCCTTTTGTTCGAGCATAGCGGCGAGGTTCGCCAACGTGGATGCCAGTGAAGGATGATCGGGTTTGTAGATTATCTCTTTTACGGACAGGGCTTGCCGCAGCAGCGGTTCGGATCCTTTGGAATCGCCTTGAGCCGCACGCAGAGACGCAAGCGTCTCCAAGGCCGATGCACAACCGGTGGTATTCGGCCCCAACATCTTCTCCTCGAGCGCCAACGCGCGCCACACCAAGGGCTCAGCGCCGGCGTAGTCACCTTTGTCCCGCAGCAGTAATCCCAAGTTGTACAAAGAGGTTGCGACAAATGAGTTGCCTTCTTCTCCCATACTCTCACCGATCTTGAGAGCGCGCCGCATTAGCATTTCGGCTTCGGTGTAGTCTCGTTGTTGCCAAAGTAACCATCCGAGGTTTCCCATGGTCAGGGAGATGCCGGGATGATTTGGTCCCAATTCTTTTTCCCTAATTTCGAGCGCACGCCGGTGTAATTCTATTGATTCCACAAAGTCGCCCTTCAACCGGAGCAGGGTCGCGAGGTTCTGGATTACATCAGCGAGCGGCAGGAGCTCAGCTCCGGGCGATTTCTCCTTCAACGCAAGCACACGACGCAGCAGTGGTTCGGCTGATGCATAATCTCCCTTTTCCAGCAGCAGATTGCCGAACTGGCTGAGCATGCCCGCGCCTCGGGGATCGTCCGGCCCAGACGCTTTCTCTTGAATTTCGATGGCACGACGGTAGAGCGGCTCTGCTTCTGTGTAGTTACGCTTCCGCCAGAGCACCTCGCCTAGACAAGCAAGGCTGAACGCTATGTCCGGAACATCCGGTTCCAGTACTCTCTCTCGGATCGACAAAGCACGCCGATGTAACAATTCGGCCTGTTCGAGGTTGCTTTCCTCTGTGAGGACCACGGCGAGGTTACTGAGGCTCACGGCGAGGAGTTTTTCATCGCCGTCGTGATATTTTTCGCGGATTTCCAACGCGCGAAGAAATGCCGCCTTCGCAGGTTCATGGTCGCCTTTCTGCCAAAATAGAAGGCCAAGACCGTTGTGGGTGTTCGCCGCTCCCAGATCATCTTCGCCATAAGCCGCGGCTCGAATCCCAAGAATTCGTCTGTTGAGATTTACAGCTCCGTCTACATCGCCTTTTGTCAGCGATAAATGCGCTAGCCACTCCAGCGTCGATATGCGGTCAGGAGATCTCGGGCTAAGGTTCTTCTCCTGGATGGCGAGCACCCGCTGAAGAAAACCTTCGGCGGCAACGTCGTCCTTTTGCTCTACCTTAAGCTGTGCGAGCCTTCGGAGATATACGGCTGCTGCCATTGCATCCCGCCCGTCCTGTCGCTCGGCCATAACCACCAGGGCCAATAACTTCTTCTCGGCCATGGAATAGTTGCCGCTGGCAGCGAATTCCTCGGCTTGACGGCTGAGCGCCGTGGCGTCGTTCGCAGGATTCGACCTATCATCGAATAACAGACGTAAGACCTGGAAGAAGAAAAGAACAAGCAGCGCGGGCATCCGAACGCACCTCTGGGACGCAGCGGGAGATATTACTACGGACTGCGGCGCACGATTCGATTTCTCTTAGCAGTCCGCTGGCGTTAGCGACCGTTTCAATTCCGGGACCGGTCTCGTTCTGCCAGAAACTTCTGTTGGCAGTCTATGGCGGCGGACAGTAACGGCCCAAACTCTGCTGTGCTTCGCAACTTGGCCAGTAATGGATCTGCCTGCAGCGCCTTTAAGGAACAATAATTATGGGCGATCGCACTCTTAAGCAGCCGCAGGGCGGATTCCTTCTGATCGCAATAAGCCATGTGAGCCCCGTGAAAATAGTGAGGTTCGGGGTCCGGTTCCGCCAAGATTGAAGATTCGGTTTCGCGCACGATTCTATTCATGTCCGAGGGCGGCCGCTCTTGCAGGCAGGCTTCCACAAAAATCTTGTGATAGTAAGGATTAGTGGATATTGAGCGGGCGCCTTCCCTAGCCTCGGTGATTTTGCCCTCGCGCATGAGCGTCATTGTGGTGGCGAAAGCGGCCCATTCCGAGCCGGCGTCAAGCCGAATAAAATCCCGGGCACGCGCCGTCTTGCCCAGTTGCAGGAAAGTCAGGGCGCAAGAACGAAGCATGTAGTTTCCCGAATCCAAAGCGAATGCGGCATCACATTCGCGCGTGGATTCATCCAGCAAACCGGCATAACGAAATACATAGGCCAAGCTGAAGTGGGCGTGAGAACTCTCGGGCCGGCGACGGACCAAGGCTTCGGCATCCCAAAAAGCTTTCGCTAAATCTCCTTCTTCCACGTGGTTGGTAACCAGTTGCGAGGCCGCCGGGACCAAGTCAGGATCGAGAGCCAGCGCGCGTTCGTTGGCGGCATTGGATTGCTGGAACATTTGTTTTCCGCCCGTTGAGTAAGTCGAATCATAGTAGTAGCGGAGGCCCAGAGCTGCCCAAGCAGGAGCGTAGCTGGGATCGAGACCGACTGCACGCTCCAGCATCGCGATGGCGGCAGCATTGGGCGCGGTATCGTGGGGCGCGCTGACACTTCGCAAATACAAATCGTAGGCCTCTTCGCTCTTCGGTCGAGTGCCAATCTCTGACGACGCGGACCCTCCACCCAGTATGGGCACCAAACCCTGTCGCACCTTGGCAGTGACTTGTTCGCGCATGGAAATCAGATCCAGAGCGGGCACGTTTAACGTGTCGCGCCACAGGGTGCGGTTGTTCTCAACGTCTACCGCTTCCAAAATCACTTGTAGCTCAGTTCCCTCTTTTCGATAGTGTCCGGTGACGATGTTAGAAACGTGCATCTCCTGGCCGGCTTTTTGTAAATCAAGGTCTTGACCGAGATATTTGCTGGTAGTGGCAAATGGACGGATCGAGAGCGAATGCACGTAGCTCAAAGCAGTCGCAATTTCATCGGGCAGCGCGAGGCGAAGATAATCCGTATCCTTGTCAGTGCCAACATTCTGAAACGGGATCACCGCGACAGTAGTCGGTTTCGCGGAACTGACCTGTGTTTCAGGTCGATGCTTCAGCCACAATAGAACCGCAACGAAGCTGAGGACCACGACAGCTGCCAATGTGGCTATCTTGAAATATTTTCCGCGAGCAGGGCCGGCTGACGTTCGTGTGTCCCCAACTCCGATGCCTCCCGAGTCGGAATCGCGCTTGGCTCGCGCCAAGTCGGCCTTCATCTCCGAGGCGTGCTGATACCTTAATTCACGATCTTTCTGCAACGCCTTGCCGATGATGTGTTCCAACTCGGCGGGCACGTCCGGGTTCAAGCGCACCGGCGGGGTTGCGGGCTTATGCAGAATGGCGTCCGAAATCGCGCCTGTCGTATCACCGCGGAAAGGAACCACACCGGTGGCCATCTCGTACAGCAAAACGCCAAATGAAAACAAGTCAGTGCGAACGTCTAAAGGCTTGCCCATGACTTGTTCCGTCGACATGTTGGCTACGGTGCCGACAGCAGTGCCGGTAGTGGTGAGGTCGTGCCCGGTAGCGGCCATCGACGAGGATGAAGGCAGAGTATCCTGCGCAGCGAACACGCTGGAGGCACTGGCGCGCGGCCCCACCTTCGCCAATCCGAAGTCCAGAATCTTCGTGTGACCGCGCTTGGTGACGAAGATATTTGCAGGCTTAATGTCGCGGTGAATGATCCCTTCGGCGTGCGCGGCATCGAGTGCGTCAGCAGTCTCGATCGCGATAGGCAACAAACTCTCCGATGCCAGCGGGCGATTTCCGATCATGTGCTTGAGGGTCATCCCCTCCAGATACTCCATGGCGATAAAGCGTCTGCCATCATGCTCACCGATTTCGTAGATGGTGCAGATATTCGGATGGTTGAGCGCCGAAGCCGCACGAGCCTCGCGGCGGAACCGCTCCAAAGCCTGGGCGTCTTGCGCGACATCTTCAGGAAGAAACTTCAAGGCGACAAAACGGCCGAGTGAAATGTCTTCCGCTTTGTAGACCACACCCATCCCACCGCCACCGAGCTTCTCCAGAATGCGGTAGTGCGAGATGGTGTCGCCGATCATCATCATCATTGGATTGACATGTTAGGGACGGCGGTGGGGCAAGTCAACGAAGGTGGGGGTTAGGTGCTAGCACACTTTGAAACGACACATGAATCCTCGGCCTCGACCTTGGCCGCGTCGAAGGTGGGGAAAATCGCTCCCCACCCGATCATTTCTATTTGGTCCTTTGTGAAGGTCAATGTTTTGACAACGCTCTCATCCAGAATCCGCGAAATATATACGTAGCAAGGCCATTCCTTTATTGGAAATAGTGAAAAGCCTTGAAACCGCCCACCCGCCAAATGTCACCGCACATCAAAGCCCTGCCGGCGTACGAACGGTGGTTCCTTCGCCAGATTCCCAAATTTGTTGACCGAGGACCCAGCAGAAGAGCGCCTCGCCTATGGGTAGTAGAACCCCGAGGAATGTCCAAGGCTTACGGAAGAGTACATGGGCCGTATAGGTTGCCGCCACAGTGACGAAGCCGACCGCCGTCAGAAATAAGAAGAAACGGTTACTCCACCTGCCAGTAAGGACAGAAGCTAATAACTCGATGCAGGCCGAGGAGACCAATGTGGCCACCAAGAGCCCGATCCACACATCGGTCCCGAAACTGGGCATGGCAGACGATGCAGGCATACCAAGCAGGTCTGGCGAATATCCAGCCGCAACAGAGAACGCAAACAGCCCGCCCAGGTAAGCTGCCGCACAGATAATCAATCCCACGAGATACCGCCAAAGGCCTCTGCGTACTCGCGACGAACTTGCGCTGACCGTTATTGCGGCAAGTAGCGCAACAAAAAACAGCAATCCGACGTCGTTAATCAATACCGCGGGCCATACTCTTCCGATTGCAACGGTGGCGATTCCGGCTATGAGCCCTGCCACCAGAAACGTGAGCGGTGCGCGCTTCATTTCGGCTCCTGTTCTTTGATCGTTGTTTCAGGCTTACCTAGATCGCCGTTCTTGTCGTTGGGACTCGCCTCCGGCCTGTCTCAGCTCGTGTTTACTAGTTAATCACTATCATGTGTCGTTTCAAAGTGTGCTAGCACCTAACCCGTCAACGAAGGTGGGGAATAGGGATTTTGGAACGACACGCTCTAGCGCTTTACTGGTAATACGCCAGTGAAAGAGAAACGAAACGGATGACCGCTGGAGTTGGAGTGAGTTGGGGCTGGAACCGGAGTGGAACTGGAGACACTTTTGCCCCTCAGTTGTTGAAGACTCGGAATGGACGGGCGTTTGCATGTGAACAGGATATTATTGGGCGGGTGGGATTACTCAGCTTCTGTCCGTTCAACGTGTCAAAACGTATCCCCCACACCAGATTCGCATGGGCCTTCTTTCCATCTACCTTTAGCGTCGTCGGAGCGTAGTACGCGGTGAGGACAGTTCCCGCCGGAATAGACGACAGATGGAGTTCTTTGCCTTCTGTAGGTTTGTCCTTCAACGGCGCGAGGCACGGACTTTCGATCTTACCTTCGAATGACTGCGTTTTATTCCCGTTTTTGTAGACCAGTTTGATCTGATCCGCACTGTCGGACGGCGCAAATTCCCCAGTGAAGATGTCTCCGTTGTATCCCGAGGGGTAGTAGCCCGGCCCCGCTATTCCTTTTTGGGCATGTACGCAAACAGGCAAGATCGCGGTCATGAGGAACAGACTGACCGCTGCGGTCACGCATCGCGTAGCAATCATGAAAACTCCTCCATGTCACCAGGTGGGATACGGTTTGCACCTGCAATTAGTTTAATGTAAAAGGAAGACCGCGCGCGCTTCGATCCCTTCCAAAACCCGAGGCCCGCAAGTCCGCGCGTCGCCGCGGAAAGGGCCCCCACTTCTCGAAAATCGCGAGAAGCGGGGCACCCCTATCAAATGCCACGCGCGATATCTCTGCGTTGCGGATGCGGGACGCCCGCCGGCCGTATGAGTCTGCGAAGCTATTGCTTTGACGAAGTTGTCTTGGGATCTTTCGTCTTGTGTTGCGGCTTCGTCTTGTTTGCAGCAGGCGCCTTCTTGACGGAAGGCTTGCTCATGTTGCTGGCATGCTGCTCTGGCTTCTGATTCTTGCCAGCAACCTGCTTAGCCGATACCGGTTTTACCTGCGCTGTCTTGGCCTGAGCCTGTTTGGACGGCGCCGGCGTACCCTGGGCCGGTTTCGCATTCTTGTCGGCGTCTTTGTGATGGCGCCAGAACGCGACTTTTGCGAGGCGGCTATGGTGCTCCTTATTTTTATCTTTGTCGGCGTTGTTCCCGCCAGTCTGGGCCATCGTCAGCACGCTGAACAGCACTAGGCTGACCACAAGGCTCAGGATAGTTCTGATTGCTTTGCTCATAAATCCTCCCGGTTTCGGCAATTGTGCAGTGGCACTGGAGGGCTCACAAGTAACGAAAGGGAATGCCAAATCGGGAATCGGGGCAGGCTGGTGATTTTGCTCCACTTCTCAAAAACCACGAAAAGCGGGGCACCTCGACGTCTTATCGCCCGCGCCTTCAACCACCTATTTCGGATGAGCGTAGTCGTACCAGTACCCTTGCGGCTCATTCCCAGACATCTGACGGGTGTTGAAATTCAGCAGGTAATCGAGATGCTTTTCATCGAGTGGAAAAGATTTGCCTGGATAGGGATACGTGCCCATGCTGCGGAATGGCAGCGGTTCGACGGTGGCGCCATCGGCGGCGTAGAAGTCCATATCCTTTTCATAGCCGTTGGCCAGGAAGAAGTAGTCGCGCGTCCAGTTTTTCGGGACTGCTGGCAATGAACTGGGATCAAACTCCAAAGCAACTTCTTCGCCCGATCCGAAGACTACCAGACGATCGTCGAAATCAGTCAGCAGCGAGTGGACGTCCCCGTAGCGCGTGTAAGTTCCCGACTGGCGCGCGTAGGGACCGGTGCGGCTGACTTCTTCATATTTGTACTTCACGTTTCCGGGAGGTTGAGCCTCGATCTGGCGTGGATAGCCGTGGAAACGCAAGCCGGCGTTTTCCAGCGGAATCGGCGTCAGACGAGCGTTCATGTTTTGGTCGCTGCGATCGATCAAAATACTGTCCCAATAAATCTGAAGATTGGTCGAGATGCGGATGCGGTGGGTTCCTTGGGGAAGGCGTCCGCTGAGATCGGCGATCATGGTGCGTGGAAGGCCGGCGGGGAAACCCATGTCGTCGATCACGCGAATCCATTTCCCTTTCGCATCGAGCGCTTCCACATAGGGCGCGATGGCCTGTATGCCGGCCTGATCGGCGGCGTACATGCCGGTGGCGGTGAAGTATTCGATCTCACCATGCAGTAGAAGCCGGAGCGGGCCGCGGCGATATGGCTCCCCAAGATCGAGTTCGAGACTGTGCAATTTGGCGAAACCTTTGAACGGAAACAATTCGAAATCGCCGATGTATCGATGAGCTTGCAGATCAGGGAGAACATTGTGCCCGTGTTCATCCCACGCGCCGCCCGGTGGACGCGGGTTGCGGCTGGCTACGACTTTGAACGTCGCGTAAGGCGGATTGCTGGCGAAATATTCGTTGGGATAAACCTCGTAGGCGCTGGGATGATCGACCGCTAGCAGACGCACCTGGTCGAGGTAGACGACCTCTTCCATAGGCTCCATCAGACGGAAGCTGAGCTTGCCATCTTTCTCGCGAATCGCACTGCGATCAATTTTTATATATTCCGTGGGACGCGGAATGTTGCGCTGCCCGGGGCCGACCCAGTGTCCGACCACGCCGGCGCCGAGCATATCGGAGACAAGTTCATAGCCCTGGCCCTCCCAAACGAAAAGCGTGGGACAGGAACTGCCACGGCGATCAATCTCGTTGTAGGCTTGCTCGCGCATTCCGGCGACTTCGATTTCGTCCTGCACGACTCCCGTGGGCCACAGCATGCGGACAACATCCGCTTCCGTAGCCTGTCCCAGGCCGACATTGATCAGTGTGGAGTTCTGGCCGAGATAGCCGGATGAGCCGGCAATTTCAAACTTCTGCCGATTGGCGCCGGAAAAAACTTCTACCTTGGTTCCAATGGCGCTGCGATTGTCGTTCAGTCCTTTGAGAGCGAGGCGCAGCCAATGATTCTTGTTGCCGCCTTCATTGCGTAACAGCACCGCAGGTCCATGATTCTGCGTGATGAGCAAATCGGTGGCACCGTCACCGTCGTAATCGCCGGTGATGATGCTGCGGGGATCTTTCAAAACGATTTTGTCGAGGCCAACCTCGGTGGTGACGTCCTGGAAACCGTCGGGACCAAGATTGCGAAACAGACGTATCTCGCCTTTGCCATCGGCAGTTTCACCGACAGCAACCAGATCGATCCAGCCGTCGTTATCGTAGTCGATGGCAGCGACACCCCAGCCGCGCGCCCAATTTATTTTCGGCAGGGGGACGGGATCGAATCTCTTAGATTTTTGGTTTAAAGAAAGCGACAAGCCAGGGGCGGCAATCTGGGTGAAAGCGACGTCCATCCAGCCATCATGATTGAAATCGAAGACCGCTATACCGACCGTGGGTGCGCTGGGCTCACTCCACAGTGGTTCTCGATATTTGAACCGTCCTTCGCGCGGATTTTCGAACAGTACGGGCAGCTTGTACCAGCCTGTGACCAAAAGATCGACCGCACGATCGTTGTTGTAGTCGCTTCCTACAGCGCCGAGAGTGGGAACTGGCACCGATAAACCAGTCACATCCGACTGATCTGAAAAAGTGCCATTCCCGTTATTTCGCCAAAGATGATTGAACTGGGCCTGGTGTATTCCCCGGTGCGGTTCAATTCCCTCCTTAGGAAAAAGAAACTGTTCGAACCCTTCTTTACGGGGAACAGAGAATTGATCGGAGGTGAACTGAGCAATAAACAGATCCAGATCTCCATCGTGATCGTAGTCGATGAAAGTGGGGGAAACGTTTAAGCCGTCGGTTCTTATCCCTGCCGCCTCAGTCACATCTTTGAACTTGCCGTTTTTTTCGTTGTGCAACAGCAGGATTTTATTCGTGGCAGTTACAGCCAGGTCGGTCGCGCCGTCATTGTCATAATCCCCGGCGGTGCAGCCGATACCGTGAAAGAACGGATCCAATCCCGCTTGACGCGTGACATCCTCAAAAGTCCCATTGCCCCGATTGTGATACAGGGCGATTCCGCCTTCTTTGCCGTTGTCGGACAGGAAAATGTCGAGCTTGCCATCGCCGTCATAATCCAGGAAACATGCGCCCGGGCCGAGGAACGCTGCGACATCCTCGCTGGTCCGGGAAGCTGGCTTTGCCGTTAGTCCCGCGGTTTCGGTTGTTGCGACAAAGCGCACAGGAATTGCAGCCGCGACCTTCTCCATCGTGGCAGGCGACTCTTCCGTGAGCGAATATTTTCCTTGCTCGCCATAGGCCAAGCCGATGGGTGTGCCTAGTTTGTTCTGAGTGATGTATTGAAAGCGTTGCAGGTGCTCGCGGGCATGGGCCACGTCGCCGGATTGCTGATAGGCGCGCGATAGTCCAAATTCAGCCGAGGCATGTAGCGGATTGAGTTTGATGGCGTGCTGAAAAGCGTCGATCGCTTGGGGAAACTGCCTGGTTTGGGAGTAGGCGCTACCCAGGAAGTACCAGGTATCGGCATCGTTGGGATCAATCTCGGTGACGCGGCGGAAGGCATCTACCGCGGCCTGCGCGTTGCTCGTGTTTTTATGAAGCAGACCCAGGTTGTACCAGGCATGCGGATTGGTGGGATCACGTTTGACAGCCTGTTCGAGAAATTCCTTGGCATCGTCGACGCGTCCCAGGCTGAGAAGAGCGATGCCTTGATTCAGGCGCGCGGCTGTTAATTTGGGATTACCTGAGGCGGCGTCCTGAAAAGCTTTTAGAGCTTTTTCGAAGGACTGTTGGTTCATGTAGGCTACGCCCAGGTTATTCAGGCGAGCGGCTCCGGCGGTGGGGGAGGCCTGCTCGGGAGCTGCGGCAAAAAGCCACAGGGTCACCAGCAGAAGTGAAATAGAAATGATGAACGCGGATTTCATGAAAATCGGAAGAGCGCCCTCAGGGGCTAAAGCCCATCTTTAAAAGCCTGGTTCGGCACGACTAAAGTCGTGCCCTTCCCTTTTTTCCACCTAACTTTTCCAACCCAGCTGATTTCGTGCCCTTGCCAATTGACGGCTTGGCGTATAGCCGCGATGCCATTACGCCCTTGCCTTCCTGAATGGTAACAGTCTGGCCGGCGGAAATATTAGTGAGCTTATCCACCTGGCCGCTGGGCCACTGGACTTCCAGTGAATCTGCTTTCGACTGCATGCCCAACCCGAAGGTGAGGACAAGTTCGCTCTGCGACAAATAGCTGGAGCCGCTGCGCAACATTTGCCACTGCTGATCTTTACTATTGCCAGCGCCAGAAGTAACCCGCACGACCGAGCCAATGCCATCCCGATTGGATTTTGTCCCCACCAACTTCACCCGCAGGCTGTGGTTGGTGGAACCCTCGTTGTGAAATAAGTAAGGTCGGCCTCCGTTCGTGGTGATCAGCAAGTCCAGCGATCCGTCGTTATCAACATCCGCATAAGCCGCGCCCCGAGCGACTTTCGGGGCCGCAAACGCAGAACCCATGGAGTCTGTGACCTCCTGAAATTTGCCTGCGCCCAGGTTGCGAAACAGATGTGGAGGTTCAGCATAGCTGACGCGCTTTTGTACTCGCTCGATTTCGTTTTCTATGTGGCCGTCAGCAACGAATATATCGGGCCATCCGTCGTTGTCATAATCGAAGAAGAAACAACCAAAGCCCAAGGTTACCAGCGTGGCGCGTCCGACATCAGAACGAGGGGCTTCGTCCACGAACAGTCCGTTGCCCTCATTGTGATAGAGGGAGATCATCTGATTCGCGAAGTTCGTGATAATCAGACTGGGACGCCCGGAGCGGTCATAGTCCGCCGCGTCCACTCCCATGCCGGCGCGGGCCACGCCATCTTCGCTGAACGCAATTCCAGCGGAGACTCCCCTCTCCTCGAACGTGCCGTCGCGCTTGTTCAGATAAAGCTTGTTGGGCTGGGTATCGTTGGCCAGGAGAATGTCGGGCCAGCCGTCGGCGTTGTAATCGAGAATGGCGATGCCCAGGCTCTTCGATGTAGGCTCGTAGAACTTGACCTTCTGAGTGACGTCTTCAAATTTGCCGTTGCCCAAATTGTGCCAGAGGCGAGCGGATGATCCTTTGTAAGACTCCGGTGTGCAGTACGACTTATGCGCTCCATCAAGCGTGCAATAGAGATCGCCGGATAACGACCACTGCACGTAATTTGCAACCACCAGATCCAGTTTGCCGTCGCGATCGTAATCCACCCAGGCCGCGCCGGTGGAAAACTCATTCGGGCCCCATAACCCGGCAGCCTTCGTGACTTCGGTGAATGTGCCGTTTCCGTTGTTATGAAACAGATGGCTCTGCCCCAACGCACTCAGGAACAGATCGTCGTAGCCATCGTTATCGTAATCACCGACCGCAACGCCCAGGCCAAACATGGGGATATCCAGTCCCGCCTTGCGGGTCACGTCGGAAAATGTCCCATCATGATTGTTGCGATAAAGCTTAGGCGTGGAAACGACGCGCTTGTGGCCGGGCCAATCTTCACCATTCATCAGCAGGATGTCTGGCCAGCCGTCATTATCAAAATCGATGAAGGCACAACCCGGCCCCATGGTCTCAGGCAGATATTTCTTTCCAAAAGCCCCATTGTTGTGGACGAACCGAATGCCGGATCGAGCGGTGATGTCGCGAAAGCGGATTTGCGCGTCGGCGCAAAGGACTGTGCAGAGAAATAGTGGAACAACCAATGAAAGCTTCCCCATTATTTGGAGGCCCTGGAAGCGGCTACAGTTTTGTGGCGCGGCATGGCAACTTTGGTTTGAATTTGGGGCAATGACACGGAAACATGTTCGTGGATGGCTTGCCGTTCGTTATTGTCCTCGGGATTGAGCTGGCGATAAGGGCCGGTGATGGCCTGCGCAGATTCGTCGGCCTTGAAGCGCATATAGCGTTGCTGGTGCTCGCTGGCTTGCTTCTCGTTCCCCAGACCGTTGTAACACAGCATTAGATTGTAATGCGCCTGCAAGTCTTCCGGGTCGACGGCGAGAACAGATTGCAAAACTTTCACCGCGTCTGCATATTTGCGTTTCAGAAAGAGTATGCGTCCCAGATCGTTCAACGCCACACGGTCGCGCGGATACTGAGCTACGACTTTGCGGAGATGGTCGGCAGCTTCATCGTAGCGGCCATCGCTGCGCAGGACTTTTGCATAGAAGAAGTGCGCGCGCGCCAGATCTGGACTCAGTGACCAGGCTTTTTCCAGCACGGTGCGGGCGCGATCCATGTCGCCCTCCTGCACCGCAGCGCGTCCGATGTTTACCCAGCCATCGGGATTTTGCGGATCAATCTCCGTAACCTTCTGAAAGGCGGCCTGCGCCCCTTTCAAATCACCCTGCAGCAGCAGCCCGATGCCGTAATCGTTCCACCGCTGCCAATCACCGGCCTGCAAGACTTCTTTGGCTTGCGGCGCGGGTGCATTGTGCGGCGCTACGCTGAGCGTCACTTCGTCTTCTGCTAGGGCCACGACCGGCAGATCTGGAATTTGTTCGCGTTTGGCTGAAACGCCCTGGAGTGAACCTGTAAACACGTACTTCGTGTCGTCATAGTCAGGCGTGACTTCTGACCTGGGCTGCGTCGGATCAGGAATTCCCGCGAAAGAGAATTGGGTATTGAACCAAGAAAACTTGCGATAGCACAGGCGGGAGTGGAGTGTGATCTTGTTGCCGGCATTCTCCGGGATGTGCAGACGATAATGCGCGGTGTCGGCGGCGCCCGGCGGAATCAAATGGACATAAACCACGGCACGTGCCGCCCAGGCATTGCGCTTGTTGATGCGATTGCCGCGTGCGTCCACCAGCAACGAGCGATAGAAATGCGCGCCTTTTTCCACCGGGCCTTTGCCGTTATCTTCCACCATGCCGCTCCAGAAGATGGTCTGTCCCTTCTCGTCGGTGCCTTTTAGTTCGAGCCAGGTGTCATAGGCATCCACTGTGCCGCCGGGGAAAAAGTGGCCGATCTTTTTAGTGCGGACCACCACATCCACGCGCACTGTATCTCCACGACGAACCACCGGTTGCACACGACTTAAGGGCGCGGTAACCGGCAGGACCTCAGCTGGTGTGGCCGCAGTTACTTTCGCTTCCGCCTCTTCACCCACGGCAAAAGTCGTTGCCAACTCCGACTGGCTGAAAGCAGCGTCCTTCAACTCGGAACGCGCGGGAGAGAGCGCAAAAATATCCACGCTGACAATTTTGTCCTTGAGGAAACTCTCGGTGACCTTGAGCTGCTCGGAATCTTCATTTGCTATCGGCAGTGCCGTGTTCGCCGCAGGGAAGCGGTGGGAATGCACGAAGCCATTGATGTTGCCTTGATCCTTCGATGGGGCGAGCGGCATGTGGCAATCGGCGCACTGGGCGGGCTTTGGCGGGTAATAGAAGGATCGCGCCCCTTGTCCGGAAACGCCGCTGGCTTGCCAGTTATCGTACTCATTGAAGCCGCGAATCCAGCGATAGTGGTTCACGGGCACGTCGAGATGGACTTTGTGACAACTGGAACAGAACTCAGCCGTCTGGTTCCGCATGAAGGGTTTCAGAAACACGCGACGGTGCGGCTCAGGATTCAATCGCACCAGAAAATCGTGTAGCGCTCGCGCCACCGGATTCTGTGTGGCCGCAAGTTCATGCAATCTGGGATATTCAAGATAGAAGTCGCCTTGCCCCATGGTGCTCTTCACGTTCGCAATGGAATGGCACATCATGCAGCCTAATCCTGCCTGGGCCTCGGGGCGATGCACGATTTCCTTGATCGGCGTATCCATCAGTCCGCTGTAGAGCACGGCCGGATCATGGCATCCGCCACACCATTTGGAAGGCTTAGTGCCGACGGTGTCCTGCATATATTCAATACTTTTGCGGTACCACTGGTTATTGAATGACGAAAAATGATGTACCGAACTGAACCACTGGTTGTACACGTCCTTATGGCAGCGTTTGCAGGAATCTGATTCCATGAAGAACTTGCTGGGGATTTTGTCTCTGCCATAAACCTGGGCGGAGCTGGGGAAAAACGGTCCCTGCGGCCCATCGCCTTCATCGTTCATGGTAGCGGGAGGCATTGCGGGATTTTCGATTCGAGCACGGTTTTGCCAGCGTGATTCGCGCAGATAGCGCGCCCCATATCCGATTGCCGCCAACAGAGCCAAACAGATTGCGACACGAGCGATTGCGCTGCGTGTACCGGAACCCAGCCAGCCTCGCTTCCCTGCCCATTCGGCGAAAAGAATCGCCGCACCTACCGAAGAAATAATGATGTGCGAATAGAGCCAGTTCCACTCGGCCCGAGGCGTGCCCGTCTTGATCAACACCAGCCCCAGGATTCCCCCTGCAGCCATCAGTGCCCATCCTATGCGGGCAAAAAAACTTTCTTGTCGCAACCGGCGCCACAGGAATATGAGCAGCCAGGCCATCGCAACAACACCCGCCAGCGCATGCAGTAAAACTACGACTGGGTAGACCAAGGTCGTCTGGGGAAAGGCGTAAAGATAAACGGCAGAAAGGGACAGGAATACCAGCAATCCTGAAATCACACGTTGGCTGAGGAAGAACTTCGACATGTGCTGGAAATTAGTATGCGGCCAACCGAACCCACAATCCGGCTGACTTTGGTAGACTGTGTCGCAACAAGTTATCTTTTATTCGGAACCTGGAAGAATAGTATAAAAAGGTTAGAGCTCCCGCCGGGGGTTCAATGGATGGGCGGCTGGCGCCACCCTCCACACTCAGCTTCCAGAGCGGCTGCTGCGGCAAGAACCTTCTCTTCTTCCCAAGGAAGCCCGGAGATTTGCACTCCAATCGGCAGACCTTCCGCGGATTGAGCGACGGGAATCACAGCGGCCGGAGTGCCCAACAGGTTGAACCACTCGGCGTAGCTCCAGGCGTCCAGATACCGAACTGTCTGTCCGTCGATTTTCCAACTGCGCTCCCCGTGCCGGAAAGCGGGAATGGAAGCCACGGGACAAAGCAGGACGCGATACTCGTGCATCTCCCTGAAGACTTGCGTTCGAATCACGTCTCGCTGGATCCATGTATCGAGCAAGCTGGCACCCGTGTGCGTGGGCTCGGCGTCGACCCA
>Ga0066710_100002031_pt1 | contig 15900 bp, 12 predicted proteins | sample GraSoiAngelo_159_FD_79666 | JGI IMG/M metagenome (GOLD analysis project Ga0066710, IMG submission 79666) | Grasslands soil microbial communities from the Angelo Coastal Reserve, California, USA - 14_1009_16_40cm | ecosystem: Environmental > Terrestrial > Soil > Grasslands | place: USA...
CACCGAGGCGTCGGCCTGCAAGAGGACAGTGCCGCGTACATCGGCGCGGCGAGGGGACTGCTCCACGGCAAGGGTCTGACGCTGCCCTTCGGTGAATCGCTCGCTACTCCGCTGACGCGCTACCCGCCCTTCTATCCGCTCCTTCTCACAGGCCACGCCGTCACGCCTCTCGACGTCTTCGGTTACGCGCGCTGGTTGAACACCGGCCTGCTCGCCGCGACCCTGATTTTGGTCGCACTCATCTGTCGCACCATGAGCAAGTCGGCCGCGATACCGCTCGCTTTCACCTCTCTGATCGTCGTCGGCTCGACGCGCTTCATCACGGTGTACGCCATGGCGATGTCGGAGCCAGTGATGATCGTCCCCGGTCTTGCGAGCCTCTATCTGCTGATGAAGTATCTCGCCGACGCGCGGCCACACCTGCTCTATTGCAGCGCTACTCTCGCGTCGCTCGCGGCCTTGACTCGTTACATCGGCGTCGCTTATGGGGTCGCCGGCGCGATACTGCTGGCGCGATCGCGCAAGCAGACGCGTCACCGCAGAGCAACGCTCGTCGGCGCGTACCTGGTGGGTTCACTCGGACCGTTGGCGGCGTTCGTCCTTTACAACGTCGTCGTCACACATGACACGGCCAACCGATCTCTCGGGTTCCATCCGTCCGGGCTTCGGAACCTGTCGCGGATGCTCGACACGCTGGGATCCTGGTTGGTGGGAACCGAGAGCTCAGCTCAGGGGATCGCCGGTCTGGTTCTCTGCGTCACCCTCGTGGCGGCCGTCGCCGCCCTGATCCGACGCGGAGGCGCGCACCGGGCGACCGCCGTCGTTCTGGTCGTCTGGCTGGTCGTCTATCTCGTACTGGTTGAACTCGCTACTGCGATCGTGGACGCGACCACCGCAGGCGACTATCCGCGAATACTGACGCCGGCCTTGCCGGTCGTTGCCGTGCTGCTCGCGAGTGCGCTCCACCAGTTGATGTCGATGCGATCGCGCCTTGGTCGCCTGAGGCTCGCCCTCCCGATTGCGTGCGTCGTTGCGCTGGCGCCGATCGTTCCCGAAGCCGTCCGATGGGGTCGATCCGCTCGCATCAACGGTGTCGCCGTGACGAGACCGGCTTGGGCAAGCTCGCGGGTGCTTCGCACCGCTCGGGAAACACCGCGAGGCGAGGTCATCTATTCGAACGACGCCGCCATGGTCTACCTCTTGACGGGCCGTCACGTCTTCGACGTGCCCTCCGATCGTGATGTGTCCAGCCTTCGGCGCAACTCGGAGTTCGACGCACAGCTGGCGCGGATGCGTCGACGGCTGGCCCGGCGCGGCGGAATCGTCGTGTACTTCGACAACGCCTTCACCCCGACGAGACGGCAGCTGACCGACGCGCTGCGTCTTCGTGAGGTGGTGCACGAGAGGAGCGGCACCGTGCTCCGCGCCGCGCGGCAACACCCGTAGCGTGGGCGGCACTGACCGACCGATCGGCGTCATCCCGTTCCGCCTTGCAGTTCGAGCGCGCGCGTCACGACCGTGAGGTCCTGGTCGCCGAACCCCTGATCCACGACTCGCTGCCATTCGTCGGCCAGGCAGCCGAGCGCAGCGAATCGGTCCTCGCCGGCAGCTTCGAGCGCGAGGTGCACGTCCTTGAGCGCGAGCGTCAACGCGAACTGTGCCGAGAAGTCGCCCTCGACGATGCGCTGCAGCTTGGCTGCCTGCCACAGGGACACGAGCGGACCGCCGCCCAGCGCGTCGACAACGGTCTCGGCCTCGAGGCCCAACCGGCGAGCAAGGGCCACCGACGCGGCAACCGCTTCCGCCGCGAACGCGAGCCAGGTGTTGTTCACGATCTTCACGCGTGCTCCGTTCCCGACCGGACCGACCCAGATCGTGCGCTGGCCGAGCGCGTCGAAGAGGGGAGTGACTCGCACGCGGGCGTCGTCGGGCCCCGACGCGAAGATCGTCAGCCGGCCCTGCTCGGCGGGATCCTTGCTCCCCGAGACCGGCGCGTCGAGAAGCGTGATGTCGGGACGCTCTCTCTCGGCGAGGGCCGCGACGCGTTCGGTCCCGGCCACGCCGATCGTGCTCATCTGCACCCAGATCGCGTCCGGCGCGAGAGCGGCGAGCATGCCCTGGTCGTGGGCGATCGAGATCACCGCGTCGGCGTCGGTCACCATCGTGACGACGATCGCGGCTCGCCCCGCCGCGTCGGCCGCGGTCTCGGCGACTTCCGCGCCGAGCTCGGCGAGGTCTCGGGTCGCCTCCGGCGTGCGGTTCCAGACGATCGTCGAGATGCCGGCGCGCACGCGCTGGTTGTCATCCCGTGGCCCATCGCGCCGATGCCGAGCACCGCGACCGGGTTCTGGGTCGGTGCCATGCTGCCTCCTCTCGGGCGCCTGCTTCGGTCGTCGACTTTCGCAGCGCAGTCTTCCCCAGCCTGGTCGGCTCGGCTCCCGCCCGGACGAGCCCCTTCCAAGCCGTGCTCCTCCGGATGAGAATGACGAGGGCTGCGTCTGTGCCGGGTACCATGAGGAACGAGCCGGCGCTGTCGTCCAGTCCACGCGCGCCCTCCGGCCGGAATCGTCCTGGGTGACGGCCGTTTCACTCAGCAGACGCCCTGGCGAGCGGCCGCGGGACGGCGCATGAGCAAGGCGACGAAGCACAAGCGGACAGCAGCTCCGCGCGCGAAGTTGGCCGCGATCCTCGAATCAACCCACGACGCGATCATCGGTTCGACGCCGCTCGGCGTGATCAACAGCTGGAACCCCGCGGCGACAGACCTCTACGGGTACGCAGCCGAGGAGGTCATCGGCCGCAACGTCGACGTGCTCGTCGCGCCGGAGAGGCTTGAGGAAGAGGCGGAGGCACTCCGTCGGATCGTCGAGGGGGGTGACCCCGCCGAGCAGTACGAGACGACGCGGGTGGCGAAGGACGGATCGGTGGTCGCCGTGTCGCTCACGACCGCGGCGATCGTCGACAGCGCGAACGCTGTAGTCGGCGCGGTGATGGTCTCTCACCGACGGTCCGAGTCACAACGAGATCGGTCGAACATCGACGAGCGGAAGCTCGCGGCTGATGCCGACGAAGCGCTGCTGGAAGCCCACCTGCAGCAGACCCAACGTATGGAGGTTCTCGGACGGCTCGCGGGCGGGGTCGCTCACGACTTCAACAACCTGCTCGCGGTGATCCTCAACTACTCCGCCTTCGTCTCCGAGGAGCTGACCGGCGCGGTCGAGTCGGCACCTGATTGGGAGCGGCGGCGCGAGGGGGTGCAACGTGACGTCGAGCAGATCCGGCGCGCGGCCAAACGCGCGACCGACCTGACCCATCAGCTGCTCGCGTTCGCCCGCCGAGAGGTGGTTCAACCGCGGGTGCTCCACCTCAATGACGCGGTGACCGACGTCGAGCAGCTGCTCCGCCGGACCCTCGGCGAGGACATGGAGCTGGTCATCAAGCTGCCCGACCAGCTGTGGCCCATCCTCGCCGACCCGGGCCAGATCGAGCAGGTGCTGGTGAACCTCGCGATCAATGCCCGCGACGCGATGCCAGGCGGCGGCACGTTGCGCATCGACACTGCCAACGTTGCCGTCGACGCCGAGTCGGTGGCAGGTGGATCACCCGCGCGACCCGGACGGTACGTGCGCCTTCGGGTCAGCGACACCGGCACCGGCATGTCTGCCGAAGTGGCCGCCCACGCCTTCGAGCCCTTCTACAGCACCAAGGGCGACGGCGCCGGGACCGGACTGGGCCTGGCCACCGTCTACGGGATCGTCAGCCAGGCCGAGGCCACGATCGCCATCCAGTCCGAACCGGGTGCGGGTACCACTTTCACCATGATGCTTCCGGTGACCGACGAGGCCGCCGCGTCGATCGAGGAGCCCGCGCCCTACGAACGCACTCCGAAGGGAGAGACCGTTCTCGTCGTCGAGGATGAAGAAGCGCTCCGCGAGGTGACCGAACGAATCTTCACCCGCAACGGCTATCGCGTGATCACCGCCGCGAATGGTCCCGATGCCGTCGCCCTCGTCGCCCGGCACGAGGGTGAGATCCACCTGCTCGTCACCGACGTCGTCATGCCCAAGATGCTCGGAAAAGAAGTCGCCGAGCGGGTCCGCGAGCTCCGCCCGGACATCGAAGTGCTCTTCATGTCCGGCTACGCACTACCCGTCCTCGCCTCACAGGGCAGGCTCGAGCCTGGCGTCGCGCTCGTCGACAAACCGTTCTCGGAGGCGGCGCTGCTCGCCAAAGCGGGTCAGGTGCTCAACGGCAACTTCCGAGGATTCGAGAACGTCCGCCGCTGACGCGATCACGCCGCCGGCGCCCTCAGCGGTGGAGCCAACGGAGCGGCGTTGCGAGCTGGAGGCTCCAGCGCACTGCCTCGACGCCGCGGCGACGAAGGTCGTCGACGACGCGACGAACGTCGTCGGCGACGCGACGAAGGTCGAACATCTCGCGGCCCGCAATGCGAACGCTCGTTGTCCCGTGCTCCGCGTGCGTGCGCGCGGTGACCGCGTCGGCGACGGCATCCGCCACGAGGCAGGCGAGCTGGAACATCACCTGTTGCGAGACGGCGTCAGGGTCGTCGGGTGCGTCGTCGGCGATGAAGTCGTCGACCCAGGAGACAGCTTCGACTTCGGCGCGCGTTCGTAGGTTGGGGCAGTCGGGTGGCGGCGCGAGGACGCACTCCTCGACGGCTTCGACGACGCCGACGATGAGGTCGTCGAGCGACTCGATCAAGCCGTCGGCCAACTCGGAGAGAGGCGCGGGGTCGAGCAGTCGCAGCGCCACCGCGGCGACCTCGCTCCGCGCGGTCGGCCGCGATGCGGCCAGGCCGAGGGCGCTGCACGTCGGTTCAGCGAGCACCACCACGCGCGCCGCCCCATCGGGCGCCGCGGACACCCCATCGTCCACGTTTCCTCCCCGTCCACCCTCGCGTCCTGTCCCGCCGAGGAGAAGCTAGCGCCCGGCCTCTGTGGAGCGCCCTGGGGATATCGCTGTGGACGCTGTGGATACGTCGGCGACGGCGATCAGGTCGGGGCAGGTGGTCCGGGTCGCAAGAGGAACCCCCCTCCCGCCCGCCGACCCGGACCGCCACCCCTTCTGCAGCGCCCCCACTCCGCCCGCGAGGACTGCCTGCTCAGCATCCAGTGGTCGGGGCAGGCGAGCAATGGGTCGGACGACCCCTTCGCTCGGAGTGCTCGCCGCAACGCGACCGGTCACCTTGGAGCTGGCGGCTGGAGCTAACGGCGGACCCACACCGGGTTGTCGGTCGGAAAGCAGTGTGCGTGGAACAGCACATCGGGCTCGTCGTCGACCGGATCCGGGGCCGCGTCGCGCGACAGCCCCGCCCGAACCAGGCTTGGGTCGGCCGGGTCGACCTCCTCGGCACACCCTTCGCAGACGCTCTTCACTGACATCCGTGTCATGGTAACGACTCGGTGGCGCCGGCACGTGGTCGGCGGGCGACAGCTCAGGGGTGCGTGACGAAATGCCCGTGCTCTGCGGCAACGCGACGGAGCGCGGCCTCGAGCTTCTCGGGCTCGTCCTTCCGCACCACGTCCGCGACCCCCTCCTCCTCGGCCAGTCGGGCGAGCGTGTCGAACGCGGTGTAGACGACGATCTGGGTGCCGGGTGCGGCCGTCCTGACTGCGGGGATCACGTCAGTACCGCTCACGCCCTTGAGCGAGAGGTCCAGCACGAGCACGTGCGCCTTGGTCATCTCCGCCAGCACGAGAGCCTCCAGCGCCAGGGCGGCCTCTCCCACCACCTCGAAACCACAGTCCTCGACGACGCCACGCACCACGTGGCGAACGGTGGCGTCGTCGTCACAGAGGACGGCTCGAAGCGGCTGATCACCCATGGCGGCTCTATCGACTTGCCACGGCGGTCGCTTGAGGCGGAGCGCCCGGACATCTCACTGGTGGGGCGATTCGCGCAGTAGAACAGAGTCATGAGCGCGAGACGGCCGTTGTGGGTGGTGCTCATGGCGGCGGGCGAGGGCACTCGGATGAGGTCGGAGCGGCCGAAGCCCCTGCACGTGCTCTGTGGTCGGGCCATGTTGCTGCACATCCTCGACGCGCTGTCCGAGCTGCCGATCGATCGCACCGTCGTCGTCGTCGGTCACGCCGCCGAGCGCATCACCAAGACGCTGCTCGAGCAGGGCCCGCCGGGTCTCCCCATCGAGTTCGTCGAACAACACCGGCAGCGGGGGACGGGCGACGCAGCCGGCATCGCCATGACCGCCCTGCCCGAGGACGACACGTTCGACGACGGCGACGTCATGGTGCTTCCCGGCGACACGCCTCTGCTGCGCGCGTCCACGCTCGCCCGCCTGGTGCAGGCGCACCGCGAGAGCGATGCCGCGGCCACGCTGCTCACTGCGCGTCCCGACGACGCGACGGGCTACGGCCGCGTGATCCGAGGTCGTGACGACCGGGTGGTGCGGGTGGTCGAGCAGGGCGACGCAACCCCGAGCGAGCTCGCGGTCGACGAGGTCAACACGTCGATCTACTGCTTCCGCCGCAGCGTGCTCGCGCCCGCGCTCCGGCGCCTGAGCCCCGACAACAACCAGGGCGAGTACTACCTCACCGACGTCGTCGAGGTCCTGCACGACGCGGGTTACGAGGTGTCGTCGGTCGTGGCCGACGACCCCGGTGAGATCACCGGTGTGAACGACCGGGTGCAGCTGGCCGCGGCGGAGGCCGAGCTGCGGCGCCGCACCAACGAGCGATGGATGAGGCAGGGCGTGACCATGCTCGACCCCGATCGCACCTACGTCGACGCCACGGTGGAGCTGCAGGCCGACGTGACTCTGTTCCCGGGCACGATGCTGCACGGGCGCACGGTGGTCGGAGCGGGAGCCCGCATCGGGCCCGACGTGCGGCTGGTCGACTGCATGGTCGGTCGCAACGCGGTGGTGAGCCATTCGGTGGGCCATGACGCGGAGATCGGTGACGACGCGGTGGTCGGTCCGTTCGCCGTCCTGGAACCAGGCTGCCAAATCGCTCCGGGGGCACGTACGGGTCCGTTCTACAATGCAACTGCCGGCGACGACTAAGGGGAGGGAGGCGACCATGGAGCTCGTCACCAAGAAGCGCCTGCAGCTGTTCTCGGGCCGGTCGCATACACCGCTCGCCGAGGAGATCGCCGCCCACCTCGACGTGACGCTCGGCGAGGCCAACCTCTCGCAGTTCGCCAACGGCGAGCTGCATTGCCGCTTCGGCGAGTCGATCCGCGGATCCGACGTCTTCATCCTCCAGACGCACTCGCGCCCGGTCAACGAGGCGGTCATGGAGCAGCTCATCATGATCGACGCGGCCAAGCGGGCATCCGCGAAGCGCATCACCGCCGTGTGTCCCTTCTACGGCTACGCCCGCCAGGACCGCAAAGCGTCGGGTCGAGAGCCGATCACGGCCAAGCTCGTCGCCGACATGCTGCGCACCGCGGGCGCCAACCGCATCGTCAGCGTCGACCTGCACTCGGGCCAGATCCAGGGCTTCTTCGACGGGCCCGTCGATCACCTGACGGCCATGCCGGTGCTGGTCGACTACCTGCACCGCGAGGTCGACGGCGACCTCACCATCGTCTCGCCCGACGCAGGCCGGATCAACGTGGCCGAGCGCTTCAGCCAGCACCTCGACGCCGACCTCGCCTTCGTCTACAAGCGCCGTCGCAAGGACGTGCACAACGTCGTGGAGGCGCGCGAGGTCATCGGCGACGTCGACGGGCGGCACTGCGTGATCGTCGACGACATGATCGACACCGCCTCGACGCTGTGCGCGGCCGCCGAGATCCTCACCGAGCGGGGCGCGACGTGCGTGTGGGCCATGGCCACGCACGGCGTGCTCTCCGACCCCGCCACCGACCGTCTGAAGAACTCGCCGATCGAGCGGGTGGTGATCACCAACACGTTGCCGCTGCCGCCCGAGAAGCAGATCGACAAGATCGAGGTGCTCTCGGTGGCAAAGATCATCGCGGACGCCGTCGACGCGGTCTTCGAGGACACGTCGGTGTCGGAGATCTTCGGCGGCGAGAACCAGTCCTAGCACCCGAATTCGTGCCCTAGACTGCGGCGCTCATGGAAGAAGTCACCCTCCTCGCCGATTCGAGCCGCGCGCTCGGCAGCCGCCCGGCGCGGCGCCTGCGCTCGCTGGGCCAGGTCCCCGCCGTGCTCTACGGCCACGGCATCGATCCCGTTCCGTTGGCGGTCGACGGTCGCCAGCTGCGCACCGCGCTCACGGGAGAGTCCGGGCTCAACGCGCTCATCAACCTCGACGTCGACGGCACCAAGCACCTCGCGATGGCGCGCCACCTCCAGCGCCATCCCGTGCGCGGCAACGTGTCGCACGTCGACTTCGTGATCGTGCGACGCGACGAGGTCGTGACCGCGGAGATACCGGTGCACCTGGTGGGCGAGGCGACCGAGGTCCTCAACGAGGACGGCATCGTCGACCAGCCGCTCTTCACCCTCACCATCCGGGCCAAGCCCGCGGACATCCCCGGCAACATCGAGGTCGACGTGAGCAACCTCAGGATCGGCGACACCATCCGGGTGGCCGACCTGCGCCTGCCGGCCGGCGTCGAGACCGAGCAGGGGCCCGACGAGCCCGTCGCCGTGGGTCAGCCGCCGCGGGTGGAAGAGGTGCCCGAGGTGCCGGAGGGCGAGGAGGCGGAACTCGAGGAGGGCGCCGAGGGTGCCGCGCCCGCCGAGGGCGAGGCCGGCGCGACCGGCGAGTCCGCCGAGGGCGAAAAGGCCGAGAGCGGCAGCGAGGGCTAAGCGCTGCTCCGGTCGCGCACCGGCACGCCGGCCGATCTCCTCGCGGTCGGCCTCGGCAACCCCGGTGCGGACTACGAAGGCCACCGCCACAACGTGGGAGCCGACGTCGTCGGGCGCCTGGCCGCGCGCCATGGAGGCCGGCTGAAGCGGGGGAAGGAGCGCGCGCTGGTTGCCGAGGTGCGCGTCGGCGGCCGCCTACTGGCGCTCGCGTTCCCGCAGACCTACTACAACGACTCGGGGCTCGCCGTCGCCCCGCTCGTGCGGCGGCACGGCGTCGACGACATGGCCCGCCTCGTCGTCGTCCACGACGAGCTCGACCTGCCGGTGGGACGGATGCAGGTGAAGCAGGGCGGGGGGCTGGCCGGGAACAAGGGCCTGGCTTCGATCAGGGCCCATCTCCACTCGACCGACTTCCTGCGGGTCCGCATCGGCGTGGGCAAGCCACCGGGACGCATGGAGGGTGCCGAGCACGTGCTGAAGCGACCGGGCAAGGCGGAGCGCACGGAGCTCGACGTGGTCGTGGAGGAGGCTGCGGATGCGGTCGAGGCGATCCTGGCCGAGGGGCCCGAAGCCGCCATGAATCGCTTCAACCGACGCGAGCGTTAGCCGTCTCGACCTCGGCGGCCGCTCGTTCGAGCAGATCGCACGCGGGGTCGAGACGCCGCGCCGTGACGAGCATCGAGCGTGCCTCGGCGACGTCGCCGCGGCGCATGGCGCCGATGGACGCGATGCATGCCGACGTCGCACGGTCGCGGCGGTCGGTGTGCGCCTCGTAGGCGCGGTGGACGCGCGCGAGGCCTTCTTCCACCCGGCCGCTCTCGATCAGCGCATAGCCGCGCGTGCTCTTCACCGCCGGGTGCCACGCGAGCCTGCGCTCGGCTTCCTCCGACGCGACAAGGGCCTCGTCGAGCAACGCGGGGTCACCGCTCATGAGGTCGGCCCACGCCAGGTTGCTCAGGTCCATGGCGCGTTCGGGCGACTCGACGTCGTCACGCGCCAGCTGCGCGCGCAGCTCGTCGCGGGCCGCGTCGATGTCACCCGCACGGATGAGAGCGGCGGTGAGGAAGTGACGCAGCGGGCGGTGGTCGGGGTGGGCGGCGAGACCGGCCTCGGCCCACGCGACCGCGGCGTCCGCCTCCCCTCGCACCCACGCGGCGCGCGACTCGGCCGCGCGGAGCAGCGCATCCGCGTCGTCGAGGTGTTGGCGCGGCGAGCGGATCAGCGTGGCAAGGGCCGAGCCGTCGCTGCGCACGGGCCCCAGCGGGGTGGCCACCTGCACGGGCCAGAGGTTTCCGATGAGGACGATGATGTTGGCGATGACGAGCGGCGCCACCCACGGTCCCGAGCGCGGCCACACGAGCAGGGTCACGGCTGCGACCGCGAGGTTGGCGAAGGGCCCGGCTGCGATGCCGAGGGCGAGGCGCACGGGCGCGGGACGGGGCGACACCATCACCGTGTGGCCGCCGAAGGGGAACAGCCGGGCCTCGATGTCGGTGCGGCCGGCGCGCGCCCGCACCAACCGCGGCCCGCTTCCGAGCACCACCTCGAAGACACGGAGACCGAGGGCCCGTCCGACGGTCGCGTGCCCGAGCTCGTGTGCCCACAGCACGGCCACGAGCACGGGGTAGATGCGCATCGTCGGCAGGGCGGTCTGCCATCGCCCGCTCAGCACCGACAGCGTCACGATCGCGGCGAAGGGCAGCATGACGGTGGCGAGCTCACGGCGCTCGCGGCGGCGCTTCCAGCAGGTGAGGCAGCGCGTGACGCGTCCCGTCCCCGACTTCACGGTCGTGTAGCCGTAGTCCAGCTCCGAGGCGTCGCCGCAGACGCTGCACGTCGTCACCGGGTACTGATCGACGGTCCGCCCCGGCGACCTGAGCGGGGAGGGCGGCGCACCGGGGTAGGGAGGGCAGGCGCCTAGCCTCGGTGCGATGCCCCTGCGGTCCCTGCCCGAGGTCTTGCGCACCGACGAGCTGCTCGGGCCCGCCGTCGATGCCCGGGTGCTGGCGGTCCCCGAGGCGGCGCGCGCCTTCGTGCTCGCCGGGCTCTCGGGCGCGACGGGCCACCACCCGCTCGTCGTGGCCGTGCCGACCACCACCGACGCGGAGCGCCTCGCCCACGACCTGCGTGCCTACCTGGGCCCCGACGAGGTCGACGTCTTCCCCGCGTGGGAGACGCTCCCGTTCGAGCGGGTCAGCCCCAGCGTCGAGACGATGGGACGTCGCCTGCGCGTGATGTGGCGCCTGCGTGACCCGGCGCGCATGCCCCGGCTGCTCGTGGCGCCCGTGCGGGCCCTCGTGCAGCGCCTGGGCCCGCACGTCGAGGACGTGGAGCCCGTCGTGCTCGAGCCCGGCGCGCGCGGCGTCGACCCGGCCGAGCTCGCGGCGGTCCTGGTCGCCGCCGGCTACCGCCGCGAGTACCAGGTGGAGCACCGGGGCGAGGTGGCGGTGCGCGGCTCCATCGTCGACGTCTTCCCGTCCACCGCCACCGCGCCGGTCCGCATCGACCTGTGGGACGACGAGGTCGACCGCCTGAACGAGTTCTCGGTCACCGATCAGCGCTCGACGGTCGACGTCGAACGGATCGAGCTGTTCCCGTGCCGCGAGCTGCTGTCCACCGACGAGGTGCGCGACCGGGCGGCGCGGCTTGTCGGAGCCGAGCCGTGGGGCCGTGAGCAGTGGGAGCGGCTGGCCGAGGGCGCCACGTTCGAGGGCATGGAGTCGTGGCTGCCATGGCTCACCGAGGGTGAGCACGTGCTGTTCGACCTGGTGGGGCGCGACGCCGAGGTCGCATTGGTGGAGCCGCGCCGCATGCGTGATCGCGCGGCCGAGCTGCTCGACGAGGAAGCCGCGCTGGCGGCGACCCTCGCGCAGACATGGGGCGCGACCTCACACGCGTCGAAGGCTGCGAGCCCCGACGGCGACTGGCCGCGCCTCCACCTGCCCTTCGACCGCCTGCTCACGCACACCGATGCGCCCGTCCGCACGATCGCGACCGCACCGGAGGGCCCGGGCACGGCAGTCGTCACCGCAAGCGGATGGGACCCGGTGATGGGCGACGGTGCCCGTCTGGCGAAACAGCTCCGCGAGCTGCTGGCCGACGGCTTCCGCGTGGTCGTCGCGGCGGACGGCAAGGGCTCCGCCGGTCGCCTCGCCCAGCTGCTCGCCGACGAAGGCGTGGCGCTCCCGTTGGTCGAGCGCGGCGAGCGCCTGCCTCCCGGCGGGAGCATCGTCGTCGAGGCCCTCGAGCGCGGGTTCGTGCTGCCCGCGGCCAAGCTGGCCGTGCTGTCGGAGAGCGACGTCACCGGCCGCCGGCGGGCCCATCGCCCGCCCCGCCCCCGGCGCAGCCAGGACGGCACCGGGTTCTTCGAGGACCTGCAGCCGGGCGACTACGTCGTCCACTATCAGCACGGCGTCGCGCGGTACGGCGGGATGGTGAAGCGCACGATCAGCGGCGCGGAGCGCGACTACCTGCTGCTCGAGTACCGCGGCGGCGACAAGCTCTATGTGCCCTCCGACCAGATCGACGCCGTGCGTCACTACACGGGCGGGGAGACGCCGACGCTGCACCGCCTCGGCGGCTCCGAGTGGCAGCGCACCAAGAGCCGGGTACGAGCCGCGGTGCGCGAGGTGACCCAAGAGCTGGTGCTGCTGTACCGCCGCCGCATCACCTCCCCCGGTCACGCGTTCGCAGCGGACTCGCCTTGGCAGCACGAGTTGGAGGACGGGTTCGTCTACCAGGAGACGCCGGACCAGCTCAAGGCGATCGTCGACGTCAAGAGCGACATGGAGGAACCGGTGCCAATGGACCGCCTCGTGTGCGGCGACGTCGGCTTCGGCAAGACCGAGGTCGCCATCCGCGCCACGTTCAAGGCGGTGCAGGACGGTACGCAGGTGGCCGTGCTCGTGCCCACCACCCTGCTCGCGCAACAGCACTACGGCACATTCGGTGACCGCTTCGCGGGCTACCCCGTGCGCGTCGAGGTGCTCTCACGCTTTCTCACGCCGGCCCAGGCGAAGAAGGTGGTCGACGGGGTGGGCGACGGGACGGTCGACGTCGTGATCGGCACCCATCGCCTGCTGAGCGGCGACGTGCACTTCAAGCGACTCGGCCTCCTGGTGGTCGACGAGGAGCAGCGCTTCGGTGTGACCCACAAGGAGGCGATGAAGGCGCTGAAGACCGACGTCGACGTGCTCACCCTGACCGCCACACCGATCCCGCGCACGCTGGAGTTGAGCCTCACGGGCATCCGCGACCTCACCCTGCTCAACACGCCGCCCGCGGAGCGTCAGCCCATCCTGACCTATGTGGGTGAGTACGACGAACGCGCGGTGGCCGAGTCCATCCGACGCGAGCTGCTACGCGAGGGGCAGGTCTTCTTCGTGCACAACCGGGTGCTGGACATCGATCGCGTCGCCGGCCAACTTCGCGATCTCGTGCCCGAGGCGCGCGTCGCCGTCGCGCACGGCCAGATGGACGAGGGCACGCTCGAGCGCGTCGTCCTCGACTTCTGGGAGGGCGACTACGACGTGCTCGTGTGCACGACGATCATCGAGTCGGGCATCGACATGCCGACCGTGAATACGCTCGTCGTCGATCGCGCCGACCTGATGGGCCTCGGACAGCTGCATCAGCTGCGCGGCCGTGTCGGACGCGCCGGTCAGCGCGCCTACGCCTATCTCTTCTTTCCACCGGACCGCGCCCTGTCCGAGGAGGCCTACGAGCGGCTGAAGACGATCGGCGAGCACACCGAGCTCGGGTCGGGCTTCAAGATCGCGATGCGCGACCTCGAGATCCGCGGCGCGGGCAATCTGCTCGGCGCCGACCAGTCGGGCCACATCGCGGCGGTCGGCTATGACCTCTACGTGCAGATGGTCACCGAAGCGGTGGCCGAGCTGAAGGGCGAGGTGCCCCGTGAGCCTGCGGAGGTGAAGCTCGACCTGCCGGTCCATGCCAACCTGCCCAAGGACTACGTGTCGCGCGAAGAGCTGCGGCTCGAGGCCTACCGCCGCCTCGCCGCGGTTACGACGGAGGCGGAGGTGGACGACATCCGCGCCGAGTGGGTCGACCGTTACGGGCCCGTCCCCGGGCCCGCCGAGGCGCTGCTCTCTGTGGCTCGTCTGCGCGCCGAGTGTGCCCGGACGGGCGTGCGTGAGCTGTCGGTCGCCAAGAACGTGGCCCGCATCCTGCCGCTGACGCTGAAGACCTCACAGACGATGCGCCTGACGCGCCTCGCCAAGGGGGCCGTCTACAAGGAGGACCTCGCTCAGGTCGTCGTGCCGTTGCCCCCGGGCACCGACCCTGCGCCCTTTCTGGTCGACCTGCTGCGCCAACTGGTGGACCAGCAAGTAGCATCGACGCCACCGTGAACAAGTTCTTCGCTTCTCTCCTCGCGCTCGCCGTCGTGGTGATGGTCGGGTGCGGGTCCGTTGCGCCGTATGCAGCCACCGTCAACAAGGAGCGCCTCACGCAGGGCGATCTCGAGGGTGAGCTCGACGCCATCACCAAGAACGGCGACTACGTGAAGCTGCTCGAGCAGGGCCAGCCCCCGGTGAAGGTGCGCGGCACGGGCAAGGGCACCTTCGACCCGACCTTCGTCGCGCGTGTGCTGACGCGCGAGATCTTCTACCGGCTGGTGAGCGACGAGCTCGCCCGACGCAACCTCAAGGTCGACGCGTCGGCCCTCGCCGCGGCGCGCCAGAGCGTCGTCCAGCAGGTCGGCGGCGACACGGTGCTCGCGAAGTTCCCGGCGGGGTACCGCAGCTCGCTCGAGCGGCGCACCGCCGAGCTCGACACGCTCACCCAGGCCCTCGCCAAGGTCAATCCGGTCAAGGCGCCCGATCCGCGTACCTTCTACGAGGAGAACAAGGCGACGTACGACACGTACGCGTGTGTCAGCCACATCCTCGTCAAGGACAAGGCCACGGCCGACGACCTGGCCGCCCGCATCGGCAGAGGTGAGGACTTCGCGACCTTGGCGCGCACGCAATCGATCGACAACCAGGGACCCGGCGGCGGCAGCGCGGCGAAGGGCGGCGACCTCGGGTGCAGCGACCCGGCCGGCTACGTGCCCGAGTTCGCGGCCGCGGTCAAGGCGCAGGCCGTCGGTCAGGTGAGCGCGCCGGTGCAGACCCAGTTCGGCTTCCACATCATCAAGGTGACCGCCCGGCCCCCCACCTACGAGCAGGTCCAGGCCCAGGTGCAGCAGCAGGTGCAGCAGGAGGTGCAGCAGGCGAGCCAGGGCAAGCTCAACACGTGGCTCGAGGGCGCGGTCAAGAAGGCGAAGATCAACGTCAACCCGCGGTACGGCACGTTCTCGAAGAACCCCAGCGACTTCGGCGTCGTCCCCCCGAAGTCGACGGCGAAGACGACCACCACCGCCAGCCCACAGCCGTAGCTCGGGCATGCCGCGGGTCGTCGTGGTGGGGCTCGGGCCCGCGGGCGTCGAGCTGCTGACCGCGGCAGCGGCCGCCGCCATCGACCGGGTCCCTCACCGGTTCGTCCGCACCGTGCGCCATCCGGCGGCGTCCGTTGTCCCCGGTGCAACCGCGTTCGATACGGTGTACGACTCGTCGGATTCCTTCGACGAGGTCTACGCCCGCATCGTGGACGCGGTCGTCGACGGGGCGACGAGCCACGGTGAGGTGCTCTACGCCGTGCCCGGGTCGCCGCTCGTCGCCGAGCGCACCGTCGAGCTGCTGCGCGACGACCCACGCGTCGCCGTCGAGATCGTGCCCGGGCTGTCGTTCCTCGACCTCGCGTGGGCCCGGTTGGGGGTCGACCCGGTCGCGAGCGGTGCGCGTGTCGTCGACGGTCGTCGCTTCGCGATCGAAGCCGCTGGAGACCGGGGCCCGTTGTTGATCGCGCAGTGCGACACGCGCGCCGTGTTGTCCGACATCAAGCTCGCGGTCGACGACCCACCGGGGCCCGAGGTGACCGTGCTGCATCATCTCGGGCTGCCCGACGAGTCGGTGCGCAAGGTTGCCTGGACGGAGCTCGACCGTGCGGTCGAGCCCGATCACCTCACGTCGTTGTGGCTGCCCGAGCTCGAGGTTCCGGTCGGCGCCGAGCTCGTCCGGTTCGCCGAGCTCGTGCGCACGCTGCGCGAGCGCTGCCCGTGGGACCGCGAGCAGACCCAC
>Ga0066710_100002032_pt1 | contig 15893 bp, 15 predicted proteins | sample GraSoiAngelo_159_FD_79666 | JGI IMG/M metagenome (GOLD analysis project Ga0066710, IMG submission 79666) | Grasslands soil microbial communities from the Angelo Coastal Reserve, California, USA - 14_1009_16_40cm | ecosystem: Environmental > Terrestrial > Soil > Grasslands | place: USA...
ACGAAGCGCGGGTCGGGGAACAGGCGTGCCGTTTCCGTGGGGTCGAAGCTGTAGAGCCAGTACTCGTGCGTGGGCGGGAGGTGCTGCAGCAGGTTGAGCCAGACGGAGGCGGTGCCTTGAGGCGGTCCGTTCAGGACGTGGACATCGATCCCGATCCGCACTCAGGCGAGGCCCCGCTCCACGAGCTGGCGATGCGCCTGCTCGAAGCGATCCTCCGCCTGCTGGCTGCGCACCCAGGCGACGAGCTGGTGGATCCCTTGAGTGAACGCCACCTTGGGCTCGAACCCCAGCACCCGACGAGCGAGCGAGATGTCGGCGTAGCAGTGCCGGATGTCGCCTTCGCGAAACGTGCACAGCACCTGAGCCTGCAAATCCGGCTTGCCGAGGGCGGCGGTGATCAGGTCCGCCACCTCGCGCACGGTGCTCGGCCGTCCCGTGCCGACATTTAGCGCCTGATAGTCAGCCCGATCAGTGGCGAGCGCCAGGAGGTTGGCGGCGACGATGTCCGACACGTGGATGAGGTCCCGGCTTTGCCGCCCGTCCTCGAAGACGATCGGCGGCTGACCGTTCAGCACGCGCGAGGAGAAGATCGCCGCCACGCCGGTGTAGGGGTTCGACAACGCTTGCCGCTCGCCGTAGATGTTGAAGTAGCGCAGCGCGACAGTGGGAATGCGGTAGGCGTACCCGACGCTCAGGAACAGCTCCTCGTGGTCGCGCTTCGTCACGGCGTATACTGAGGTAGGCTGGAGCGGTTTCGTTTCGGGCGTGGGCATCGGCGCGAGCGGCGCCCCAGTGGCGGCGTCCCGCATCTCCCATTCGCCCCGCTCGAGCAGGTCGCGGTCGCGCAACCGGGGCGAACGCATCTCCCCCTGCGGCGTGCGGTAGGCCCCTTCACCGTACACCGACATGGAGGAGGCGACGACGACCTTGCGAATCCGGTCGCGGCGCTTCACCACTTCCTCGAGGAGGGTGGCCGCGCCGACGGTGTTCACCTGGCAGTAGCGCACGATGTCGTACATCGACTGCCCCACGCCGACCAGCGCCGCCTGGTGGAAGACGACGTCTATCCCGTCGAGCGCCCGTGCCAACGCGGTGCCATCGGTGATCGACCCGCGCACGAACTCGGCCTTCGGGTTGAGGTAGGCGGGCGCTTGGCCGCCCGGCCCGTGCACCTGGGGCTCCAGGCTGTCGAAGGCGCGCACCCGATGCCCCTGGGCGACCAGCGCGTCCACCAGATGCGACCCGACGAACCCGGCGCCGCCGGTCACCAACACGTGCTCACCCACTAGCTTCTCTCTCCCTCCGCGGTGGCAAACGCCGCTGAATAATGTCGCGCTGGGACTCCGCTGCAAAGGGATTCCGCGGCTAGCGCACTCCCAATCTCACACCCACGATCAGATTGACATCGAAAGCGTCGCCCCCGAAGTCGCGATTCAGTTCGTAGACGGCGGTGGCCCGCGCCAGCAGGTCGTAGCGCCCGCGGAATTGCAGTCGCTCGACGGCGAAGGCGTGCTGCACGTCGACCCCTCCTGGATCGCCGGGCCCGCTCGATGGGAAATTGCCGCGCTGCTGGCGCAGCATCCTGGTCCACGACCAGGTCCACCTGCCGCGCGGCGAGTAGGATTCGACCGCCACCACGGTGCCCCCGCCCCCCACTCCGGCAGCCGACCCCAATACCTGCCCGAGCTGGGTGTGCCCCTGCGCCACCACTCCGTGAGTGTAGAACGGCGACCAGGCGCGGCCCCCGGCGAGCCGGGAGAACTGAAGATTCTGCAGCTCCACGCGCACAGCGATGAGGCGCCTACCCGGTCGCAGCATCGCCTTGCGGAACCCGATCGTGTACCCCCCGACGTGGTCGGGCTCTTCGATGAAGTCTCGCAAGTCGAGGTTGTAGTCGTCGCGCCCATACTCGCCGTACACCTCGAAGCCGCTGTGCGGCAGCACCCACCGGAAAAACGCCGAGGCGAGCTGGTTGTCGGACGAGACGTTGACCGCGCCGGCGGACTCGCCGACGCGCAGGATGTGCAGCAGCTCGGACCGCGACGGGCCCCCAGCTGGCCAGGGTTGGTGCGAGAAGCGGGTCACGCCAAATTCCAGGCCCGGCACCAGCCGCGAGGTCAACACTAGGTCGAGCCCAGTGCCGTAGCGGATGCCGGCGGCCGCGGTGTCCGGCGAGTATGCACTCTGCCCCAGTCGGCCCCAGACGATCCTCCCGTGCACCCGCAGCAGCCACAAATTCACGGGATGGGCGGTGCCGAAGAAAGCGTGAGGGAAACCGGCGGCGTTGTTGCCCAGGATAATCGGGAACTCAGTTGCCGGGCCCCAGTACTGGTTGGCTGTGGACATTCCCAGAGCGAAGGCGTGCCAGTCGAGGCGGAGCGTGGATTGTCCAGGATCGAGCTGGCCGTAGGCAGACTTGCCGAACCGCTGCGGGCTGTCGATTGCGGTGTAATTCAGCGCATCGGCGTATGCCAGCGAGCCGGACTGGCCGTTCGGCTCAAGCTGGAACGCCGCGTTCTGGGCGACGAAGACCATGGGCGCGAGGGTGAGGGACAGTGGACCGCGCCGCAGCGCCACCCCACCCTGCGCCGCGAGGGTTATGCCCTTCCCTGCCCAGATCGGGCCATCATTGTAGCCGAAGGGGAAGGTGGAATTGGCGCGGACGCTCGCTGTCGGTGACACCCAATCAACGGTGAGGCCATCGGCTGACCGGCGGCTCAGATCGTAACGCGTCGCCCAAGGGTGCGTCGTGTCCGAAGGAAACAGTCGATCAAGCTCGACGGGAGAGAAGGCCCGTAACCCCCACGGGTAGAGTGGGACCAGGCCGAGCGACTGCAGATAGCGGAGATAGTTCTCCAGGTCGCCGCCGGGGAAGACCTCCGCCCGCCCTCCGACCTGTAGTGCGTTCTGGCCCGCTAGCCGCAGAGGAGGCGTCGCAGCTGTGAACAGCAGGAGGGCGACAACGAGGGGGGGACGACTCACGCGGAGAGCTTACCGACGACAGATTACGGTGTCCATGGGGAGAGCGTGTGACTCCAAGCGAACTGCAGGCCGCCGTCGCCAGGATCCGTTGGTACCACTCAATCAATCTGGGCCACGGAATCGTCACACCGGGGGAGTCGCAAACGGAACAGATGCTGTCGCGGCTCCACCTGCCCGAGCGGTTGGACGGCCTAACGGTGCTCGACATAGGTGCCTGGGACGGCTTCTACTCCTTCGAGGCAGAGCGACGTGGGGCGCGGCGCGTGCTGGCAACTGACTACTACTGCTGGAGCGGACCGGGCTGGGGGACCAAGGCAGGCTTCGAGCTGGCCCGTCGAACCCTCGGCTCCAGCGTCGAAGACCAAGAAATCGACGTCCCGGACCTCACGCCCGAGCGGGTCGGGGTCTTCGACGTGGTACTCTTTCTAGGCGTGCTCTACCATCTTCGCAATCCCCTGCTGGCGCTGGAGCGCGTGTTTAGCGTCACCGGCCGCCACCTGATTCTCGAGACTCACGTGGACATGCTCCACTGCTTCCGCCCGGCGTGCGCCTTCTATCCGGGAGACGAGCTCAATCGCGATCCGACGAATTGGTTCGGCCCCAACTCCACTGCAGTCGTCGGGATGCTGAAGGCGGTGGGCTTCCGCAAGATGGCCGTGGTCCGGCGACCGCATGCGCTGCCGGTGCGCATTGCCCGAGCGCTGTACGAGACCCTTCGCGGTCGCGCTCGGCTGGTACAGGCGATGAACCAGGGGCGGCTGGTAGTGCACGCGTGGCGGTGACCCGCTTTCAGTCCCGGGTGCTTGCCGCGCTCATCGGCGTGGCGCTGCTGCCGCCGCCGGCCGTCCGGGGGCAGGCTCTCCTGTGCCCCGCAGACACGGCGATCGGCAGCGACCTTGACGATCGTACCCGCCTGGCGACACTGCTGGGCCGTGCCCCCGGTGATGCGCAGCTGCTGCGCTCGCTCTCGAGCCGCCTGGCGCCTTTCGACACCACCCGCGGAAGCTTGAGCTGGTGCGCGCTGCGGCCGGACGTCACCCTGGTCAGCAGCACAGGGATGCCGTTCTCCCTCAACGATGGTCCGTTGTGGGCGGGGGTCGGGTGGAGTGAGGACGTCCGAGTGGGGCTGCGCATGCGCCGGGGCCGGTTCTGGCTGGTGCTGGCTCCACAGTTTCTCGCGACGGAGAACCTGCCCTACCCGATGCCATATCCGGACGTCGAGCTGCCGCGCCCCGCCGGGCGCAGCCCGTTCTCGTCACCCTGGCACGTGGGTGCGTACTCGATCGACCTGCCGCTGCGCTTTGGCGACCGGGGATTCTGGAAGGTCGACCCAGGGCAATCGACGCTCGGCGCCGACCTAGGACCAGTCGTGGCGGGCCTCTCGACCGAGAACGAGTGGTGGGGCCCCGGCATCGAGAACGCCATAGTGATGAGCAACAATGCAGCGGGGATCCCGCGGGCGTTCGTGCGGACCGCTCGACCGGTGCGGACGCGGGTTGGCACGTTCGCGGTACGCTGGTTCCTGGGTGGCCTTTTCAAGTCGCAGTACTTTGACAACAACCCGGCGAGCGACCGCCGCTCGATCACGGCGCTCGCCGCGACATGGACGCCCGTAGGTGTGCCGAGGCTCACGCTGGGCTTCACGCGGGCGGTGTTCGCGCCGCTGTCAGGCTGGCAGGATGTGTTCGGGCACGCATTCGACGTGCTGCGGGACCGCGGCGTGCACGGGACAGGTGACTCCACCACGGTGAGCCGGGACCAGATCTTCTCGCTGTTCGGACGGTGGGTATTCCCCGCCGACGGGTTCGCGGTGCACGCCGAGTGGGCGCGGACCGTCCCGCCGCACTCAGTGCGAGACTTCCTCACCTCGCCCAATCACACCCAGGGCTACACGCTCGGGCTCGAGTGGGCGCGGCCGCTCCACGCGGAGCGAGACGCGCTGCGGGTGCAGGCGGAAATCACCTACCTCGAAGAGAGCCCCGCGTCGCGCAACCTCCCCGAGGCTTCCTTCTATACCAGCGCCGCGGCGGCGCAAGGGTACACGCAGCTGGGCCAAGTGATCGGCGCCGCGATCGGCCCGGGGGCGTCGAGCCAGTGGCTCGCGGTGGATTACTTCGCCCCCACCTGGCGCATCGGCGTGTCCGGCGGGCGGATCCGCTGGGACGACGACGCGCTCTACTCGTTCCCCGGTTACTACCAGAACAAGTGGTGCGCGCACGACGTATCGCTGTTCGGCAGCTTGTCGGCAGCACTCCAAGCGCGGCGCGGGCGGCTCGAGGCGGCGCTCACGCGGTTCGAGCGCCTAAACGTGTTCTTCGATCACCTCACCTGGTGCGGGCCCACCGCAGCCCAGAACGACATCATCGACGTCGTCGGCACGACGCTGCGGCTGCGGATGTCGCTGTCGCCTTGACTAGCTGGTTTCGCCGCAACATGATGCACGCGCATGGATAACGGCCAGCTGAGATTTCCCGCGCTCCTCGCCGGCGCGCTGTCCCGTTGGCGCACCGCAGTCGCGGTTGCTTTCGGCACAGTGCTGCTGGCCGCGGCCTTGGCCGTCATCCTGCCGCCGTCCTACCGGGGCACGACCTCCTTCGTAACCACCGACGTCGGGCTGAGGATGGGTGGGGGCGGCGGGGCACTCTCCGGACTGGCGGCCGAGCCCGGTATCTCGGGGATCGCCAGCCAGCTGGGGCTGGGTTCGACGCGGGATCCCTCGGAGTCGCCGGCGTTTTACGAGCAGCTCTTGAACAGCCGTGAGCTGCTCACACGCCTTTTGCTGTCGCGATTTCCCGACCCGCGCGCGGGCGCGGCCGGCGACGGCGTCACGTTGTTGAGCACGCTGCGCATTCGGGACGACGACCCTCAGCGGGCACTCGAGACGGCGGTCAAGCGGCTGCGGCGCCGCATGCGGGTGACCGTGGACCTGAAAACGAACCTGGTGGTACTCACACTGGACGCGCGGTGGTCGCAGCTCGCGGCGGATGCCGCCAATCGGGCGGTGGCGTTGGTGAGCGAATTCAACAAGGAGCAGCGGGTTTCCCGGGCCCGCGCGCGACGCGATTTTCTCGAGACGCGCGTGGCCGCGGCACAGGCGGAGCTGCGGGCAGTGGAGGACTCGCAGAAGCTGTTCTACGAGCGCAACCGCTCCTGGCAGAACTCGCCAGCGCTCATCGTGGAGGACCGGCGGCTGCGGCGCCAGGTCGAGACGGCCAGCACGCTTTACCTCTCGCTGCGTCAGCAATACGAGACGGCGCGCATCGACGAGGTGAACAACACCCCGGTGATTACGGTAGTCGATGCGGCGGTCCCCCCGCGGCGCCGCGAGTGGCCGAGGCCCTTGCTGATGCTCGTCACCGCCGCTGTATTGGGGGCGGGCCTCGGCGCCCTCACCGCGGCCTCCGGCGAGCTGGCCGACCACTGGGCCCGCGAACATCCCGAGCAGGCCATGCTCTTGCGGACGACCCTCGCCCGGGTACTGCGGGAAGTCGCGGGTGCCTTGCCCGGGCGACGCGGCAACGCCCGCGCGCGCGCCGCCCGAGCCGCCTAAGCACCAGATGGCGACGGCCGCGGAAGTTCTCGCGCCGAGCCGCACGCGCCGCCCGCAGCTCGCGTGGGGGCTGTGGGGGTTCATCTGCCTGCTTCCCATCCACGCCCTGGTAATCGCGTTGCTGTTCGGAGCCTTCGGATGGCCGGCTGCCGCCGTCCGAGTAATCGCGGCATGGAAGGAAGCCCTCATTGCGATCCTGTTCGCGCTCGCCGCGGCGCGCACGCTGCGGGCACCCCGGCCGGAACGCACGATCTACTGGCTCGACCTGGTGATCGCCGGCCTGGGCGTCGTCGCCCTCGCGTACGTCGTCGGAGCCGACGTTTGGTTTGCCACCGGCCTGCCGCTCACCGCCCAGCTGTACGGTCTCCGTGATACGGCGTTCGTGAGCTTGCTGTACTTCGTCGGACGGGCGAGCCCCGAAGTCGCGGAGAGCCCGCGGCTCGCGCGCACACTTTTCGCCGTGGCCGCTGTTACGAGCGCGATCGCGGTCCTGGAACGCCTCTTCGTGCCACCGGAGTTCCTAGTCTTGCTCGGCGCCGCGCGGTACGTGCAGGACTTTCTCGGTGCAACCCCCATCGCCAGTGGCAACGTGTACGGTTTGGTCGATAACTACTGGACCCATTTCGGCGATCACCTCGTGCGGCGGGCTGGCTCCACCTACCTGTCGGGCCAGGGGTTCGCAACTCCATTCCTCGTGGTGTTCCCTGGCGCGACCGTCTACGCGTTGTCCGCATCAGGTCGGCGGGCGTGGGCGGTGTGGCTCGGGTACGCGGTGGTGTGGGCCGGCTTGCTACTCAGCGTGACTCGCATGACCATCGTGGCCTGCGCGCTCGGGGCAAGTTTGATCATTGCCGCCTCTCGTCGGTGGAGCGCACTCGTGGGACTGGGGTTTGCCGTCCTCACGGGCTTCGCCGTGGCACTGATGGTCGCGCCCGGGCTCGCAACCTACGTCTGGGAGACGCTCACCTGGCAGAGCGGCAGTAGCGTGTGGCACCTCGCCGATTGGACCGCAGGTCTGGACTACTTCCTGCACAACCCTTTGGGGGTAGGTCTTGGCGCGACCGACTTGGTCGCGGCGCGCTTCGGCGTCCAGAGCGTGACTGGAGACAATCAGTACCTCAAGTACGCGGTCGAGCTGGGCGTGCTCGGCCTGTTCCTGCACGTCGCAATGCTGGCCGGAGCGCTCGCGAGCGGAATTCGGGCGTCTAGCGCTGGGCGGAACGGACCGGTCAGGTCCAATGGCTTGCTGCTCGTCGTGGCGACGCTCGGGATCATGCTGAACGCGATGACGGCGGTCGTCTTCAACGCGCCGATGGTTGCTTATCTCTTCTTTTGGATGGCTGGCTCCGTGACGACGGTAGCGCGGCGCGCGGAGACCGCAGGTCCGTGAGCGACCGGTGCGTCGCGCTCGACACCACTGTTGCGAAACTCGTGCGCGGGGGGCCCTGGGTGTACATCACGGAGCTGGAGCGGGCCCTCGGCCGCGTCCTCGGCGACCGCCTGCGGCCCATCGCCAGCCGGCTCGCCCCACCCCAGCCCGGCCGCCGAACGGCGATGGATCGGCTGCGCACGCCGGCCCGAGACCTGTGGTGGCACCAGTTCGGCGTCACCGTCGCCGCGCGGCGGGCCGGCGCGAGCCTGCTGCACCTCCCGGGAGGGCTGGGACCGATGCGCAGGCGCCTTCCGACCGTGCTCACGATCCACGACCTGAACGTGCTGCGGTTTCCCCACTTCTTCCGGCGATGGTCCCGATACTACGGGCGGATCGTGCTGCCACGCGCCGCCCGCGCGGCAGACGCGATCATCGCGGTGTCTCACGCTACGAAAGCTGACGTGGTCGAGCGGTTATCAATCCCAGAAGACCGCGTGGTAGTCGTGCCGAACGGCGTCGACCCGGCCTTCGCACCGCTTGCGGCCGAGAGCCCGGCCGCGCGGGACGTGCGGCACCGTCATCCGCTGCCACGGAACTTCGTACTGACCGTGGGTTTCGTGGAGCCGCGCAAGAACCTGCCCCGACTCCTCGAAGCGATTCATCGTCTCCGCCAGCGCGCCGAGACCGCGGATGTGACGCTCGTACACGCGGGGCCGGACGGCTGGCTCGCGAACGGCGTGACCGAGACGATCCGGCGCCTCGATTTGTCGCAGGCTGTTCGCTTCCTCGGCCACGTGCCGCGGCACGACCTCGTCGCGTTGTACGGCGTCGCCCGGCTGTGTGCGTACCCCTCGCTGTATGAAGGCTTTGGGCTGCCCGTCGCCGAGGCGATGGCGTGCGGCTGCCCCGTCGTCACGTCCAACGTGTCCGCCCTGCCGGAGGTCGCCGGTGGCGCCGCCGTGCTCGTGGATCCGGGGTCCGTGGAGGAGATCGCGGCAGGGATCGCGGCGCTGTGGACCGATGAGAACCGACGACGCACGCTCGCGGCCCGGGGCCTCGCGCGGGCGCGGTCCTTCACGTGGGAGCGGACCGCCCGCGCAACTGCAGCCGTGTACGAAGCGGTGCTGGCATGACTTGGCGGCGCCCCGCGCTCCCGGCCCTCTCCACCGTCTTGATGCTAGCGTGCGTCGCCTACGATATCGCCGGACCTCCCGTGCCGAGCCTAGCCGGCACGTACGCGACGACCATCCTCGTGCGTTATGCCAATTACCTCGAGATGCGCAGCGATACATTGCTCGCCTCAATCACGTTGCGCGATACCCATTACCGCGGTCGCTTCGAGGGCACGTACCGCACCGCCTTCGGGGACTCGGGCCAGTTCGCCGGCGCCGAGCGCCCCGAGAGCACGCTAATCGTGGACGTGTTCGGTGTTCCCCCGAACCCATTCGCCCACGTCCTGGGCCTGCGGCAGCTGTATCCATGGTGCGATTTTGCACGAATCGGCGCGGGGCCGCTCTTGGGTCGGCTGCGGAGCGATTCGCTGCTCCTGGACGGCCAAGCATCGGTGCTTTGTTTCTATCGGATTAATGGGATGGCGCTCCAGATCGGCACCGACCTGGAACTGACGATCAGAGGTGTGAGGTAGGGTCGTGCCCACCCTCCGCACCTGGTTGAACCGCCTCCCAAGGCCGATCATCGAACTCCTCAGGCTGACCCGCACGGCCGCGCTATGGCTACTCGAGCCGCTGGATTGGATCCACCGCCGAGTGACTGCCGCAAGCGACCGTGGTGCGGCTCCGCCCCTCTGGCTGAAGCGACATTCCGGCCCCATCTGGGCGTTCGATCGAGCGGCAGGTGAGATCGCGGCGACGATAGCGGTGCTTGGCCTGCTACGAAACGACGACCGGGTGCTCGACATCGGGTGCGGGTGTGGATCAATGGCCCTCGAATTTCAGCGTATGCTGGGTGAATCGGGCAGCTACATCGGATTTGACGTCCACAAACCCTCGATCGCATGGTGCCGGGCTCGCTTCGCAGCGGACGCACGGTTTCGGTTCGAGCTGGCCGACCTGCGCACGGCGTGGAGCCGTGGGCCACGCTCCACGGTCGCGTACCGGTTTCCCGTGGCCGACGGCGACGCGGACTTCGTCCTCGCGAAGTCTGTGTTCACGCACTTCCTGGAACCGGAATCGCAACACTACCTCGGCGAGGTCCGGCGAGTGTTGCGGCCGGGGAGGGCCGCGCTACTGACCGCGTTTCTGCTGCAAGACGGCGGTGCCGCGCGGCCGAGACTCCGACCGCCGGATTTCACGTTCCCTTACGGCGGCCCACACCTGTGGTGGCGCATCAAGGCGCGCCGCGAGTCAACGGTCGCCTATGAGGAGAAGTACTTTGTCGCACTGGTCGAGGCGGCCCAGCTGCGAGTGGACAAGCTGATCCCCGGCTATTGGACCGGGCGTTGGATCAGCCCAAACGCGCAGGACCTCGTGATCGTGAGCCGTTCGTGACGACCCGCCCAGCCGTAGAGCCTCGGTGACTTCGACCGCCGTCGGCGTCGTGGTGGTGAATTGGAACGGCCACGCGGATACCATGATCTGTCTCGAATCGCTGATGGCGGCTGATCCCCGCCCCGCGCGAGTGGCCGTGGTGGACAACGGCTCGACCGACCGTTCGGTTGAAACGCTGCTGCGTTGGCGCGCGAACCGCGCCCTGCCCGTCGCTCTCCTTGCTTCCTCAACGAACCGCGGATTCTCGGCTGCTAACAACATCGGCATCGCGCGGCTCGCAGCCGATCGGGCGATCAGCCACTTCCTGCTCCTCAACAACGACGCCAGCGTACACCCCGCCTTCTTCGCACAACTCGCGCGGGCGCTCGTGGCCGCTCCGGATGCCGCCGTGATAGGTCCAACCATCTACGTGACTGGCCGGCCCGGCGAAGTCTGGTACGCCGGGGGATACGTCGTCCCGCTCCGCGCGCTCGTGGCCCACGAGTACGTGGTACCGCAACACTCGGTGCCCGTCCCCACGCAATTCGTGACCGGCTGCGCGATGGTCATTTCCCGAAGCGGCTGGGAGACTCTCGGGCCCCTCCCGGAGTGCTATTTCATGTACCTCGAAGACGCGGAGTACTCTTATCGCGCGCGCGCTGCCGGGCTTCCCGTCGTGTATGCTCCCCAAGCCGTTGCGTACCACGCTGTGGGCAACACCATAAGATTCAGCCATTCAACTCCGTGGGTCGAGCGCTTGAAGGCGCGCAACCGGGTGCTGTTCGTGCGGCGCAACTTCCGCGGCTGGAACCGGTGGAGCGCGCTCACGTACCTTGCTGTGACCAAACCCGGACGCGCGGCAGCCGAGGTCCTTCGCGGCCGACCTGCACTCGGCTGGGCGATCCTCGACGGCACGATCGAGGGCCTACTGTCGAGTCATGGTGATCGCGAAGCTCGCCAGGCGGCCACCGTTCAGGACCCCGCGGATCGTGTTCTCGTCTACGAGTGAGCCGTCGAAGATCGTCACCGCCGAGTCTGGGGCCGTCAGCCTGAGGCGCACCGCCGGGTTCCGAAAGGAGCCCGCGACGGCGACGATCTTGTAAGGCAGGTTGAGCGTCCCGGACCCGGCCACGACGGTGTCGGTTTGCGTGATCGCCCATGTGACGCCCACGGTGTCTAGGCCGCCGGCCCAGCGCCCGGTCAGCGAAACCACGGAGCCAAGGGAGAGTGTCACGGGAACTGTGGCTTGCATCACTGGCCCGGAGGTCGTCGTGACCGTGACGGCCCCCGCGTGCTCCCCCGGCCCAAGTCCGGCGACCGCTGCAGCGACCCACGCCACAGCCGGCGCGGTCCCGCGCGTGGGGGCGACGGAGAGCCAAGGGACATCGGTACTTGCTGCCCAGGTCAGCTCCCCGACCCCGATGGCATCTATCGTCAGCGCTCGGGGCGGTGGGCCGACGCCGGTCGCCGTGGCGCTGAAGGCTAGGCCGGGGGGGCTTACCGCGAGGCCCGGAGGCGGCTCCCCGAAGTTGCGGCAGGCGGCTCCCGTGCCGGCCGCCGCGACGAGAAGTAGGATCGGGAGACCTCTTCGAGGGCTCACGCGACGACCGCGCGGAGCTCGGCGCGTTCCGGCTCGTTGAGAGCGAAGCGCCACCCGTAGTAGGCGAAAGCCGTGAGCGCCACCACGGCGAGGGCGATGCGTCCCGAGAGACTCGAGGTCAGCACCGGCCCGAGCCCGACGATGGTGATGCCCAGGCACAGGACCGCGAGCGTCGTGTCTCGGCCTCGGGCCTCATGCAGGGCGCGCGCCCGCAAGGCCCCGACCCGGAACGCCGCTCCGAAGAGCAAGGCAGCGTCGAGCGTCACGCGCGCGGACCAGGCGATTGCGGCGCCTCGGACCCCGACCCGTCCGACCAGCACCAGTACCAGACCCACGAATAGCGGCAGTTCGAGCAGGTGAAACTTGGCCGGGAGGTCGGGCCGGCCGCGTCCGAGCAAGCACACGTACGGCAAGTGAGCCAGAGCGTTGATGAGGAGCCCCGCTGCCAGGATCTGGAGAACCGGGGCGCTCTCGGCAACATAGCCGGCCCCTAGCCAGACGTGCATGAGCTCGCGTGCGAACCCGATGACGACGACGAGTGGCGGCGCGAAGACGAGCAGCAGGTAACGCGACAAGCGCCCGACCAGCGCCTCGGTGTCGCCCAGGTCCCGGGCGCCGGCGGGGACCACGACTGCCGGGAAAAGTGCGGTCGCGAGACTGGCTGGGACGATCGTCAGACGGCTGATCCCTTCCTGGGGCGCCACATAATGAGCCAAGGCCGTGAGTCCCAGCATTGACCCGACGACGAACCGCTCGAGATAGCCGAACAGTGGGCCGACCCAGTTCGACACCGCCACCCAGCCACCATATCCCAGGAGCGAACGGAACAGGGCCCAGTCTCGCGTCACCTCCCATCGAAACCCCGGTAGCGCAGTGCGAATGAGAAGGGCCGTCAGCCAGCACGTCACGATCCGGACACCGAGCAGCAGCAGCACGATCCCTGGCAGGCGGACGCCGAGCGGTGCGACGACGGCGGGGATCAAGAACGTGGCGATGCTGCTCGGGATCCGCACCAGGTTGATCAGATCGAACCGCTGCGCCGCCTCGAGCAGAGCACGCAACGCAAGCGAGATCACGACAACCGGGATGCTGGCCGCCAAGAGCAGGAACGCCCCGCGTGCCTCGGCGCGGAGGCTCGGGGGAAGCTGGAGCCACGACCCGACGAGGAATGGCGTCAGCCCGGCGAGCACGCTACCGGCCGCGAGCCCCAACGCGCCCTGGGCCGCCACCGAAAGGCCGGCGACGCGCCTTGTCCGGACCGCATCGCCTTGGTTGAGCGCCTCGACCATGAACTTGGTCGTCGCCCGCCCGAGCCCCAGGTCGAACGAGCTGAAGTAGCCCAGGACCGCCCATACCAGGCCCAGAAGCCCAAAGCGCTGGGCTCCGAGCGACCTGACGATGATGGGGACGGACGCCAAGCCGACAAGCAGCGGCAGGAACTGTCCCGCGACGTTGTAAAGCGTATTCCGTGCGATGACCGAGCCTGCCTGCCGTCGGGCGTCGCTCATCACGAATCTCTCGTGAGTTCCACGTAGAGGCAGTCCTGGAGCGCGCGCACGTGGCGCTTGAGAGCCTTGAGCCAGCGCCGGCGACCGGGCAGATAGTTGAAGGAATCCATCGCCAGGATACGCCAGCCAAGGAGCGCGAAATACTCCCTGACCTCCCTGCGACTGTACTCCTTCCAGTGATGCCCGCCGGTCTGCTCCGCCAGGATGTGCCGCACTGGGAGGCCGGTCCCCCAACCACGCAGGAACCGCCAGGCCTGCCGAAAGCCGGCGCTGCCCCCGCCGACGCGGTAGAAGTTGGGCGTCGTGACGAAGATCACGCCGCCGGGTCTCAGTAGTCGGGCCAGCTCCTTCCAGGCCGGCACGGGGTTAATGGTCAGATGCTCCAGCACTTCCAGGAACGCGATGCCGTCGAAGCAGGCGTCGGGGAACGGGAGCTGATCGAGCGAACCGATGGCTTGCACGACGAGACCCGAGCGCGCGCGCCCGGCGAGGGCCGGGTGCGCCGCATACCGCTCCGTATCCACGCCGTCGACTCTGAACCCCAAGGCCTGGAGGGACAGGGCCATATGAAGGAAATGGGAGCCGACGTCCAGTACCCGCGCACCGGGTGAGAGTCGTCGTGTCATGCGAGCGAGGGTTTCCCGGAACCTCAGCCGGTGGAAGGCAAAGTATTCGCGCTCTCTGTCCTCGCGTCCGGCATCCTGGTACAACAGGACCACCGATTGTTGGTGAATCAGGGCCTCCACGCCCGTGAGCGCGCGCTCCACTGCTTCGACGGTCACGCCCGATGCCAGGGGCATGCCTCGGCCGCCGCCACCGGCATCGCTCACGGACGGCACTTGGCTTTTTGGGCCGCGACCTCGGCGCGAATGCGCTCAGCCGGCCACCGCTCGACGAACCCGCGGTAGAAGACTTCGTACTGGTCCGCCACGAGGTCCCAACTGAAGTTTTCGCGAATCTGTCGGCGACACCAAGCGCGTAGGCCCTCGACGAACTCGGCGTCGTCCTCGAATCGCCGAATCGCCCGGCACAGTTCGTTACCATCCTTCCAGGTGAGGCCGCAGTCTGCCCCGTCCTCCCGCTCGATCACCTGCCGGTTGAACGGTGTGTCCGCGGCGAGCGCCGGGCAGCCCGCCCCCAGGGGACGGAGCAGCGCCGAGTTGATGCCGCCAAGCGTCGCGCCGTGCAGGTACGCGTAGGCGTTGGCGTACAGCTCGTTCATGTGAGCCTGATCGGAGATGAGCCCCAGGAATCGCACGCTCGGCCCCGCCGCGGTCCGGAGTGCCTGGTAGTACGCGCTGCCAGGGTCCGGCCCTCCTGCGATGGCCAAGACTCGACCTGTGCCGGCAGCGCTGAATGAATCCACGATCGTCCGGATCTGATTGCTGGGCACAAGCCTCGCGGCGACGAGATAGTACCCGCGCGGTTCGAGCCCGTATCGCGCGAGGATCGTCGGGTCCTGCGGCTGGACGACTTCGGCGCCATAGGCGATGACCGTGGACTCGCGTCCGTACCGGTCCCGGTAGATTGCTCGCATGCCCTCCGCATCGGTGATGATCTCGCGACACATGAGCAGCGTCGCCCGGGCCGCGGACTTGAAGAACACATGGCGCAACGTCCTGGGCCATTTCGGGTTGTCCCACTCCTGACCGTTCACGTTGATCACGACGTTGCGCCGGATCAGCCAGGGGAGCACACTCTGGAAGGTGTTCGTCAGACATTGGGCGTGCACGACGTCGTACGACCGGCTGGCGGCATGGGCGCCGGCGAGGAACCCGTGGAGCACCTGCCCGAGCAGCTTGTGCTCAACCGTGGGAAGAAAAACGCGCCGCACGCCGTCATAAGTCGGGCTCCGGTCGTGGAAGAGATTGCGGCGGCAGTAGACCGTGAACTCATGGCCCCGCTGCACCAGCCGCCTGCCAACTTGCAGCGCAATCTGCTCAGCGCTGGAGTGGCCATGTGGGATGCCGCGGGCGCCGATGAAGGCGATGCGCATCCGCGAATCCATCCAGCGCACGATGCGCGATTTTCTCGGGCGCTACGACGTCATCGTGACGCCGAACTTCATGAGCGTGGCGCCCCCGGTGGACCAGGACCTGAACGAGGCCCTACCGTACGGCGACCCGGTGGGAGCATTGGCCGTGGCCTGCGGACTGCCGGGCCTGGCATTGCCGTCGGGCTTCGGCAAAGCGGGCATGCCGGCGAGCTTCCAGCTCGTGGGCTCCCCGTTCGCCGAAGCGACACTCTTCGACCTCGGCGAGCTCTACCAGTCCCGCACCAAGCACTACCGCCAGCATCCGGCCCTGACGTAGTTCACAGCAGTCGTCGCCGGGGGTGGGCCGGGCTCTCGCCAAGGCGAACGCTCAGTCAGCGCATCCCTGCGCTTCCTTCGCTC
>Ga0066710_100002033_pt1 | contig 15886 bp, 17 predicted proteins | sample GraSoiAngelo_159_FD_79666 | JGI IMG/M metagenome (GOLD analysis project Ga0066710, IMG submission 79666) | Grasslands soil microbial communities from the Angelo Coastal Reserve, California, USA - 14_1009_16_40cm | ecosystem: Environmental > Terrestrial > Soil > Grasslands | place: USA...
ACGGGGTCGGGCAGCTCGACCGGACTGACGTCGACGGGCTCGCGGGGCTCGCGCCGGCCGCGCCACGGGTCCCACGGCCCGCGCCCTCGACCGCCCTCGGCGTTGGCGGCGGCCTCGTTCAGCCGGTCGATCCAGCTGCGGAGCGTTCCGCCCCGGCCGGCCTCGACGGGTGGGACGAGCCGGCCGGCGAGCCAGACGTTCCCGAGCAGCACCGCCAGCGCGACGACGAGCCCGGCGACGAACAGGCCGACCTGGACACCCACTCGGGTCCAGAACACGCCGTCGAAGCCGACGCTCTTGAACCAGATCGCGTCGGTCCAGAGCTGGATGCCCACGACGAGCATGAGGACGACGAAGACGATCGCGACGACGACCACGGCGGTCGTGAATCGCGATCGGATCGACGGCGCTCCATCGCGAGGGCCGCCGCTCGACCGACGCGGACCGCCACGCCGGCCGCGGCCACCGCCGCCTCCGATCGCCGGCCCACGGCCCAACGGGCGGAGTCGAGGCGGCTCGTCGTCCTCCACGAGCCTTGGCCGGGAGGCGGGCCTGAACGTTCGATCCGCTTCGCCGTTGTCGGCGTCGCCGGGTTCGACGGGCTCCTCGTCGGCCTCGCCGGCCGGCTCGTCGGCGCCGCTGTCTCGATCGCGATCGTCGGGTCGGCCCGGCCTTCGACCTGCCGCTTCGGCCTGACGACGCCGAAGCTCCTTCATGAACTCGTCGAAGAGATCACCCACCTCGTGGGCGAGTCTAGCCTAGGCGCGAGAAAGCCCCTCCGCGGCTCGGCGGAACGCGGCCAGGACGGTCTCGGCCAGCTCGTTCGGACGCATCGTCGCCGCCCGCATCGGCTCCCAGCGGAAGGCGGCTCGGACCGCGACCGGAACCCGCCATGGCCGCGTCGGATCCTCGGCGGGCACCACGGTCGCGAGCCGGATCGACAGACGCCCGTTCTCCTCGAGGATCAGCCCGCTCAGGCCACCGGCGAGGGCCGGCCCAAGGAGGGCCAGCGGCGGATCGGGTCGCGGGCCGGCGCGCGGGGCGAGGTCCACGAACGACACGATCCCGTCATCGTCGGCGACCCAGGCGATCGCCAGCCACCACCCGTCGTCGGACGTCGTCGGCCGGGTGAGTCCCGCCCGGAGGGAGCGCCCGTTCGCCTCCAGCGCGTGCTCGCGGATGAACGATGGGCCGGGCGCGGGCAGGCGGGCAGGCACGGCGGAAGGGTAGCGGCTGTCGGGGTCGTGTCCGGCAGCCGTCCCGACCGGGCGTTTCAGTCGGGCGGCGCCTCGCCGTCGCTGCCGGATGCCGCGGGAGCGGCCTCGGTCGTTGGCCCCGGCTCGGCTTCGACGGTCTGGGGAGGCGGCGTCAGCGGCCGGCCGCCTTCGACAGCGGAATCGGCGGCCAGGGCTTCGGCCTCGGCCTGGGCGTTCGCGACCTGGGCCTCGAGCTCGAGCCGCAGCATCTCGAGGCGAACCTCTGCCGGTGGCGGCGCCAGGGATCCGGGAGTCGGTGCCGCTTCCTCCTCGCCCTCGTCGTATTCGCCGCTGATCCACGACAAGAGCCGCCCGCCACGCGGCCTGGTGCGACCACCGGAGCGAGCATTGCGGAGGATCGCGTCGGCGTCGATCGCCGTCAGGCCCGGGACGGCCGCCTCACCTTCGCCGACGAGGGTCGCGCCGCACGATGGGCAGGTGGTCTCGTGCGTCGACGGCAGGGTCGCTGAGCACCACATGCAGCGGTACTCGGGCGTGGTCTCTCCGGGCGGCGTCGCGTCGTCCAGCATGCCGCTCACTCTAACTGCTCGGTCGACCCCGCGAACCCCCCGATTCGGCTAACGCTCACCCCTACTGCGTTCGTCGCGGATGGCCGTCGAGGGCGAGGCGCCGGAGAGGACCGGAGCGAGCGCACTTGAAGGTGCGTGAGCGAGGACCGCAGCCGGCAACAAAGCCGTCGGCGTCCAGGCGCGACAGCCGTGGTTCGAACAACTACTCCCATTCGATGGTGGCCGGGGGCTTTGATGAGATGTCGTAGACGACGCGGTTCACGCCCGGCACCTCGTTGACGATCCGGCTCGAGATCTTGCCCAGGACGTCGTACGGCAGCTTCGCCCAGTCGGCGGTCATCCCGTCCTCCGACGTCACCGCGCGGATCGCGACGACGTTGGAGTAGGTCCGGCCGTCACCCATCACGCCAACCGAGCGGACCGGCGTCAGGATCGCGAACGACTGCCAGAGGCTGCGGTACAGGCCCGCCGCCTTGATCTCGTCGATGACGATCCAGTCCGCCTCGCGGAGGGTGTCGAGCCGCTCGGCGGTCACCTCGCCGATGATCCGGATCGCCAGCCCGGGCCCGGGGAACGGCTGGCGGAGGACCATCGCCTCCGGCAGCGCGAGCTCCAGCCCGACGGCCCGCACCTCGTCCTTGAACAAGTAGCGCAACGGCTCGATCAGCTGGAACCGGAGGTCGGCCGGCAGGCCGCCGACGTTGTGGTGGGTCTTGATCTTCTGGGCCGCCTTCGTCTCGGAGGTCGCGCTCTCGATGACGTCCGGGTAGAGCGTCCCCTGCGTCAGGAAGTCGATCCGGCCGAGCTTCTGCGACTCCTCCTCGAAGACCCGGATGAACTCGTCGCCGATGATCTTCCGCTTCTGCTCCGGGTCCTCGACGCCGGCCAGCCGATCGAGGAATCGCCTTCGGGCATCGACCATGACGAGGCGCATGCCGAGGTGCTCCCCGAACGTGACCCGGAGGAGCTCCGACTCCTTCTTCCGCATGAGCCCGTGGTCGACATAGATGCAGGTCAGGCGGTCGCCGACCGCGCGATGGACGAGCGCGGCGGCGACGGCCGAGTCGACGCCGCCCGAGAGGGCGCAGATCACGAGACCGTCCGAGCCGGTCTCGCGTGCGTGCGCGTCGACCCGCCGGCGGATCCCGGCGACCGTCTGCTCGATGAAGTTGGCCGGGGTCCAGGTGGGCGAGGCTCCGGCGATCCCGAGCACGAAGTTGCGGAGGACGTCGCGGCCGGCCGGCGTGTGGACGACTTCGGGATGGAACTGGATGCCGTACAGGCCGCGGTCAGGTGCGGCCAGCCCGGCAACGGGCGAGGAGCCGGTCTGGGCGGTCGAGCGGAAGCCCTCCGGCAGCCGGGTGATCGAGTCGCCGTGGCTCATCCAGACCGGCTGATCGCGATCGAGGCCGGTGAAGAGGCCGTCGTCGTCGGTGATCGTCACGGTCGCCGGGCCGTACTCACGCTTTGCCGCCGGCAGCACGTCGCCGCCGAGCTCGCTCGCCATCAGCTGGGCCCCGTAGCAGATCCCGAGCACCGGAATTCGCCCCGACCAGACACCCGCATCGGGCTTTGGCGCGTCGGAGTCGTATACGGAGTTCGGGCCGCCCGACAGGATGATCGCCTTCGGACGGCGGCGCTCGATCTCCTCCCACGGCGTGTCGTGCGGGATCAACTCGGAGTAGACGTTCAGCTCGCGGACGCGCCGCGCGATCAGCTGGGCGAACTGACTTCCGAAGTCGAGGACGACGACCGAATCCGGCTCGCCGGCTTCCGGGAGTCGCGACGGCGAACGGTCCGGCGCGGGCGCTTTGAGGGCGGTCTCGAGGTACGCCTCGACCTCGGCGTCGTCCGGGGCGAGGACCCGATGGCCGGCGTTGGCCGGCTCGCCGTGGACGGTCTTGCCGCGCTGGCCGGCGTCTGCCTCGGCGCGCTGGCCGGCGTCACCCCCGGGGCGCGTCGATGGCTCCTGGTCCGCCTCGGCCAATCTCGTCCTCCGCCGCCCGGCCTGCGTGCCGAGAAGTCTAGCGGTCGAGCGGACGGACCGGGGCCGCGGCTCAGTCGCGGTTGCGCATCGCCTCGGCTGCCATGTCGAAGTAGGCCGGGAGTCGATCGCCAACCTCGGGTGGCGGGTCGGCCGCGGCGATCGCCGCCCGCATCCGGGCGAGCCAGGCATCCCGCTCGGTGGACCCGATCGCGAACGGCGCGTGACGCATCCGCAGGCGCGGCTGGCCGCGCTCCGCGTCGTACGTCTGCGGACCGCCCCAGTACTGGGCGAGGAAGAGCGTCAGCCGCCGCCGCGCGCCGGCCAGGTCCGGCTCGGGATAGACCGGCCGCAGGACGGGATCCTCGGCGACGCCCGAGTAGAACTCCCCGACGAGCCGCTCGAAGAACGGGCATCCCGCCGGCGCGGTCGTACAAGTTCTGCTCTTCGGTCACCCGCCGAGTCTATTTCGGGCCGCCCTCGCGACGCCTGCAACCCACGCCCTGAATCGAAACGACCGACCCGCTGGTGCGGTCGGTCGTCTCGGGAGCGGCGTATTCGGTTGTTCTTCGATTGTTCTTCAGTTGTCGGACGCGACGGGATTGTCCGGCGCGTGATTGACAGGGATCTGAGAAATCGTCAGGCGGCGGGAGCCAGGAACATCGGGATCCGCCAGTCCGCGTCCGGGGCAACCGAGCGGTTCGCCGTCTCGCCGTGGTCCCGAGCCCAGGCGGCGAAGAACGCGGCGCGGCGCTGGGAGACGATCCGGGCGTCCTTGCACGGACAACCCTCGACGAGGCACCCTCGACGGCCCCGGTCATCTGCGTGATGCAAGACCTGCTGGCTGTCCATGAGGCGCGACTCCGATCTCCAAGCGGTGGGCCGGTCATCCGGTCTCCTGGCGAGCACACTAGGCGCCGCTGGCTTACAGCGGCATCGGCGCCCCGCCATGGCTGCATTACGACCGATGACGTAGGTCCTTTCGTTCATAGGACGCAAATGGCCCCCGGCTGTTGCGCCGACATCACAAAGCCGGAGACGTCGGCTTGCCGACACGTGGAGACCGCAGATGACGTATTCGATCGTGGCTCGCGATCCCTCGTCCGGCCGCTTCGGCATCGCGATCCAGACGTGCTGGCCGTTCGTCGGCGCCGGCTGTCCGTGGGTCGAGTCCGGTGTCGGGGCAGTTGTCACGCAGTCGTTCACCGAGGAGGCCCACGGGCCGAACGGGCTGACGCTCCTGCGGACGGGCGTCGGCGCGGGCGACGCCCTGGACCGCCTCGTCGAGTCGGATCCGGGCCGATCGGTTCGGCAGGTCGGAATCGTTGATCGCGCCGCCGGTGCGGCGTCGTACACCGGCGATCGGTGCGTGGAAGCGGCCGGCGACGTCACCGGCGACGGCGTCGCGATCCAGGCGAACATGATGGAGCGGCCGACGGTCTGGCCGGCGATGCTCGCCGCATGGCAGGCGCCCGCCGTGTCGTTCGTCGAGCGGCTGCTCGGGGCGCTGCGGGCCGCGGAGCGTGTGGGCGGGGACATCCGCGGCCGGCAGGCGGCGGCGCTCGTCGTCTCCGGCGGACCGGACGAGCCTCCCTGGAAGCGTCAGTTCGATGTTCGCGTCGACGACCACCCCGCACCGCTCGACGAGCTCGAGCGGCTGGTCCGCCTCCAGCTGGGCTTCGACGCGCTCGATCGCGCCGAGGACCTCGCCAAGGCCGGGGACGCCGATGGCGCGCGGCAGGCCGGCGAGGAGGCGCTCCGCCTGGCGCCGGGGGACGACCAGGTGCTGGTCTGGCAGGCGATCGGCCTGGCCGGCGCGGGCATGACCGAGCCGGCACGCGCGATGCTCGACGAGGCGGTCGCGGAGAACCCACGCTGGCCGGAGTTCGTTCGCCGGTTCGCGCTGAGCAACGCCCAGCCGGAGCTCGTCGACGCGGCTGAACGCCTGCTCGACGGTTGGTCAGCCGGCTGACCGGACGCCGAACGACCGAACCGGTCGGCCTTCCGACGGTCCGGTCGCTTGGCTGCTGCAACGCTGTTCGATTGTTCTTCGATTGTTCTTCGATTGTTCTTCGGTTGTTGGGGACATCGGTCACCCTACGACCGGTCGTCGGAGCCGCCCACCGACATGCGACGGCGTCCGGTCTAGGGCGAATGACGTAGACGGACGGGGGCCGGGGCTGCGGTTTCGGGGAGAGGTGCCGGGAACGACGAAGCGGCGCCGGGAGGAGGAGTCGGCGCCGCTTCGATCGGATTCGTCGACGACCGAGGGAGGAGGAGGGAGGGAGACCTTCGGCCGTCGACGAGTATTCAGTTGGCGTTCGTTGTCGGGGACGGCGGACGCCCCCGTCAGCGCGAGCGAGTGGCCCGGGATCGGGTCCGCGACCGCCGGGATCCGCCGAGCTGAAGCGCGGCGAGATCGAGGACGATCAGCGCTCCGAGTGACACGATCAGGGTCCCGATTGGGTCCATGCGGTCCGTCCCGTTGTGGCCATCGGCAGGTGCCGTACCCATATGCTGCCGGGGCCCCCGTTGCATCGCCATCGTCCGAACGTAAGGGAGGACCTGAGACGGATGACGTATTCCTCGAAGGAGCGTGGCGTCGAGGCACCGCCGCATCGCAGCCACGTTGCGCGCGGCGGTCAGCCGTCCTTCGTCGGGGTCAGGGCGAAGACCGGACCGCCGCCGAGCCGCTCGGAGGGTGCCCCGTAGCGGAGGATGAGCTCGCGGACCGCCCGACTCCGGCGCGGATCGCGCTCGTCGAGGAGGACCGCGGTGGCGCTGAACGTCCGCGATCCGACCGTGACTTGGACGGGGCCGGCCTCGGCTTCGAGGTTGCGCGACCAGGCCGCGTCCGGATCGGCCGCGGCGATCAGCAGCTCGCCGCCCGGCTCCTCGATGAAGCCGACGGTCACCGAGCGTGGAACGCCGGAGCGGCGGCCGCGCAGCTCGAGCCGGGCGAAGCGACCCTGCCGGACGAGTTCGTCATCCATCGCGGGGATCGCGCCGGGCGATGGGATCTCGGCGGCCGGTCAGCGGCTCCGCTGCCAGGCCTTGCCTTCGCTCGCGACTGCCGGGGCAAAGACCATCTCGACCCGCTGCAGGTCCTTGATCGTGCGGGCGCCGAGGGCGGCCATCGACTGGCGGAGGGCGCCGATGAGGTTCTCGGACCCGTCGGAGACGCCCGCCGGGCCGAGCAGGATCCGCTCCAGCGAGCCGATCGTCCCGACGCGGATCCGCGTCCCCCGCGGCAGCGTCGGCGACGGCGCCGCCATGCCCCAGTTCGTGCCACGACCGGGCGCCTCCCCGGCTCGGGCGAGCGGCGACCCGAGCATCAGGACGTCGGCGCCGGCGGCGATCGCCTTGGCCAGCTCACCGCCGCGGCGCATCCCGCCGTCGGCGACGACCGGGACGTACCGGCCGGTCTCGGCCAGGTACGCATCCCGCGCGGCGGCGACGTCGCTGATCGCGGTGACCTGCGGCACCCCGATGCCGAGGACCTCCCGCGTCGTGCAGGCGGCCCCCGGCCCGACGCCCACGAAGACCGCCGCGGCGCCCTGCTCCATCAGGGCGAACGCCGCTTCGCTGTTGGTCGTGTTGCCTACGGCGACGGGGATCGGCATGAACCGGGTGAAGTCGGCGAGCGACAGGGGGTCGTACCCGGTGGCGAGGTGGCGCGCGCTCGAGACCTGGCTCTGGACGAGAAACAGGTCCGCCCCGTGCTCGGCGCTGAACGGTCCGAAGCGCCGGGCGGCGGCCGGCGTCGCGGCGACGGCCGCCTTCGACCCCGCGCCGTGGGTCTCCCCGATCCGCCTGGCGATCAGGTCCTCGCGGACGGGCTCGGCGTAGGCGCCCGAGAGCACTTCCTGGACGTCCTCGTCGGGCGCGGCCGCGATCCGTGCGAGGACCGCGGCCGGCTCGTCGTACCGGGTCTGGAGCCCCTCAAGGTTGAGGACGGCGAGGCCGCCGAGGGCCGCCATCCGACCGGCCATGGCCGGGTCGACCACGGCATCCATCGCGGCGGCCAGGATCGGGATGGCCAGGTCGATGCCGGCGAGGGTCTGGCGGAGATCGACGTCGGCCGGCTCGATCGTGTCCGTGCCCGGAGCGAGGGAGACATCCTCGAAGCCGTACGTCGGGCGGAGGTTGTCGACCTTGGAGCGGAAGACCCGCCGGCTGGCGGAGCGGCTGGCGGTCTGGTCGAGCACGGACGGCCTCCTGGCGAACGGTCGCGCGGATTCTAGCGGAGGCCACCCGGTCGGGCGGCGAGATCCGCTCCCGGTCGTGCGCCGAAGAGCTCCGCGATCCGATGGAGCTGCTCGAGGTGCATGACGTCGTGGACGCCGGCGAAGAGCAGCCACTCGCCGCACCGAAGCCGGCCGACGAGTGGGTGCTCCAAGGGGCACTCCCTGATCTCACGGCCGGCGATCTGGCGGGCCGACCTGGCGATGATGCGCTGGCTCTGGTCGATCTTCCCGACGAGGCCGGCGCGATCGAGGTCCGCCGGGCCCGGCACGCCGGGAACCACGACCGGCGCGTCGTTCGGCCAGCGATCGGAGGCGGCGAGCGCCGCGGCCATGACCAACCCTGCTCGGGCGGCGGCGTCGTGGCCGATCGCCTCCGCGACGGTCCAATCGGATTCGCCACCCGGGAGGCCAAACGCGTCGTCCGGGAGGGACTCGACGATCTCGACGAGGGCGGCCGCCGTCGCCTCCAGCTGGGGAAGGATCCTGTCGGTCGACCCCGCGACCGTTCGGCGACGAACCTCGCGCCGGACGCTGAGGAGTGCCTTGGTCTCGATTCCGCGCCAGGCCGCGACGACGTCGGGTGCGCCGACAGCCAGGGCGTCGACCCAGGTCGTGGTCATCGTCCACAGGGTAGTCGCCGGCATGCCGACAATGGCGCCGTGAGAGGGCCGAGTGTCTGAGCCGGACTCCCCGGGAGGGAGAGCTGACCCGCGACTCGGGCTCCGGGCCAATGCCGCCCAGTTCGGGCTGCTCGTCGTCGTCAATGCCCTCGTCGGCGGGATGGTCGGCCAGGAGCGGACCGTCTTGCCGCTGATCGCCCACGAGACCTTCGGGCTTGACGGTGCCGCCGCGGCGATGACCTTCGTCGCCGCATTCGGTCTGTCGAAGGCCACGACGAACCTCGCCGCGGGCGCCCTGGCGGATCGATTTGGGCGGAAGCCGGTCCTGATTGCTGGCTGGCTGATCGGGCTGCCCGTCCCGCTCCTGATCCTCGCCGCGCCCTCGTGGTCCTGGGTGATCGCGGCGAACATCCTGCTCGGCGTGAACCAAGGGCTCACCTGGTCGACGACGGTCGTGATGAAGGTCGACCTGGTGGGGCCCGCCCGCCGCGGCCTCGCGACCGGGTTGAACGAGGCCGCGGGCTATGGCGCGGTCGCCGTGACGGCGCTCGCCACGGGATGGATCGCCGCCGCCGCGGGCCTCCGTCCGGGTCCCTTCCTGCTCGGGCTGGCCTACGCGATCCTCGGGCTCGGCCTGTCGATCGCGTACGTCGGCGAGACGCGCGGGCACGTGGCGCGTGAGCAGCTGGCCCGATCCGACCCGGCGATTCGCTGGCGAGACGTCCTCGCCCGGACGACGCTCCGCGATCCCAGCCTGTCGGCCGCCTCCCTGGCGGGCTTCGTCAACAACCTGAACGATGGGATGGCCTGGGGCCTCCTGCCCCTGTTCTATGCAGCCTCGGGCCTGTCCCTCGGGGAGATCGGTGTCCTGGCCGCGGCGTATCCGGCGACATGGGGCGTTGCCCAGGTCGGGACGGGCGCCCTGTCCGACCGAATCGGGCGGAAACCACTGATCGTGGCCGGGATGCTCATCCAGGGTGGGGCGATCGCCGGGATCGCTCTCGGCGCCGGATTCCTCGTCTGGCTCCTTGCCGCGATCGTGCTCGGGCTCGGCACCGCAATGGTCTATCCGGCGCTCCTCGCCGCGGTCGCCGACGTCGCTGCCCCCTCCTGGCGGGCCTCGGCCATCGGCGTCTATCGCCTCTGGCGCGACCTCGGGTTCGCGGCCGGTGCCGTCGTCGCGGGCGTCGGGGCGGACGTGCTCGGAATGCCGGGCGCGATCGGGCTCGTCGCGCTGCTCACCGCCCTAGCCGGCCTCGCCGTCGCTCTCCGGATGCGAGAGAGCCGCTGAAGGAGAGCCGCTGAGGGCGTCCGGCGCGCGTTCCGCGCGGCCACGCGGGCATGTGCATCAGCGGTGGCCGCTCGCCATCTTCACGGCCTCCGGTCGCCCGCGAAGCCGGGCCATCGCGACGATCCCGATGGCCGGCCCCCCGGCCAGGATGAGGAAGGCGATGCGCCAGCCGTCGCCGGCCGGTGCGAGGATCCCGAGCCCCAGGATCGTGACGCCGGTGAGGATGAAGCCTGCGGCCAGCTGGAGGGAGAGGGCGGACCCGGCCGTTCCGGGCGGTGCCAGCTCGGACACCGCCGCGGAGAACTGCGCCGAATCCGCAACCACCGTGATCCCCCAGGCAATCGCGAGGGCGAGAACGGCCGGCGGGGCAGCCCCGAACAGGAAACCGATCGCCACGGCCGACCCGCCGCTTCCGGCCATCGCCGCGATCGTCAGCCGCGTCCGGCCGAAGCGGTCGGCGAGGATCCCCGCGACGACGCAGCCGACGCCACCGCTCGCGACGACGATGAACGACGCGGCCGCGCCGGCGGCCGGGTCCGTCGTTCCCGCTGCCACGAACGACGCGGCCAGGAACGCCGGCACCCACGTCCACATCGCGTACAGCTCCCACATGTGACCGAGATAGCCGAGGTTCGCCAGCCGAACGGACGGCTCGCGGAAGGCCCGGATGGCGGCGGACGGGCTGAACCGTGAAGCCGGAACCTCAAGCGGCCCGCTCCGTCCGGCGACCCCGACCAGCAGCCCACCGGCGACCGCGATCGCGCTCGCGATGGCGACCGTCGGCTGCCAGGCGAGGCCGTTCGTCGCGCCGACCGCGCGGATCAGGTGCGGCAGAGCGGATCCGACGGTGAGCGCCCCGATCAGCGCACCGACCGCCAGTCCCCGCTCCCGGCGGAACCAGCCCGACAGCATCTTCACCGCGACGGGATAGACCGCCGCCAGTCCGGCGCCGGTCAGCGCCCGCCACGGGAGCGCGGACGCCGGGTCCGCGGCCAGAGCGGCGAACCCCAGGTTGCCGATCGCCGCCACGATCGCGCCGCCGACGAACAGCCGCGGCCCGTCGATGACGTCGGCCGCCCCGCTCAGGGCGAGGACGATGGCCGCCGCGGCGAACCCGAGCTGGACGGCCACCGTGAGCAGGGGCAGGTCCAGACCGGTGGGCTGCCAGGCGCGTTCCAACAGCGGACCGACTGCCGACGCCGAGAACCACGGTGCGAAGGCGAGGAGCACGCCGCCGCTGATGATCGTGAGCTGGCGCCAGCGACCGGGCGCCTCCGCTTCGAGCTCCTGCCCCACGCCGGCGACTGGGGCAGGCTGGTTCACTCCGGCCGCATCGTGTAGACGAGGCACTCGCCGCGGAGAACCTCCGTGCCGTCGCTCCGGCGGGCGACGCAGCGAAGCCTGGTGATGGGCTTGTCCGCCCGCGCCTCGATGACCTCCGCCTCGGCAGTGACGGTGTCCCCGATCGGGACGGCCGCCGGGTAGTCCCATTCCTGGTGGAGGAACACCGAGCCGGGCCCCGGCAGGACCTCGGCGACCAGGGCGTTGAACAGCGCCGTCGTCAGGCCGCCGTGGACGATCAACCCGCCGAGCTTCGTTCGCTCGGCGAACGCTACGTCGAAATGGAGCGGGTTCCGGTCACCGCTGATCCGGGCGAACGCCTGGACGTCGTCAGCGGTGATCGTCCGGGTCCAGGTCGCTCGCGCGCCGACCGCGGGCGGCTCCCACGCCACGTCGTCAGATCCGCTCGTAACGCTCGACGGGCAGGACGAAGACGGTCGCTCCGCCCACCTCGACCTCGAGCGGATACGGCATGAAGAACTCGCCCGGCTCCATGATCGGCGGCATCGGGTTCACGACCTGGGTCCGGGCGTGACACGTCTCGCGAACGATCTCGAGGACGGTTTCGACCTGGTCGTCGTCGACGCCGAGGATCACGGTCGCGTTCGATTGCTTGAGGAAGCCACCCGAGCTGGCGAGCCGCGTGGCGCGGTACTCGCGGTCGAGCAACGCGTCGACGAGGGCCCCCGCGTCCTCGTGATGGACGATCGCGACGAGGAGCTTCACGGATCGGAGGATAGCGCCCCCCGATCCGGCTGCGACGCGGTGTACGATGCCGCGGCCGGAGCGCGTGCCCGAAACCCGGCTCCCCTGCGTCCCGCTCGACTGGAGAACGCCGTGCCAGCTTCCGTCGATCGACCCGCGCCGCTCGAGGCCCTTGCCGCTGGCGTCGCCGCGACGCTCCGCGGGGCCGATCTCGACGAGGGTCTCGGCTCGCTCCTCGCGGCGGGGATCGCCGCGCTCGACGCCAGGAGCGCGATGGTCAGCCTCCAGGACCCCGATCGCCCGGCGCCGGAGCTTGCCCTCACCGTGGGCCTGGACGAGGCGGCCCAGGCAGCCGCCGTCGCGGCCGTCGCCGATTCGTCCCATCCGTTGACCGCGGCGGGCAGGGATCGGGCCGAGAGTCGGGCCGGAGCGACCGTGGGCTTGCCGCTCATCGCGTCGCGGGCCGGGATCGAGGAGCCGCTCGGGGCGATCGCTCTGACCTTCGCGTCCGAGGCCGACGCCACCGCGGCCGATCCGACCTTCCTGCAGCTCGTCGCGGACGTTGCCGCGCTCGCAGTGGACCGGTCGCGGCTGGCCGCGACCGCTGCCGAGCGGTCCGAGTGGTTCGAACGACTTGCCAACACGGACCCGCTGACCGGTCTCGCCAACCAGCGAACGATCTTGCGGGTCCTCGAGCTGGAGCTCACCCGCGCCGGTCGCCAGGGAGGCGAGGTGTCGGTCGCCGTGTTCGACGTCGACGACTTCGCCGCCACGAACGAGGCGAGCGGCCGAGACGCCGGCGACGATGTCCTTCGGTCGGTGGCGGCGGTCCTCGCCGGCTCGGTCCGACTCGTCGACACGGTCGCTCGCTTCGGCGGCGACGAGTTCCTGCTCGTCGCCCCGGGATCCGCAGGCGCGACCGTCACCCGACGGGTCCTCGACGGGATCGCGGACCTCCCGCCCATCGCCGGCCGGACGATCACGATCACGGCCGGAGTCGCCCGTTTCCCTGACGACGGCACCGGCGTCGAGAGCCTGATCGCGGCGGCCCAGGCCGCGCTCGATCGGGCGAGGGACGAGCGCCGCGGCACGGTCGAGACGACCGAGGCCGGGTCCTGAGGCAGGCCGCGATCCGGATCGCGGCGGCGGGCGCGAAGCCCTAGCCGCTGCTCCCCGGTGGCGCGGCCGCGACACCGGCGCTGACGATCGGACCCTGCGGCGCCGTATTGCCGGGGTTCTGCTCGAGCGTCACCGCGATCGTGGCGCCGGCGGGCGCGGTCGTCGGCTTCGTGGTGAAGCCACGGGTCCCGCCGGCATCCACGTCGAAGTCGCCGAGCGACACCGGCGCGTTCGAGCCGACGATGACCCACGCGGTGTAGACCTGCGTTCCGGTCGTTGCCTGCAGGTCCTGCATCGCCAGCACGACCGACCCATCGGCGGCGACCGCCGCGATGCCGGCTCCGTGCTGTCCCTTCTGCGGGCTGAGGATGACCGTCTTCGCACCGGGCTGACCGGCCGCGTGGACGACCGCGACAACCGCCTGATCGAAGGTCCGCGCCCGGTCGAGCTGGCCCTGGAGGTTCAGGCCCCAGGCGCCGATCGCGACGATCGCGAGGACTGCCGCGATCCGGAGCGCCCAGTCGAACCGGCTCGCCCGGGTCGCCTCGCGACGCTCCGCTCGCCGCGCCCGGTCGCCCGCGTCGGGGAACGTGATCGCCCGCTCGGCCGCCGGGGCCGCCGGTGCCGCCGACATCTGTTCCCCGCGCGCGGCGAGGTCGGCGGCAGCAGCCGCCATGATCCGGTCACGCAACGCCGTCGGCGGCTCGACGAGCTCGGACTCGTCCAGCTCCAGAAGCGCCGGAACCACGCTCCCCAGCTCGCCGAACTCCGGATGCGGCTGGTCGCACGTCGCGAGATGAGCGCGAACCGCCGCCTCCTCGGATCGCTCGAGGGCGCCGAGCACGTAGCCCGCGGCGAGGTCGCGGGCCTGGTCGCAGGTCATCTGCGGCTCGGTCACGACGGCGCGTCCCCGGCGAGGCTCTCGGCCGGGCCCTCGTCACCGCCGAGCGCCCGGCGCAGGGCGAGCAGCCCGAGACGGACACGGCTCTTGACGGTCCCGAGCGGTGCCCCGGTGCGCTCGGCGATCTCCTGCTGAGTCAGCCCTCCCCAGTACGCCAGCTCGATCGCCTCGCGCTGGACGTCCGACAGGGTCGCCAGCGCCGTCGCGATCTCCGCCCGATCGAGGTTGGACGAGACCTCCTGCCAGACGTCGGGCAGGGTCAGCGCCGCCGGCGGGATGTCCTCGCGCTCGGGCAGCTCGGCCGTCGGCCGTCGCCGACGAACCGCGTCGACGGCCCGGTGATGGACGATCGACAGGACCCACGTCTTCACGCTGCCGCGGGCCTCCACGTAGCGCGACGCGTTGCGCCAGACGCCGAGGAAGGCGTCCTGGACGACATCCTCGGCGAGCGAGGCGTCGGTCGTGATGCGGAAGGCGATCGAGTAGGCCATGACGCGGTAGCGGTCGTAGAGCTCCTGGAGGGCATCGAGCTGTCCGGCTGTGACGAGCGCGAGGACTGCCCGGTCGGCGTCGTCGCCGGACGACACCGAGCGTCCGCGAGGGCCGGACGGGCTCTCGTTCACCGGGGGATGCGCACGCTCGCCGGATTCGGTTCACCGCCGGCCGGCGCATCCGCGAAGAGCGGACCGACGGTGCGCAGCACCCGCCGGGCGATGTCGGCGGGGTCGCCCCGGGCGTCGACCACGACGAAGCGGGTCGGCTCGGCGACGGCCATCGCGAGGAAGCCGTTCCGGACGCGCTGGTGGAAGGACACGTCGAAGGCGGTCTCGAACCTGGTCCGGTCGTCGGGTGCCTTGCGCCCGAGACCGAGCTCGACCGGAACGTCGAGGAGGATCGTCCGGTCCGGTGTCAGGCCGCCGGTGGCGACGGCCTCGAGGCGCGCCAGCGTCTCGAGCGGGACGCCGCCGCCATAGCCCTGGTAGGCGCGGGTCGAGTCGGCGAATCTCGCACAGATCACGGTCCTGCCCGCGGCGAGAGCGGGCTCGATCACCTCGCTGACGAGCTGATGGCGCGCGGCATTGAACAGGAGAGCGTCAACGATCGGGTCGACCTCCGGCCGGCCGGCAGCGGGCGCAGCGAGGAGGATGTCGCGGACGCGCTCCCCGAAGACCGTGCCGCCGGGCTCACGGGTCGAGACGACCGCGACGCCGCGGGCTCGGAGCGCCGCCTCGAGGCGGGCCGCCTGGGTGGTCTTGCCGGCACCCTCCGGTCCCTCGAAGGTGATGAAGCGGCCACGGACCGGCGTGCCTGGGCGAGTCACCGGCCGAGTGTACGGCCCGGCCGGGCCGAGCGAGGCGGCGCCGTGATCCGCATCGGTGCGCCCGGCGTACCCTCGGCGTCATGGGACGCGCCATCGATCCTCGCGACCGTCACCGCCTCACCCGCCGGCTCCTGTTCGGGCCTGCGGCCGTGCTGGCGGTCCTGGCCGGTGCCTTCCTGCCTGCGACGGCCGCGGCGCACCCGCTCGGCAACTTCACGATCAACCACTACGCCGGCATCGCCATCGCCCCTGACCGGGTGGACCTGGACGTCGTCGTCGACATGGCCGAGATCCCGGCCTTCCAGGAGCGCCAGAACGCCGATACCGATGGCGACGGCACCGTCAGCGACGACGAGGGCGCCGCCTGGGCCGCGACGACGTGCTCGGATCTCGCGACGTCGCTGCACCTCCAGGTGGACGGCAGCGCGCTCGTTCCGAGCCCGACCAATTCCGCGGTTTCGTTCCCGCCGGGCGCGGGCGGCCTGTCGACCCTCCGCCTCGAATGTGGCTATCACGACTCGTTCCGCAGCGCCATCACCGGCCGGTCGACGATCACCTTCGTCGACACCTC
>Ga0066710_100002034_pt1 | contig 15885 bp, 12 predicted proteins | sample GraSoiAngelo_159_FD_79666 | JGI IMG/M metagenome (GOLD analysis project Ga0066710, IMG submission 79666) | Grasslands soil microbial communities from the Angelo Coastal Reserve, California, USA - 14_1009_16_40cm | ecosystem: Environmental > Terrestrial > Soil > Grasslands | place: USA...
CAAAATGCTCCCTCCCTCTGGTTTGCGGGGCGCGGGGTGCGCGTCGGCGGAGTGGCAATTCGAAAGTTCATTGGTCTTTTAGGTGGGTTTCGAACCTGCTCTCAGGTTACAATTGAGTTTCCGAAAGAATTCCTGTGAACGGAATTGACTACACGTCGCGCCAAGGTGCATTGGTCAGAGCTGTAACTCTGATCTGCATCGTTGTGGTCATCATCGTGGCGTCCGCCCAGGCGAGTCACGCACACCCGAAAAATTCCAAGCTGGGACAGCATGACTGCTCAGTATGCTCGGTTGCTCATTCCGGAGTATTGGTCACAAGCGCATACCGCCCAGCGCCATCGTTCTCCGCTTCAACGTTCATTCATCAGCAAAGCGTATTTTTGAAGTCTTTCCTGCTGGCCTCATCTCTCCATATTCGTCCTCCGCCTTCGGCTTAACGACTTCCCGCGTCACTCTTTGAACACAAGCCGATTCTTCTTTATTGGAGGAGTGTAATGTCTATTTCTATCAGGCGGATTTCTACATTTGTACTCGTGGGTGCTCTCGTTTCGGCTGTTTCGATCTTGGTGGCGGCGCAATCGCTGGGCTCCGCTGGAACCATCCAGGGAAAAGTTGTTGATTCAACTGGAGCTGTGATTCCAAATGCAACTGTGGATATCAAGAATCCAGTAACGGGATTTGAGCGCACGACAGCAACCGACAGCTCTGGTTTGTTTGTGTTCCGGAGCGTTCCACAAAATTCCTATCACTTGGCCGCCAACGCACAGGGCTTCGGCGTGGCTCAAGAAGATGTGGATGTGCGAACGTCCGTTCCGATTGATCTCACGATCATGTTGAAAGTTGCTACGTCGAATACGGCTGTAGAGGTAACCGCGGAGGCCGCGGATCTATTGGAAAATGATCCCAGCGCCCATACCGATGTGGACTCTGGAGTAGCTTCGAGAATTCCCCTGGAATCCAACACCTCGGCTTTGAGCCAAATCATTACTTACTCTTCGCCCGGAGTGGTAGCGGATTCGAACGGGTTTTTCCATCCCTTGGGCGATCACGCGCAGACTTCATTCTCTCTGGATAATCAGCCGATTTCCGACCAGCAGAGCCGGGTTTATTCCAACCAGATCTCGGCCAATGCGATTCAATCCATGGAACTGATCACCGGAGTACCGTCAGCGGAATATGGCGATAAGAGCAGCCTGGTCGCGGTAGTTACGACCAAATCGGGATTAGGACAGACGAAGCCGAGTGGAAGCGTCTCTTTCGACTACGGATCATTCGGCAGCAGCAGTGGGACCGTCAATCTCGGTGTGGGTAACTCCAAATACGGTAACTTTTTCTCTCTAAACGGACTACGCACGGGGCGCTTTTTGGATCCGCCCGAGTTTCAATCGATTCACAATATCGGAAACTCCGAGACCTTCTTTGATCGTGCGGACTTTCAGCCGAACCCCGCAAATACGCTTCACCTGGATTTGTTTCTGGCGCGATCCTGGTTCCAGGCGCCTAACAGCTTCGACCAAGCAGCGGCGGGTCAGGACCAGCGGCAACAAATGAAAACCTTCAACGTGGCCCCTGGCTGGACTCATCTTTTCAGTTCGTCGACACTGCTGAGCGCCAGCGCCTATATCCGGCAGGATCACGTGCAGTATTTTCCCAGTGCGAATCTGTTTTCCGACCAACCAGAAACTGTCAGCCAGAACAGAAGGCTTCAGAACAGCGGAGTGCGAGTTGATATCTCTCATGCCAAGGGCAAGCACAATATCAAGGCTGGCTTCCAATATTCCCACACGGCACTTTCGGAGTTTTTTAACTTTGGCATTACTGATCCGACTGTTAACCCGGTTTGCCTGGATAGCGCAGGCAATCCCGTGCTCGATCCGACGATCACAGACCCTTCTACTTGCTCGTCCCGCGGGTATGTTGCCAACCCAGGTCTGAAGCCAGGATTGGTGCCGTTCGATTTGACTCGAAGCGGAAGCTTGCTGTCGTTTCGAGATACGGGCGCAGTCAATCAAGAAGCTATATATGCTCAGGACAATATTACGCTGGGGAATCTCAGCGTAATATTGGGATTGCGAGGCGAGCACTACGCCGGACTCAGTGAGGCTTACTCGCTCGATCCGAGATTAGGACTTGCCTACCACATCGTGCCGAGCAATACGATTTTGCGGTTCGGCTACGCCCACACCTTGGAAACACCGTACAACGAAAATCTTTTGCTCTCCAGCGCGGCGGGCCAGGGAGGTCTGGCACAGAACGTTTTTGATCCCAGCGTTTCAATCCCCCTCCGTTCCGGCCGCCGCAACCAATACAACGCTGGCTTCCAGCAGGCGTTCGGCCGCTACCTGGTGGTGGACGGAGACTATTTCTGGAAATACACCGATAACGCCTACGACTTTAATACGCTGGAAGACACGCCGATTGCATTTCCAATTTCGTGGCGAAAATCGAAGTTGGACGGCTTCTCGTTTCGGATCAGCATGCCTGAGATGCATGGATTCCGGGCTTACACGATTCTTGGCCACACCCGAGCCCGCTACTTTAATCCAGAGACAGGCGGATTGTTCTTCGACAATAATCCTCCCTCTGGCGTGTTTCGCATTGATCACGACCAGGCATTCCAGCAGACGACCAATCTGCAATATCGCTTCTTCAAACGCAGAGACGGCTGGGCCGCCTTTACGTGGCGGTATGACAGTGGGCTGGTAAATGGCTCGATACCCGACTACGCCACCGCACTTACTTTGACGGCAGATCAACAGGCGGCGATTGGCCTATTTTGCGGAAATGTATTGGCTACCCTGAATTCGCCAATCACATCGTGTTCAGACCCAAACCGGGGCGCATTGCGGGTGCAAATTCCGGCCGACGGCACTGAGAATGACGATAAGAATCCACCACGAATCTCTCCGCGTCATCTCTTCGATATGGGCCTTGGTTTCGATAATGTCATGCACACCGACCGGTACAAAATGACGATGAAGTTTACAGTGGTCAATCTTACAAACAAGGAAGCGCTGTATAACTTTCTCTCCACGTTTAGCGGAACGCATTTTGTTACACCACGCAGCTACACGGCGGGAATAGGCTTCACGTTCTGAAGGCTTTCTGCACCAAGAAAAAGGGCGAATGAAAAATTCACTCAGGCCGCGTCAAAAGCTTGAGGGATGACCAGCTGCAGATATGTGTCGGGTTGGCTTTGACGGCGTCGCGGCACGCGTCACTAAGAGGCGTCACTTTTGCCATTTGCTTATGAGGGTGTTCATCCCTTGCCTGGGGCCATCAAGGCGTCCCCTATATCTGTAAATACTGTGGCCGTAATGAACTTCTAATTCGATTTCCAGCTGGCGCGTTCCTCCCCATATCTGGTCGTTCACGTCGCCAGGAAAAGACAAATCAGGTAAGCGAATGGTGACGGACTGATGCGCAGGAAATGCAGTCTCACTTGGCACCATCACATTCAAATCCAGCTTGGTTCCATCCAGATAGCCTGAAGGAATGAGTTGCCCCATTATGGCGGCGTCTCCTGAATTGTCTAGTACGAGCGCGATATCCAGTCGCCCGGAAGCATCTCGCGAAACAGTGGCATTAGACACAGCGATTACTGGTAATCTCGATGGCGAGACAGTACCTGTGCCTCTGACATGCAGCCCCAACTTGGGAGGTGGCGTGACTACCCCGGTGCCCTCTATATGTACAGGGCCAGCTTTGGGCTTCTCCTCGCTTTGCGGCTTATTGCGATCGCTTGGCTGTTCAGGTGAGTGATCGGCTAATGGAGATGATGGTGTAGTGGACGAAGACGCTGATGTACCTCCACGTGGAGGGCGTTTGTGGACTTCATGGCCGACCAAATAGGCCGCCCCCACGAGAATAAGGGCACCAACTATCCGTTCTGTTCTATCCAGGCCCATGGGATTAGTCATTGCCACAATGATAGTTGCCGCCACGAAAAGCGGCAGCACGAATCTTTCAAGGAAGATGGGCACAGCTGTGTTATGTCACAAGTAAACCGTTAGCGCTAGCCTCCTCCGTCTAGCAATCGTGCCACTCCCACGCAGCACATCCCTCTGTGGGGGATGCTCTGTTGATTGGCAGCCCTAGAGGTGTGGCGAAACGCCCGCGAGTTCCGCCAGCACCAGCCAATGCCTCGGATGCGGGCGGTAGCCTTGGCGAATACGACCGGCGTACTAGCGGGACACTTCTATTCGTGATCGAATGGCAGCTGTTGAAACGCCTGCGAGCAGCGGCTGGATTTTCTTGGAAAACAGTTCGCTGGTGAGCCAGGCGGGTTGGCTGGACGCATCCCAGCATGCTCGTGCATTGGCGTGCACACGCTGAGACACTGCCTGTTTCGCACGACCTGAGACATTATGTGCCACCAACCGCCCAGCGCGTGCGGCATTTACAAGGCATTCGGTCGCGGAAGTAATAGAACAATTAGCACAATGTTTCCGCCCATCCCTGATTATCTTGCCGCAGCCCTGACAAAGATTTTCTAGTCGAGGCGAAGCCCGCCGTATGGGTGCCGACCCAATGCCCTTGGCTTGTCGTCCGCGGGTTTGGGTCAACCGCGTGGGAGGGAGATTACTCTGCGTTCGTTTATGCGTTGTTGACCACAACTGCCGAGCGACCCATTCGGCTACCGGCCCAATAGCACGTGCCCACCCGCCCGTGGTCTCGGTCAGACGAATAGCAAATGGTGCCATCAGACGGCAGTTTCCATCGCTCTACTCAAAAAACCATGTTTTCGCTAGCGGTCGTGAGGGTAAACTCCTGTTTGCAACAGTTAGTCGTGGGCACTGCCCTCCTCTTTGATGGAATATTGCAACAAAAAGGAAAAGTGTTGCTCATTGTTTTTCACCCCGGGTTCAGAGTACTATCCTGTTGCTTTATGAGTTTAGCCGTTTTCTCCAAACATATACATTCTTGATAGATCGCTGTATTAGAGATTTTCTAGCTTTTTAGGAGATGTTATGCGACTTTGTACAGTCGTTGTAATGGCAGCTCTGCTGACTCCGGTGCTTTCCTCCGCCGCGAACCACGCTCAACAAATCGCTATTCGAAAAGACTCCATGGCGCTATCCCGCTATGCTCGATTGCCTCTGCTGTTTGAAGCCAACCGAGGGCAGGCGTCAGTAGATGCAGACTTCATTTCGCGCGGGCTAGGTTACAACGTATATCTGAACGCGAAGAAAATAACCTTGGCTCTACGACATGGGAGAGTAGGAAATGGGGAGGAGAGGCCATCGACGAACGTAGTCGCAATCGAAATCCTTGACGGTGATATTAAGTGTCGATTGCACGGTATTGAGGAACTCAAGAGTCAAACGAACTACTTCATCGGCAATCAATCGGACAGATGGCAAACCAGCATCCAGACATATGGCAAGGTTGAGTACGAAAATGTCTATCCTGGGATCGATTTGATTTTTTATGGCCGCAGCGGAGACATCGAATACGATTTCGTTGTGCACGCTGGGGCGGATTACCGCAAAATCAAGCTCTCCATCCAGGGACAGGATGCTGAAAGTATAGAGAAGGATGGAACCCTGATTCTGCCAGCTGGGTTAGGTACTCTACGGTTCAGGACGCCGATCATTTACCAAGAAAATGCTCAAGGAAGGACGAATGTAAAAGGACGGTTTGTACTATCAGAATCACACGGCGATGCCGCTGCAAGGACATTGTCGTTCGAGGTCTCACCCTACGATCATACAAGGCCGCTGACGATTGATCCGGTTCTCGACTACTCGACTTACCTGGGTGGGAGTGGCGACGACGCGGCAAGTGGAATAGCCGTCGATAGTACAGGAAACGCGTACATTGTGGGAACAACGGCATCCTTGAATTTTCCGACAACGCCAGGAGCGGCTTACCCTGCGCACGCCGCATGCAACCCTGACTGTCCCGACATTTTCGTTGCTAAAATCAATCCCGCTGGAACTGGCCTTGTTTACGCGACCTATGTCGGGGGGAACTCGGATGATGTTGGAAGTGCTATTGCGATCGATTCGGCAGGCAACGCCTACATTACTGGAGCAACGAACTCAATTGACTTTCCGGTAAGTGGAACCGCTCTTCAGAAAAATTGTGCGTCTACGTGCTTCAGCAGACATGATGCTTTTGCATTTAAGGTGAATTCGACTGGCTCTGCTTTGCTGTATTCAACTTACATAGGAGGAAGCGATGAAGATTGGGGCACCGGCATCGCTGTCCGGCAGGGCAACGCCTATGTAAGCGGCTTCTCCGCTTCAGCTGATTTTCCAACTACCGCCGGCGCATTCCAGAAGAGCATGCAAGGACAAGGCAGTGCGTTTGTGCTGCAGCTGAATACCAACGGCACAGCTCTGAAGTTCAGTACCTTCTTAGGTGAAGTGGACCTTTCCCCTGCCATCGCACAGATAGCCCTCGACAGCTCGGGAAACAGCTATGTCGCTGGCAACACGTTGTCTCCGCACTTTCCCAGGACTATTGGGGCGTTCCATACATCTTTTCTGAACGCATTATCTAACAATTTGTATGTCTTGAAACTCAATTCCACCGGATCGTCCCTAATATATTCTACCTTGATAGGAGGTGCCGCTCCGGGAGGTATAGCAGTAGACGCGGTTGGAAACGTATACGTCGCGGCATCTGCCGGACCATTTTATCCAATTACACCGGGAGCCGTGGATCAATCGTGCCAGGCTAACTTTGGTGGTGCATTGTTGTTAAAGTTAAATCCGAGTGGGAGCAACCTACTCACCTCTGCGCACATTTGTCCGGACCGGCTTTGGCCTGCAGGTGTGGCATTCGATGCTTCGCAGAACATTGTATTCAGCGGGTACACCGACGCCCCCAATCTCCCAACGACGGTAGGTTCTTTCCAGCCCTCAATGAGAAATACCTGCTGTTTCAGCGACGCAATTTTAGGCAAGATAAAAGCCGATGGCAGCGCGCTCGTATATATGAGCTACTTCGGAGGTAACCGCGGGGATTCGGGCGTCCTTACGAAGGATTCTTCCGGAAACATCTATATGACGGGATATGCCAGTTCGACTAACCTGCAGCTAAAAACTCCTTTCCAGACAGCCAATGCAGGATCAATGGATGCATTTATCGCAAAGTTTACTATCCCCCAAATTAAGATGAGTGTTTCTCCTGCAGTGCTCGCTTTTTCAAGGCAGGGTCTCAACTATGGCAGCAAACCTTTGCAGGTAGCGGTTGCGAATCTGAGTACATCAACAATTCCGATCTCAGCATTCGTGGCATCCGGCGACTTCGGTGCCAGTAGCAATTGCGGAGCTCAAATCTTACCTGGAACTCACTGCGCGATCTCTGTGGTATTCAAGCCGACCGTGGTGGGTAGTCGGAGCGGTACGTTAACTCTGACTGATGGAATCGGAGTGCAAAATGTGAGGTTGTCCGGAATAGGTATTTCTGGGCCATCCGTCACCTTTTCGTCTGCAAAGGAGATCGAGACTGCACCGAACACTGTCAGTCCGCCTTTTCCAATCACAATTACCAATACAGGAAATACCACCCTAAACGTCACTCAGATCGGTTTGACGAACGGGCCCAGTTTCGGTTTTTCCAGCGCAGGCAATTGTTTCCAGGGAATTGCTCCCCAGAGCAGCTGCATTGTGAATGTAACATTCACCGGCTACGGCTTCGGTCCGAATTACTCTATTTTCAGCGTGGTCGATAATGCCTCAGGCAGTCCTCAATCATTTCTCTTATTTGGGAATATCAATGTCGCAAGTTTGGTTTTCGGAGTTCCGGGCGGGAAGTTCAGTCAGCAAAAGGTCGGCATGAGCAGCTCGGCTCAGAAAATTAGCCTACTCAACGGCACTGGAGCGGGATTGTCTATCAGCAGCATTCAATCGTCCGGCAACTTCAAGCAAAATAATACTTGTGGTGTAACACTTGCTGCGGGAGCTTTTTGCTATATCAACGTCACTTTCAATCCGACATCAATCGGAATCAAGCAGGGCGGTATCACCGTTGTTGATGCTGCTTCAGGCAGCCCGCACGTTCTTCCGCTTCTTGGAACCGGTTACTGAAATCAACTTTTTAGCTCAAACTGGACTGCTTGATCCGAAGTTGTTGACCGAGCGCGCGTGATCGGTGGTTTGCTTTCAGTAGTGTCTCAGTTTGACCAATGAACCAATCCAAACCAAGTTCGAAGACTCTTAGTTTGATTGCGCTCGCAATACTTCTCGTTCCAGTTTTTCCACTGTCCGTGCGAGCCTCGCGCGCGTGCCCGGGTAACAGGATGGTCTCCTTCGAAACAAAAAATATCTGTCTCTGGCAGTAGAAACAGCGAGACGGATTCCCCAACTGCTTGCGGCGCATCTCAATACGCCTGGCTCGCGTGATGGGGGACGGATTCTTCACGCAATCGCGTCCGGACTTACGTAAAGGCTATCGAGTTGGCCAACGATCCGCGCTTGCGCAAACGAAGAAAGTAGCGCGAAATCAGAAATCAATTCATGCCCACCCACCGTCTTTCCGCGATACTGCTCCAACACCGCTGGAGACTCATGCCCCTGGAGCACTCGCATAAAGGAGGCGCGATGTCGACCTGCAAGTTCGCGCTGACGAGAACCGCGTGCAGTGACAACACGCTGGCCATCTATAGTTAAGACTTCCACCTTGGCTGAGTATCGGTCGCTAGGCTTAACGCGAATGCGGCCGCCGGGTCGATCCTGAGTAATTGCTCCGGGCAGAAGTGTCCTAATTGCCCTGACCGTAGTTCTCTCGGCCCGCGCAGCTGCGGAAACTGATTTTGACTCGCCACGCCGGTACCGACTGACCGCGGCTAGGCAGCGTATTTTTTCGTCTTGTTGAGCTGGTGTCAGGCGACGCGACTTTAGCGCTTGCTTACTCTATAGGCGGATTAGGAAAGGGAAAGACACCGCAGACCGCCGATGCGCAGGGCGGAAGTGGCGGAGTCGGGATCAGGGACTCATTACCTTGAGTTTTAGCCGAACCGCCGGTTGTGCAAGACCCCGTAAAAGTATCCCGGTTGGGGTAGGGTCTCGTGAAACCATCTGTGAGTGTTTCCAGAAATTTAACAATCTGGTCCTCCTCCTGGTCCGTCAGGCCGAGATTACCAGTTGTCATGTCGATGTTGTTCGGCACTTCGGGCTTGGGCCAGCAGTTGACTTTTTCGATCGTTCCTGCCGGGCAATGTCCGGAAGTGACGTCGAACGCAAATTCCTTTACGTCGCGTGTGTTGTAGAAGTGGACGAGTTGCTTCAGGCTCTTGATGTAGCCGTTGTGAAAGAACTCCTTCTGAAAGTAAGGTCCAGGCGCCTCGGTGGTGGGACACCGTGGCGGCGTCATAGCCACATTGCGTGCCGAAGACACCTGCATTTGGCCGTCGGTAGTGGGTGCAAATCGTTTCCACTTGTCATTCGGGCTGGCCCAGGTACCGAAGCCGCTTCTCAGGAATGTTCCTAACCCCAAATCTCTGTAGCCGAAACCTAGGATTGGCGGTGAACCCGAACGAATCCGGCGTGGTCTGATAAAAGAAGGCGTTCCTGGGATTGAGCGGGAGGCCCTCATTGGCCGAGCCGAAACAGGTAAACAGAGGATTCGCCGAGGCGGCTACGCCCGTGTCTTCGCTAGCCGGAGCGGTTGGAGCTGGCGCGGTTGACCTTCCATCCAAGTGACAGGAGTTGCAATTCCCCTTGCCACGGAACAGGTCGTAGCCGGCCTTCTCGTCTGCTGTCAGCGTGTACTTGCCCTTCAGGAACGCGTCGAATTTCGACGAAAAAGCGCTAACCTGCACGGACTGTTCGTATGCGTCGATGGACTGCCCCCAGTGGTCATAAACAGCGTTTGACTCGGTGCGATCTGCCGCACTTAGTTGGACCGGCGTAGTGCTCCCGCCGAACTGCGAAGCCCCTCCCGGGGTTGCGCAGATCTCCGCAGTGTTGGATGGGAAGTTGATATCGAACGATCCTTTGCCCCACACTAGTTCGAAGAGAGGCCGGTACACAGCCTTGGAAAGCTTGTAGGTAATGCAAGCAGTGTCCGGATTGCCCATTTCTTGAGTATCAACGGGAGGACCCTGTGCCTGATGGGCGTCCGGATTTCTTAACAGATATCCGGTCGCGCGTGAATCCCAGAAGTTTCCGCCGAAGAAAAGACCCTGTTCTTCGTTGAATTGGAGTACAGGAAAGAACGGCGCATACGGGTATCTCTGCGCAGTCCGCTTGCCAGCCCGAAGGTGAACCGTTCCTGGATACGCGATCATCGTCAGGTTGACTCATGGTATCGGTCCGCTAAAGGCCACATACGGCATGTGACAAGAGGCGCACGCTTGATTTCTCTCGGGCGCGATGTTCCTGTCGTAATTCATCAGCTCGCCCAGTGTTTCTACCGCTTCGGTTCCGAAATTCGCAAGGATTGGCGGTTGACCTGTCAGAGTCGGCGGCTTTAAGTTGTGCCACCGTGCTATCGCTCGAGCTTCGATGAAGTCCACCTCCGCTAGAACCCTGGCTAGCTCTGAATTTATATTGGACGGGACAATCCCAGGCGGATATGGGTTGTAAACCGGCGATGCAAGTGCGACCGCGTTCTGTGCCGACACTTTTTGTGCGACCAACCACACACATGCCGCCATTGCACAAAGTACAACGACCGATATAACTGTTAGCGTTCGGCGATTCATAGATTTGTCCTCTTTCGTAAGTGGTGCAGTTCGCGCTGAAAAGAAGGCGCGCCGCCATTGCATCGGAGCCGTCCCGCGCATGGTGTTTCTTCTTGAATTAACGTCGCGTATGGTTACAGAGGGTAGTCGGGACCTTAACGAACGTCCCGGTAAGCAGATTCACCCAGAACATAGCTGGAAGGCAGTCGCAATCAGCTTGATATCGGCCAAAGTGCACGCCCGACAAAGGCAATGAAGCCGAATCTAACTGAAAATAATGTGCGCACTCAATACAGTTGTTACTGTATGACCTCTAAGCTAGCGCATCGTCGGAGCCATATCCTCGTGTCCATGCCGACTGCGTTCTCCGCTACCATTCTGTCGAATCGTGTCACTCTCAGTTCCGCTGTGAATCCTTCCGCGCGGTGAATCCTGGGCTCCCGGCCTCGAAGCTACTGTAAATTCCCTGATTTCGTGAGACTCAGGTTCGTACTAAATAAACCATCATGCCATATTCGGCAGTGGCAAGAACTCTGCGAGAGTGCGTTACGAATGAAAGACCTTTGAAGTCTTTGTGCAAAGTGTGGTCGCACGTCAGACCATATAAAGAAGGAAGATGCACTGATTGAATTGGAAGAGTACGAATGCGAACTTCCCACACCTTCAAGTCTAGGTGCGAGATTGCCGACTGCGGAGCTTGCGTTCAATAGTGCTAACCAGAGAATTGATGTCAGCAGGCTTGACGTGATAACCGTCTACTTCGTCCTCAATGGCCTGCACCGCAGTCTCAAACGCGGGATACCCGGTTAACAGAATGGCAACGCAGTTGGGGTACGCCTGTCGCATGGCGCGTATAACAGCGAAACCATTACCATCCTCTCCAATATTGAGATCAGACAGCAAAACATCGAACTTGTGAGTTTTTATTTCGGAGAATGCTTCAGGGACGCTGGCCGCAACTCGTACCTCAAAGCCACGTAGCTCCAAGATGGCAGGAAGAGTGGTCCGAATCCCTTCCTCGTCATCTACGAATAGTAGCCGCCTGCTCAGGCCATGCGACGTTCCAGCCATCAGCGACCTCCTACTGTTTGGACCTGCTCTGTCCTTTGACTCTCTCAGCAGTGCGGCGAATGCGGCGCTTGATCGCGCTCTGTTCTTTCCGGGCTAGAGCTTCCGTTTCGGCTACATTTTCTTCGCTGGCACCCTAACGCAAAGCAGTATCGGCTAATGCCAACCAACGCGCACTGTCATTAGGATCGATGGGAGGAACGCTGTGTGGACGTTCGTCGGCAGGGGGTATTGCGCGCGGGGCGGGTTGGTCTGCTGACTTTTCGGGCGGCATGGGGAGTGCCGGGACTTAAGATGCCCCCGTAATCGAGGTGAGTTGTTCGGTACAGTACATACCGTATTTCCAGAGTACCTGCCGGGGCGGAGTCTCAAAATCTGGCCATCCAATTGACATGCGGGTATTGGTGATTGGGCAAGACGAGCAATTGCGAGTGCTCCGAGCGGGATTTCTCAGCGTGTCCGGTTTTGACGTTATCCTGCCTCGGACCACTGAAGAAGCTGCGGCGGCAATCTGGACAACGGAACTCGATTCAATGGTGCTCTGTTGCTCACTTCCGAGAAGGGACGCTGTTTACTTGCGCAGCCATTCAGGGAATTTCGGCCCAATGGATGTCTAATCCGAATCAGTGCAGACAGCCGTTCTGATCCGCGTATCGCCGCTGATGCTCAGATACCCACCACAGCCGCACCAGAAGCAATGAGCGAGGCGATCAGAAAGAAGTGCGTAGCGCGTATGGCCTAGCCACGGGGATAAGTAATGTGACGCAGATATGCAGAGAGCGGATGATCTCTTTGGAATGCCGAAGTGCCCCGGACTCTCTGTTCCACTTTGCGCGATAACTCTTGCCCGCAATGAATGAGCTTTGTTTCAATTCTCCAGGTTTCTGTTTTGCAGATCATGGATAGCCATTATCAGCTTTCGCAGAGAAAGAGGTCGGATGGTATTTTTCCCGCGCTTAAAGCTTCTTATTGCGCACTCGGCAAGTCTGGACCGGCGAGAGAGAAGCTTAGTGGAAAATTGTTTTGCTTCTGCCCGGATTTCTTCCAGATATTTCGGATCAACGACTCTTTCGTACTCGCGGAAAGTTTCATCCAACGGGTCCAGGGCTCCGGCCTCGGCCATCATGGACAGATCGGGACCGCTCGCCCAGCGAGTTGATGCTTCTTTACCGACGTAATGAAATTCACCTGCAATGATGTGCCTACGCACGAGCAGTCCAATCGTATTGCTTTTGCATCGGCTGCCGTACGGAGTGCAAAACTTACTTTGCTAAGGCTGCAGCAATCGTACCCGTTTGGCGACCAGTACCCCGCTGCCCGATTGAAATACCAATACGCCTCTGACGCTGACGATACTTTGATTGGCGTTCAAATTTGAAAGTCCTGACGGCATACTTTCCAACTCGGTCGCTGACGTAACCGTGACGCTGAACTGTCCCAATCCGTTGGCTGCAAAGAAATTTCCGTCGGGAACAAAGTCGAAATTCGAGGTGCCTACACTTGGGCCCACTTGGCCTACCATGCTGATCTCGTCGAGAGTGATTGAGTCGGCGGCACCTGTTCCGTCCTGCCGGTCAACCGCGTACAGAAATTGCCCTACGCGCAAAGTCTGCGGATCGAAGTTCAGGTTGGGAAACGAAGCCAGTGGCAAGTCTTCGGTACTGACGCGAAAGTGCGTAGAGGCGTCAATGTTGAAACTGAACATGAATCCGATCGCTGTGGGCACAGGATCGGCATCCTGCACCAACATCGTAAAGGAGGTAGCGCTGCCGCTAGCGGGGCTACGCGCGATCACCATTCCCCATATCTTTTGGCCAGGCAGAACGGTGTCTCGCTTAATCACCTGCGCCAGAAAGTTGCCTGAAGACTGCAATTGGGCGTCTAGCTCTAATGTGTTGCCCGGCGTCAGGTCAGCCAGCGACGAGATAGTCTCGAAGCGCGTGCTTGAGTCGGACTGCACAGTCAAAGATGGTCCCTGAATTGGCTGGAGAGACACGAAGCCTGGAAGCGTCACGGTAAATTGGTTATTGGAGAGGTTGACGTTTGTCACTACTGCGGGCACGCCGTCTACATAGCCTGGAATTCCTCCGGTACTGAAGGAGACAGTAATAGCCTGAAAATGAGGATTGAACAGTAGCGCACCAGTGCTGTCGGTTTGCACAGAATCACGTAAGTTCAGGTCAAGGCGCAATCCTGCTACATCTCCCGGATTTACGGTCAAATTCAGTGGCAAACTCACGGTGGAAGTCTGAACCGGGATCGACGTCTCTGAAATTGTGCCGCTGGCCGAATCGAATAGCATTGTGCTCGGCGCCTCAACCGTCAGTGCTACCGACGTATAGGTAGCGGCCGGAATAGTTGCGACTTTGATCACGGTAGGAGCCAGTGTGCGGCTGCGCCACTCTAGTTCACGTTTTTCAGTGGATGCTAAGGCAGTAACTGTGGCGCCAGCAGAACTTGTAAGGACAATACTATCGACAGTAAGTCTGAAAGTAAGTGCATTTCCCGAAGGCTGGTCTTCAGCAAACAGCACAACGGTGCCATTACCGCCCGGCGGCGGATTCCCGCCGTTCCCCGCACCATTCCCACCGCATGTGCTCAGACTAATGCACCACAGCAGGATAAAAACGCTGGAGCAGAGCCGAAAGTAAGTTGGTGCAACATCTCTCACGGCGCACCTTCCACTATGCAATTGCATTCGAGGTCCAACGCAACCGATTCACAACACCAGCCCAGAATCGGGAGGGGCGAACGGCTGACCAAACCGAGAAGGCGTGAAAACATGAGCCTACGGAAACCCGCTCATTGTACAGCGCTATCACCCGGTAGCACATTGTTGTTGTAAACAATGGGATGAGAAGGCCGGTCTCCGACGGGATACTGTAGGCTCCCAAGTTATCGACGCGCTCGAAGCGCAAGAGATAAAGTAGACCGGCAATGAAGAAGATTAGCAACCAACTTGACTCCGACCGGCCTTCTCATAGAAGGCGTTTACACTCACGACCTGATCACTTGTGAAACGGGGATTGCGGACTCTCTTCAGAATCGAAACACAACACCCGTTGAGTAGCGGAAGCTGTTCTGCCGATTACCCAGGCTGCTGGAAAGTCCGGTCGTTAACGCATCGGTCGCGCTGAACTGCGAGCGGATGTAGTCCACTTGGACGGCCCGGATTGCGAGACGTCGAGTCAGACCGATATCGATACCGCCGCCGAAGGCCATGGCGAAAGCACTGGCGCTGGTAAGGCCCGTGGAGACACCGCCGATGATCGGAATACCTACACCTGCACCTAAGCTTGAACGCGCTTCGCCGAACAATGCGTGCGCGAAGACTGCGCTTCTGCCAAAGTCAGCGGTGACGGTCGGGCCAAACAAATAGTTGTTAAGGTGCTGATAGGTAGACGCCGAAAGCCCTAAAACCGAAAAAGAAAATGGTGTAAGGCTGGCGCCACTTATATCGGCTGTGACACCAAGGTAGCGGTTGAAGTTGAACGTGCCCTGTCCTTCCCACCCGCTAAAACCATTGATGTTATTGCGGAGATAGGAATATCCGCCAAAGACTGTCGCTCGTGTTCCGTTCTCACTGACGGCCGCCCTGGGTAATCCGCTTTGGGCCACGAGCACCGATGGCAAAGACAAAATCATGGACATTAAGATCCCGCATTTCCGCATTCTGTCTCCTCGACAAAGGGCGATAACAGGTGTGATGCGGGAGGGAGCGAAGAAAACATCCGAAGCACCGATTTTTTATTGCGACAAGAAACGTTTATTAAGCGAACCTTAAGGAGGGCGAGTCGACAGAGTCTTGGGACCGATTTCGGAATCAGGACGTGCTCGACATGCTGAGCGGGCTACCTCCTCGGATAGTGGTAGATCAGATCAAACACTCACGTAGCAGCTTCGACACCTCGCCCGAGGCACCATCCGGGACGATGGAGTAAGCAAGCTGGCAACGAACAGGCGGGCGAACCTTGTAATGTCTGACAGACATCACTGAGAGTTGTGGTTTTTCGCGTCTGAGTTGCGCTGGCGCAGCGACGCCAGTTCTGCGCGGTTTGGAGGCACTGCCGGTGCGGTTTTAGGATTCGGAGTGTTGCGGCCGCCATAGGCATCTATGCCGTACCTACCCGCATCTCACCTTAAATGTACGATGTGTTACCCAACAGAATTTGGCCTCGTTG
>Ga0066710_100002036_pt1 | contig 15881 bp, 21 predicted proteins | sample GraSoiAngelo_159_FD_79666 | JGI IMG/M metagenome (GOLD analysis project Ga0066710, IMG submission 79666) | Grasslands soil microbial communities from the Angelo Coastal Reserve, California, USA - 14_1009_16_40cm | ecosystem: Environmental > Terrestrial > Soil > Grasslands | place: USA...
CGACAGGCCGAACCGTGTCCGCACTGTCGGCGACGCGGCCTGCAGGGCTCACGGCGCCCGGGTGTCGATGAATTCGGGCGCCGAGGGAAGTACTGCGAGCGGTGCGGACGCTGGACGCCTGATTGGGTGCCGCCACCGAGCGGCTGGGTCAAACTGGTGGATCTCACGTAGTGTGTGGGTTCATGGAGAGCCGGAACCGGACCCTCGGAACCCCTTTCGGCAATCGAGGGGACTAGGGGACTTAGGGGACCTTTCCGTACGGATCAGAAAAAAAAGAGAGGATATGTGAAAGAATAAGGTGGAGCGAAACAGTCCCCTAGATCCCCTAGTCCCCCGCCTTGCCCCAGAGGATGGCACCGGACATTTCCGTCCAGCGACGGGTCGGACGCCCCACCGGCCGGGCACGGGCGGCCCATCGACGGCGGGGCGGCTAGGTCGATTGCCATCCTGCGCCGCTTGGCTCAGGCAGTGGCGGCGCCTGCGGGTGACATTGTTTGGTACCCAGGCGGTTCGTCTTGAGGCCGCCGCCAATTCACAAAGACCACGCGATGTCGAACTTCCGGCGGGCGCGAGCGACAGCCTCCTTGAACGCTTGCGCGCAGTCAGGCTGCCACGCCTCAAAACCAGCGACCAACACTGCTCAAGCGATGACGGTTCGTCATCGAAAAAGCAGCCAGACGACCAGGCCGAGCCCACCGAGCACGGCGACTAGCGCTGGGATTCAGTAACAACGTCGATCACGCACCAGTTGCCCCCCGTCACGCGTCCTTGTCACTTCTTGCCGCTACACCCTGCCAGAGCGAGTATTTCGCCAGCCGACAGAATTCCCATCACGATCTGGAAGGCGGAATCAACACAGGCGGTTAGTACGGGGATGCCGCCCAACGCCCCAAAGACCAACGAGAGCACGCTGGCAATCACCGGGGCGAACTTTCTAAGAACCGTGCACACTGAAACTTTGCACTTTCGCGCCCAGACCACCGCGCCGGCAACGCCCGCGAGCACCGCCGCCCACCCCACCGGCTGCAGGTGTGTGCAACACTTGGTCAGCAACAGCGTGACCAGACCAGCCCCGAGCGTGATTTGCCACGCGAAGAGCAACCCCCACCAGCAGGGCTTATCACAGAAAGCCCAGTACGCGGCTAATGCAACCGCGGCTACGATCCCAAGGCCGATAAGGATTGCCGCCAGGGCATGCGATGCTGCGAGGCTCAAATCCGGGGCGCACAAGTAGAGCTCCGCGGTCACGGCGAGCAGAATGGCAGCCAATATGATCGCGTAGTGCAGCCATCCGCACCATGTTCCGGGCCCGTCCGAGTCGTCGCTGTCGCCGCTGTCGCTTGGCCGACCGGGCGTGCCTCCAGGACCGGTACTACCTGGCGTGCATGCTGGGACGACCTGGTCGTGCAACTGTGTGCGCGGAGAGCATCCGGGTGGCCGTAGCATCACAACGCTCGCTGTAACCTGCGCGCTGCCGAGGTAGTTATGTGAGACCACGGGGCCCGCCGTGACTCCTGTTGCCCCGTCCCCGAAGGTCCAATCGAACTCTTGAGCCAAACCCAGATTTGTGCCTAGAGCGGTGAGCGTGAGGTTGTTCGGAGTGCAGCCGTTCACGTTCAGGCCGGTCAAGTCGGGGCAGGCGACACTGCATCCGATTAGATGAACGTTTCCCGACAGCAGCGGGCAGTTGTCGCCAACGGGCGCCGTGACACTGACACTGATATCGGTCGTTGCGCCGGCCTGGAGAGGGTAATTGATGAACGGCTGACCCGTGTATTGGGGTTGAAGAACGTTATCGACGGACCAAGAGTAACCCTGGCCGGGACGGGCGGGGGCCGTGACTCGAATCGTGTATACTGCCGACGGGAGGCATGCCACCGCCGCAGGATCCACTTGCTTATTTGTGCTGTCCACAACCTCTAGCGTTACGGCTGACGGACAGCAGTGAACGACGAGATTGAGGCGGCCGGTCGTGCACGTCTTGTCCGTGGCGCAGTCTGCCTGCACGCTGATGCTGGCGCCGCACGGGATGCCTTCGCCCGTATGGAACTTGGCCGTCCACTTGCCAACTGGATATGTGGGGACCCAGACGACCGTCACCGTTTGAGGCGGGAAGGGGTTGAAGTAAACGGTGACCTGTTTGCAGTCCTGCACGGTGCCGCTAATCGCGATGTCCTGTGGCTGCCCTGAGGCCCCCAGGTTCAAGCCCGTCACGGAGTCAATGGTGATGACGCAAGCCATCGCTTCCCTCCTTAGGTCATCGGGCGCGCACGAGATGCGCCAAACCGCGTGGCGGCGTCGATCTTCAAAAAATCCAAACCGGCTAAGCGAGTAGCTCGCTCAGCCGGTTTCGCGATTTGCTCCCCTCGAGGCATGGGCGAGCCGCACGACACGGCGCCACGGGGTTCATAGCATCTGAGGTGCGTTTCAATATTCAGCAATACGGCTTCGCTGCAACGGTTCCAGAGTGGGACTGTAAAACGTCAAACGCGCGCCTCGGCCGGCTATGCTTGTGCCGCTATCCGTCGCGCCACGTCCCCCCCAAGATCCGCCCGGTTGTCACCGCAGACCGTCAGCACTCGCACGTCTTTGCGCCGGCTAAACCGCTGCACGACTCGAAGATCCCCCGTCAGATCGAGCGCCGCAGTGATCGCGGCATGCCGCAGACCGTGGGGCCGCACGGCGAGCTCAACGCGGGCGCCAAAGTCCGGACTATGCGATACAGCCCCGTGGTGGTGAGTCGGTCACCCTTCCTCGCACGATCCGTGTCGCGAAAGAGCGGACCGGTCGCTGCTCCACTGACCACAAGGCAGGTGCGGATCGCCTCCCGCGTTGGGTCCGGGAGGGAAAGCCGCTCCTTGTCTGCTTTGCCTTTCCCCGCGTACCGCGAGCGTGGCCAGCTCCAAGTCCACGTCTGCCACGTCGAGTCCGACCACCTCAGCGCGCCGGAGTCCGAGGTCAAACAACAGGCGCACGATAGCGTGGTCCCGGACACCCTTGGCATCTGTCCGGGCCGTAGTCGCACGAAGTAGACGCCGCACCCCCTTGATCCCCGGCCCTCGCGTGTCACGGTACGCCTGCGTTTTGAGTCCCGGCACCTCGAGGGTCCACGGCACGAGCCCCAGCGTGCGCCCGAGCGTCACCAACGAGCGCAGCGCCGCGAGCCGGCGATTCACTGTTGCCGGGGAGAGCTGGCGGTCCGTGAGGTTGGTGCGGTACGCAAGCACGAGACCATTCCGGTCCCGGGCCTGCTCCGAGCAGCCGTTGCTCGAGGAGTTCGCCCGCCGTGCGGCGCGTGGTGGCGTGTGATCATGCAGTCTCTCGTGGTTCGCCTGGCCGCGCCCACCCCACCCACCCAGCAACGACGTCGCGCGCGTGCGCGACTACACACGTTGCCTATCCGGCGCTGACGCATGACGATGGGTCGCGAACGTCGCCAGCAACAGTGTCGCTGGCGCCGGGGTCGGCGCGGTGCTCCCGCACGCAGCGCCAGCGACGGCTGCACACGCGCGCGACGATAGCGACGACGCGTATAACGGCGATTGTGTTAACGTCGCGTTGCGGTTCGGCGTGGTACACCCCCCCCCTTTCTCGAAAAGAGGGGCGGGGTGGATCGAGGCTGGTGGATGTCTAGCGAGCTGAGGACCCCCGGCCCCCCCATGTAGTGTCGAGGAGGTGGCGCGTCCTCCGAAAAAAATCTGATCTGGTCGGGAGACGCTAACCCGGCATCATCGAGCGGCCGATCTCCGCCGAACCGTGACGGAGTCTCCTAGCGCAGGACGTTCACACTCGGTGAAGCTCTTCGTGCTGTTCTCGTAAAGACTCGCGCGAAGCACGGTTCGTTGCTGTAGCTCGTCAAATGCATCGTTGACCTCCTGTTCCGTGGTCACAGCGTACAGCGAACGCGGCATCAAGTGGGACAGCGCGTTGTTTCTGGCAGTCCGGTAACGGCGTTCCGTCTTCCCCGCCACCGTGGCCTCAGCGACCGAGTTGTTGATCATCCAGGCGCAGACCTCGCCCGGTGACTTTGTGAACTTGTCTGCAGAGATATCAAGCCCAAGAATGACTTGCCCCGATTGCGGGTCGAGGAAGGCCCGAGCAGTCAAGTCTACAGGACTGCGTTGCGGGGACGTCCAGAGTCCCAGGTCTTGGGTGCTCGCCCACTGACGGGCCTGCTCGTCCAGTCTCGAATGCAACTGCATTAGCAAATAATCGAGGACGGTCAGGGGTCTGCCCCAGATCGGTGAGCCGAGAAGGGAGGTCGTCGGCTGCGAGGGCATTTGCGAACGATTGGGAACCTGGGCGTCGGATGGAGAGAACGTCATGATGGCGAGCGTTATCAGCGGGAAGATCGGTGTTCGCATCATAGCACGGACGGTACCTCTGAAGGTCGATAGGTCGGGACCGCAACACGGCGAAGATGTTGCGCTGCGGATCATGGCACCAGACTGCTCGCGTGTCTTTGATAATGGCGTGGGACGAAAAGAACGGATCGGACGACCTACCTGTCAACTCCGCCGCCGCCGCCCCGGCCCGCGCAGCTTGGGCACCTGGGCGAACGGCTCGAAGAACTCGGCCAGCGTCATCCCCATGACGCCGCAGAGCGCCGCCACCGTATCCACGGTCACGCCCGTTACGCCGCGTTCTACTCGGCTCACGAACACGGGATGAAGGCTTGCCCCGTGCGCTAGTCGCTCTTGCGTGAGCCCGTGCCGGTCGCGGAGTTCCCTGACGCGCCGACCCAACGCCCGATGCAGCCGCTCCGCGTCCGTCATGGATGCGCGGCACGGTAGTTGCTCCTAGCATGTAGGTCCAGAACATATAGGTTTAGGCCGCGTTGTGGCGGAGTCTCCAGCGACGGCGGTCGGTCTGGAAAGGCATCCACTTGTCGCCGCGCGGTTACAAGTCTGACAGCTCCATGAACGGGGCAGGGGTTGGCAAGTGAAGGGTTTCTTCAAGTCGCGTTGCTGGCGGTGATCGCCGCCGCGTTGTTACCGCGCAGGCGGTCGCGGTCCTTCGACAGCGCGAGAGCCCGGTGCCACTCGCGGTTTAACGACTGACCTGGATGGCCGGGACGGCCATCGAAAGGAGTTCCTAATGGACGTCTTTGGGCTGGTTGGTGGCATCACGGGAGCCGTGATCGCCATCTGGGTGCTGTGGTCGTTGCCCGGTTGGCTCGCCGCTCTGGCCAAACGAATCGGAGCGCATCGCGTCTAGAGCTGCGGCGCCACGAGATTGTGCCGTGACGAGCACAAGAATGAAACATGGGGAGGATGACAAGTGACCCTGCTCGACATTTTCACTCGGCTCGTGACCACGCCCGTAACCGATCTGCTCACGTGGGCCTTGTTCGGGTTCTGGGCGATTCTCGTGCTGGGCGTCCTATTGCGAGGGATCGGCTACTGCGTGAATCACCCGCTCGATATAATGAGAGCGGCGGGCCACGCCGTGGGGCGACTGATTGTCAGGCTACGGGGGCTCGCCCGCTACACGAGCCGCGTATGACCGACTTCATCAACCTCGGCACACCGAAGTTCGAGCCGGGCCTTACGGCTGGGCCTCGCTACGAGCGTGCGGCGATGCACGGGACCGGCTATCTTTGACGGACCCTGACGCCCCCGGATTATGGGGGGCGTCAAGCGGAAATCCGGCGGCGCTGTCCCGGCTGCCGGTGCATGAAGAGCGCGACGAGAGCACCGGCTCGACGACCCGCGCGCCAACCGATTCTCACGGTGGCCCATCCGGCCCGGCATGCCCGGGACCCATGCGCGAACGGGACGAAGTAACGCCCAATCGAAAGGATCGCCCCGATGTCTGCTACCACGGCTCACGCGCTGGACCTCCGACCGCCAGCCTCTGCCTACGCCAAGCAAGTCCACGAGAAGGTGCTTCCCACTTGGGTCCGGCTGGTACGTGAGATCGACCCAGCGCATTCGGAGCCGGTCCACATCCGAGGTCCACAGGATGTGCACCGACTGCTGCGCCCACGCACCTCCCAGGAGTTGGGCGAGGTTTTCTACCTGATCACGCTGAACGTGCAGGCGGCTGTCGTCGGCCTGCACGAGGTCACTCGGGGGACGCTCACGTCCAGCCTCGTGCATCCGCGCGAGGTTTTCATCCGCGCCATCGCCGATTGCGCGGCCGGGATCATCGTCGCGCATAACCACCCGAGTGGCGATCCGACGCCCTCACAAGATGACCGGGCGATTACGCGGCAACTGGTCGAGGCAGGGAAGGTCCTCGACCTTCCGGTGTACGATCACGTCGTCATCGGGAACGGGCGGTACTTCTCGTTCGCCGAAGGGGGACTGCTGTGAGGAGGAGAGGAGACTTGAAACCCATGATCGTATTCGTTGGAGCCATGATCGCCGCCGTACCCGCCCTGGTGTCGCGGCTGCTCCTGCGCCATCTTCGCTGTACTCCCCATCGACCAATCAGACTAGGCCGCGACCGCGAGACCAAACGATGCAGGCGACCGTCGAGTCATCCAAGTACCTCCTCGCCCTGTCTGAGCCCATTCTGGCTCAACTAGACGACACCCATCGCGCCCTCGAACCGAGGCCCGGCGCGAAGACGGCTGGCTGGCTTGTGGGCCACCTCGCCGTCAGCGGAGACTTCGCCCGCCGCTTGTGCGGGCGACCACCCCTTTGTCCCGCCTCTTGGCGCGCCACGTTCGCACCCGGGAGCCAGCCGTCAGTGGAGCCGGGAGACTACGCCCCGATGGCTACGCTCAAAAGCGTGTTCTTCGCGGTCTATCGGGACCTGTGCGGCGCGGCCCTGGCCGCTACGCCTGAGGCGTTGACGGCGCCGAACCCCTACACGCCAGCGAGCACCCCTTTCCCGTCGGTGCGCGATTTCGTGGCGTACCTGATGACTGCCCATCTCGCGTACCACCTCGGGCAACTGACTGGGTGGCGGGCCGCTGCAGGACTCGGGCGGATTCACCGGCCGGATAGTCTGGCCGCCTAACAGCGAGCGTCGTATCGTGGGAAAGTTCGGTTTCGACGAAGCTGAGTGGGACGCGGCAAAGGCTGAAGGCAAGACCCTGCTCGCCGCATACGCGAAGCGCCGCCAGATGATCCCCTACTCTGAGTTCGTCGGACGCATCAAGTCCATTACCCTCGAACCTCACGACATCCGCTTGCGTCACCTCCTCGGAGAGATATCCACCGAGGAGAGTAAGGCTGGTCGTGGGATGCTCACGGCGCTCGTCGTCCACAAGACCGGCGACATGCAACCGGGTCCCGGCTTCTTCGAGCTTGCCAAGCAGCTCGGGCACGATACGTCCGACATCGTCAAGTTCTGGATCGAAGAGGTCAAACACATCTTTCACGTCTGGATCGGTGAGGACGGGGCGGCCTGACGCAACAGCAGCTCGCACATTGATCGGAGTCGCCACGAAGACTCTCAAGATTGTCGCTCTCATGCTGTTCGCTCCTTCAAGGTTCGGCCAGCTCGCTGACGAAGAGGCGCGGCGGTTAGGTCAAGACAGTCGGCCCGCTGGCGATCCCCAGTTTGTGAGGGCGGGACGAGACATTCGGCGCGCATTGGGTCAGTCTCTCGCCCTCGTAATGCTCGCGGTGATCGCTGGCGTCGCTGTCGCGAGGGTCCTACGGGCACTCGCAGGTGCGCCCGCGCCACTTCTGTCCAGCGTCTTGCAGTACGTGGGGATTGGCCTCCTTCTCTGGGCGACTCTCGCAAAGCAGGGCTGGAACATCCAGACTTTCAACGGCAACACACTTCCAGAGAGGCTGGATCGGCTGATTTACCGAACCTTCTACGTGACGGGCTCCTTCTTGCTCGTCTTAGCCGTCGCATGGTAAGTGCCTTAACGAGGTACCTTACGCGGATGCCAAAGCATGGAAGACGCCGATGCCAGAATCCGCTGACGAGGGTAGTCTCACCGGAGCGTGTGCGATCATACGCGGGCGCGCTGCGAGTACGCGATAGCGGGCAGCTGCCTATCACGCGCCCGCACGAGACGGGCGCGACCGGGAGCGGCGTTGCGCTACGGGAACTCCACGTCGAGCACCGGGTGCAGCTCGATCCCGTTCGGGGCGACACCGCGCTGGCCGTGGATGTAGTCGAAAACCCCGACCCCCGTGATCCGTCGAGCGGGCGCGCCACGCTCCAGAGGTCCTCAAGAAGTTTGGGGTCGAGATGCCGAAGCCTCCTCCGCTTCCACTTCCTCAATCCGTGTGGGTTGGTCATTGGCAGCCGAACGGGCGAGAAATCAAGATGGATCGTGACCAGCTCTTTGAGCGCGTGTGGTCGGAGCCGGTTGCAAAGCTGGCCGCAGAATGGGGCATCTCGGGACCAGGGCTCAAGAAGGTCTGTCGAACGCTGCACATTCCCGTGCCGCCGCGCGGGTTCTGGGCAAAACTAAAGGCACAGCATCGAGTCAATCGGCCACACTTCCTAGTTTGTTGCCCGGTCAAGACCCGCAGATCATAGTCCGGGTCCCCATCACTGAGCACCGATGAATCAAGATGAAAGAACTGGGCAATAACGGTGCGCGGTTCACGTTCTACAGGTCTGTTTAGACCGCACCGATAGGTACGATGAATGCGGTAGCAGCACGGCGATGCCTAATCATCCTCGTCGTCGCGCCAGCGGACGAACGAGGCGTGAATTGGTAGGTCGCTCATTGATCCCTCTTGATGTAGACTTCCCCGAGCACCACCTTAGCTCCCCCGACACGGCTGCGCAGAGAGCCTAGGCGATGACATACGAGGAACGCAAACCTCTATTCGCGGCAATCGAGCAGCTACGTCAAGATCGCGTGCTCATTTGCTTTTTCAACTTCGACCGCCAAGTAAACCCGCCTGGCGCGTTGTCCGGTCTTACGACCCAATTCCACGCTGACGTTAAGGAAGCGCTCTTTCGCGTTCTCAAGGAATCAGATACGTCGCACGGCGTTGATCTTTGCCTCTACACACGAGGAGGAGATGTCAATTCCGTTTGGCCAATCGTCAGCCTAGTACGCGAGTTTGATCCTGACTTCCACGTGCTGGTGCCCTTCCGCTGTCACAGCGGCGGTACACTGGTGACCCTGGGCGCGAAGCGCATCATTCTCGCCCCCCTCGCAGAGCTAAGTCCGATTGACCCTACGACCGGAAATCAATTCAATCCGGTTGACCCCGCCGAGCCCAAGAATCGACTCGGGATCAGCGTGGAAGACGTTCGCGCGTATAAGGACTTCGTGATGGACCCGCCGGGGAACGAGAGCGGAGAGAAGAAATTGACAGGAGAGCAACAGCTGGCGCGGGAAGGGTTTCTCCTAGATCGTTTAACGGCCCAGGTTCACCCCTTGGCCCTGGGCAACGTTCATCGGGTATTACAGCAGATAAAACAGCTGGCGGTCAATTTGTTGGACCTGCACCCAGTTAAGGGCGAGGACAAGGAGAAGATCGTTACGGCGCTTACACAGAAATTCTACTCCCATCTGCACATGATCAATCCCGATGAAGCTCGATCAATTCTCGGTGAGCGCGTGGACCGGGCAAGCGCCCCTCTGGCAACGGCCATGGATAACCTATTGCGGGCATATGAGGATACGTTCAAGTTGAGACAGACTTTCTTTCTATCCTCCTATCTGGAGGACAAGCAGGAGAGTGAGGTTAGATTCATTGGCGGCGTCGTCGAGAGTCGGACGTGGTCGTATCTATTCGAAACAAAGGCAACTATCCGACAGGTAACGCGACCGCCTCAGAACGTGCAAGTGCAGATCCCAGTTGGACAGGCGATGCCTCTCATACCGGGTCTGCCGCGCGAGATACAGGTCGAACTGAAGGCGCAGGATTGGGTTCATAACACGCAACCGCTAGGGGTGACGACGTGAACTCATCAGCTTCGATGGCGTTTTCGGAAATGCTGTTCTCGCTGTCGACCGCTGAAGAGGCCCAGGGCCTCTTCAGTGAGGCGGTCAAGCAAGGATCTCCCGAGAACGTGCAGCCTAAACTACCAGGAGGCACGTATCGAGTCGTGGACGGCGTGTTGTTCCGGCTGGTCCCTGGCGTGCCGCCTGCTGCGTGATACGATCTGCTTACGAGCATGTAGCACTAATCGACACGTCTGCTGTACTCGCCCTACTCAATCCTGCGGAGCGTTTTCATGCAGACGCTCGACTCCTCTTTGCAGAAACGAACGACCTGACTTGGGCCGCTCTCGACGTCACCTCACATGAGACGTATACAAGGGCGCGCTATCGACCTTTAGCAACGCGCGCTGCCCTGGAGCATTATTCGTTCCTCCGAAACAGCGCAAACATTACCACTCATAGGTTCCAGCCCGCCGATGAGCCGGATGCTTACACAATTCTGGATCGGTATAGCGACCACGCTTTCAGTTTCCATGACGCTTTATGTGCGGCGGCGATGAAAAGACTTGGGATAATCAAGGTCTTCACCTTCGATCGTGACTTTGCAGTGATGGGATTTGTGGTCCTCCCCGGGTTATTGGCGTGAGCCGAGGGACCTCTCGTCTACCCTTCCCTTCCTTCGCTGATCGCGCTCTCAATCGAGTTTGCGGCGCCTTGGCCGTGGCCTGCGACGGTCGTCAGTCGTCACGATCCCTCCGTCGTCGGCTCGCCCCGGCGCGACGCATTAGACGCGAGGAAGGTCATGAACCGCTCCTCGTCGTCAGGGTGGAAGCAACGCAGGCCGAGCAGCTCCTCCAGCTCGGTCGAGTGGACGAGGATGTCCCGTCTGTCCTTGGTGAAGAAAGCTCGACAGCCCGACTTGTAGGCGCTGTCGAGGTGGCGCGCATCGCCCTCCGTCTGCTCCCCGATCAGCCCGGCTGGCACCTTCCTGATGTTTTCCTTTGCCCGCCGGATGATCTGGCGAATCTGCTCGAACTTGTCTGACCCCTCCATGTCGCTCAATGGGATCGTCATGTCGCACGTGAGCCACGTGGAATCAGCAGTCACGACCGAGGGGGTGGCCATCTCCACGCCGGGCGGGTTCAGCCCGTCGTAGGGGAATAGCATTAGCGTAATCCTTCCTTCGCGACTGAGCTTGTTGAGCCAAGGCTTCATTGCGTTGCGCTCGGCGTAAACCTTCACCGCATCGCTCTCAGGTCCAGAACCGCGACGTGCTTCGCTGCGACCTGGATCGCCATTCAAAGGCGGGAGGCAGCAGCGATCAAACGAGCCGCGTGCTTCTTGATCTGATGTGCAAATGCGCGCCGAGCTTTGGCCGACATCTCTCGACGGCCGTTGTGGTAGTTGTTGAGTGTTCCTCGCGACAACGGGCCGCCTGCGCTACGCGGCAACCAAGTCCCGATCTCCTCAAGGCTCGGGCGAAGAAGGTCAAGAACCTCCTTCACCGATTGGTGTCCAGGGGCTGGCAGTCTAGTGCGAGTCATTGCACGAGTAGTCTCCGATGTTGATGTACCGGTGACCGCTTGTTGACAATCGTTCTCAACGCTCTCATACCTGGCCTCCTATTGCGGTTAACATCATGGTGACACTATATTGATGTCACCAACTAATGAGACGTGAAAGATGACAGCAATCCTAGTACGCGAGCGTCCAATTGTCTCGCAACCTGAATTCGTAATCGCGACCCGAGACACGGGCTATAGAAGCCTAGCCGCCGCGGTTGCCGAGCTGATCGACAATTCCATCCAAGCACGCGCTAAGGATATCCGCATTCTTGTGCGCGGCGCTAGCGAGCACCCCGGTGGGGAAACACCCGTAATCGCGGTCTGGGACAATGGACTCGGCATGGACTCAGTTAGTCTGGCGACGAGCGTGCAATTCGGGGGCACCGAGCGCTTCAACGACCGAACCGGGCTGGGTCGCTTCGGGATGGGGCTTCCAAATAGCTCGGTAAGCATCGCTCGCCGTGTGGACGTTTTCTCGTGGCAATACCGTGGTGAAGTATGGCATACCTACTTGGATATCGACGAGGTCACGGGTAAACACCGTATGACAGTTCCAGCGCCCATCCGCAAGTCGCTTCCCGAATGGCTGACCGTGCCTGATTCACGTTCTGGCACGTTGGTGGTATGGTCGCGTTGCGACAGGCTCGAATTGAAGCGACCTTCGGCAATCTGCAATCGACTACGCCAACCGGTGGGACGGATTTACAGGCAGCACATCTGGGCCGGGGTGCGCATACGACTAAATGGTCAGGTATTGCAGGCTTTCGACCCCATGTTCTGTCGGCCGGACATCGAAGAAGGTGGCGCATCACCGTATGGCGAGCCCCTGGTCTATGAGCTTGTCTCTCCGCGCAATCGCGTGACGGCGAGAGTGAAGGTTCGCTTCACCGAACTTCCGATTGTTGCTTGGCATTCCATGTCAAACGAGGAGAAGGTAGTTGCTGGTATTACGGGCGGCGCTGGCGTGTCGTTCATGCGAGCCGGGAGAGAGATCGATTGTGGTTGGTACCTGATGGGCGGAAAGCGTAAGGAGAACTATGACGACTGGTGGCGTTGTGAGGTCTCCTTCAGTCCTGAACTGGACGAATATTTCGGTGTGACCCACTCGAAGCAGGGGATAACGCCGACGACGCACCTCCGCGCGATTCTGGAGCCTGACTTAGAAGCTGTGGCTCGGCGTCTGAACGGCCGCGTTCGCTCAACATTTGCAGCTTTACTCGCCTCAGCACCAAGTAGAGCGGCTGTCCAGGCTACCCAACATGATCGCCTGCTGCCAACCCCTTCGCGTCACGGCAAGGTTGGCATCGCAGCACATGCGGGCCTCGCGTATAATGTGAGAACGTGTCCTATTGATGGGCGCGAGTTCGTCAGAGTCACGAACCACGGCGATAAGATAACGCTCACCTTGAATGAGGATCATCCATTCTACAGAACTTTGTATCGCCCGCTTGCCGAGTCGTCGGATGGTCGGTTTGCTGTTGAGTGTTTGTTGTTGGCTGCTTCCCGAGCAGGCTTGGAGATGCGAGAGGATCAGGGCAGAACGTACATTGAACACTGGAGTGACGCACTCGCTGCCTTCCTAGATTCGAAAGGCCGCTAGTCGTGACCTGGAACCCGATTCATCCAGCTCCAATGAAGTCGGCTCGAGGTAGAGCTGTTGTCGTTGAGTGTGTCCGCCTGCTCACCAGGTCACTTCGTTTGGGCGAGACCCCTGCGGGGCGCGTCGATTCGGTACGGGATCGCGTGCGGACTCTCTGTACTGCGATACCAGGCGATCATGGACTTGTCACGACCCTCTGCTGCTCCGTTCTGTGCGACCTCTTCGCGCAGGGCTGGCGTCTACGTAACAGACGCGGGGTCCTGCACGTCGCGCCGCCTGTTGAGGCAAGCACGCCGGAGTCGAGAAAGGAACAGGTAAGGGCCGCACACCTACTGGAGCGAAATGCGCAGCTCGCGCTTCCAGCGTCGCGAAAATTCATTCGGGACATGGAAAACAGACACCTGTATCGGGGGTCGTGGAAATCCGTGTTCTCGGTGCTGCGTGATGGTCGAGACCTCGCAGAGAGATTGACCCGAGCTGCGAGTCTAGACGGCGACAAGCGCCTCGCGGAACTTCGTCGGTGCATCGATCCATATGTGCAAGTTGTGGAGACGGATGCGGTTTGCGAACACACGGGGTTGAGTCTGGTTAACTTGTGGCGCTACTTCCGTCACACGTGGACCACTCCGTACTTCACCACACCTGGTCGCAAGATATGGTTTCTTGTGCGTGACCGGGCGGCGCCAAACCATCCGATCATCGGGATCGGTGCGCTCGGCAGTTCGATCGTTCAATTAAGACCGCGGGACACATGGATCGGCTGGTCGCCTGACTCCTTCGTGCTATCGCTCGCAGCGGAGCCGACCACACGTCATGCGCGCTGGTTGCTGTCATCTCTGAACACCGCCCTCGGCGATGTTTTCGTGGCTGACTTTATTAAGGACGGTCTGCTCACACGCGCGGAACTGAGGCGACCGACCCAGCGGACGATACTCCGCTTGAAGCGCCTGTCAGAGAAGGAAAGGCGGCTTCATCACTTGTTCCCCAGTCGTAATGAACACAAGATCGCGACCACGCGCACGGCGCGCGCTGACTGGAAAGCACAGGCTACGAGCCACCTTTTTCGCAGCAAGCGCGCCTTGCTTCTCGCACGGCTTCTGGAGGCTAGGCTAGAGCTCCTCGACGCAGGCCTTGTGAAGGGTACAGCACCGGCATTGCGACAAACCATGAAGAGTGCACGCGCTCGTAGGGCCGTGAGGTTTGTACTACGCTACGTGAGGTCGGCGCACGTTGGTGTTGACATGATGGATATCACCGTCTGCGGGGCGATCGCGCCTTACAACGCTATCCTGGGTGGGAAGCTCGTATCCCTGCTGATGGCTAGTCCAGCGGTGACGGCCGCCTGCGAGCGAAAGTACCGCCGTGCAAGCAGCGTCATTGCGTCGTCAATTGCGGGACGAGCGGTAAGGCGGAGGTCTCGCATCGTCCTGCTTGGGACTACCAGTTTGTACGACGTAGCGCCCAGTCAATACAACAGGCTCAGAGTACCCGCAGAGGTCGCGGGAGGGCGGCTCGGTGACGAGCTGCAGTTTATCCAGCTTGGGAAAACGGTTGGATTCGGTTCGTACCATTTCTCACGCGACACGATGGCTGCACTTGAGCTTGTTTTGGCACGTCAAGGGCGAGGGCGACGAGTGAACAGCATTTTTGGAGAAGGCGTGAATCCAAAGCTGCGTAAGGTACGCACTGCGCTCGATGCACTTGGTCTTCCGTCCGACCTGCTGCTTCGACATGGTAGCCCGCGCGTCGTGTATGCGGTGCCACTCGCTCGAAACTTTCGCGACGTGCTTCTTGGCTTGACCCGCAAGCCGGCCCTCATCATCCCCGCGAGAGAGGCGGCGACCGAGGCAATGGTTGATTACTGGCGAGTACGCTGGCTCGCACGGCGGATCGAACGCGCGGATGTCCTTGACGCCGTCCGACGGAACACACTCGCGTACCCCGTTACGCACGGCGCGCGAGTAGTGGTGCTCGCGACCAAAAGCGACTACGGGCCGCTCTTCGTCAGGCCTCTCGAGGAAGAGCAGCCCGTCGGTGCGCTCAGCTAGGCCACGCGGCGCCGCCCGAGCGCCCGCAGAGCACGGTGTAGAGCGAGACGTCTCAAGCCCGTGGCACGGGCGGCCTCGCTGACTTTATATCCTCTGCGCATCATTAAGATGGCTGCCATTGCGACGATTGTTGTCGCGGATGTGAGCCTTGCCTCAATTTCGAGACGCATTTCGAGGCGCTGAAACTCCGCAGTGCTTGCCTCGTCCTCATGTTCTTCAATGAATTCCAGTTCGACAACCTTGGGCGCTTCCTGTTCCCGCATTTCGTTACGCCACCGACTGCGCGTTCCAGGTGCTCGATATGCCGAGCGAACCCGGTCGATCGCGGGACTCAGAAAACGGCGAACGTAGTCCTTCGCAGGTTCGTTGGGGTGCGTAGGTTGTCGACGGCCGCGGCCTGCGACGGCGGCCCAGACCTCCTGCCGGACCTCCGACTGAATGTCCTCAGGTAGGTCTCGAACTCGTCTTCGAATGATCGTCACGAGATAGGGGTCGAGTCTCTCTGTGAGCTTGTTCCAGGCGCGGTGATCGCCAGCAAGGGCTGCAAACAAAAGGATTTCGTCCGATGGTGCGGAAGATTTGGAAGGGGGTTCGGCCACGGTGCCTCCTATCAACGGCGTTAGGTCCGTGATTGCCTCGCGGCACCACGGGAGTTGGCCGTTGCAGGTCCAGTCTTCGTTGGCGGCACGTTGGCCGCGTCTGCACCGTCCATCTCGATTTTTACGGCGAGTAAGGGATACTCTGACGTCCGACGATGCGCAAGGGCGGGGTGCCCCGAGGAGCACCCCGCCGAGAGTCGCTACTGATCGTCGTCCGCCAGTTTGTACTCCAACTGCTCCAGAATCTTC
>Ga0066710_100002038_pt1 | contig 15878 bp, 15 predicted proteins | sample GraSoiAngelo_159_FD_79666 | JGI IMG/M metagenome (GOLD analysis project Ga0066710, IMG submission 79666) | Grasslands soil microbial communities from the Angelo Coastal Reserve, California, USA - 14_1009_16_40cm | ecosystem: Environmental > Terrestrial > Soil > Grasslands | place: USA...
ACCGTTGCGCTGTGCGCGCGCCAGGCAGGCGGCGGCCGGCCGGCCGGATTGCCGCTCGCGGCACAGGTAGGCGCCACGCCCCCCCATCTTGCCATCGCGGTCGAGCACCGCGCGCGCGGCACGCGCGCCGGTGTCGGCGAGCGCAATGCGCACGAGCTCGGCCTTGGGCGCCACCAGCCCACAGCCCACGCAACGGCGACGGGGCTTCGCTGCTCCTATGTGGCCTGCCCCTCGGCGGCCTCGGGCGCCGCCTGCACGCGGGCGTGCTCGCCGCCGTCGGCGAGGGTCGCCTCCTCGGTGTCCAATTGCGCCTGAGCGAGCTCGGAAGCCGCCTCGCGGCCGGACGGCTCGTCGGGCTCCGAGCCGGCCTGCGCGGCGGTGCCCACGGGCTCGCTGGTCGGCGCGCCCGTCGCTGGCGCATCACCCGTCGGGGGAGACTCGCCCGCCGCGGAAGCCTCGTCCCCAGCGGGCACATCGTCCGCGGCCTCGGCGGCTGCATCCGGGACGGGCTGGGCGGCTGCATCCGGGACGGGCTGGGCGCCTGCATCCGGGACGGACTGGGCGCCTGCATCCGGGACGGTCTCGGCGGCTGCATCCGGGACGGTCTCGGCGGCTGCGCCCGCCGGCGCGGCGGGCGTGAGGTCGGCGATCTTGTCGCTGTCGATGGCGGCCAGCGCTTGGTGCATCTCGAGCCCGCAATAACGCGAGCCGGGCAGCGCCGCGTTGGGACAGCGCCTGCCGTTTGAGAGGATCGCCGCGCAGCGGCCCTGGACTTCCTCCTCCTCGTAGGCGTGCTCGGCCTCCTCGGCGGCGAACTCGGTCTCCGAGCGGATGTCCACGCGCCAGCCGGTCAACCGCGCCGCCAGGCGCGCGTTCTGGCCCTCGCGCCCGATAGCCAGCGAGAGCTGGTCGTCGGGCACGATCACCGTCGCCTGCTTGGCGTCGTCATCGACCAGCACCTCGCGCACTCGCGCAGGCGACAGGGCCTTTGCGACGAATCGAGCGGGCTCGTCGTTGAACGGGATGATGTCGATCTTCTCGCCACGCAACTCGGACACGACCATGCGCACGCGCGAGCCGCGCGGGCCGACGCACGCGCCCACTGGGTCCACGCCGTCGGCGTGGGAGACGACTGCGATCTTGGAGCGATAGCCCGGCTCGCGCGCCACGTTGGCGATTTCCACCAGGCGGTCGGCGATCTCGGGCACCTCGAGCTCGAACAGCTTCTTGATCAGCTCGGGGTCGCGTCGGGAGACGATGATCGCGGGACCCTTGGTGGAAGGCGAGACCTCCTTGATCACGGCCTTGATCCGCTGAGAGTGGTCGTAGCGCTCGCCCTCGACCTGCTCGGACTTCGGCAACAGCGCCTCCACGCGTTCGCGCAGCTGGACCAGCGTGTAGCGCGAGTCCGACTGCTGCACGATGCCCGTGATCAGCTCGCCCACCCGGTCGCGGTACTCCTCGTACATCATGTCGCGCTCGGCCTCGCGGATGCGCTGCAGGATCACCTGCTTGGCGGTCTGGGCGGCGATGCGGCCGAAGTCGTCGGGGGTGACGTCGCGCTCCTCGATCTGGTCGCGATATTCCTCGAACTTACGCGGATCGATTTCCGGTTCCTCCGGCTCGCGCATCTCGCCGGTCTCCGGGTCGATCGTGGTTCCCTCATCGATCGTCTCGACGATCAGGTGCGCCTCCAGGCGCTCCGGGATGATCAGTTCGATCACCCGGAAGTCGGCCGTGTCGCGGTCCATCTCTACGCGCGCATACTTGGCCGACCCGGGCTGCTTCTTGTAGGCCGACAGCAGCGCGTCCTCGAGCGCCATCATCAGCTTCTCTGGCTCGATTCCCTTCTCGCGGGCCAGCGCGTGCATGGCCTCGAGGATCTCGCGTGACATCGCGCTACTCCTCGAGCAGGTTCGAACGGCGAATGTCGGCGTAGGGGATCGCGACCATGCCTCCGTCAGCGGCGAGCGTGACCTCCTCCTCCGAGGCCGCCACGAGCTCGCCCGTGAAGCTGCTGCGTGCCGGCGGCGCCGAGGCCGCGCGGTCACGCGAGCGAGCGGCGGCCCGCGGGCCGCGCGTGCGCACGCGGGCGCGGCGGCCGACGAAGCGGCGGAAGTGGGCGGGCTTGGTCAGGGGTCGCTCGCTCCCGGGCGAGGACACCTCCAGCGAGTAGCGCTCGCGCAGGTCGCCGAGCAGCATCGTGACCCGCTCGCACAGCCCGAGCGTGACGCCGTCGGGATGGTCGATGTACACACGCAGGCAGTCGCCGCCGACGACCTCGGCGAGCAGCACCTCGACGTCGGGCTCGCTGCGCGCCAGCCGCGTCTCGATTTCCCCCTGCAATGTGGTCATTGAATCCGCTCCTCTACGTAAAAAAAGCGGGCGTGCGCCCACTTTCGGTACGACAGCCGGCGCCTGCGCACCGGCACGAAAGCTGTTTATCGAGCATAGCATCGCGCCGGGCGCGGAACGCGCACGCGGCTGCCGCTGCGGTGCGTGCCCGCGGCGCGCGCGAGCAAGCTCAGCAACCGTGGGCGTCACGGCGTGCGCGGTCCCGATACAGGCGGTAGTCCTCGCGCTCGGGGCGCAGCGAGCACGCGAGCGCCAGCGGCTGGCAGGCCTCGCGGTGGCGGCCCAGCAGCTGCATCGAGCGGCCGAGGCAGAACAGCGCGTAATCGTTTGTCGGCGCCCTGTCGGCGACGGCGTGGAACTCGATCGCCGCGCGAGCGTAGTAGCGAGCGTGAAACAGCGCGCGCCCGAGCGTCTCGCGGATCGAAGCCTTCTCGGGCTCCAGATCGCGTGCTTTGCTCAGCGGCACGATCGCCGCCTGGTAGTCGCCGTGGTCGAGCAGCTCACAGCCGCGCTGGTAGAGGTCGTACACGCTCTCCATGCGCGAAAGCTTAACGCCCGCCGCGTGTGGCAAGCAGGCGCCCGTGTGCGCCCAGTCCGGGCGCGGGGTCTGACGACGGGCGGCTAGGAGCGGGCGCGCAGGCGCTCGACCGTGTCGAGGATCTGCTCGGCGACCTGCGTCTTGGGAGCGCGCGAGATGAACAGGCCGGCGCTCGCGTCGCGCGTTCCGGCGGCCTCGCCCCTGTCCGCGGGCGGCCGCTCGTGCGCCGACGCGTCGGCGGTCAGGATCGTGACCTCGTTGTGATCCGAGTCAAAGCCGATGTCGGCGCGCGAAATGTCGTTTACGACGATCGCGTCCAGATGCTTGGCGAGCAGCTTTGCGCGCGCGGCCTCCAGCGCCCGCTCGCCGTGCTCGGCCGCGAAGCCGACGAGGATCTGTCCGTCGCGGCGCCGCGCGCTCAGCGCGACGAGCACGTCGGCGGTGGGCTCGAGCGCAAGCGCCAGCGATTCCCGCCCCGACTTGGTGATCTTCGCGGCCGCCGGCGCTGCGGGCCTGAAGTCGGCGACGGCGGCGGCCATCAGCAACACGTCGCACGATGGGAAGGCCTGCTCGCAGGCCTCCTTGAGCTGTGCCGCGGTGACCACGCGGCGGCAGTCCACCCCCGGCGGCGGCGGCAGCGCCACGTTGGCGGCCAGCAGCGTCACCCGCGCCCCGCGCGCGCGGGCGGCCGCCGCCAGCGCGAGGCCCATGCGCCCGGAGGAGCTGTTGCCGAGGAACCTCACGCTGTCGATCGGCTCGCGCGTGCCTCCGGCGGTAACCAGCACGCTCAGGCCGGCCCAGCTGCGTCCTGCCCGCGATCCGCCGGCGCCGTCAGCGGCGAGGACCTCCTCGCAGACGGCCAGCAGCTCGGCCGGCTCGGCCAGGCGCCCCACGCCGTGCTCGCCCGGCGTCGCGAGCCGGCCGCTGCCGGGCGGGACGATCCTCACCCCGCGCGCGCGCAGGACGTCGAGGTTGGCCTGCACGGCGGGGTGCTCGTACATGTGGTTGTTCATCGCCGGCGCGACGATCAGCGGGCAGGTGGCGGCGAGCGCGCAGCTGCCCAGAAGGCTGTCGGCCAGGCCGTGAGCGAGCTTGGCGATCGTGTTGGCGGACGCCGGCGCGATCAGGTACAGGTCGGCTTGCGCGACCAGCTCCAGATGGCTCGGCGGCTCATGCGCGGGCGGCGGCTGATCGGGAAAGGCTCCTCGCGCGGGGTCGCGCTCGAACTCGCTCACCAGCGCCGGCGCGCCGCTCAGCGCGGCGAATGACGCCGCGCCCACGAAGCGACGGCTCGCCGGCGTTTGCACGACGCGCAGCACGTGCCCGCCGGCGGTCGCGAGGCGCACGAGCTCGAGCGCCTTATACGCGGCGATGCCGCCGCTGACGCCGAGCAGGATGCGAGCCATTTCCCCAGGTTTCTAGATGACGTGCGCTCCGCGGGCAAGCCGTGGCGCAGGCCTTGCCGGCGCCCTCAGCGGTACTGGTAGCGGAGCTTGCCCGCCGCGACCTCCTCGAGCGCGATCGTGAGGTAGTTTTTCGACGCCGTGTCGACCATCGGCGGCGGGAACTCGTCGAACGTGCCTTCGCCGAGGTTGTGGTAGTAGCTGTTGATCTGGCGCGCCCGCTTGGCGGCGACGACGACGCTGGCGTAGTTCGAGTCGACGTGCTCGAGCAGGCTGTCGATGCGCGGAGAGATCACGGATTGGCCACCTTTCCTGGTTGGCTCTCCAGTGTAGTGGGGTGAGGCCCGCGCGCCCCCCGGCACGGGCGCTCGAGCTCCACCGCGACGATCGCCGTGAGCTGCTCGAGCGCCTGCTCGAGCCGGTCGTTGACCACCACGTGGCGAAACTCCCGCCGCGCGCTGAGCTCGTGCTCGGCCACGCGCAGGCGGCGCTCGACCTCATCGGGATCGTCGGTGCCGCGTCCGATGAGCCGCGCTCGGAGCGCCTCCAGGGAGGGCGGCGCGATGAACACCTGCACTGCATCGGGCACCGCGGCGCGCACCTGGCGCGCGCCCTGCACCTCTATCTCCAGCACCACTGGCACGCCCGCGCGCACGCGCTGCTCGAGCTCGCTGCGCAGCGTCCCGTAGCGCCGGCCGGCGTAGTCGGCGTGCTCCACGAATTCCCCCGCCCGGACCCGCCGCTCGAAGTCCTGGCGGCTGAGAAAGTGGTAGTCCACGCCGTCACGCTCGCCGGGGCGCGGCGCGCGCGTGGTCGCCGACACCGACAGCTGGAGGGCGGGGATCCGCTCCATCAGCCCGCGGATCAGCGTCCCCTTGCCCACGCCCGAGGGCCCCGTGATGACGAACACGCGCGCCACCGGTCCACCCTAGCCCGCCGGCCGGTAGGAATGACCAGGCTGCTTCTCGCGTAGGCCTACCGGTGCAGCAGCGTGGTCAGCTCGCTTCGCTGGCGCTCTGAGAGACCGCCGATCGTCTTTGAGGGGGCGATCCGGCAGTGGGTGAGGATCTTGTTGACCTTCACCCGGCCGTACTTGGGGACGGCGAGAAGCATGTCGAACACCTTTGCCGTCTCGACGTACTCCGGCGGGTCGAGGAGAAGCGAGTGGATCGACAAGCGGCCGGCCTTCAGATCGCGCTTGAGCTGGGCCCGCTTGATCCGGATCTGGTTGGCCCTCGCGAGCGCATCCATTCGCTGGTTCAGTGAGCGCTCTGGTGCCATGGAGGAAGCATTTGAGGACGTCGCGCGGGTCGCCGTCGTCATGGGCGGCGAGTCTACACACCAGCGCCCGGCGATCAAGCCAAACGCCTCGAATTCACCTGCACCTCAACCTCAGGTCGAGTCGTGTCGAGCGTGGTGGACGCTGCGCTCGCTTCGGAAACTGGTTTTGACCCGTAATCTCGGGCTATTTCGCGTCTTCGCCGGCTCGCTCGCCGGCGACGCCGACCGCACGTGGAGGCTGTGCAGCGGCCCCCGCCGCGGCCGCTCCGCGGCGTCCTCGGGCCAGACCGTCGGCGATCCGCGCCGCCGCGGCCGGATCGCGAAAAGAGGCGGTGCCGACCGCCACGAGCGTGGCGCCGGCGTCGATCATGTCGCGGGCATGCGCGGTGCTCTCGACTCCCCCCATGCCGACCACCGGCACACTCACGCGCGCGGCAACCGTCGCCACCTGCGCCAGCGCGACCGCGCGCACCGCGGGGCCCGACAGGCCACCCGTGCCGCCGCCCAGCCAGGCCGACGCGGGGGCTCCCGCAGCCGAACGCACGAGCGCCATCGCCCGCAGCGTGTTGATGAGCGACACGGCGTCGGCGCCGCCGGCCTGCGCAGCCGCAGCGCAACTGGCCACATCGGCGGTGTTCGGCGTCAGCTTCACGATCAGCGGCTTGCGCGTGCGCGGTCTCAGCTGCGCGACCACCCGCTCCAACTGGCCCGGATCGGCCCCGATGTCCAGGCCGGTGCGCACGTTCGGACAGGACACGTTGAGCTCGATCGCCGCGATCTCGGCTCGCGTCTCGCAGGCCTCGACCAGCCGCGCGAACTCTTCGGCGGTAGAGCCCATCACATTGGTGATCAGCGGGACCGGGAAGCGCTCGGCTCGGTCCCGCGGCGGGGAGCGCCCGTCGGCGCGATCGGCTGCCGGCGCGGGCGTCGTCAGGCCCGTCAGCTGGGGAAGGTCCGACCGCATGTAGGCCTCGAGCCCGGCGTTTGGCAGCCCGATCGAGTTGATCAGCCCGGCCGGGGTCTCCCACAGGCGGGGAGGCGGGTTGCCCGGGCGGGGCTTGAGCGTGATCGTCTTTGAGACGTAGGCGGCAAACGGGAATTCCGCATCCAGCGCGCGCCCGAACGCCTTGCGCGCGGCGATCACGTCAAACGTGCCCGAGCCGTTGATCACGCGATGGGCCAGCTCCAGGCCGCAGAAGCGCACGCTCACGCCGGCGCTCCAGCGTGCGGATCGACATGCTCGAGCTGCTCGGCGTCGATCACCGGACCATCGACGCACACCCGCAGGTAGCCGCCCCCGCGCCTGGCGACGGTGCATCCGAAGCAGCCGCCGAACCCACACGCCATCGGAGCCTCGAGCGCGAGCTGCGCGGGGACCGAGCGCTCGGCGCACATCGCCCGCACCGCCTCGAGCATCGGCGCCGGCCCGCAGGCGTAGACGAGCGCCAGCGGATCGCGCTCGAGCTCGGCGGCGAGCAGGTCGGTGACCGGACCGTGATGGCCGGCCGAGCCGTCGTCGGTCGCCACCCTGGCGCCATCGAGCAGTCCCGCGCCCTGAGCGCGTGCGGCGTCGCGAAAGCCGAGCAGCACGACGACCTCGCCGGCGAGCCCGTCCTGCAGGATCGCCAGCGGGGCGATCCCGGCGCCGCCGCCGACGAGCAGCGAGCGCCGCCGCGCCGGCGGCAGCCTGAAGCCGCGCCCAAGCGGCCCGAGCAGCCAAACCCGCTCGCCCGCCTGCAGCTCGCAAAGCCGCCGCGAGCCGGGCCCGACGTCCTCGAGCAGGAAGTGCGATTCGGCGCCCACCCGGCGCGCGATCGAGAAAGCCCGCGGGAGGTACGGCCGCTCTTCATCGCCTCCGCCCCAGCGCTCGGCGGCCGCGAGCATCGCGAACTGTCCCGGATCGGGCTCGGGTGCGTCCGGGTCGGCGACGCGCAGGACGCGGTAGGCGCCCAGCTCGTCCATCCCCGTGACGGCCAGGCGCCGGCGCGTGAAGGGAGCCACGCTCACGCGGTCCTGGCCCCGTGCAGCTCCTGCAGGCACAGCACCGCGGGCTGGCCTTCGCGGCTGGCGCTCGCGATCGCGCGCGCCGCCGACACCCCCGCCGAAAGCGTGGTCAGGCACGGAATCCCGTGCATCACCGCAGCGCGGCGGATCTCATACCCGTCCGTGCGCGCCCCGACCCCCGTGGGGGTGTTCACGACCATGTCGACGTCGCCACGCTCGATCCAGTCGAGCACATGCGGCGAGCCCTCGCCGATCTTGTTCAGACGCTCCGCCGGCACCCCCATGCGGGCGATCGCCTCGGCGGTGCCGCGCGTGGCCACGATGCGAAACCCGTTGTCGTGCAAGATCTGCGCCACCGCGAAGGCTCCCGCCTTGTCGGAATCAGTGACTGTGATGAAGGCCGTGCCGCTGCGCGGGAGCGGCACGCCGGCGGCGGCCTGGGCCTTGGCGAAGGCGGTGGGAAAGTCACGCGCGATGCCCATCACCTCGCCGGTCGATCGCATCTCCACGCCCAGCACCGCGTCGGAGCCCTCGAAGCGGTCGAACGGCAGCACCGCCTCCTTGACCGACACGTGCTCGCCTCGTCCCAGCCCCTCCCTGCCCTGGGGCAGGGCCATGTCGGCGATCTTCTCCCCCAGCATGATCCGGCAGGCCAGCTTGGCCAGCGGCAGCCCGACCGCCTTGGACACGAACGGGACCGTGCGCGAGGCGCGTGGATTTGCCTCGATCACAGATAGCTGTCCCGCATGCACGGCGTACTGGACGTTCACCAGCCCGATCACCCCGATCGCCAGCGAGATCTCGCGGGTGGCCGCGCGGATCTGCTCGAGCATCTCCTCGCCCAGCGAGTGCGGCGGCAGCACGCAGGCGCTGTCGCCTGAGTGCACCCCGGCCTCCTCGACGTGCTGCATGATGCCGCCGATCCACACCTCGCTGCCATCGCACAGGGCATCGACGTCGACCTCGGTCGCGTTCTCGAGAAAGCGGTCGAGGAAGATCTCGCCGTCGCCCTCCTCGCCAGCCTCGCGGCCGAGATAGTCGGCCAGGCCCTCGCGCGAGTACACGATCTCCATCGCCCGCCCGCCGAGCACGTAGGAGGGACGCACGAGCAGCGGGAAGCCAACCTGATCGCTCTTCGCGAGAGCTTCTGCGATCGACGCCGCGGTCGCAAAGGCCGGCGCCTGGTAGCCGAGACGCTCGAGCAGCGCGCTGAAGCGCCCGCGGTCCTCGGCGAGGTCGATCGCCTCCACCGGGGTGCCGAGCAGCGGCACGCCGGCCTCGCTCAGCCCGCGCGCCAGCTTCAACGGCGTCTGGCCGCCGAACTGCACGATCACGCCGGCCGGCCGCTCGACCCCCACCACGGCGAGCACGTCCTCGAGCGTGAGCGGCTCGAAGTACAGCCGGTCGGAGGTGTCGTAGTCGGTGGAGACGGTCTCGGGATTGCAGTTGACGATCACCGCGTCGCGGCCGGACTCGCGCACGGTCATCGCCGCGTGCACGCAGCAGTAGTCGAACTCGATCCCCTGCCCGATGCGGTTCGGACCGGAGCCGAGGATCACCACCGACTCGCGCTGGCCGCGGCGCACCTCGTGCGCGGGGGCGCCGGGGGCTGCCGGCCGCTCCCAGCCCGAGTAGTAGTAGGGCGTGCGCGCGGGGAACTCGGCCGCGCACGTGTCCACGGCGCGAAACGAGCGCTCGCCCGCGAACGCTCGCTCCCCGCCGTTGTGAGCGAGCGCGCGCAGCTCGGCGAGGAACCAGGGGTCGATCCGGGTGCGCTCGTGCACCGCCTCGACGCTCACGCCGCGGCCCAGCAGCTCGAGCACCGTCTCGAAGCGCGACGGCCCAGGCGTGCGCAGGCCGTCGAGCAGGGTCTCATCGCTGCTCTCGGACAGGCACGGGGGCTTGTCGAGCTCGCGCGAGCGCAGCGCCTTGGCGAATGCCTGCTGAAAGGTGCGCCCGATCGCCATCGCCTCGCCCACGGACTTCATGTGCGTCGACAGCGTGGGATCGACGCCGGGGAACTTCTCGAACGCGAAGCGCGGCCACTTCACCACCACGTAGTCGATCGCCGGCTCAAAGCAAGCGGGCGTGACGCCGGTGATGTCGTTGTCGATCTCGTCCAGCCGATAGCCCACGGCCAGCCGCGCGGCGATCTTGGCGATCGGGAAGCCGGTCGCCTTGGAGGCGAGCGCCGAGGAGCGCGAGACGCGCGGGTTCATCTCGATCACGAGGATCTCTTCGCTGCGCGGATCGACCGCGAACTGGACATTGGAGCCGCCCGTCTCCACCCCCACCGCGCGGATCACCGCGATCGCCTGATCGCGCACCCGCTGGTAGAGGTGATCGGTGAGCGTCTGCTGCGGCGCCACCGTGACCGAGTCGCCCGTGTGCACCCCCATCGGATCGACGTTCTCGATCGAGCACACGATCACCACGTTGTCGGCGCCATCGCGCATGACCTCCAGCTCGAACTCGCCCCAGCCGAGCACCGACTGATCGAGCAGCACCTGGCCGATCGGCGAGACCTCTATCCCGAGCGCGACGATGCGCTCGAACTCCTCGGCGGTGCGCGCGATGCCGCCGCCGCGCCCGCCGAGCGTGAACGCTGGGCGCACGATGCACGGCAGGCCCACGCGCGAGGAGGCCTCGCGTGCCTGCGCGAGGCTGGTGGCGATCGCGCTGTTCGGCGTGCGCAGGCCAACGCTCGCCATCCTGGCGGCGAACAGCTCGCGATCCTCCGCGCAGGCGATCGCGTCGTAGTTGGCCCCGATCAGCTCGACCTCGAAGCGCTCGAGCGTGCCGTCGTCGTGCAGCGCCTTGGCGATGTTCAGCCCGGTCTGCCCGCCAAGCGTCGCCAGCAGCGCATCGGGGTGCTCACGCTCGATCACCTGCGCGACCGGACCGGGGAGCAGCGGCTCGATGTAGGTCGCGTCGGCAAACTCGGGGTCGGTCATGATCGTGGCGGGGTTGGAGTTGACGAGCACCACCTCGTAGCCCTCCTCGCGCAGCACCTTGCATGCCTGCACGCCCGAGTAGTCGAACTCGGCCGCCTGTCCGATCACGATCGGGCCCGAGCCCAGGATGAGGATCTTTCTGATGTCGCTACGCCGCGGCAATGCGCTCCAGGAAGCGGTCGAACAGGTACAGGCTGTCGTGCGGACCGGGACCCGCCTCCGGGTGGTATTGCACGGTCCCGCCGGGCACGTCGAGCAGCTCGAGGCCCTCGACGGTGCGGTCATACAGGTTCACGTGCGACAGCGCGGCGGCGCCGAAGTCGGTCTGCCAGCGAACCGGCTCGTCGAGGGCGATCGTGCGCGCTCCGTTGGGTCCGACCGCGGCGAAGCCGTGATTCTGGGAGGTGATCTGCACGCGCCCGGTCTGCAGGTCCTTGACCGGGTGGTTCGCCCCGCGGTGCCCGAACGGCAGCTTGAAGGTGTCCAGCCCGACCGCGCGGCAGAGCAGCTGGTGGCCGAGGCAGATCCCCCACACGGGCTTGCGGCCGACGATCTCGCGAACGGTGTCGACCACGTAGCCGAGCGCCGCCGGATCGCCGGGGCCGTTGGACAGGAACACAGCATCGGGCTCCTCGGCGAGCAGCTCCTCGGCCCGGCTGCGGCAGGGGTGCAGAGACACGCGCGCCCCGCGCGCCGCCAGCTCGCGCACCATCGAGCCCTTGATGCCGGTATCGAGCACGGCGATCCGCGGCCCGCTGCCGTGACCGTGCCGGCTCACGCGCGCGGGCGTCACCAGTCCCGCCAGGTCCTGGCCCGCCATCGGTGGCTCCGCGGCGATCAGCTCGCGGGCTTCGGTCTGGACGATCGACGCGGGAAACACCCCTCCCCGCATCGCGCCGGCGTGGCGGATGTGGCGCACCAGCGCACGCGTGTCCACACCGGTGATCCACGTCACGCCGCAATCGCTGAGCCAGTCGAGCCAGCCACCCTCCGCGGTGGGGGCGTCCTCGCGGTTGCAGGCCTCGCGCATGATCGCCGCGCGCGCCCATGGCTGCTCGGACTCCATCGCCCCTGCGCTCACCCCGTAGTTGCCGATGTGCGGATAGGTGAAGGCGATCAGCTGCCCTGCGTAGGACGGGTCGGTCATCGACTCCTGGTAGCCGGACATGCCGGTGGTGAAGACGACCTCTCCAACCGCGTGGTCGGCCGCCTGGCTCAGCTCGCCGTCGAAGCGCGCGTCGTCTTCGAGCAGCACGTAGCCCGCGCAAGTCGTCATCACAGGATCAGCTTCTGCACGGCCTTGAACTCCGGCGTGCCGGCGCGCTCGAGCAGCTCGAACAAGGCGGCCTCGACGGTGCTCACGACAGCTCCGGCCCGCTCCAGGCGCTCGAGGCCTCGCGCGTGGTCGAGCTCGTGACGCGACCCGACCGCGTCGGCCGGGACGTGAACCTCGATACCCGCGGCGAGCAGGTCATGAACGGTCTGGCTGACGCAAACATGGGTCTCGATCCCGCATACGAGCGCCTGCTCGCGCCCGGCCAGATCGAAGCGCTCGGCGCGCGCCGCCGAGAAGACGGTCTTCTCGATCGGCCGCTCGTCTTGCAGGCCGAGCTCGGGCGCGGTGTGGCCGAGGCCCTTGGGGTACTGCTCGGTGACCACGCTCGGAAGCCCCAGGATCCGCGCTCCCTGCAGCAGCTTGGCGCATGACTCGGCCACCCCGGCGAACGAGGCATAGGGGCGAAACGCCTCCTGCACATCGACGACGACCAGCGCCGCGCGGTCGCGAACCAGCAGGCTCATGCCACGGCGACCGGCGAGAGGGCCTGCTCGCGGTGCACGATCCCCCCGGCGGCGAACGTGAGCATCACCCGGCCCCGCAGCCGCCTTCCAGCAAAGCAGCAGCTCGCCGAGCGGCTGTGCCAGCCGTGCTCGCCGGCGATCCAGCTCGCATCCAGGTCGATCAGGGTCATGTTCGCCAGCTGGCCCTGCGCGATCGTCGGAGCGGGCAGGCCGAACAGCTGGGCGCCCGCAGTCATGCGCTGCACGAGCAGCTCGAGCGGAAGCTCACCGCTCTCGACCAGACCTGTGTACAGCGCCGCGAACGCCGTCTCGAGGCCTGTGGTGCCCATCGGCGCCTGCTCGAACGGGACCTCCTTCTCTTCGCGCGCGTGCGGGGCGTGGTCGGTCGCCACGCAGTCGATCGTGCCCGCCCGCAGCCCCTCGATCAGCGCCCTGCGGTCCTGCTCGCTGGCCAGCGGGGGATGCATCTTCATGCGCGTGTCCATGCCGCGCACGTGCTCGTCGGTGAGCAGCAGATGGTGCGGGGTGACCTCGGCACTCACCCGCCAGCCGCGCGCCTTGGCGCCCGCCACCGCCTCCACCGAGGCGGAGCAGCTGAGGTGCTGGAAGTGCACGCGCGCGTCCTCGTAGCCAGCCAGCGCGGCGTCGCGGGCGACCATCGTTGACTCACTGAGCGTCGGGATTCCGCTCACCCCCAGCGCTGCGCTGACCGGCCCCTCGTGCATGGTGCCGTCACGTGAAAGCGTGGTGTCCTCCTCGTGCAGGGCGATCACGCCGCCGCACAGGCGCTGGTACTGCAGCGCCTTGCGCAGCATGCCCGCGCTCTGCACAGGCCGGCCGTCGTCGGTGAAGCCGAGGGCGCCCGCTTCGCGCAGCTCCGCCATCTCGGTCAGCTGCTCGCCCTGCAGGCCTCTCGTGATCGCCGCCAAGAACCCGACGGGAACGCGCGCCTGGCGCGTCGCTGCCTCCCCCAGCGAGCGCAGCAGCGGAGCCGAATCGAGCACGGGATCGGTGTTGGGCATCGCCAGCACGCCGGCAAATCCGCCGGCGGCGGCCGCGCTGGTGCCGGTGCAGATGTCCTCCTTGTGCTCCTGCCCGGGCGTGCGCAGGTGCACGTGTGGATCGAAGAAGGCCGGCACCAGCAGGCATCCGCGCCCCTCCAGGAGCTCCTCTCCGGGATCGGCGCGCAGCGTCTCGGGCGCCGCGAGCTCGGCCACGAGGCCCCCGCGCACGCGCACGTCGTAGCGCGCGTCGAGTCCGGCGCGGGGGTCGAGCACGCGCACGTCGCGCAGCAGCACGTCGGCTGGCGTGCACGGCTGGTATGCCAGCGCGTCGGTCACGCGCCGTCCTGCATGCCGAAGATCGCGGCATCGGGCACGCCCTCGGCATCGGAGAGCTCGGCGCCGGGGCCGGTGCGCGCCCGATCGCTCGCCGGCGCGATCTGCCTGCCGCGCCGCCTGGGCGAAGGCGCGCTGGCCCCGGCGAGCAGCTCGTAGAGCACAGCCATGCGCACGACCACGCCGGCCTCGACCTGGGCGGTGACGGCGGCCTGCGGCGAGTCGAGCACCTCGCCTGAAAGCTCCACGCCGCGGTTGACCGGGCCCGGGTGCATGAGCACCTGACGTGGCGTCAGGCGGCCTGCGTTGAGCTGATACCAGGCGGCGTACTCGCGCAGCGAGGGAACCCACGTCTCGCTCATCCGCTCGCGCTGCATGCGCAGCGCATAGACCACGTCGGCCGAAGCAAGCTCGGCCAGCGTGTAGCGCACGTCACAGCCGAGCGCTTCGATCCCGCGCGGGATCAGAGTGGGCGGCCCCGCGACCGTGACGCTGGCGCCCATGCGCTGAAAGGCGATTATGTTCGAGCGCGCCACGCGCGAGTGCGCGACGTCGCCGACGATCCAGATCGAGGCCCCGTCGATCGCGCCAAGGCGCTCGCGCAGCGTGTACACGTCGAGCAGCGCCTGGGTGGGGTGCTCATGCTTGCCGTCACCGGCGTTGACGATCGCCGCGCTACACCAGCCAGAGACCAGCTCCGCCGCGCCGGCCCACGGTGTGCGCAGCACGATCGCGTCGGGCTTGTGCGCGCTGAGCGTGAGCACGGTGTCCTTGAGCGACTCGCCCTTCTCCACGCTAGACCCGGTGGCCGCGAAGTTCACGACGTCGGCCGACAGGCGCTTGGCCGCCAGCTCGAAGGAGCTGCGCGTGCGCGTCGAGGCCTCGTAGAAGAGGTTCAGCACCATGCGCCCGCGCAGCGCGGGGACCTTCTTGATCTCGCGGTCAGACACCTCGGCGAAGCGCGCGGCCCGCGCGACGATCCGCTCGATGGCGTCGCGGTCGAGATCCTCGATCGAGAGCAGGTGTCTCATAGGCGAGCCTCGGTGGTCGCGCCGATTGCGACCTCGTCCACGCCATCGAGCTCGCGCACGTGAACGTGCACGTGCTCGGAGGTGGAGGTCGGCAGGTTCTTGCCGACGTAGTCCGGTCGCATCGGCAGCTCGCGGTGGCCGCGGTCGACTAGCACGGCCAGCTGCACGCGTCGTGGCCGACCGTAGTCGAACAGCGCCTCGATCGCCGCGCGCACGGTGCGGCCGGTGAAGAGCACGTCGTCGACGATGACCACGGTGCGCCCGGTCACGTCGAAGTCGATATGCGACGCATGCACGATCGGGGAGTCCGGTCGGCTGGCGACGTCGTCGCGGTAGAAGCCGATGTCGAGGTCCCCGAGCGGGACCGCGACATCGAGCAGTGCCGAGAGCATGTCGCGCAGGCGGCCCGCCAGAAAGGCTCCGCGGCGATGGATGCCGACGAGGCACAGCCCGGGATCGCTCGCGTTACGCTCGGCGATCTCGTGCGCGATGCGCGTGAGCGCGCGCCGCACGTCTGCCTCGCGAAGGATGATCGTGGCGGCACCATAGGCGCCGGCCGCGTGGTCGCCTTGCGAGTTAGCCTCGTCCATCGATTCCTTCCTGGCCTCGCGGGACCGGGTTAAAGGAGCACGCAGAATCTATCAGGGCGAGCTGATCGTCCCGGCCGCCGCGGGCTCGCCCGCCGCCGGCGGCTCGGCCTCGCCGGGCTCGGCCCCGGGCCGGGCGCCGCGGCCGCTCCAGCGGATCAAGGCCGCGGGGCCGCGCTCCGGAAACGGGACCTCGATCGTGTCGAAGTCGCGCGGCGCCTCCGTGGCCGCGAACGCCGCTCGCGCCTCTTCCCGCACCTCGGAGCCGGCGTAGCGGCTGGAGATATGGGTGAGCGCGAGCATGCGCGCCTGCGCCCCGCGCGCCAGCTCCGCGGCCTGGCGCGCGGTGCTGTGGAAGGTCTCGCGCGCGCGATCGGCCTCCTCGTCGCTGAATGTGGCCTCGTGCACGAGCACATCGGCTTCGTGGGCGGCCACGGCAAGTGCCTCACACGGCGCGGTGTCGCCCGAGAGGACGATCTTGCGGCCTTGCCTTGGCGGTCCCATGACCTGCTCGGGACTCACGCCGTCGACCGGGTGTCCTCGCTGCAGGCGGCCGAAATCGGGTCCCGGGCTCACGCCCAGCCGCTC
>Ga0066710_100002039_pt1 | contig 15870 bp, 14 predicted proteins | sample GraSoiAngelo_159_FD_79666 | JGI IMG/M metagenome (GOLD analysis project Ga0066710, IMG submission 79666) | Grasslands soil microbial communities from the Angelo Coastal Reserve, California, USA - 14_1009_16_40cm | ecosystem: Environmental > Terrestrial > Soil > Grasslands | place: USA...
AAAACATGGTGGTTTCCGTTCCTGAACTCAACCCAGCATCGTTCTACCGCGCCGGCCCGTCCACGTCCGCTCGAGTTCTTGCGTCGGTGCCACGCGGCAAACATAAGCCCGGGTTCAGTCGGCGTCCAGCATATTTCGCTCGGCTGGCTCACCGGGCAGGCGGCCCGCGATGATCGCCGGCACGCCTGCTTGCATGTGACCCCATTCATGCGGGCGTCTTTCGTGAACCGAGAGTCGGCCCTGTTCGTTAGCAAATCCAGGAGCGCTGGCCCACCGCGCTGATCCGGCGTTCGGGGCCCGAGGTACGGGCGAGCGGGGGCGATGATCAGGAACAAGACCGACGTCGCGGCCGCCATCTGCGCCGCTGCGTTCGTCGTCGTGCTGGTGGTCTCGGCCTACTGGGATCGCAGCATCCGAGTGCTTCACGTCTTCGAGTCGTTGCCTTACATCGCAGCGGCGATCCTGTGCCTTCGTCGGAGCAAGGTCGGCTACGCGCTGGGCGTTGCCGGCGGTGCGTCCTGGCTTTGGATGGCTGGATTTCTCACCACCTTCATCCGCAACGGCTTTCAGCGGCTGGTCATGCTCTACCGTCCCGGTGGTGGCGTCGACAGGCCCGATCTTCTGATCGCCGTCCCCGCCGCGATCGCCACCAGCGGGCTGGTGCTGTTCTCGCTCGCCGGATATGCGCGTCTTCCCCACAAGTCCTGGCGCGATCTGGGCCTGCTCGCCGCGGCTGTCGTGGGAGTGCTCCTCTTCTTCATCCTCATATTCGCGGCCTTTGCCCCAAGGTACCTGGCCATGTTCCAACGCCTGATTCGGTAGGCCACACGAGCTGGCCAGCCAGACGTCTACTTCGGACGCGCAGGCGGGTCGCGGAACAGACCCTCGATCTCCTTCCGCGCCGGCTCCGGGCATTCGGGGTACGCGAAGTGTCCGCGCCAGGCTGCGGAGCTTGGCAGGAGATCGTAGCCGTCCAGGGACCAGGCGTCGGCCATCAGACGGTCTTCGACGTGCCTCGCCTTGAGGATGGCCTCGCTCGTCGTGAAGCTCGGCCTCATGATCGCCATCAGCCGTTCGTAGTCCTCCGGTCGGGCCAGCGCCGCCTTGAAGTGGATGGGGTAGTACGCGGCGACCGCGTCGGGATCGCCCGCCTTGTAGCCGTCGGTCGCGGCGCCGGCACGTATACGATCCAGGTCGGCGCCCATCTTCTCGAGGCGCCGGCCCCGGGATTCATGAGGATCAGGTGCGAGACACGCTCCGGTGCCGGAGGGCGTATTCGAGGGCCAGGACCGTACCCGAGGAGTGCCCCCGGACCGCTGCGGAGGCGAGCGGGAAGTGCTCTCTGACCTTGTCCCCCGTGGAGCACGACGATCGGGTGTCCCCGTCCGACGTCGCGGGCATAGAGGGTCGCGCCTCCGACCGGCACGCGATCTTCATGCGGCGCGGCCCCCCGCTCCGCGCGGCCCATCTCTGATTCGGCGATCTCGAGGGCGAGCGACTTGAGGTCGATGTCGCCGCGGTTCGCCAGGATGATGACGGTGACGCCGTCCGCCGGGAAGCGCTCGACGATGGATCGGAAGCCCATCGTCTCGCCGTGGTGCCAGGCGCGCGGCCGTCCCTTCCACGGATCGAGGAACCATCCGAAGCCATACGCGACCGGCTGCCCCGGGAAGAGGTTGTCCCCGCCCTGCTCCGCCTTCGGCCAGAGCGGCGGCGATCCATCGGTCAGGCGCACCGGCGTGAGCGCGGGCGCTATCTCCGCCCTGGACAGGAGCGCGTTCGTGCGCAGCCCCTCGTCCCACTTCGCGAGGTCCTCGAGGCACGAGTAGACGCCGCCGTCGCCGAGCGTGGCCGAGGTCGAGCTCTGGTCGGTCTCCCGGAATCCCGCGTTCTCCTTCGTGTGGCCGTACGCGCGGTCCGGGACCTCGTTCCTGCCCTTCTCGTAGGCGAGCGTGCGCGTCATGCCGAGAGGCGCGAAGATCCGCTCGCGCAGGACGTCGCCGAAAGGCCGTCCCGCGGCGCGCGCCGCCACGAGGCCGAGGACCACGTAGCCGGAGTTGCTGTAGGCCCAGCTCGTCCCCGGCGCGAAGAGCCCCCGCGTCTCCTTCTCGAGCAGGGCCAGGACCTCGTCGTCGCGGATCTGGTTTTCCGGCGTCCAAATAGTGCCTTTCTCCCTCTCGGCGTTCTCCATGAGCTGCTCGTAGTCCGGCAGGCCGCCGGTGTGGGTGAGCAGATGGCGGATCGTCACGCCGCTTCCGTAGGCGGGAAAGCCGGGAAGAGCCTGGGTCAGCGTGTCCTCGTAACGCAGCCGGCCGTCGCGGACGAGGGTCATGATCGCCGCCGCCGTCATCTGCTTCGTCACCGAGGCGAGGCGGAAGCGCGTGCGGGGGTCGATGGGCGTGCGGGTCTTCAGGTCGCGAACGCCATACCCGCGCGCGAAGACCGTCCGGCCGTTCTTGCGCACGAGCACCGCCAGGCCCGGCTCGCCGTCGGCGACGAGCCCCTTCGAGAGCGCGGACGTCGCCGCTTCACGGTCGATGGCGGGCACCGCGCTCGCGAAAAGGACGAATGCAAGTACGAGCATGGCGCATCATCTCATCCCTGGCCGTAGAATCCGCCTGATGAGATCTCGTCTCCCCGTCGTCCGCGTGGTCGCGCTTGCGATCCTGCTCGCGGCCGGCTCACGGGTCTGGGCCGCCCCCGCGGCGCCTCCGCTGCGGACCGTCGGCTTCCTCGTCCTGCCCGGCGTCTACAACTCCGAGCTGGTGGCGCCCTACGACGTGCTCGACCACGTTCGCTTCCGCACGAAGGACGCTCCCCGCGTCTTCACCGTGGCCCCGAAGGCCGGACCCGTGCGCACGTTCGAGGGCCTCACCCTCACGCCCCGCTACACGTTCGCGAACGCGCCTCCCATCGACCTGCTCGTGGTCCCGAGCGCCGAGCACAACATGGACCGGGACCTCGAGGACGCCGCCCTCATCGCCTGGGTGCGCGAGACGGGGCGGAAGGCGAAGCTCGTCCTCTCGCTGTGCGACGGCGCCTTCGTACTGGCCAGGGCCGGTCTCCTCGACGGCCTGGAGGCCACGACCTTCCCCGGCGACCAGGACCGCTTCGCGAAGATGTTCCCAGCGGTGAAGCTGCAGCGCGGCGTGATCTTCGTCCACGACGGCAAGGCGGTCACGAGCGTGGGGGGAGCGCGCAGCTACGACCCGGCGATGTATCTGGTGGAGCGCCTCTACGGCGAGGACGCGCGGGCCAGGATCGGGGAAGGGCTCGTCCTCGACTGGAGCCGGAGCGCGGTCAAGCACCGCGTCGCGCCCGGAGCGCGGCTGCCCTGAGCCGTGTCGCCTTCTGGACGGGCGGCGGTGTACCCGTTCGCGCTCGTCGCCCTCGGCCTGCTCGGCGCGGCGCCCCCGGCGGCGTCCTCGCGGGACGAGATCCTGCAGACCGCGCGGCACCCCGGACTGCGTTGGCCCGATCTGGCCGACGTGGCTCCCGTGCTGCGCGAGCTGAACGCCGCGGAGGCCGACGGGCTCTTCTGGTACGCGGGCGAGACCCCGGAGCCGGCCCTGGCCGGGGCCCTCGACGCGCTCGCGCGCGCGGAGGAGCGCGGACTGGATCCCGCCGACTACGACCCGGCCGGCGCCGCGAGCGGATCCGACCGCGCGGTCTACGACCTCGCGGTGACGGTGGGTGTTCTGCGCGAGATGAGGCGCCGTGCACCGCGGCCGCGTGGATCCACGCGCGCTGGATTGGGGCTTCTCCATCGCGGGCAAGAAGCTCGACCGCGCGGCGCTGCGCGCGCGCCTGCGGATCCTGGGCGTCACCGAGGACGCTCCCGATGCGGCGCCCGACGGCACCCCGATTTACGACGCCGGCACCGTGGCCGCGGTGAAGCGGTTCCAGGCGCGCCACATCCTCGACGCCGACGGCGTCATCGGCGCCGCCACGATCGAGGCCGTCAACGTTCCGCTCGCGCGGCGCGTGCGAGAGATCGAGCTGGCGATGGAGCGGGGCCGGTGGCTGCCCGCGCTCGCCGAGCGCCCGACCGTGTTCGTGAACGTCGGAGATGGAGTACGTCGTGTTCCGGCCGTACTGGAGCCCTCCCCCCGGCATCATCAAAGAGGAGATCGTCCCCCACGCCCGCCGCGATCCGGGATACCTCGGCCGCGAGAACCTGGAGATCGTGGCCAGTGGCCGCGACGACTCCGGCCCTGCCGGGCACGCCCGAGAACCTGGATGCAGTGGTTGCCGGTCGGCTCTACGTCCGGCAGAAGCCGGGACCTCAGAACTCCCTGGGCCTCGCCAAGTTCATCTTTCCCAACGCCGACAACATCTATATGCACGGAACGCCCGCGCAGCAGCTCTTCTCGCGGACGCGGCGGGACTTCAGCCACGGCTGCATCCGTCTCGAGGACCCGGCGCGCCTGGCCGAGTGGGTGCTCCGGGACAACCCCGGCTGGACGCGAGAGCGGATCGACAAGGCGATCTTCTACGACACCGTGCACGTCAACTCGGAGGGCGTGGTGCACTTCGTGAGCGACATCTACGGCCACGACCGGGCCCTGGACGAAGCGCTCGCGCAGGGCTATCCCTATCCGGAGGCGCGCTAGATCGCGGAACGCGCCCGCGGGCGTCTACGCGGTGCCGGGATACGTCAGCGCCGCCTGCAGCATGGCCCTCGCGTAGCCGACGTTGTAGATCTCGCCCGCGAATCCTCCGCCGCCGGGATACTGGTTCCGGATGGCGCCGCGTTCGCGGTCGACGTCGAGCGCGCGCGGGTGCTCGGGGTAGATCGCGCGCGGGTACTTCTGGCGCACGAGCTCCTTCATCACGCCGAACAGGTCCACCTGGCCGTCGTCGAGGAACACCTCCGTGTAGTCCACGTATGGCCGGCGGACGATGACGTTGCGGAAGTGGACGTGGTTGATGCGGTCGCGCTCGCCCAGCCAGCGGCAGACCGCCACCGGGTCCTCGCCCATCTCCCGCGTGACGCCGCAGTCGAAGGTCATGCCGTTGAAGGGGCTCTCGACGAGGCCGAGGTACTCCTTCCAGTGGTCGACGCTGGCCATGAGCTGCTCCGACCCGCGGCTCAGCGGCACCGGCGGGTCGTTCGGGTGGAGCGCCAGGCGGACGTTCGCCTTCTCCGCCTCCGGGACCAGCGCCTTCAGGAAGCGCCGGGCGCGCTCGAGCTGCTGGGCACGCGTGTGCGTGCCCACGCCGTCCCGGGGGGGCAGGCTCTTCGACTGCTCGTAGTCGTACGCGGTGTACCCCGCGCCGGCGCGCCCCGTCTCCTCCTTGTAGCCCTCGATCAGCCGGTGCGCGTAGAAGTTGTACTCGACGACGGGTAGCCCGGCCCTCCCGGCGGCGCGGATGGAGGCGACGACGTCCGCGGTCTGCGCGTCGGCTCCGGGCCGCCCCCAGATGACGGCGTCGAATCCCGAGATCATCAGGTTGTAGAGGGTCAGGCCGCCCGCCTTGAACGATTCGATGCGTGCGCGGACGTCGGCCTCGCTCCACGGGATCTTCGGTCCGCCCGTGAGCACGTGGTCGACGCCGATCTGCTTCACGCGCCGCATGCCCGGCTCGTCCACCGGGCCGTAGAAGCCGAGGCAGATCTTCGGCGTGTGCTCGCCTTCGGCCGGCATCCGCGAGAACGTCGGCGCGCCCTCGGCAAAGCGAAGCGGCAGCGATCCCGCGACGGCCGAGGCTCCGATCGTCTTGACGACGTCTCTGCGATTCATGGCGAAGCGGAGCGAGGCTACGCCCCGAGACGGGCACCGTCAAGGACCTGCTCTCTCGATCCGCCGGATCCTCGATCAGGTGAGCCCGCTCGATGTTGTGTTCTCTCGGAGCGGAGAAGACCTGGGTTACTTCGCCACCACCGGGATGGTGCCGCCCCTCGCGGCGGGCGCGAAGTCCTCCAGCTTGCGAAGTCGCAAGGTCGGGTCGGCCGCGAAATCGTGCCGCAACCATCCCCGGTGGCCGGCCCCGAAGATCACCAGGACGCGGTCCTCGGGGGCCCTCACCAGCTTCGCGACGTTGTTGTAGATGCGGACGTTCCGCCGGTACCACTCCGCCAGCAGGTCCGGCCCGGCGTAGTCGCCGGGCTCGCCGTAACGCGCCTCTTGATAGTAGAAGCCGACGTCCTGCGCCACCTTCGCGTCCGAGTTCATGTAGAGCAGCGTCTCGAGCACGGTATGGGCCTTCAGGTACTCGCCCTTCGCCTTCACCATCTCCCCGATCTCTCCCAGCGTCCTTTCCAGCCTGGCCGACTGCCCCGTCGCCTTGGCGTAATTGATGACGCGCTGGAAGGGGAAATCGCCGTCGGCGTCGACCGGGTAGATGGCGGAGTGGCCCAGGTCCTTGGCCAGCCGAAACCCGATCTGTTCCACCTCGTTGCGCGCGAGCGGTCGCGCGCCCGCCAGATGGTCGGCGTAGCGCTTCGGGACGACGTCTTCGCCGTACGCCGCCTCCACGGCGATCTTCGTCGGTTGGAACTTCTTGAGCACGGCGGCGAGCTCGGCGATCTCCTGCATCGATGCGCTCTACCTCGTGCCCACCCTGCAGCTGTCGAACTTGAACGCGCCGATGCGCGTCGCCCAATTGAAGCTGCCGGTCGTGACGTAGTACTCCTGCGTGTACCAGAACGTGCAGTCGTCTTTCGGGTCGACCGTCATGCTGCTGTAGTCGCCCCATCGCTTGTACGAGCTGAACTGCACGCCGCCGCCGCTGGCCAGCACCAGCGGTCCGAACATCGCGCCGGCCGGATCGCCCGGCGTTCGTCCGGCAACGTACACGCTGGAAAACTGGCGCTTGCTCATCGCGCTGAACCCCAACGCGATGTCGCCGGCCTTGTCCATGGCGATGCTTCCCAGCCAGAAATCGACGTCCGGATCCACGACCGTCCCCTGCTGGTAGACCGCCGCCGCGGAGCCGGGATTGCGGATCTCGTACCACCGGACACCGCCGAGAGCCCCGCCCGCCACCGTATGGTTGACGACCAGGGATTCGTGGTCCCCGAAGTTGCGATAGGCCAGCCGGAACATGACGCGGTCCGACAGACCGTCGACCTTTTCGCCGGGCGCCGGTTCTGGAATGCAGGCCAGCGTGATGGCGCGGGCGCAGATCTCGTTGTAGTCCGCGACCTGGACGAGCGTGGGACCCGTGAACGTCGAGTTCGCCGGGTGGGCGGAGGCCGCATGGAAGCGGAAGAGGTTCAGGTGGTTCGAATCGGCCAATCCGACGAAGTAGTTCGGCGCCCCCGCCGGCGGCAACGTGTCGCCGTCCACGTCCGACGGCAGGAGGCTGGCCACCGACGGCGGCTGCTGGAAGCAGATGGCGCTCGCCGCGGCCCCGGCCAGCATCGCGTTGCGATCGAACGCGCACGCCGCGGCGCCGGCAAAGCTCTTGCCCGGGAAGACGTTGATCGAGTTGTAGTAGCCATCCGGCCAGATCCCGAACTTGGGATAGTCGGGGAAGTTCGTGCCGAAATCGAACTCGTAGCGATTGTAGGAGCCGGTCGCGTCGGAAGTGGTCGAGATCGCCACGCACTGCGCGCTGTGCGTGAACGTCTCGTCGTACTGGAGCTGGCTGACCAGCCATCGGTTCGCCATGTGGTCATACAGGACGACAGGATCTCCGCCGTCGGAGAAGAACACCGATTCGCCGCCGAACTCGCAGAGCCCGCCAAAATCCTTCCACAGGGAATGGATGGGCGCCGGGCCGAGCTGGAGCGATCCGTTGCTCTTGTCGTATACCGCAATGGTCACGTTCACCATCTGCACGTACTGCTTCGTCCCGACCGCGCCGTTGGTATCCGGCGGCACGAACGCGAAACCCAGGACGTTGCGATTGTCGTCGGCGCTCTGGCCGTCGAAGCTCATGAGCATGGTGACACCCGTGAGCGGACCGCTGAGCTCCGACGCGACGGGGTCGACCTTGCCGCTGTTGATCGCCGGTCCGGTAGAACGCGGCTTCTCCGCTTCTCGATCGGTTTGCCTGGCCGGCGGCGGGCCGCCGCGCGCCAACTCCGAAAGCGGGGCGGAGACGTCACGGCGCGACGCCTTGATCACCGTGGGGCCGGCGGCAAACGCCAAGGATGAAGACGACAGGACGAACCCGGCAACCGCGAACCACCGGGAGTTTGCAGAACTCGAGAGCATGGTGTCCTCCTGACCGCAGAAGCTCGAAGATGCTGCGATTGTAGTGCCGACGCGTCGGCCCTGGCTACCTCTCCGGGCAGCGACCTGGGTGGCACCTGCGTTGCATCACCCAATCATGGAAGTTTTTTTCATCAGGAGGACCACGATGTCCAACACGCTTTCGTCCCGATTCCAGGCGTTGGCGTTGACCGGCGCCCTTCTCGTTCCCGTTTCCGGAGCGTTCGCGATGGAGCAGAGCTCACCGCCGCCGCATCGACACGGAGCTCTCAAGGGCGCCGCGGTCGGCGCGGTGGTGGCGCGTCGTCATCGCGTGAGGGGGGCGCTCGCGGGCGCGGCGGTCGGCGCGGCGATCCAGCACCACCGCAACCGCCAGTCCTACCCGTCCCGGCCGGCATCGTCGAGCCAGACCCGTTAGGCTTCGGAGGCTGCGGGCCGGCGCCTCGGCCCGCAGCCTGCCCTGACGCGCGGACGTCCCGGCGTGTGATGCCGTCGGCTAGAATTGGGTCGATCCCTCATGTCCGACCCGACTCAGCTCGCGCAATGGGTCCGGGATGCCCGCGAGCGCAGCCTCGGCCTCGTGGCCGACCTCTCGCCGGAACAACTGAAGGGCCCCCGGCTCGCCATCGTCAATCCACTGCACTGGGAGATCGGCCACGTGGCCTGGTTCCAGGAGCTGTGGGCGCTGCGGCAGGGCCGAGGCGAGAGGCCGCTGCGCGAGGACGGCGACTCGCTCTGGGATTCCGGCGCGGTCCCGCACGACACGCGCTGGGATCTGCGGCTGCCTTCCATCGAAGAGACGAAGGCCTACATGCGCGAGGTCCGCGACCGCGTCGTCGACGGGCTCGCGGTCGATCCGAAGAATCGAGATCTCCATTACCTCGTGCTCTACAGCGTGTTCCACGAAGACATGCACGACGAGGCGTTCACCTACACGCGGCAGACGCTTGGATACCCGTCGCCTCCGACCGCGGGAAGTGCTCCATCTCATCTCGCGGCCGGACCGCTCGCCGGCGACGCCGAGGTGCCCGGGGGGACGTTCGCGCTGGGGGCGGCGCCGGACGAGACTTTCGTGTTCGACAACGAGAAGTGGGCCCACCCGGTGGGGGTCGCGCCGTTTGCCATCGCGCGGGCGCCGGTCACGCAGGAGCAGTTCGCCGCGTTCGTGGACGGCGCCGGCTACGCGCGGCGCGAGCTGTGGAGCGAGGCCGGCTGGGAGTGGCGCATTCGAGTGGAGGCCGAGCATCCCGTGTACTGGCGCCACGACGCGAGCGGCTGGCAGCGGCGCGACTTCGACCGCTGGGTCCCCCTCGAGCCGCATCGCCCGATCATCCACGTGAGCTGGCACGAGGCGGAGGCCTACTGCGCATGGGCCGGACGCCGCCTTCCCACCGAGGCGGAGTGGGAGGCGGCGGCCTCGCTCGCGCCCGGCGCCGGCGGGCGCGGGCTGTCGCCGCGCAAGCGGCGCTTTCCGTGGGGCGACGATGCACCGACGTCGGAGCACGCGAACCTCGATGCACGGGCGGGCGGCTGCGCCGACGTGGCCGCGCTCCCCGCCGGCGACAGCGCCTTCGGCTGCCGGCAGATGATCGGCAACGTGTGGGAGTGGGTGGCCGACGACTTCCGGCCCTATCCCAGCTTCGTCCCCGACATGTACCGCGACTACTCTCAGCCGTGGTTCGGCACGCACAAGGTCCTCCGGGGCGGTTGCTGGGTGACGCGGGCCCGCCTGCTCCGCAACACGTGGCGGAACTTCTACCCTCCCGACCGCCGCGACGTGTGGGCCGGGTTCAGGACCTGCCGGCTCTGACGTGAGGATCCTGCTCGTGACGCCGGCTCCGCCGCGCTCGCGGACGGGCAACGGCGTCACCGCCGCCCGCTGGGCGCGCATCCTCCGCGGCCTCGGCCACCGCGTCGCCGTGACCGGCGAGTATCACGGCCAGGCCGGCGACGTGCTCGTCGCGCTCCATGCGCGGAGGAGCTACCGCTCGATCGAACGGTTCCGAAGGGAGCGGCCCGGAGCGCGGCTGATCGTGGCCCTGACGGGGACCGACCTCTACCGTGACCTTCGACGCGTGGCCCGGGCGAGGCGCTCCATCGGGCTCGCCTCGCGCCTGGTCGTCCTTCAACCGCTCGCCCGCCGCGCGCTGCCGGCGGGGGCGCGACGGAAGACCCGCGTCATCCTGCAGTCCGCGGTCCCACCCCGGGGACACTCTCGTCCGCGACCGGGCGTGTTCGAGGTCTGCGTGCTCTCCAACCTGCGGGCGGTGAAGGATCCGCTTCGCGCCGCCCGCGCCGCGCGGCGACTGCCGGCCCGCTCCCGCGTTCGCGTCGTCCACCTCGGCGCGGCGCTGGAAAAGGCGATGCAGCGGCGGGCGCGACGCGAAGAGGCCGAGAACCCCCGCTTCGCCTGGCTCGGCTCCGTGCCTCGCGCGCGCGCCCTCCGGATCCTCGCGCGGAGCCGGCTCCTCGTGCTCAGCTCGCGGCTCGAGGGCGGAGCCAACGTCGTGTCCGAGGCGCTGGCGGCGTCCGTGCCCGTCCTCGCCTCGAGGATTCCCGGATCCATCGGCATCCTCGGCGCACGCTATCCGGGCTATTTCCGCGTCGGCGACACCGCATCGCTGGCCAGGCTGCTCGCGAGGGCCGAGCGTGACCGCGCGTTCTACCAGCGCTTGCGCGAGTGGTGCCGCCGGCGGAGGCGTCTCGTCGCTCCGGCGGCGGAGCGCGCGGCCTGGCGCCGGCTGCTGAGCGAGCTCGGCGGCGCGCTCACTTGAGACGCAGCAGGCCCGCCTGCGCGCACTCGTAGGCGACCGTCAGGTACCGCTTCACGCTTTCGTTCCCGACGACGTAGGGATGCGGCTCGCCCGGCTGGCGGCGGGCGAGCGCGGGTAGCTTCGTCGCGGAACCATCGAGGTACGGGTTGGTTGGAGATGATGACGTCGGCTCCAGCCTTCGCCACGACGTCCCGGAAGCGGCGGGCCGAGCGGATGTAGGCCTCGTACCAATATCGGCGGGGCTTCTCGGGGGTGACGGTGAAGTTGAACCCGGCTTCTCACCGTCGGTGGCGACGAGGTCCCGGCGGGGCTTCGGCCACGGGTCGCGGTCGCGGGCGAGCAGGTCCCAATCGGCGGCGGAGAGGATCACGTGGGGCGCCGAAGCGGCTCTGGAGATAGCTCGCGCCGCCCGCGTGGTCGTGGCTGACCACGACGTACCTGATCGCGCCCGGATCGAGCCCGAGCTTCTCGAAGCCGCCGACGACCTCGTCTTCCACCGAATAGTTCCAGAGCGCATCGATGAGAATGATGCCCGCCGAGGTCGTGACCGCCCACGCGGAGAACCCGGTCTGGCCGACGAAGTAGAGGTTGTCGAAGACCTTCACGGGCTCGGCGTGCCACTCGGAGCGCGGCGGATCCGGCGGCTACGTGGGCGGTCACGTCGTCTGGGTCTGACCCCGCGACCCCGCGAACGGCGGCCGGCGACACGGCGACGAAGAGCAGCACGATCGCGCACCATCTCATGGGCGCGATTCTGCCTCAATCCTGTCGGAGCGCGACGAGCGGGTCGAGGCGGCTCGCCCGGTGCGCGGGCACGAGCGCGGCGAGCAGAGCCACGCCGGCCATCAGCGCCACCACACCGCCGAGCGTGGCGGGATCGTCCGGATGCACCTCGTACAGCAGCCCCGCCGCCGCGCGGGCCAGGCCGAGCGAGGCCAAAAGGCCGATCCCGCAGCCGGCCAGCGTGAGCCGGAGCGACTCGCCCATCACCATGCGGACGACGGCCCGCCGCGTGGCGCCGAGGGCCATGCGCAGGCCGATCTCGTGGGTCCGCTGCGCGACCAGGAAGGACAGCACGCCGTAGATCCCGGTGGCCGCGAGCGCCAGCGCCAGCCCCGCGAGCAGTCCGAGGAGCACGGTCGCGAAGCGGTCGGCCGCGACCGACCGGCGCACCAGGTCGTCCATCGTCACGAGGCCGTACGCCGGTTGCAGCGGGTCCACGGCCGCGATCTCGCGCTGCACGCGGCGGAGCATCGCGGCGGGGTCCGACGACGTGCGCACGACCAGGCTCAGACCCAGGTACGGGTTCTGCGCGTGCGGGATGAAAAGCTCCGGCCGCGGCTCCGCCTTGAGGCCCCGAAACCGCGTGTCGCCCACGACGCCCACGATTTCGTAAGGGTAGGCGCCCCCGCGATAGTCGATGACGAGCCTCTGGCCTACGGGATCGCGGCCCGGAAACGCCCGTCGAGCGAGCGTCTCGTTGACCACTATGATGCGGGGCCGACCGGGGCCGTCGTCCGCCGTGAAGCCGCGTCCCCGCCGGAGAGCCATCCGCATCGTGTTGAAGTACCCCGGCGTGACCATACGGATGTCGGCCTTGGCCGCGGTGCCGCCGGGATCGGCCTCCCCCTCGCGCCAGTAGGGCCGTGAGAAGTCGGTGCCCACCGGGCTCAGCGGAAGCGCGGTGACGGCTCCCGCGGCCGTGACTCCCGGCAGCGTCTCCAGCCGGGCGAGCAGCGCGCGGTAGAACTCGCGCGAGTGCGCGCCGGTCTTGTAGGTCGCCTGGTCGAGGTTGATCCGCATCACGGCGACGCTCTGCGGATCGAAGCCCGGATCCACCGCCATCACGCGCAGGAAGCTGCGGATGAGGAGCCCGGCCCCCGTGAGCAGCACCAGGGCCAGCGCCACCTCGGAAACGATCAGGAAGCGGCGGGCCCGGCGCGCGCGGGGGCCCGCGCTCGTCGTGCGGCCGTTCTCCTGGAGCGCGCCGGCCACGGGCGTGCGCGACGCCTCCAGCGCCGGCACGAGGCCGAAGAGGGCGCCGGTCAGCAGCGAGAGCACGGCGCTGAAGGCGAGCACGCGCCCGCCGAGAGCCACCGCGGCGAGCCGGGGCAGGCCCTCGGGCTCGGCGGTGAGGATGGCGCGCAGCGCGCCGGCGGCGACGAGCAGGCCCGCCGTCCCGCCGAGCAGACCGAGCAGCAGGCTCTCGACGAGGAGCTGACCGACGAGGCGACGGCGGGGGGCGCCGAGCGCGAGACGCACCGCCATCTCGCGCCGGCGGGACGAGGCGCGGGCAAGCTGGAGGCTGGCGACGTTGGCGCAAGCGATGAGGAGCACGAGGCCCACGGCGCCGAAAAGCGCGAAGATCACGGGCCGGGCCCGCCCCACGATCTCCTCGCCCAGAGGGATCACGCGCACGCTCCATCCGGCGTTCTCCTTCGGGTGCTGATCCGCCAGCGCCGCCGCGAGGGCCTGGAGGTCCGACTCCGCCTGCGAAGCGCCGATGCGTGGCTTGAGCCGTCCGAGCACGTTGAGGAACCGGTAGTCGCGGGGAGGGCCGGCCTTGAACTCCGCGAAGGACGGCACGATGTCCCACGGCAGCCAGAGATCCGTGGTCGGCCGCGGGGCGTCGAAGCCTTCCGGCATCACGCCGATGACCCGCCACGGCGCGCCGTCGACGTCGATGAGGCGTCCGACGACGGCCGGGTCGGCGCCGAACCGCCGGGTCCACAGAGCGTGGCTCATCACGGCCACGCGGTCACCCCCGGTGTAGCGATTCGCGACGTTGAAGAACGCGCCCCGCTCTCCCGGCGCGAACGTGCGGCCGAGGGCGGGCGCGACCCCCATCACCCGGAAGAACTCGGGCGTGACCTCGACCGATTCCACCACCGCCGCCTCTCGCTCGCCGTGCAGGGTGGAGGTGCCCGAGCCGTCCATCCACGCCGTCATCGACTCGAACGTCCGGTTCTTCGCCTGCCAGTCGAGGAAGTTCCCGGGCGAGGGCGGCTCGTGGTCACGGCCCTGCGCGGGCAGCGTGTCCCAGAGCGCGACGAGCCGGTCGGGCTCGCGGTAGGGCAGCGGGCGCAGCAGCACGGCGTCGATCACGCTGAAGAGCGCCGTGTTGGCGCCGATGCCGAGGGCCAGGGTCAGGCCGGCGGCGATCGCGTGGCCGGGCGCGCGCCGCAGGCCGCGGATCGCGTGCCGCAGGTCCGTGCCGTGCCGGAAGACGTCCAGCCACAGGGCGGGCGCGATCCGCAACAGGTCGAGGGCGGCAGGAAGGAGCGCCCGCCACGGCCCTCGGCCGGGACGCGCGATCCCGGGCCGGGACTGGTCGCGAAGGAAACGGACCATCTCCTCGCCGTGACGCCGGCGGAAAGCGGGAGGCAGGAGGAGGAGCAGCGCGCGATAGCACCGCTCGGCGGCGGCGGGGCCGGATCCCGATCTCATGCGGGCTCCGCGCCACGCAGGGCCTTCTTGGCGCGGGCCGCGCGCACCAGCCCGGCCAGCCGCCGCACCTCGGCGGCCACGACGCGGCGGCCCAGATCGGTGAGGCGGTAGTACCGTCGCCGCTCGTCGTCGAGGTCGGGGGCGGGCCGCTCGTCGGACTCCTCGGCGAGGCCGTCGTCCGCCAGGCGGGCCAGCGCGCGGTAGAGCGTGCCCGCGCGCAGCCGCGTCTGCCCGCCGCTGCGGCGCGCCACCTCCTGCATGATCCCGTAACCGTGGCGTTCCTCGTCACAGAGCGCGAGCAGGATCTCGAAGACGGCCGGGCTCAGCGGGATGAACTTCTCGGCCGGGGGCCGGCGGGGACGGTCGGGCATCGCGCCTCCTGTATTCCCAGGGGGTATATTCCCGGGGAGTATAGTACAGGCGGCGGTCCGGCGCTAGGTCCCTAGCGGTGCGTGCTCCGGTATTCGGGGCTCCGAAGGAGCGCCCGGCGGACGTCCTGCTCGTCCCATCCGTTCTCGATGATGTTCCGGCGGTACGACTCCATGCCGGACGGGTCGGGCTCCCGGCCGAGGATCTCCCGATAGGCGCGTTGGATGATGCGGTCGGCCGAGGCGGTGCGGCGGTCCATCGACGCGTACTCCGGGCTGTTGCGCAGGGCCTCCCGCACGTCCCGCTCCGACCATCCCTCGCGGATCATCTTGTCGGTGTAGTTGCGCAGGCCGCCCGGGTCCGGGTCGCGTCCCAGGATGTCCTCGTAGGCGCGCCGCACGACCGCGTCGGGCCGGATGCGGGCTCCCCGCGAAGAGTAGCGCCGGTAGTCGGTGCGATCGCTGAGATCGCGGCGGACGTCGGCCTCTCTCCAGCCGTCTTCCTGCATCAGGAGACGGTAACGCCGCAGCTCGGCCGGGTAGGGGTCGCGGTGCAGCACCGACTGGAACGCACGGTCGATCGCCGCGTCGTCGTAGCCCTGGGCGAGCAGGGTCCCGGCCGCGGCGAGGGTCAGGGCAACGGCCGCCAAAAAAGCCGTGGTCTTTCTCATCACGTCCTCCCTCTTCCAGTATCGGACCGGGAGGCCGGCGGCGGGTGGCGCGGCGCGCAAAGTCCGCCCGCGGGCCCGTATCCTTGACGCGAGCGCCGCGAAGGCGGTAAATGACGCGCCCTCTTGACACGGAGGCGAGTGATGAGCCGGCGTCCCTTCGACCCCCGCCGCCGCGCGCTGTCGCGGATCCTGCTCGCCTGGCCCTTGGCCGCCCTGGCCGCGGCCGACGAGAAGCAGGAGAGCTCTCCGCGCGCGGGCTGCCTCGCCGCGACCGAGCCCGGTCTCTCCGCCGAGGAGAGGACCCGGCTCGAGAAGAGCATCGCCGAGGGGGAAAAGCCGCTGGCCGCGATCCGGGACTTCACGCTGCCGCCGGACGTGGCGCCGTCGCTGCGCTTCGAGGCGATGAAGTCGAAGAGGCGCTGAGCGGTGCTGGGCGACGACGTCCTCT
>Ga0066710_100002040_pt1 | contig 15870 bp, 15 predicted proteins | sample GraSoiAngelo_159_FD_79666 | JGI IMG/M metagenome (GOLD analysis project Ga0066710, IMG submission 79666) | Grasslands soil microbial communities from the Angelo Coastal Reserve, California, USA - 14_1009_16_40cm | ecosystem: Environmental > Terrestrial > Soil > Grasslands | place: USA...
CTAATTTCTACCACGGCTGCCTCGCCGCCGCCGAGTTCCCCGACGCGGCGCGCGCGACCTCCAGGCCCGCGACCGCAAGGTCACCGCGTCGACGTCGCTGCGCCTCAGCGGCGGAGGTCGGAGCGGAACCTCATGCGAATCGGCGCGGGGGCACGCGGCGGCGTAGCACGTCGGTGAAGTGCTCGACGTCCATCGGGCGGCCGAACAGGTAGCCCTGTGCGAGGTCACAGCCGTGGCGCCGGAGGAAGTCGGCCTGCTCGGTGCTCTCCATCCCCTCGGCGACGACGGACAGCCCGAGGTCGCGCGCCAGGCCGATCATCGCCGCGAGAAGGGGAACGTCGGGCTGGTCGCTCGTCACCTCCTGGACGAACGTCTTGTCGATCTTCAGCGTGTCGACCGGGCAGTTGCGCAGGCTGCTCAGCCCCGAGCTCCCGGTGCCGAAGTCGTCGACGGCCAAGCTCACGCCGAGGCCCCGGAGCCGGGACATGGCGTCGAGAACCTGATCGGAGCCCGCGCCGACCACCCGCTCGGTCACCTCGAGCTGCAGGCGCGCCGCCTCGAGCCTGCTCCTGCCGAGCGATGTCGCGACCGCATCGACGAGTGCAGGATCGTGAAGGTCGCGGGTCGACAGGTTGACCCCGACGCGAAGCGGCGGAAGTCCGTCGTCGAGCCAGCGCCGGGCCTGGCTGCACGCCTCGCGCAGCACCCATGCGTCGATCTCCACGATGAGCCCGGTCTCCTCGGCGATCGAGAGGAACGAGTCCGGGCCGAGCAGCCCGTGCTGGGGGTGCTCCCAGCGGACCAGCACCTCGACCCCGGCCACCTCGCCGTCGACGAGCGAGACCTGGGGCTGGAAGTAGATGCGCAGCTGGTCGCCGGCGAGCGCCCCGTGCAGATCGCTCTCCAGCTTGAGGAGGTAGGACAGGTCCTCGTGCAGTGATGGGCTGTACGCGGCGTAACGGTTGCGACCCTGCTGCTTTGCCCGGTACATGGCGATGTCCGCATGCTTGAGCAGGGTGTCGTAGTGGTCGCCGTCGTGGGGCGCGACCGCCAGCCCGATGCTCGACGTGATGAAGAGCTGCTGGCTACCGAGCAGGAACGGCTCCTGGAGCGCGGCCCACACCTTGTCGGCAATGACCGTTGCGACGTCGACGCTCTCGATGCGGGGCAGGAGGACCGCGAACTCGTCACCGCCGAGGCGCGCCACGGTGTCTTCCTCGCGGAGGGTCGCCAGAAGACGTTGAGCCACCTGCTTCAACAACTGGTCTCCGACCGCGTGGCCCAGGGTGTCGTTCACGTTCTTGAACCGATCGAGGTCGAGGAAGAACAGGGTGAAGCCGTTGCCGGTGCGCTCTGACTGCGCGAGCGCGGCCGCGACGCGGTCTTCGAGCATGCGCTTGTTGGGAAGCCCGGTGATGAGGTCGTACATCGCCTGATGGCGGATGTGTTCGACCAGGCGAGAGTTCTGCAGGGCGGTGGCGGCGATGTCGGCCAGGCTGGTCAGGCGCTCCAGCACGTGCCCGGCGGCACGCAGGCGCTCGGGGTTGTGGGTGACCGCCGCGTTCACCACGCCCAGGAGCTCACCGTTGGAGACGATGGGTACGACGACCGTCGCGATCACACCGGTGGCCGACAGCAGGTCGCGCAGGAACTCATCTGTGGTCGAAACATCGAGGAACTGGGGCTCCTGGCGTTCGAGCATCGCGCTGAGCGATGCACTGTCTCCCCGACGAACGGCCGTCGCACGCAGCCTGTCCTCGACATCGGGTGCCACACCCGTGCACGCCGCCACCCGTAGGACGGCGCTTTCGCCGTCCCACAGCCCGACGACCGAGGTGTCGCAGTCCACGACGGCGGGCACCGCGGTGGCGAGGCGCCCGGCGACGTCGTCGGACGTACCGACGTTGGCGAGCGCGCGAGCCATGTCGAACAGGGCGCGGGCGCTGGCTGCCTGGGCGCGTGACTCCTCCAGCGCGGTCGCGCTGTCGAGCGCGGCCGCGGCCAGGCGCGCATAGACCGCCAGCTGCAGGTGCTCCGTCGGCAGGAACGTGATGCCCTCGTCGTACACCGCGGCGAGGCGTCCGTAGCGCCGCCGGGCGGAGGCGACCTCGGCAATCAGACGCGAGCCCCCGTGGTCGTCGGGTGCGTCGCCCATGAGCTCGCTCGCGACCTGCTTCGCGTCCTCGTCGCGGAAGCCCCGGTGGTGGATGTGCAGGGGGGCATCGGGAGTGGTCTGCACGACGAGCAGGTGCCGGGGGGCGCGCACGGCGAGGCCGGCGCGAGCGGTGATGCGCGAGAGCACCGTCGCCACGTCGTCCGCGGAGACCAGGTCGGCGGCGGTGGCCTGGAAGGTCTCGACGCGCGCCGCGAGGACGGCCAGCTCTGTCGCCTCGTTTGACAGCTGCGCCGGCGCGACGCGGTCCGCCTGCTCCTGCTCCCACACGACTCGAAAGACGCAGCGGGGGTCGCCTCGGAGCTCGCACTGCTCCTCGGTGACGGTGGCGGGCGGCAGGTCGAAGGGCAGGGGCGCCTGGGACAGGAGCCCGATCGTGAAGTCGCACAGGAGCTCGTAGCGCGGGTACCCCTCGACGCTGACCGCACCGATGAGGGCGTGGGCGGCGCCGATCTCGAGCGCCTCCATCTTGACGACGGTGCAGAACTTGGGCGCGACCTGGGCGATGCTGCGCAACAGCTCGCCCGGCGAGCCCAACGAGCGCAGGAGGGCCGCCACCTCGCTGGTCATGTCGGCGCGGGCGATGCTCGCCCCGACGTGTCTCGGCGCATGTGGGTCGTCCAGCACCTCGGCGGCCGCCTCGAAGAGCGCCTTGCCCTGCCAGAACGAGCTCCACGTGGCGTCGTCCTCGAGCTCGCTCGCGCGACGCGACTCCCCGGCGACCTCCAGGAGGCGGCGAACCCCGTCCTCCCCCAGCCGCCGGCGCACCAGGTTGACGATGTTCCAGGTGGTGCTGCCCGAGATGTGGCGCGCCCCCGCCTGCTCGCCGGGCGCGTCTTCACTGGGAGGGGCCAGCAGTTGGCTCTGCGGCTCGACCATGGTGGAGCCATCGGCGGGCGTGAGCCGCGGGTTGAGGCGCCCCGTCGAAGGGCCGACTCCGGCGAGCGACCGAGGGGGGAACCGAGGCCGCCCGCCGGAGCGGGACAGGACAGTCTCCTTAGAAATCCCTTAGGTAGTCAACCCGTCACGCCGACGGGGAGGGAGCAGGCGGTCAGGGGTTCCGCGCCTGCGCGGCCCATGAGTCCACCGGCGGCGGGCCGACTACCGTCTCCGCAGCGATCACGTGGATGGACGGACGCACGGGAGCCGGCATGCCTCACGCCATCGGAATCGACGTTGGGACGACCAACGTCAAGGTCGCCCTGGTCGACTCCGAAGGCAAGCTCTTCGCATCGGCGGCTCGCACGATCCCGACCCGCCGCGCCGGCGACGTCGCGGAGCAGGATGCGGGTGCGCTCTGGAACGCCGTGAAGGGCAGCATCGCGGAAGCGGCTGCGGCCGCGCCGTCGGCCGCGAGCGAGGTCGCAGTCATCGGGTGCTGCAGCCAGTACTCGTCGATCGTCCCGGTCGATGGCGACGCGGCACCGGTCGCCGACATGGTGCTCTGGCAGGACAAGCGCGGCACCGACCACTCGTGGGAGCTGCTCGGTCGAGAGGGGGTGTTCGAGACCTGGCTGACGCGCCACGGGATCCCGCCGGTGGGCAATGGGCTCTCGCTCGCCCACATCCTGCACCTGCAGAAGGACCGGCCTGACGTCCATGCCATGACCACCGCCTACCTCGAGCCCATGGACTACGTGAACGCCCGCCTCACCGGCCGCATCGTCGCCAACCAGTGCACCATGTTCATGAGCCAGCTCTGCGACAACCGCCGCCTCGGTGTGACGGAGTACGACGAGACGCTGCTCGAGCTGGCGGGCGTCGACCCGCGCAAGCTGCCCCCGCTCGACGGCCTCGCGGATCCGGCCGGAACGCTCCTGCCCGCGCTGGCGGCCGAGCTGGGCCTTCCGGAGGACGTCGTCGTCATGGGCGGGATGAACGACAGCCATGCCGACGTCGTCGCCACCGGCGCACTGATGCCGGGACGAGCCGGTCTCGCCATCGGTACGACGACCGTACTGGTCGACGTGGTCGACCGCCACGGAGTCGACCTCGACCACGAGGTCCTCTCGATGCCGAGCCCGTTCGGCACCTATCTCGTGTGGGCCGAGAACGGGATGGGTGGCCGGGCGCTCGAGTTCGTACTCGACTCGATCGTCCACGCCGCCGACGAGCTGGGCGACCACACCAGCGCCGACGTGTTCGCCGGCCTCGACGCGGCCATCGAGCGCGCGCCGGCGGGGAGCAACGGCGTGCTCTTCCTGCCCTGGCTCAACGGCTCGCTGTCGCCCGACGCCAACCCCTCGATGCGCGGGGCCTACCTCAACCTGTCCCTCGAGAACCGGCGAACCGACCTCATTCGGGCGGTGACCGAGGGCATCGGGCACAACCTCCGCTGGCTCGTTCCCATCGTCGAGGCGTTCACCAACCGGGGCATCGACGAGCTTGCGTTCGTCGGCGGCGCCGCCCGCTCGCCCGCCTGGGGTCAGGTCCTGGCCGACATGCTCGGTCGCCCTGTGCTGCCGATGGTCGACCCCGACCGCGCGGTGGCGCGAGGTGTGGCACTGTTCGCGCTCGAGCGTCACGGTGACCTCGATCGCGACGACCTCGGCCGCCTCGCAGTGACGGCGCGACGCTACGAACCGCGAGGCGAGCATCGGGCGGTCTACGACGCGATGCACGAGCAGTTCCTCGCTTCGTTCGAGGCCCTGCGGCCGATCTTCGAAGCCCTCAACCCATGACCGGACCCATCGTCCCACGGAGCGTTCCATGAGCAGCACCTATCCCTACACCGAGCGGTTCGATGTCGTCCGGGGCATGCCCTCCGAAGGCCGGTCGCGGCGCGCCATCCTCGACGACCTGGCCACCATGGCGAGCGAGGAGGACAAGGCCTGGGAGAGCGGGCAGTGCAGCGGGACGATGTACTGCGGCGACCACGATCACTACGCGTTCATGGCCGACGCGTTCAAGCTGTTCGCGCACGTGAACGTCCTACAACGCGACATCTGTCCGAGCGCCAGCAAGTTCGAGGGCGAGATCATCGCCATGACCCTCGACATGCTCCACGGTGACGCCGTCCACGACACCACGCCCGCCGGTCTCGTCACCAGCGGAGGCAGCGACAGCATCCTCCATGCGATGTACGCCTACCGAGAGCACGCCCGTCAGCACCGTGGCATCGAACGGCCCAACGTGATCAAGCCCGAGACGGCGCACGCCGCGTTCGACAAGGCGTGCCACCTGCTCGGGATCGAGCTGCGCCGCGCGCCCATCGACCCGGCGACGACGCGGGCAGACGTGGCCTGGATCGCCGAGCACGCGGACGCCGACACGATCGCAATCGTCGGGTCTGCCTGCAACTACGGCTACGGCACCATCGACCCCATCGAAGAGATGGGCCGGCTGGCCCTCGAGCGAGGCTTCGGCCTCCACGTCGACGGCTGCCTCGGCGGGTTCATCCTCCCGTGGGGCCAGGAGCTCGGGTACGACATCCCGCTCTTCGACTTCCGGGTGCCGGGCGTGACGACGATCTCCGCCGACACCCACAAGTACGCGTACGGGCTCAAGGGCACCTCGGTGCTGGCGTTCCGCGACATCGACCTGCGGCGCGACCAGTACTTCTTCCTCACCGACTGGAGTGGCGGCAAGTACTGCTCGCCGGGCATCGCCGGCAGCCGGTCGGGCGGACTGCTCGCCGCGACCTGGGCGGGGATGACGAGCCTCGGGCGCGAGGGGTACCTCGGTTACGCGAAGGCCATCTTCGAGACGTCGTTCGCGATGCAGGACGCAGTCAAGGCCCATCCCGAACTGCGGCTGATGGGCGAGCCGACCTTCTGCTTCTCGTTCACGTCCGACGAGTTCGACATCTACCACGTGAACGACTTCATGCGGCTACGCGGGTGGCGGTTCAACGGACAGCAGTACCCGAACTGCATCCACATGGCCGTGACCCGCCCCCAGACCCAACCCGGTGTCGCCGAGCGGTTCACCGACGACCTGGCCGAGGCTGTTCCGTATGCGATCGAGCACCGCGCCGACGCGCCGAAGAGCGCTTCGATCTACGGCGGCGTCGAGGGCGGGATGACCGACGAGGCCGACGAGTTCATCCGCGCAGTGATGGCGGACATGCTCGACAAGCACCAGGGCCTGCCTCCCGCCTGACCGCGGTCGACCGACGGCGTCCAGCCGTCAGATTTCGAGCCGGTAGATGGCGCTCGGGTCGCTGAAGTACACGGGTTGACCCGCCCGGGTCTCGAGCGCGAGGACGTTCGAGGTGTGGTCGAACAGGAGGTCGTCGCCCACGACCCCGGTGCGCCCCGCGTTGAGGGTGAGACGGTGGATCTGGCCGTTGTTGTACGAGCTGATCAGCAGCGCGCCCTCGACGAGTGAGCCGGCGCCACAGCTCGAGCAGAAGCCGAGCCCGGTGATGCCGATGGTGGACGCGTAGAAGTGCTTCGGCTTCCTTTGCGGCAACGGGCCGTCCTGGTTCGTGTTGTCGGGCGCGGCGAGGGGGCCCGAGCACGTCTCGTGGGGACCCCACGCGTAGTTGCCGCCCTTGACGATGCGGTCGACCTCGTCGTTGCACTCGGGCCCGTTGTCGTTCGCCCACAGCTGGTCGTTCGTCGGGTCGAAGCCGAAGCCGAACGAGTTGCGGATCCCGTAGGCCCAGATGGTGTTGCCCGCGATGGGGTTGTCGGCCGGCACGGCGCCGTCGGGCGTGATCCGGTGGATCTTGCCGGCCTTGTTCGTGGCGCTCAGGTCCTGGGCGTTCGCCGGCACGGTGTTCTCACCGACGACGATGTACAGCATCCCGTCGGGACCGAAGTGGATCCGCCCGCCGTTGTGGAAGCTGCCGGCGCTCGCGTCGAAGATGACCTGGCTGGCGACGCCGACACCATTCGAGATCGTGATCTTGAGGACCTGGTTGCGCGCGACCCCTCCCACCTGACGGGTGGCGTACGCGTACAGATAGGGCGACGCGGGGTAGTTCGGGTGCAGCGCCACGCCGAGCAGCCCTTGCTCGCCGGCGGTCACGACGTTGGGCACGGTGAACACGACCACGTCGTTGTTCGTCTGAAGGTTGCGGCGATGGATCTCGCCGTTGAAGCGCTCGGAGTACCAGATCTTGGTGTTGTCGGGGGTGACGAAGAAGCCGCTCGGGAAGCTCAGCCCGGTGATCACTGGGACGGAATGAGGCGGCGGGTCACAGCCGGTCAACGCACTCCCCGCGAGCGCGACGCCCACGATGACGGGGACGAGGCGGCCGACGGGCGTCCGCGGGAACCGCAGGTGGCGGGCTCGAACGGAAAGCGGAGCTGCAACTCGCATCGGTTCGCCTTTCTCGAACTCCCGATGCTACAGGCCAGGAGGTGGGTCCTCCGGGCCGCCCGCTGCGCTCGCTCGTAGTATCGGCCGATGGCCGACTGGACCACGATCTCCGCGCTGTCGACCGCGGGCGGGACGCTCGTGCTGGCGGCCGCGACATTCGCTTCGGTCAGTACGGCGCACCGCGCTGCCCGCGCGACAGAGCGGGCGTTGTTGGCCGGGATCCGGCCCGTGCTGGTCCCGTCCCGGATGCAGGACCCGCCCGAGAAGGTCGGCTTCGTCGACGACCACTGGATCAGGGTCGACGGTGGCCGGGCTGTCGTCGAGGTCACCGAGGAATCGATCTACATCGCGATCGCGCTGAGAAATGTGGGCAGCGGTCTGGCGGTGTTGGACCGCTGGGACCTCTTCCCCGGGCGAGCGACGGGCGAGCGCCCACACGGCGAGCCCGGTGCCTTCCGGCGCCTGACTCGCGACCTCTACGTCCCGGCCGGCGATCTCGGCTTCTGGCAGGGTGCCCTCCGCGACCGCGCCGATCCCCTCTTCGACACCATCCGCGACGCGGTCGACGAACGGGGGCCCATCACCGTCGATCTCTTGTACGGCGACCACGAGGGTGGCCAGCGGACGATCAGCCGTTTTGCCCTGATGCCCCGTGACGACGGCCAGTGGATCACGGCGGTGGGCCGCCACTGGAACCTCGACCGCGCCGACCCGCGGTGAGCCGTCACGCGGCTGAACGACGTCGGCTTCTCGTCGCGCTCGACCACCGTGAGGGTCGTTCAGCGCGACAAGAAGGAGAGGTGATCAGGGCTTGGTGGCGTTGAAACGGACCTGATAGTCGGCGACCTCGATGCCCACGTCGGTGAAGCCGACGGCCTCGAGTCGGGAGCCGAGGGTGTCGGGGTCGACGGGTACGAAGACGTCGTCGACGTGGAACATGCGGATCGGCTCGGAGTCGACGGAGTCCGTGGCGACGAAGGCTCCCGAGGGACGGAGCATCCGGTGGAGCTCGGCGAACAGCCGGTCCTGGAGCTCAGGCGACGGCACGTGATGGAGCATCGAGAAGCACGTGGCCGCGGAGAACCGGTTCGAGGCGAGGCCCGACTCGGTGGCGTCGGCGTGGATCACCTCGACGTTGGTGCCGGCCAGCCGGGCGGCGAGCGCGGCCGAGAGCTCGGGGTCGAGCTCCAACGCGGTGAGCTTCCGCGTCCGCTGCCGGAGCAGGTCGGTCGTCAGACCCGGGCCCGGACCGACCTCCAGGACGTCGTCGCCGAGGTCCGCCACCTCGAGGAGCCATGGCAGCAGGTCGGTCTCGAGCATCTTCGCCCACTCCGGGCTGGCCAAGAACTCGAGATGCATCTCGTTCATCCTCACCCCTCGACTCGGAAAGTCGGTGCGCGAGGGCACCGTAGACCGCGGCACCCGGCGTCGGATCGTGCGCTCACAGGAAGCTCTGGGGTCGCGGGCAGGGTGCCCCAAGGTGGACCCGCGAAGCTCAGGCCGGCGGTGCGCCGCCAACTCGACTCTCCACATCGACAGCGTCACGAGGAGGCCATCTTGCCCGAGCACTCCAGACCCAGCCCTCTGCGCCGATGGGCGGTGATCGCCGGCATCGCCGGCACACTTGGAGTGGGTGCCTACGGCCTGTCGGCCGCGGCCGCCGCGGCGGCGCAGTCGAACACACCGTCCACGACCCAACCACCGGCGACAGCCCCGGCTCCCACCCCCAACCAACCGGGCAACGGCAACTCCCGCGGGCCGGCCGGCAACCCCAACTGCCCGAACATGGGAGGACAGCAGAACGGCGGCGCGTCGTCGTCGTCTTACGCTCCCGTGTGACGGGCGTCCGAACCGAGCCCGCGCCGACCGGCGGGTTGGCGCGGGCTCGTCTCATCGCCGCGCTGGTGGCCGTCGGCCTCATCGCCGTGAGCTGCGGCGGCACCTCACACTCACCCGCGGCGGCATCGGGCGACGGATTGGTACCTGTCGGCGCGGGGTTGCGCGGGCTCGCGGGGCTGAAGGCGAGCGCGTACACGCGGGGAGTGCCGAGCGTCGCCGCTCTCGCGCTCGATCCACAGGGCCGGATCTGGGCCGCGACCGCCGATTACACGGACAAGGGCAACGACGGCGTGTTCGTCGCGGCGCGGCCCGGCGGCCGAGCGGTCAAGGTCGTGGTGGGGCTGCACACGGCGCTGGGGCTCCTCTGGTACCACGAGTCGCTGTACGTCGCCTCGGCCGGACGGGTCGACGCGTACAGCGATTTCGACGGAAGCACGTTCGCGACGCGACGCACCATCCTCACGCTCCCCGCCGGGACCGGACAGAACAACGGCATCGTCCTCGCGCCTGACGGGCGCATGCGGATGGGGATCTCCGCGCCGTGCGACCACTGCACCCCCGCGTCGACGTGGGCGGCGTCGGTGGTCTCCTTCCTTCCGGACGGGAGCGACCTCCGGGTCGACGCGAGCGGCATCCGTGCGCCGATCGGGCTCGCCTACTACCCGGGCACGAGCGACCTCTTCGTGACGATGAACCAGCGCGACGACCTCGGCGCCCGAACGCCCGGCGACTGGCTCGCCGTCGTCCGCCGAGGGCAGGCCTGGGGCTTCCCCTCCTGCTACGGACAGGGAGGCGCCGCGTGCACGGATGCGCCGCACCCGACGGCAGTGCTCGACAAGCACGCCGCCGTCAGCGGCCTGGCGATCGTGACCGGCCGGCTCGGCCGTACCGCGGGGAGGTCGGCACTCGTGGCGGAATGGGCCAAGGGCAAAGTCCAACGCGTCGCGCTCCACCGGAGCGGCTCCGCCTACAAGGGATCTGTCGCGCCGTTCCTGACGGGGATGAAGAGCCCCGTACCCGTGCTTCTCGGCCCATCGGGAGCGCTGCTCGTCGGAGACTGGGCGACGGGAACCGTGTACTCGATCTCGGCGCGTTGAGGTCGCGGCGCGGTGGCTCGAAGCGGGGCAAGGCGGGGCATGCCGCCGAGGTCGACCGGCTTCCGCCGGCGGCCGCCCACGACCCGGGCGGCAGTGAGCAGCACGACCGAGACGGTGGTCAGCGCGGCGCCGTAGCGCATCAAGAGCGCGGCGCGGTCGGTCCCGGCCGAGAGCGCGTGCGTCGTCGCGAGCGCGAAGAGCGGAAAGCTCGCGAAGTGCGTGGCGCGCCGCAGGCGCTTCGAGAGCTGCTTGCGCGGAGGGACGTGACCTCGACCGCGAGGACGAGATAGAGCGCCACGATTCCCCACGCCACGGCCACCGGGTGCGAGCTGCTCGCGAGCGGCACGAGCACGTCGACGAGACCGAAGTGCACGTAGCTGTCGAGCCGATGGACGCGACGTGGATCCCGGTGAACACCACCGCCGCCCCACCGAGGAAGCGGTGCAGGTCGAGCACCCAGTTGGGTCGAGGCCGCTTGCCGAGCAGCTTGGTGCTCAGCACCAATCCCCACAGGACGCCCGCATTGACGAGCGCCCAGGCCACGATGCCACTCGACCGAGCGGTGTACCACAACAGCTGGCTCTTCACCGTCTTGCTCCGCTCATGAGGCCCGCGACCGCCGGGCTGACCGGAACGCGGTCGACCAACCGCGCACCACCCAGATACGTGGCCAGCCCCGCGGACGCGCGCACGTAACCGGCGTCGTCCACGATGAGCGCCTCCGCGCCGATGCCGTCGATCAGGTCGAACGGATGCGTCGAGCCGCGCAGCAGCACGGCCTTCGCGAGCACCTCCGCGGTCCAGGCCGAGCCGGCCACGACGGTCACGAGCGTCAGGTCGCTGTCGGAGCTGAGCCCCGTGAAGGGGTCGATGAGGTGATGACGGAGCCGGCCGTCGACCTGCCAGCGGCGCCGGAGCGTCGTCGAGGTCGCGACCGCACCGTCGCGCAGGCCGACGTACGCCAGGGGCCTCGCCGCCAGGGGATACTCGACGGCCACCGTCCAGGCCGCGTCGGTGGGATCCAGGCCGGTGACTCTCAGATCGCCACCGAGGTTCAGGCACACGCGCGCCGCGCCGGCCGCCATCGTCTCGGCGACCACCATGTCCGCGGCCAGGCCCTTGCCGATGCCACCCGGATCGAAGCCGGTGCCGGCAGGGAGACGGACCTCCCGCCCGTCGACCTCGATGTCGGTGCAGCCGAGCAGCAGCGGGCTGCGGCCCGGCGCAGGGCTCGGACCGACGTCGTCGAACGGCCGGTCGTAGCCGGCGCGGATGACGTCACCCAGCACGGTGGGATCGAAGCTCCCCCGTGAGCCGCCACGCCTCGATGGCCCGCTCGACGAGCAGCACGGTCTCCTCCGACACCGCGACAGGCGTCCCCGTGCGCCGGGTGAGCTCGGTGACCTCGCTGTCGGGAAGGAAGCGGCTCCACCGCCGCTCGAGATCGTCGATTCGGCGACGCGCCCCCTCGACGAGAGCCGGGACTCCCCCCACTACGATCACGTGGGCATCGCTGCCCATGGCTCGGAAGCGAAGCTCAGCTGCCATGGCTCGACGTCGTGACTTGGGAGGTCGGGGTGGCCGCCTGCGCGCTGCGGTAGCTCGATTGCGCCCCGGCTGAAGAGACAGTGCTGGCCGAAGATGCAGTGCCCGAGCCGGCGGCCTGCGTGGTCGTGACCGCGGCCGCGCGGTTGGCGGTCGCGGCAGTCGTGTTCGCGTGCGCGCCGGCCGCCATCCAGCCGGTGAGCGCCAGCATGCCGGCCGCGCTCGCCGAACCGGCCGCGAGACGCGCCCGGCGGGCCGGATGCGCCTTCGGCCGGCGCTTCCTAGGGACCGCCTCGGTCGTCGTCGGTTTCGTCTCCATCGGTCTCCCTTCACGGGTCCGCCACGGGGGGTGGCGCCTCGTCTTCCATGATCGAGGTGATTCCTCAGACCAGGCTCAGGGCGCGCTTGGTCTTCTCTGGGCTCCCGTCTGCTCAGAGCTCGCGGGCGAGCGACGCGCCCGGCGTTCTGCCGGTACAGCGCTTGAACATCTCGATGAACGCGCTCGTCGACCCGTAACCGAGGTCCATGGCCACGCGCGTGACCGAGTGCCCGCTCGCGAGCAGGACGAGCGCGTGCTTGACGTGGTGCAGCGACCGCCACGTCGAGAAGGTCACGCCGGTCTCCTGCTTGAACAGCCGGCTGAAGTGGCGGGTGCTGAGCGCGAGACGGCGCGCCCATTCCTCCGCGGCAGTGGGGTCTGCAGGGTCGAGGTCGAGCGCGTCGGCAACGCCGCGCAACAACGGATGCTCGATCTGCGGGAGCCATACCGATGTGTCCGACGTCGGCATGCTCGGCAGCAGTTGGACGATGAGGCTGACCACCGCGGCGCCCACGCCGCCATCGTCGTCGAAGTCCGTGTAGTGGCGGCCGGCCTCCCGGATCAGCTCGTGGAGCAGCTCGCTCACGTGGAGCGTCACGAGGCCGGTGACGAGCGTGGGATGTCGGTCGGGGTCGACGAACACGCTCCGCAACGAGGCGTTGCCGTGGGCTGCCACCCGATGGTCGAGCCACGGTGGGATCGCGAGGGCGGTGAGCCTGGTCAACACCGAGGTGCCGGTGGACGCCTCGACGGACACGACGCCCCGCACCGGATAGACGACCTGGGCCAGGCGATGTCGGTGGGTGTGGCCCGGGTAGCCCTGCGGATACTCGAAGGCGCGCACGAACACGGCGCGGGGCGCGTCGGGGGCGGGCGCGGGCAACGCTGCCGCGATCGCCGGAGGGATCTGTCCGACTACGGACACTCCCTGGCCGATTCCCGGTATCTACCGGCGAGACACGCCATTACGGTCATCGGACGAAGGCTACGCAAGGAGGTTCGTCATGGCCACCGCCCCCGTGTTCGAGTCCAGGGCCCGCAACGCCGAGCGGGTCCGGAGCGCGTCCAGCATCATCTTCGTGGACGACGTGCTGGCCACGCTGCTCTGGTACCAGGACAAGCTGGGCCTGCAGGTCGAGTTCGCGTGGGGCGACCCCGTTGTGCACGGCTCGATCGTCGCCGGCAACTCGACGTTCCACTTCTCGCGAGCCGACCCCACCGAGCCCAGGACGTCGTACATGACCCTGTACGTGACCCAGCTCGACGAGTACTACGACGACGTGAAGGCGCAGGGCGTCGAGATCGTGCAACCACCGGGAACGATGGAGTGGGGCATGCGTGCGTTCATGATCAACGACTGCAACGGAGCGCTGGTGATGTTCGCGGATCCGTCCACCGGCGAGTAGGGCAGACTCGTCCGGTGCCGAACGAGACGTGCGACGGGTGCGGTTTCGACGCCGCTGACTACAGCCACGAGGATCTGCTCGGCACGGTGCGCGCGCTCGCCCCGATGTGGCGGCACACCACCGAGGGCATCGGCGAGTCGGTCCTGACCACGCGGCCCGCTTCCGGAGTGTGGTCCGCACTCGAGTACGCGAGCCACTCACGCGACGTCACCGGCGTGATGGGTTACCTCCTGCACCTCGCGCTGACCGAGGACCACCCGGTGCTCGAGCCACCGCCGCCCGAGACACCCGAACCGACGGTGCCGGCGACCCTCGAGCACGCGATCCGGGAGCTCGACAAGAACGTCGCACGGCTGAACGCGACGGGCGTTCGCATGAGCGACGATGACCGGTCTCGCCCGATCACGCTCGGCGACGACACGGTCGACGCCGGGTGGATCATCGGTCATGCGGTGCATGACGCGACGCACCACCTGCGCGACGTGGGCCGCGGGCTGCACGCGCTCGGCGCCGGCGCGCCGAGCCAGCAGGGAACGCTCGTGCAGATCAACTCGTCGAGCGGGGGCGTGCCCAAGACCGCGTTGGCGTCGGCCACGATCGGTCGCAGGGGCGTGGCCGGCGATCACCAAGCCGAGCGACGCCACCACGGCCGCCCATGGCAGGCCCTCTGCATCTGGTCGCGTGACGTGATCGACGCGCTCGACGCCGAGGGTCACATGCTCTTTCCCGGAGCGGCCGGCGAGAACCTGACGGTCTCCGGCATCGATTGGGCCACGATCCGGCCCGGAGTGCGTTTGACGATCGGCGCGGCACTGGTCGAGGTGTCCGCGTTCGCCACCCCCTGTGCGAAGAACGCGCGCTGGTTCTCCGACGGCAAGTTCCGGCGCATCGACCACAACCTTCACCCGGGCACGAGCCGCGCGTACGCCTGGGTGCTCGAAGGGGGCACGGTCGCACCCGGCGACGCCGTCCTCGTCGAGCCCTGAGCCGTCGAGGCCCGCGGCGACCGGCGCGGTCGCCGAAGGCTCAGCTCCTCATGAATGTCAGGGGGATGAATAGGGAAGGGGTCCGGCCATTCGATGCCGACTCTCGCCCGACCGGACTTCCAGGAAGCGCCCACCGCCGGCCACCCGCGCGTCGTCTGAGCACGAGGTCGACCCGTGACCCGTCACCCGGTCCGCGGTGCTGTCGCGATCGTCGCCACCGTTGCGCTGCTCCTCGTCCTCGCGACACGACTCGTGCCGCACCCCGTGGGACCGGCGCGCACGTTCGACAAGTACCGGGGGAAGGCCGTCACCACGGCCAAGAGCGCATTATCCAGCGTGGCCACGGTGCGGCTCGCGGCACGGGCGGGCAGCCGCGACCGCGCCTTCGGGCCCTACCTCTCGGTCCTGATCTCCGACGCCGAAGCCTCGATCAGCGGCGTGCAGGGGACGTTCGACTCGATCCAGCCCCCGGACGAGCGAGCCGACGGCCTCGCCCGCGAGCTCGACCAGGTGCTGAGCGACGCCCTCGAGCACGTCCGCGACGTACGGTTCGCGGTGCGGCGGGGCGAGCTCCCGGACCTGGCGAAGACGGCCGCGCCGCTGGCGGACGACGTCCGCAAGCTGCGGCGCTTCCAGGAGCAGCACTGGTGAAGAAGGTCGCGCAGATCACGCTCGGCATCCTCACGGCCATCGGCGGCTTCGTCGACATCGGCGACATGGTGGCGAACGGCGCGACCGGTGCCCGCTTCGGGCTCGGTCTGGCCTGGGTGGTCGTGGTCGGCGTGATCGGCATCATCGTCTATGCGGAGATGAGCGGGCGGGTGGCGGCGGTGGCGGGACGGCCGGTGTTCAACCTCGTGCGCGAGCGGCTCGGTCCCGGCTTCGGTCTCGCCAACCTGCTCGCTTCGTCCTTCATCAACCTCCTGACCCTCGCGGCGGAGATCGCGGGGGTCGCCATCGCGCTCTCGATGGCCGCCAGCGTCCACTACCTCCTCATGGTGCCGCTCGCCGCAGTGGTGATCTGGGTGGTGATCTGGCGACTGCCGTTCGAGTGGATGGAGCGAATCTTCGGGCTGCTGGGCCTGGCCCTCCTGGCCTTCCTCGTCGCGCTCGTGAAGCTGGGGCCCGACTGGGGACACCTGTTCTCCCAGGCCGCGCACCCCTCGGTCCCCAAAGAAGAGACGCCCTTCACCTACGCCTACTTCGGCATCGCCCTGTTCGGCGCGGCCATGACCCC
>Ga0066710_100002041_pt1 | contig 15866 bp, 12 predicted proteins | sample GraSoiAngelo_159_FD_79666 | JGI IMG/M metagenome (GOLD analysis project Ga0066710, IMG submission 79666) | Grasslands soil microbial communities from the Angelo Coastal Reserve, California, USA - 14_1009_16_40cm | ecosystem: Environmental > Terrestrial > Soil > Grasslands | place: USA...
GGCGATAGCCCCGCGCGGCGCGCTTCGGGCAACGCGGCATAGAAACGACGAATGTCGTCGAAGGCCTTCAAGTACGTGATCGGATTCGATCGTGGCGTTCGTCCGATCGGCTCTTGGTCGATGAGTTTCACGCCGCTCAGGTGCTCGATTCCCCGGACCGCCTCGAATCGCCCCATCGGGCGGTTCTCAACCCGAAAGGCGCGCGCCAGGGCACTGTACAGTGTGTCTTGCACAAGCGTGCTCTTACCCGATCCGGACACCCCCGTCACGCAGGTCAACGTCCCGAGGGGTATACGGATCGAGATGTTTTTTAGATTGTGTTCGCGGGCTCCGACCATGACGAGGGCCCGGCCGGTACCAGGCCTGCGTCTGCGGGGAACCGCGATGCTTTCGTGACCATTAAGATAGCGAGCCGTCAGGGATCGGGGATCGGTCAGAAACTGCCTGAACGGCGCGGCGCAGACCACCTCGCCGCCCTTTTCTCCGGCCGCTGGCCCCATCTCTACGACGTAATCCGCGGACTCGATCATGCGCCGGTCATGTTCGACCACAATGACGGTGTTGCCTGTCTTGGCTAGGTCGGCAAGAATCGCTGCCAGCGTCCCCGTATCCCGCGCGTGCAGCCCGATGGTTGGTTCATCCAAAACATACAACGTGCCGGTAAGATGGGCCCCTAACTGTGTTGCCAGCGTGATCCGCTGGGCCTCGCCCCCCGAGAGGGTCCGTGTCTGGCGGGACAATGTCAGGTAGCCGAGCCCGATACGGGACAGAAAGCCAAATTTTGCGTTCAACAGCGCGAGGACATCCTTTGCCACGCCACGCTCGAATTCACCGAGCGGAAGAGTCTGGAACCATTCTGCGGCCTCGCTCACCGGCATATTGGTGATGTCGGCAATGGTCCGTGCACCTATGCGCACGGCAAGAGCTTCAGGGCGGAGCCGATCCCCACGACACGCCTCGCACGCCAAGGGACTTCGGTAACGACTGAGCATCACTCGGACGTGCAATTTGTAGCGCTTGCTTTCGAGATAGGCGAAGAATGCATGGATGCCTTCGAGCTTGCCGTCGCCATTCCAAAGGAGATCGCGCTCGACTGCCTGCAATTTGCTGTACGGCTTGGTCACATCGAATCCGCGTTGCTTGAACGCCAGCAGCATCTGTGTCTGCCACCATTCCGCCGACGGTTTGGTCCATGGCTCGATCGCACCCGCGGCCAAACTTTTTTCCCTGTTCGGAACGATGAGATCCTCGTCGTATCGCAGAATATTGCCGAATCCCTTGCATTGAGGGCAGGCCCCGAGAGGATGGTTGAAGGAGAAAAGCGAAGGCCTGGCTGTGCGGAACGTCCGGCCGCAGGACTGGCAGGCATGCGCTTGAATGAACCGGCGACGCCCCGTTCCGATAATCTCAACGGCGCAGACGCCGGCACCCTCCCGGAACGCGATTTCGACGGTTTCTGCAAGACGGCCCCGATCCTCCTGCCGGATGACGAGGCGGTCCAACACGACATGCAAGTCGCTACATTTCGTGATCGGCAGGGCGTCGGCCTCGTCTGCAATGTTCACGAGACCGTCACCCGTCCAGACCCTCACGAAGCCACGCCGTATCAGATCCGTGATGAAGACCGGGGCACTTGCGTCCTGTGGGATGGTGATCGAGAACATAACCACCGCCCGGGCGCCCTCATATTCCTTAAGAAGAGCGTGTGAAACCGCGCCCGGCGGGTAGGCGATAGCCTCGACGCCGCAATCCGGACAGACCGGCCGACCAATTTTTGCGAACAGGAGCCGAAGCAGATCAGCGATTTCCGTTGTTGTTCCCACCGTGGAGCGTGATGTTCTGACCTGGTTCTTCTGCTCGATTGCAATGGCCGGACGGATATTCTCCAGTCTGTCAACATCAGGCCGGTCGACCTTCTCAAGAAACATGCGGGCATAGGTGGATAGCGATTCGATATAGCGCCATTGCCCTTCTGCGAAAATTGTGTCGAACGCGAGCGAGGACTTGCCAGAACCGGACACGCCGGTGATCACCGTGACTTTGTTGTGCGGGATATGCACAGAGATATTTTTGAGATTGTTTTGGCGGGCGCCGGTGATAATAAGGTCGTTCTGGTCTGCCATAGCGAAAGCGTGAGGCTCCTCATAAAAAAAGGGCAATTCTCGATCGTAGCAGGGGATGGTCGGACACGCAATCACAGTCTCATCAACCTGGCTCTGCAGGATGCCGCGCTTCGATGGTGAAGCGACGGACATCGTCCGAGAGTTCCGGATAGGGCCCACACGCGCCAAGACTTTTGGGTTAATAAAATTGCTTTAAGCCGGGAAACCCGTTAGAATTTAGGGCTTGAACCGGACGCGACGATGAACGTACGTTTCTGGGGAACGCGCGGCTCCATTGCCGTACCTGGATTTGGCACTGCGAAGTACGGCGGCAACACGTCGTGTGTCGAAGTACGTACCAGTGACGGTACGGTCATTGTTTTGGACTGCGGAACCGGCGCCCGTGACCTCGGCATGGAGCTCATGCGCTCCGCGCCCCAGCCTCTCCGACTCCACCTGTTCATTGGACATACCCACTGGGATCACATCCAGGGTTTTCCATTTTTCGTCCCGGCCTTTTTACCCAATGCGGAGCTGAACATCTACGCTCCTCTGGGATTTCAGCATACGGTCGCAGACGCGATCGCCGGGCAGATGCAATATCCCTATTTTCCGATCACCCTCAGAGATTTGAGAAGCCGCATCCATTTCATCGAATTGGAAGAAGGGTTTTTCAGGGTCGGCGATGCCTTGGTGGAAACCCAATATCTGAACCATACGGCTCCCACTATCGCCTACCGGATCTCCAGCAACGGCGCCACCGTTGCGTATGTCACCGACCACGAGCCCTTCTGGAAACCAGACGGGAAAGTTTTTCGCCATCCCGGAGACCAACGCCACATCGCTTTCCTAAAGGGTGCGGATTTGGTCATCCATGACGCACAATACACCGATGAGGAATATGCGACCAAGGTCGGTTGGGGTCACAGCACATTTGAATATGCGACCGACGTGGCGTTGGCGGCCGGCAGTGCTCGGCTGGCGCTGTTTCACCACGATCCGGCTCATGATGATACGACGTTGGACCGTCTCGAAGGCGCTGCGCGTGCCCGCGTTATGGACCGTCGTGGAATTCTGGACGTTTTTGCCGCCCAGGAAGGTCTTTCGCTTGAACTTCTCGGCACCGGTACCCCGCATGCGTCCCCAACCGTCACGGCATTACGCCGACGGTCCATCGCCGGCGGACGAGTCTTGGTCGTGAGTGCCAACGAGACCGAAGTGGCGGCTATCGGCAAGATGTTGGCCGAGGATGAGCTGGTCCTGCTCTCCGCCACAGACAAGCGCGCGGCGCTCGAGCAGGTTTTGGATGTTTCTCCCGATCTGGCGATTATCGATTCCCGGCTGCCTGATGGCGATGGTGCGGAACTGATTCGCCCGCTACGCAGCCGTCTAGGGCGCGAAGACCTCCCGGTCCTGCTGCTGACCGACGGTGTTGAGGCGGAGCGGGCAGTGCTCAATGGAGAATTAGAGGCGACCGACTACCTGGCGCAACCCTGCAACATTCCGATGCTGCATACGAGAATAAGATCTTGGTTGGACCGTACCTTTACTCTCGAAGGTGCGGGAGGCCGCCCTATGCGGCCTCGTACGGTGCCGGTATCTGATGCGCACGATGCCCCAAAGCGGGCCGCAACAGAGAATACCGCGGCGGTGCTTGGTTCCATTCTCCTGTTCCGATCACTCACGAAGGAACAACTGCTGAAGTTGGCGGAGGTGACGACGGAACAGGATTTTCTGGGAGGGCATGTCATTATTCGTCAAGGTGAGTTTGGAGAATCGCTGTATGTGGTCCAGTCGGGTCGAGTCCGGGTCGTGGAAGCCGCCTCTGACTCCCCTCTTACTGAGCAGGTGTTGGGCGAGCTCGGTCGCGGAGAGATTTTCGGCGAACTTGGCATTCTGGTGGATCAACCGCGATCCGCGACGGTGGTGGCCATCGAACGGACGAAATGCATGGTGCTTCCGCAGAAGGACTTTTTACAAGTATTGCAGGATTCCAGCGCTCTTGCAGTAAGTCTCTTACGCGTGGTGGCGGGACGACTGTACAATGCCGATCGGATGCTCGCTAGGTACGCTCCGGATCCCCTGACGGGTCTGGCCGGCCGTCGGGCGTTCCATGATCAATACCGGCAAATGATCGGTGGTGCCAAACGGCAAGGGAAGCAGGTGGCCCTCCTCCTCATCGATATCGTGCATCTCAGGGCGTTCAACGACCGTTTTGGCTATGCCGTCGGGGATGAAATTCTTCGTGCAGGGGCTGACGCTTTAAGGGAGCATACGCGTGCCACAGACCTCGTTGTGAGGTCCAGCGGGGATGAGTTCGCGGCCTTACTGGTTGGGGCAGGCGTGCCCGAAGCCGATCTCGTGGCGAATCGAATTAGAGATAAATTTCTCGCTTTGGTTTCCCGGCGGGGCCTTCCGCCTGGCATTGCCATTGTGATCGGAGCGGCATTTGTTCACGAGCCACCGGAAACGGCGGACGAACTGCTCTGGAGCGCCGACCAGGACATGCGGCAAAAGAAGATCGAGCCGTGAAAGATGCCGCACTTTCTACGGTACTGTCATCTGCCTCAAGGCATTCGTTTATTTGACAAAAACCCCTGCCTGACTTAGAATCACACACTTTCCCGGGGTTTTCCGCGTCACGTGAGCTCACCGCCATGACCGCCGAAGAAGGCTTCTACCGGATCAACCGGTTGCCGCCGTATGTGTTCAATGAAGTTCAGTCGCTGAAACTCAAGGCTCGGCAAGCCGGCGAAGACATCATCGACTTCGGCATGGGGAATCCGGATCATCCCTCTCCGCAGCATGTCCTCGACAAACTGATCGAAGCCGCGAAAAATCCGAAGAACCATCGTTATTCCGCGTCTCGCGGTATCACGAAGCTTCGCCATGCGATTGCCTCCTGGTATGACCGGAACTATGGTGTTCCGATAGACCCTGAAACGGAAGCGATCGTGACGATGGGGTCCAAGGAAGGCCTGGCACATCTCGCGCTGGCGATGGTGACTCCAGGGGATGTCGTGCTCACGCCGACGCCGACCTATCCGATTCACCCGTACAGCATTATCATTGCGGGCGGCGAAGTGCGCGGCATTCCGCTGCGCCAGAACAGCGACTTCTTTGAAGATATGCTCATGGCCTTTCGGCAGACGCTGCCGCGTCCGAAGATTCTGATCCTGAATTTTCCGCACAATCCGACGACGGCCATTGTGGACCTGGCGTTCTTCAAGAAAGTCGTGGCGTTCGCAAAGGAGAACAATCTGTATGTTGTTCACGATCTCGCCTATGCCGATATCGCCTTCGACGGGTACAAGTCGCCGAGCTTTCTTCAAGCCCCCGGGGCTAAGGATGTCGGCGTGGAGTTCTTCACTTTGTCGAAGAGTTACAACATGCCGGGTTGGCGGGTCGGTTTTTGCGTCGGCAATGCAAAATTGGTCGGCGCCCTGCAAAAGATCAAGAGCTATCTCGACTATGGAATTTTTCAGCCGATCCAAATCGCGGCCATCGTCGCGTTGAACGGGCCCCAGGACTGCGTCCGCGACAATGTCATGATGTATCGCAGCCGTCGCGACGCACTGGTTGACGGCTTGAACCGAATCGGCTGGAAGGTGGAAAAGCCGATGGCGACCATGTTCGTGTGGGTCCCCATCCCTGACGCCTACAAAAAGATGGGTTCGCTTGAATTCTCCAAACTGCTGTTGCGCGAGGCCAAAGTGGCCGTCTCGCCCGGTCTCGGTTTCGGGGAGTACGGCGACGATCATGTGCGCTTTGCCTTGGTAGAGAACGAACACCGCACGCGACAAGCGATCCGCGGGATCAAGAAGACGCTCAAGTTATCCGGAACACCGGATTGAAGCGACAGGCGACTTCTGTGAAGAACCGGATCGCAGTAGGCATGATCGGATTTGGAACCGTGGGTGCGGGTGTGGCCAAGCTCTTGACCGGCAATGCCGGCCCCATTCGCCGCCGACTAGGCGTCCCGCTCGACCTTGTCAAAATCGCGGACCTCAACATCACGGCGGACCGGGGAGTCGCACTCCCGGCGGGCGTTCTGACCACCGATGCCCGTGAGGTGTTCGAAGATACCTCCCTCGACATCGTCATCGAATTGATCGGCGGAGACGATCCCGCCAAGCGGTTTTTGCTGGATGCGATTGCCAGGGGTAAGCACGTGGTCACGGCCAACAAAGCCTTGCTTGCCGTGCATGGGGAAGAGCTGTACCAGGCGGCTTCAAAAGCCGGCGTGGATATCGGATTCGAGGCCAGCGTCTGCGGCGGCATTCCCGTCTTGAGGTCTCTGACCGAAGGCCTTGCGGCGAATCGAATTCTGTCGCTCTATGGGATTGTCAACGGCACGTCCAACTTCATTCTGACGCGCATGACCGAGGCTGGCCGGCCTTTTCAGCAAGTGCTGGCGGAGGCGCAGAAGGCCGGGTATGCGGAAGCCAACCCGACGTTCGATATTGCAGGGATTGATGCCGCCCACAAGCTGGCGATCCTCCTGAATCTTGCATACGGGACGCCGGTCAACTTCAAAGACCTGTTCGTGGAGGGAATTACCGGCATCACGCCGATGGACATCGCCTATGCCACTGAATTCGGGTACACCATCAAGCTTCTGGCGATCGCGAAAGTCCATGACAAAGACAACGAGGCACCGACCGAAGTGGAAGCGCGTGTCCATCCGACGATGATTCCGATCGATTCGCCGCTGGCGCGTGTCGGAGGAGTTTACAATGCCATCCAGGTGACGGGCGATGCCGTGGGCGATATCATGCTCTACGGGAGGGGAGCCGGGGCGATGCCGACCGCCAGCGCCGTCGTGAGCGACGTGATGAATATCGCCCGAAACATTCTGACCGGCGCGCGGAGCCGCGTGCCAGTGTCAGGTTTTCAGATTGATCAGCGGCGGCCGCTGCGCATCAGGCCGATCGAGGAGATCTCCAGCCTGTATTACCTCCGTTTTATGGTCCTCGATCGCCCCGGCGTTCTTTCCCGCTTGTCGGGCATCCTCGGCGCACATGACATCAGCATCTCCTCGGTTCTGCAACGCGGCCGGAAGGACGGCCAGACGGTCCCGGTCGTGATGACGACGCATACAGCGGTTGAACGGAATGTTCGCGCGTCCTTGAAGGAAATTGATGCGCTGCCGTCGGTGTCTGCCCCGACGACCGTCGTGCGCATTGAGGGAGAGGATCGATAGATGGCGGCGTGGCGGGGGATTATCGAGCAATACCGGCGGTTCTTGCCTGTGACGACCACCACACCGATTGTAACGCTTGGAGAGGGCAATACGCCGCTCGTGCGGGCGCCCCGGTTGGCGGAGGCAATCGCGCCGAAGCTTGACCTCTATCTGAAATTTGAAGGCGCAAACCCGACGGGTTCGTTCAAGGACCGAGGTATGACGCTTGCCATTTCGAAGGCAGTGGAGGAAGGCGCGCGTGCGGTCATCTGCGCGTCCACCGGCAATACCTCCGCGTCGGCGGCGGCCTATGGTGGGCGGGCGGGGCTTCAAGTCTTCGTGCTGATTCCGGAAGGCAAGATCGCCCTTGGCAAGCTTGCGCAGGCCATGATGCATCGCGCCACGGTCCTGCAGGTCGAAGGAAATTTTGATCAGGCGTTGACCATCGTCAAGGAGATTTCAACCAAGTACGGCACCATTCTCGTGAATAGCGTGAATCCTTATCGGTTGGAAGGTCAGAAGACCGGGGCCTTCGAGGTCTGCGAGCAGCTTGGCGACGCGCCGACCTATCACTTTCTCCCTGTGGGGAACGCAGGCAATATCACGGCCTATTGGCGGGGGTATCAGGAATATTACAAAGAGGCGCTCTGCACCAAGCTGCCGCGGATGATGGGGTTTCAAGCGGCGGGTGCGGCACCGATTGTGCTCGGGCACGTGGTGGAAAAACCGAAGACGATCGCTACGGCCATCCGCATCGGCAATCCCGCGAGCTGGGCCCAGGCCGTCAAGGCGACGCAAGAGTCCAACGGAAAAATCGATCTGGTGACGGACGATGAGATCGTCGAAGCGTACCGGATGGTGGCGGCACTCGAGGGCATTTTCTGCGAACCCGCGTCGGCCGCCTCGGTGGCCGGCATTGCCAAGATGCAAAAGGCGGGCATGTTTCAAGAAGGTGAGTCTGCCGTCTGTACGCTGACGGGGCATGGTCTGAAGGACGTGGACATCGCGATCACCGTTTCGCAGAAGCCCACGACCATCCGCGCGAATATGGAAGATGTCGTGAGAGTGTTGGGTTACTGAAGGCGCAGGGAGGGCGCACCCGCTTCATGAAATATCTGATTTTGGTTGGAGATGGCATGGCGGACCATTCCGTCGCTGAGCTGAACGGCCAGACGCCTTTACAATCAGCCAAGACGCCGCATCTGAATTTCCTCGCCCAGCACGGCGAATTGGGCCTGGTCAAAACGACTCCGTCCGGATGCTATCCGGGCACCGACATCACTCAGTTGTCACTCCTCGGCTATGATCCGAAGAAGTATTCGACGGGGCCGGCTCCTTTCGAGGCTGCCGGGCTCGACGTTGTGTTGAATCCAGACGACGTCGCGTATCGCTGCAATCTCGTGACGCTGAGGGCGGATAGTGGCGGCTATGACATCACGAAACTGGGTCCGCACGCCGCGATGGAGGACTTCACCGCCGGCCAGATTGATACACTCGAAGCGAAGGAGCTGATTTACGACATCAACGAGCAGTTGGGGACGGAGGTGGTGCAGTTTTATGCCGGCGTGTCCTACCGCCACATCATGGTGTGGGCGGAAGGCAAACACCGTATGCAGTTGATGCCCCCTCAAGATATTGTGGGAAAGCCCGTCGGGGAATTCTTGCCGAAAGGGGAAGGCGAGAAGGTGTTGCGCGCGTTGATGGACGCGGCGTTGCCGATTCTGCGGGAACATCAAATCAATGTGGACCGTCTCGAAGGCGGCAAGCCTCCGGCCAATAGCTTGTGGTTCTGGGGGCAGGGCAAGTCACCAAAAATCCCGAAACTGACGGAACGGTATGGTCTCACGGCATCGATGATTTCGGCGCTCGATCTTCCCCGTGGCGTCGGTCTCTACTGCGGGTTCGATGCCGTCGCCGTTCCGGGAGCGACGGGGTATGGTGACACGAACTACGTTGGGAAGGCCGAGAGCGCGCTCAGGGAGTTTAAGACAAAGGACTTGGTGTGCGTGCATCTTGCGGCTACGGACGAGGCCAGTCATCAAGGGGATCTCCAGGGCAAGGTGAAGGCCATCGAGGCCTTCGACGAGCAGACGGTAGGTCCGCTCTTGAAAGAATTGCCGAAATTTGGACCGCACCGCGTGCTGGCAGTATGTAATCATGCAACGCCGCTTGCCTTGCGCAGGCATACCGACGAGCCGGTGCCGTTCGTGCTATATGAAGGGCCGGCCGGGGCCTCCAAGGCCGGACGGGACCGGGGATTCAATGAACTGGACGCCAAGGCTTCGAAGGTGTTGCTTGAAGATCCCACGAAGCTGATGGCAAGACTGATCGGCAAGCATACCGCCTAAGTTTACGTAGAGATCGATCAATGGCGTTAATCGTGCTGAAATTCGGCGGAACCTCCGTAGGCAATGTGGATCGGATCAAACGCGTTGCGGAGCTGGTCACGAAAGCCCGTGGAACCGGTGAGGAGGTGGTGGTGGTTTTGTCCGCGATGAGCGGTGAGACCGATCGCCTTCTGAAGCTGGCGCATGAGGTTGCTGACTGCCCCGACGAGCGCGAGATGGATATGTTGCTCTCGACGGGAGAGCGGGTGACAATTGCGCTGCTCGCCATGGCGCTCCGCGGGATGGGATTGTCCGCGCGCTCGTACACTGGCCGTCAGGTCGGAATCATGACTGATAGCACTCATACCAAGGCGCGGATTGAACGGATCGCCGCGGACCGCATTCGGGAGGCGCTTGATGACGGCATCATCCCTATCGTGGCGGGTTTTCAAGGCATCAACGAGCACAACGATGTGACCACGCTCGGGCGCGGGGGGTCCGATCTCACCGCGGTGGCATTGGCAGCAGCCCTGAAGGCTGACCAATGCCTGATTTACACGGATGTTGACGGTGTGTATACCGCCGATCCGAACATCGTGCACGCGGCCAAGAAACTCGACAAGGTGTCCTATGAAGAGATGCTGGAGCTGGCGAGTCTGGGTGCCAAAGTGCTGCAGAGCCGGTCCGTCGAGTTTGCGGCAAACTACGGCGTGCCCGTCACCGTGAAGTCCACGTTCGTGGACGGCACTGGCACACTGGTGACGAAGGAGGATCGCGACATGGAACAAGTGATGGTCTCCGGGGTGACCGGAGACCGAAACCAGGCGAAGATCACGTTCATCGGGGTGCCGGACCATCCGGGAATTGCCTCACGCATCTTCGGTCCCATTGGCGCGGCCAATATTCTCGTCGATATGATCATTCAGAATGTGGGGCAAGGCGATCTCACGGACCTGTCCTTTACCATCCCGCGGGGCGATGTCCACAAGGCGGTGGATCTTGCGAACCGGATCGCAAAAGACATCGGGGCGAAGAGCGTGGAACTGAAGGACAAGATCGCCAAGGTCTCGCTGGTCGGCGTGGGAATGCGATCTCACTCCGGGGTGGCAGCACGGATGTTCGAGACGCTCGCCCGCAAGGGCATCAATATCATGATGATCAGCACGTCGGAGATCAAAATTTCCTGCGTCATCGAAGAACAACATTTGGAGCCCGCCATCCGTTCGCTGCACGAGGCGTTCGAACTGGGAAGAGCCTAAAAGTGCGCGCAATCGAAATCTACGATACGACGCTGAGGGATGGCGCCCAGGCCGAGGATGTCTCGTTCTCGGTGGAAGACAAGATTCGCGTTGCGCAGAAGTTGGACGAACTGGGCGCGCACTATATCGAGGGCGGGTGGCCGGGCGCCAACCCCAAGGACGTCGAATTTTTCCAGGTGATCAAGACTATGCCGTTGAAACAGGCGAAAATTGTAGCCTTCGGCTCGACGAGGCGCGCGTCCAATTCGCCGAAAAACGATCCCACGCTGCGGTCGTTGATGGACGCGCATACCCGTTACGTCACCCTGTTCGGAAAGAGCTGGACGCTCCACGTGACCGACGCACTCGGGATTTCCTTGAAGAAGAACCTGGAACTGATCGAGGATTCCATCGCGTTCCTCAAAGCCCACAATCGTCAAGTGTTTTACGATGCGGAACACTTCTTCGATGGATACAAGGCAGACCCTCAGTACGCCCTCGCCACCCTGTTGAAAGCTGGATCGGCTGGGGCCGAGCGGATCATCCTCTGCGACACCAACGGCGGCACGATGCCGTGGGAAATCAAGCGGATTGTGGCCGAGGTGGCTCGGGAGGTCGCCGTGCCGTTGGGGATCCATGCGCACAACGACGCTGAAATGGCCGTCGCCAATTCATTGATCGCGATTGAGCAGGGCGTCATCCAAGTGCAGGGTACGATCAATGGCATTGGAGAACGATGTGGTAACGCGAATCTATCTTCGATCATTCCGAACCTCTCGCTGAAGATGAAGCAGGAACCGGTCACACGGGAGCAACTGTCGCACCTTCGTGAAGTCTCGCATTTCGTGGCCGAGCTCGCGAATCTCGTGCCCAACACTCATCAGCCCTATGTCGGGGATTCGGCATTTGCTCATAAAGGCGGCGTGCATATTGACGCGGTGCGAAAGAATCCCATGACGTACGAGCATATCGCTCCGAAAGTCGTCGGGAATCGGCAGCGGCTATTAGTGTCTGATCATGCCGGTAAAAGCAGCCTGGCGGGAAAGGCCGAAGAATTCCACATTCGCCTCCGCAAGAACAATCCCAAGACAAAGGAGCTGCTTGCAACGCTCAAAGATCTTGAAAACCAGGGCTATCAGTTTGAAGGGGCCGAAGGTTCCTTCGAGCTGCTCATGCGAAAAGTCATCGGGAAACATAAGCCGTCCTTCGAGTTGGTGGGCTTTCGGGTGATCGTAGAAAAACGGCATGCCGACGAGGAGCCGATCTCGGAAGCCACGGTGATGGTAAAGGTCGGGACGATCATCGAGCATCGGGTCGCGGTAGGCACTGGTCCGGTCGACGCGTTAGACCATGCGCTGCGCAAAGCGTTGGAGAAGTTTTATCCCGAGTTACGTGAGATAAAGCTTCTGGATTACAAGGTACGTGTGCTGGCCGCGAACAAGGGGACAGCATCCCGAGTCAGGGTGCTCATCGAATCGGGCGATCATAAAGAAAAATGGGGCACTGTCGGAGTCTCTGCAAACATCATGGAGGCGAGCTGGCAAGCATTGGCCGACAGTATCGAATACAAAATGCTGTCGAAGTCGCGCTCGACGCATTAAGGTTCTGCACTTGACTTCTTGGAAGAGGCTCTCGTATCCTTCTGAACTCTCAGGGGAAATTGTCGGCGGCGAACTGGAGGGCGGGCGATGAGGAAGGCCGATTTAGCGACGGAAATCTACGAGAAAGTAGGCATTTCGAAGAAAGAGGCTGCCGACCTCGTCGAATTAGTATTAGATATGATCAAGGGAGTTCTTCAAAAAGGCGAGTCCTTTAAGATCGCCGGATTCGGTAACTTCGTCATCAGGAGCAAAGGTCCCCGAAAAGGGCGCAATCCTCGAACCGGCGAAGAAATCGGCATCACGCCGAGACGTGTGGTGACGTTCAGGCCAAGCCAAATCTTTAAAAAATATGTGAATTAGTTTTCGGCGGCACGATGGCGGCGGCAATACCAGAATCAGGCGCAGCCCGCCGAACACCCCTCGGTGAAAAGCTTTTCTATAAGATCGGTGAAGTCAGTCGCCTGACCGGCCTTCCCTCGTATGTTCTCCGCTTCTGGGAATCGGAATTCCATTTTCTTCAACCGCAAAAAAACCGAGGTCGCCAGCGTGTCTACACGAGAAAAGACATCGAGACGCTCCTCCAGATTAAGCGGATGCGATATGAACAGGGATTTACGATTGCAGGTCTGAAGCAGCGGTGGAACACCCGGCAGGGTTCCCAGGAGCGACAGCCGTCTCGAGCCACACGTGATGTGATTGAGCGTGTGAAGCAGGAATTGACCGAGATGCTGAAGGTTCTTGAAGATCACGAATAAGATGATGTTAGGAATTTCGGGGCGTAGCGCAGACCGGTAGCGCACTCGCTTGGGGTGCGAGTGGTCGTGGGTTCAAATCCCGCCGCCCCGACCAAGCCATAGCGGGAAGGGTTTTTCTAGGGCCTTCCCGCTCTTTCATCCCCGCCATAAGTTCGAAGTCTCCGAATGGTCTACGACAGGAACGTGTGGCATGAACCCTCTGAAAGTTTTTAACACGTTGACGGGCAGCAAAGTCGTGTTCGAGCCGCTGATTCCTGGACAGGTTCGAATGTACGTGTGCGGGGTGACGGTTTATGACGAATGCCACCTCGGCCACGCGCGCAGCGCCTTGGTCTTCGAAACGATCCGGCGACATCTTGAACATTCCGGGCTTGCCGTGACCTTTGTGAAAAACTTCACGGACGTCGATGACAAGATCATCAATCGCGCACACGAACTCGGTCTTCCTTGGCAAGAGGTGACCAAGAAATATATTGCGGCCTATTACCGGGACATGAAACGTCTGAGAATCGAACAGGCGACGATTGAACCAAAGGCCACGGAACATATGCCCGAGATTACGGGGTTGATTCAAAGGTTGCTCGATAAAAGTGTCGCGTATCAAATCGGCTCCGACGTCTATTTCCAAGTCGAGCGATATGCGCCGTATGGTCGGCTGTCCAAGCGGAAACTGGAGGACATGCAGGCCGGTGCCCGAGTGGAAGTGGACGAGCGCAAGCGCCATCCCATGGATTTCGCGTTATGGAAGGGCGCCAAGCCCGGTGAGCCGGCTTGGCCGAGTCCATGGGGGGATGGGCGTCCCGGCTGGCACATCGAATGCTCGGCAATGTCCATGAAGCACCTCGGCGAAACCTTCGACATCCATGGCGGGGGGGCGGATCTGATTTTTCCGCATCACGAAAACGAGATCGCCCAGTCGTGCGCTGCGACCGGAAAGGAGTTCGCGCGCTATTGGTTGCATAACGGCTTTGTGCAGATCAACCAGGAGAAGATGTCCAAGTCGCTCGGGAACTTCTTCACGATCCGGGAAATCTTCGAGAAGTCCGAATGGCCTGAGGAGATTACCGGTGAAATTCTTCGTTATTTTCTGCTGACGAATCATTATCGCAGCCCTTTGGATTTTTCCGATCAAGGGCTCAGGGAAGCCAAGTATGCCTTGGATGGATTTTATGATCTGTTCAATCGTCTGAAGGAAACGGCTAAGACAGAAGGCCCGGGTAACGAGAAACTTACGGCCGTCATCGAACAAACGCACTTTGCCTTTGAGCAGGCGATGGACGATGACTTCAACACCCCGGCCGCAATTGCAGAGCTGCAGGGATTTCGCAGTGAAGCGAATAAGTTGTTAGAAACCGGTCTCTCGACTCAAGCCAGAGAGCAAGCTCGTCAAACGTTTCGTTTGCTTGGTTCTGTTATGGGGCTGTTTCAATTGGAGAAATGGCAATTCAATGTTGATCTCTCTGATATTGGCGTAAAAGGTCTGACAGATGCAGACATCAAGTCGAAAGTAGAAAAGCGCGACGAAGCCCGACGCCGGAAAGATTTCAAGCGGGCTGATGAAATTCGAGCGGAGTTAGCAGCGTTAGGAATTATCATCGAGGATAAAACCGACGGCACGACACGTTGGAAACGATGAGTCCTCCCGATCACACAGACCGACTCTACGGAATACACCCGGTTCTGGAAGCGCTGCGGTCAAAGCAACGAGGGTTCGAGCAGATTTACCTGCAGCAAGGTCGTCGCGGCCGTGAGGTCGACGAGATCCTGGCAATGGCCCGAGCAGGACGTATTCCGGTGGTCTTCAAACCGCGTGCATTTCTCGATCAGATGATTTCTTCACGGCATCACCAGGGCGCTGTCGGGCTTGTGGCTGCGAAGCCCTACCTCGAGTTGGATGAGCTGTTGGATTCGATCGCCGGGCGCACTGATCCGCTGTTGTTGCTCCTTGACGGCATTGAAGACCCCCATAATCTCGGAGCAGTGTTGCGTACGGCTGAGGCGGCTGGTGCTAGCGGAATCGTGTTACCGGAGCGTCGCGCCATCGGGTTGACGGCAACAGTCGCGAAAGCCTCCGCAGGGGCTGTCGAACATCTTCCCGTAGCGAAGGTCGTGAATCTGTCGCAAGCCATCGAGCGGTTGAAACTGGCAAAGTTCTGGATCTACGCCTTGGATGCCGGCGCCTGCCGGTCGTATCTCGAGGTGGACTACCGGGGGCCGGTCGCTCTAGTCATCGGTGGCGAAGGCCGGGGCATCAGAGCTCTGGTTGCAGAGCATTGCGATGAGCGCGTGAGCATCCCGATGCACGGCAAGGTCTCGAGTCTGAACGTCTCGGTCGCTACGGCGATTGCGCTGTTTGAAATTCTCAGGCAAAGGTCCGGCGGAGGGTCAGTCAGGCGAGGCGGAATCGAATGAGGCCTTCCTCGATCGCCGCTTTCAGGAGTTGCGCGGCATTCGAGACGCGGAGCTTTTTCATCATATTGGCGCGATGCGCTTCGACCGTCTTCACGCTGATCTTTAAACGATTCCCGATTTCGCGGTTCTTGAGACCGTTCCAAATCAATTGCAGGATTTCCTGTTCGCGTTCAGTCAATGCGGAGAGGCCGTTCTTCTTCCTTCGTTCCATGGCCTGTAGGGCTCCACGAGGGTGGCGTCAGGTCGATA
>Ga0066710_100002042_pt1 | contig 15863 bp, 15 predicted proteins | sample GraSoiAngelo_159_FD_79666 | JGI IMG/M metagenome (GOLD analysis project Ga0066710, IMG submission 79666) | Grasslands soil microbial communities from the Angelo Coastal Reserve, California, USA - 14_1009_16_40cm | ecosystem: Environmental > Terrestrial > Soil > Grasslands | place: USA...
CCCACGTCCAGGTGCTGCAGCCGGCCGCCCTGCGCGCCGAGATCGCCGCGGACCTCGATCAGGCGCGAAAGAGCTTTCCCGCTCCCGCGAAGCGCTGAGTCCTCCGGCGCCCGCCCACCGGCCCCCGGCCCCGACCGCCCCTACGGCCAGATCGGAATGTCGCCTTCGTCAGCGACTCCGTTCACCTTGACCACGTAGGTATACAGGCCGGCCTGGGCGTTGTCCTTGACCTTCAAGGACATCTCATCGATGACCGGCCGGCGAGCCTTGTCCGTGTCCCGGCCCGCCACCTTCTTGCTCTTGTCGCCCGGTTCGAAGGGGTCGAGCGGCACGTACGTCTTGTCGTCTTGCCGCTTCCTCTTCAGCTCGTTGATCTCGTCCCACGTCTTGGCGTAGGTGAAACCCTGGCGGTCGCTGGGGCTGCGCCGCAGGTCCATGATCTCGACCAGAGCCTCCTTCTTGCAGTTGTTGTAGACGCGCCACGTGATTCGTTCGCCTGGATAGACGCCGATGCTCGGCGGGCCGGCGAAAGAGGTGCACGCACCGTCGTCCTTCTCGTAGAGCACGAGCATGCCCCACCGCTCCTTGCCTCGCTCGGGGCACGGAGGGGGGCTCGTCGTGGTCGTGGGCGGTGGGGTCGAAGTCGGGGCCGGCTGGCACTGCGCCAGCAGCGCTCCCGCGGCCACGGCCAGGAGCACGGCAACCGGAGGGGTAACGCTTCTCATCGTGACCTCCATCATGTGATGTTCAGGGACGGTCGGGCAGGACGACCCTGTAGGCTGGCAGGGCCCGCAGCGGCGAGAGGTCGTTGTCTTGACGCGCGAGGGCTGGGCTGAAGCCGTTCTTCAGCGCGGCCTCCAATGCCGACATCCCCTCCGCGTTCTCGCCGGCGACGATATGGACGACAGCCTTTCGGTAGAGGACATTGGGGTCATTGGGGCGCAGGTCCATGGCCGAGGCGACGTGACGCCTCGCCTCGGCGGCCCGCCCGAGCTTCGCCTCGAAGAGGGCGAGGAGGGAGAGCGCCTGGGCGTCCGCGGGGTTTATGCGCAGCAGGCTCTCGCACACGCCGACCGCGCGGAGGTAGGAATCCCGAGCTTTCGCCGGCTGACCGAGATGGCGGTACGTGTCGCCCAGGTACCGGAGCTGCTGCGCATTGTTCGGGTCCAGCCGGACGGACTCTTCGAGCGCAGGTACCGCCTCCTCGAACCTTCCCTGCGCATAGTGGATGATCCCGATGCCGGCATAGGCCTTGGGGTCGGGCCTGATGGCGTTGGCCTTCTCGTAACTCTGGACCGCGCGAACCTTGTCGCCGCTGGCCTGGTAGGCGGCACCCAGCATCTGGTAGCCGCGGGAGTTGTCGGGCTGCAGCTCGGTGACCCGGGTGAAGAAGCGGACGGCGTCGGCGTACTGTCCCAGGTCGTAGTGAGCGCGGCCGAGGATTCGTTGGTTCTCCGGGTAGTTGGGTCGGAGGTCCACCGCCTTCCTGAGCTCGGCCAGCGCCTCCTCGCTGCGCCCGCGCTTGAGGAGGATGTCCCCCAGGACGCGATGGGCGTCGTCGTTGCCCGGCTGCAGGACCAGCACGCGGTGGATCTCCTCGATGGCCTCGTCCGCGTGGCCCGTCCCCTGGTAGAGACGGGCGAGGGCGAAGCGGGTCAGGGGCTGGTCGGGGTCGAGCCGCAGCGCCTCCGTGATCTCGTCGCGCGCCCTCGCTACCGCAGTCTCGTCCTTGGTCTCCTGGTACCGGGTCCAGTGGGCCTCGCCGAGCGCGGCGTGGGCGAGGGCGAACCGGGGGTCGTGCTGGATCGCCTCCTCCAGGGTCTCGATGGCGGCCGTCACGTTGCCCGGCACGTCGGGCCGCTCGAGCCGCGCCCGGCCCCGCGAGTAGGCGTCATAGGCTTCGCCGCTGGTGGTGGGCTGCCGCGTAAGCCGCTCCCGGTCGGCCTCGGTCAGCGTGAGCTGCAGGGCCTGGCTCAGGTCCTCGGCGGCCCGCCGGTTGATGCTGAAGGGGTCCTCGACCGTCCCTTCGTACTCCCGTCCCCAGGCCAGGGTATCGTCGGGCCGCACCAGGTTCAGCGTGACGTGCAGCTGATGGCCGGCGCGCTGGACGCCGCCGTTGACGAGGTAGGTGGCGCCGAGGTCCCGCGCCACCGCGCGCGTCGGCCGCCCGCGCTGCTCGAGCGTCGCCGACCGCGAAACGACCGTCACCGCCGGGAGCGACGCCAGGTGGGTGATGAGGCTGTCCGCCACGCCCACGCCCCAGCGCTCGTCGGCCGCGTCCTTGTTGACGTTGTCGAGCGGCAGCACCGCGATCACCGGCCGGGGCGTGCCGGGAGGCGGCGGCTTCGTGGTCCGGGATCGCCAGATCCACGCGCCCGCGAGGACGAGCACCAGAGCCATCGCGAGCCCGATCCCGCGCGAGCGCGGCCCGCGGACGAGGTCCAGGGGGCCGGAGAGCAGCCGCGGCAGGGGGGCGACGCCGGAGGAGAGCCCGGTGGCGACGGAGGCCAGGGCGAGCTCGAGGTCGGCGGCGGAAGGGAAGCGCCGCTCGGGCTCCCGCTCCAGGCAGCGGAGCACGACCGTGTCGAGGGCCGCCGGTACGCCCGAGACCAGGCGGCCGGGCGGCGGACAGCGCTCCCCCGGCTCGCGCAGCGCCAGGGGCGCGCTGCCACCGTCGCCCGGCGGCCGGCGGCCGGTCAGCATCTCGAAGAGGATCAGGCCGAGGGCGTACAGGTCGGAGCGGTGGTCGGTCGTGCGGCCCCGCGCCTGCTCGGGCGAAAGATAGGCGAGGGTGCCGAGCACGGACCCCGCGCCGGTCAGCCGGTCGCGTCCCTGGTGATAGGCGAGGCCGAAGTCCATCACGATCGCGTGGCCCGAGCGGTCGACCATGACGTTTCCCGGCTTGAGGTCGCGGTGGACGATGCCACGCTCGTGGATGGCCTGCAGGCCGGCGCAGACCTGCCGTCCCAGGGCGGCCGTCTGCTTGGGTGAGAGGTGTCCCATCGACTGGATGAGATCGTCGAGCGTCTGCCCCTCCACGAACTCCATGCTGATATAGAGCGCCCCGTCCACCTCGCCGAGGTCGTGCACGCGGCAGACGTTGGGATGGGTGACGGCCTGGGCCAGGGACAGCTCGCGTCGGAAGCGCTCGCGGGCGAGCCCCTGGCCGGCGGCGAGCGGCCGGACCAGCTTGAGGGCGACCGTCTTGCCGAGCTTCCGGTCGATCGCCTTGTAGACGTGTCCCATGCCGCCCGATCCCACCTCCTCGACGATCGTGTAGCGGTCGCCGAAGGGCTGGCCGGGGGCGAAGTGGCTGGCGGTGAGCGCCGCGGCGTGCTGCGCGGGACCGGCGGGCGTGGCGTCGAGCCCCTCGGCGGTGGGGGCTCGTGACGAGCCGGGCCGGGGAGCGCAGGCGGCGCAGAGCGATGCGTCTTCTGCGGTCTCGCCGCCGCATTGAGCGCAGGTCATTTGCGGGAAGGCCGCGCGCAGCGTACGCCCCGCCGTACCCCCCGTCAACCCTCCGGGGCATGCTCCGCTCGCGGCGATTCTCATCGCATTCCCCTCGTGACGTTCGACACCGAGGCGACGGGCTTTCATACCCTGGGACGGCTGTTGAAGCTGGGGGTGGTGGGATTCCGCGCTCGTCCATCGGATACGAAACCCGTAGCTCGGGTGTTCCTCGTCAGGGCAGGGAAAAATCCTCTTCCCTCGACCGGCGGATTCTGATATCGTCCGCCTTCGTCTTCAGGTTTCGATCCATGCGGATCCCTTCCCGGCTGATCGCCGCTCATGGACTCGTGGCGACTCGTCGTTGACGAGCTGGCCGTCGAGCTCGGCGCCCTGCGGGCGTTCGAGGCCGAGGTCGACTGCTATCCCGAGCTGCAGCTGCATCCGGCGGTGATCGCCATCCGGACCAAGGTGGCCCTCGCCAGCAGCGCCGTCGAGCGGGCCAACCTCTATGTCGAGAGCTCCATCGTGGCCGAGGCGCGGCGGGCCCTGGCGCGGGCGCAGGAAGCGGTCGAAGAGGTCCGTGGGCTGCTGTACGCGCGCCGGCCGGGCGGCCTGCGCCTGGTCGGCAACGCGGCCAGCGACGTCGCTCCCCCGATGGAGGGCTATCGGCGCGCCATCGTGGACGGGCTGCGCTCCGCCCTCGGCCCCCGGGAGCGGGAGGGGTCGTGGACGCTGCGGCTCGAGTCCTTCGCCGTCACGTCGGGCTTCTTCGCAGAGGTGACGTCACCGGACGGGCGCAAGGCCTGGTGGGTCTTCGACGCGCCGGGTGAGCCGGTGACCGGACGGATCGAGAAGGCGCTGCGGGAGTTTGCATAGGCGGCGCCCCGCCGGCCGCGGGGCGCAGGCCCGAGGTATCGAGTGAGCGGCAGCGAAGCTGGGGGACGGCGGGTCGGGGACGTCCTCGTGCTCGTGGTGGACGACTACAAGGACAACCGCGAGATGTACGCCGAGTACATCCGGATGTCCGGGATCGCCGTGGAGACCGCCGCCGACGGCTTCGAGGGGATCGAGAAGGCCATCCTCCTCCAGCCCGACGCCATCGTCATGGACCTCTCCATGCCCCACCTGGACGGCTTCGAGACCGTGCGCGTGCTGCGCGGCCACGAGCGCACGAGGGGCATCCCGGTGCTGGCCCTCACCGGGGCCATGCTCGACAGCGAGGGACGGGCGCGGGAGGAGGGTTTCTCGGCGTTCCTCCGCAAGCCGTGCCTGCCGCAGTACCTCCTGCACGAGCTGCGCCGTTTTCTTCCGACGTAGGCGCGGCCGGGGCGCGGGATAGAATGCCCGCGTGGCCGAGCTGGAGACGTTCCCCAACCGGCACCGGAGCCGCGACTACACGATCGTCCACACCTGTCCCGAGTTCACCGCCGTCTGCCCCAAGACCGGGCAGCCCGATTTCGGCACCATCCGCATCTCGTACGTCCCGGACCGGCGGTGCGTGGAGCTGAAGAGCCTGAAGCTCTACCTCTTCACCTTCCGCAACCGCGGGATCTTCTACGAGCACGTGACCAACGTGATCCTGGACGACCTCGTGCGAGCGCTGCGGCCCCGGCGGATGACCGTCGAGGGGGACTTCCGCGTGCGGGGCGGCATCTCCACCGTCGTCCAGGCCAGCTACCAGGCGAGGCGCCGGGGCCGGCGCCCGTGATCTCGCCCCCCGCCGTCCTGGCCCGCCGGTTCGTGGCGGGCGAGACGGCCGAGACGGCCATCGCGGCGGGGCGCCGGCTCCATGCCCGCGGCATCAAGGCCACCTTCGACCTGCTGGGAGAGGACGTGGGGGACCGCGAGGCGGCGCGCCGCAGCGCGGAGGCCAACGAGCGGCTGCTCCGCCTCATCCCGCCCGAGGTCGAGCGGAACATCTCCATCAAGCTGACGATGATGGGCCTCGACATCTCGGAGGACTTCTGCCTCGAGCTGACCGCGCGAATCCTCGACACCGCCCGCCAGGTCGGAGGCTTCGTCCGCATCGACATGGAGGGATCCCGGCATACCCAGCGGACGATCGACGCCTTCCACAAGCTGCGCCGGGCCTCCGACAACGTCGGCATCGTCCTCCAGGCCTACCTGCACCGTACCGAGGACGACGTCAAGGAGGCGGTGGCCCGCGGCGACCGCGTGCGGATCTGCAAGGGCGCGTACAAGGAGCCGCCCGAGATCGCCTGGACCAAGATGGACGACATCCGGGCGAGCTTCCGCCGCTGCGCCCACCTGCTGCTCGACCGCGGCCCCTACCCGGCCATCGCCACCCACGACGAGGGGCTCGTGGGGGACGTGATCGCCTACACGCGGGAGAAGGGGATCGGCAAGGAGCGCTTCGAGTTCCAGATGCTCTACGGGCTGCGGCCGCGGAGATGGGACGAGTTGGTGGCGGCCGGTCACCAGGTGCGTATCTACGTGCCGTACGGCACGCACTGGTTCCCCTACTTCTACCGCCGGCTGCGGGAGCGCAAGGAGAACGTCTTCTTCGTCGTGAAGAGTCTTGTCTTTGATTGAGCCGGGGGGTGCTAGCGGCGCACCCCCAGACCCCCCGTTCGCTCCGCGCGAGTGAATCGCGCTGCGCTCGCAGCTTTTGTCCGCTTCTTCAGGCGGGCACGACGCCCGACGACTCTACTCGGGCGGGAGCTGGTCGCCCCGCTCGCGGTACTCGGCGACGAACAGGGAGACGATCTTCGGGTCGAACTGCGTGCCGGCGAAGGCCTTCAGCTCGGCCAGGCCCTGCTCGGGCGTGCGGTGGTGGCCGTGGGGCGTGCTGCGAGTCATGGCGTCGAAGGCGTCGGCGACGGCGATGACGCGGGCCCCGACGGGGACCTCCTCCCCGGTGAGGCCGCGGGGATACCCCTTGCCGTCCCAGCGCTCGTGGTGGGCGTGGATCAGGGGCAGCACGTCCTCCCACAGCGTGATCGGCTTCAGCAGCTGCATGCCCAGGGCCGGGTGCTCCTGCATCGCGCGCCGGCCGTCCTCGGTGATCGTCTCCGCCTTCAGCACCGCGGGGTCCACGAGCACCTTCCCGATGTCGTGCAGCAGGGCGGCGAAGTGGACATGCCGGCGCTGGTCGTCGCCGAGGCCGAGGCGGCGGGTCACCATGTCGGCTAGCGCGGCCACCGCCCGCGAGTGGCCCGGATAGAAGACGTCCATGTTCTCGAGGAACGAGACGAGGATGTCGGAGGTGTGGGTGAAGAAGTTGATCGAGCGCTCGTGGTTGAGGGCGTTGTCGATGCCGACCGCCGCCTGCCGGGCCAGGATCGCCAGCAGGTCGCGGTCCTCGACGCCGAAATCCTCGTCCCGCGGCCCGGCCACGCATACGGCGCCGTGGACCGAGCCGTGGCGGAGGGGGGCGCAGACCATTCCGGGACGGGCGGCGCGCAGCTCGTCGCAGCGGTGCGAGTAACGGGGGTGCTCGCGCGGCTGCGGCACCAGCAGGGCCGTGTTCTCCTGGGCCACGAGGTTCGCGATGCCCTCCTCGGGGTGCAGGCGCGCCCCCCGCACCTCGTCCGCTCCTTCGCCGGCGCTCGTCTCGATCACGATGTCGTCGCCGTGGGTGCGGCCGAAGAGGAGCACGCGTCCGGTCTCGGCGTGGCATAGCGTGCGGGCGGCGGCGATGAGGCGGTCCAGCACCCGGTCGAGGTGCGGCTCCCCGGCGATGCCGGCCGCGACGTCGTGCAGCGCCTTGAGGAGCCGGTTCGACTCCTGAAGCTGGGTGAGGAGCGTCCGGTTCTCGCGGACGAGGCGGCTGCGCTCGCCGGCCTCTTTCACCGACCGGGCGAGCCGGCCGACGTCGAGCTGGGCCTTCTGGAGGTAGTCGAAGACGCCGTGGCGAAGGCCGTCGATGGCGGAGTCCATGTCCCCCTGCCCGGTCAGGATCAGGACCTGGGTGTCGGGGCTGACCTGCTTGATGCGCTCGGCCAGCTCGATCCCCCCCATGTCGGGCATGACCAGGTCGACGACCGCCACTCCGAAGCTCCGGTCGGCGGCGAGGTCCAGGGCGGCGCGGGCGTCGGCGGCGGGCCGCGCATCGAACCCCTTGTCGAGCAGGAGCTCCGCCACCAGCGTGCGGAATTGCTGATCGTCGTCTACGACCAGGACGCGGGTTGGGGGCTGGTTCATCTCTCCTCGCGCGGAGACCCATAAGACTACGGGCCGGAGCCCGGCCTGTCAACGAGTTAGGATATGATCACCCTTCCGTGCCCATGCTCGCCGCCGTCTACCGGGGACCGGGCATCCTGCGGATCGAGGAGGTCCCGGTGCCGGAGGTCTCGCCGGGGGAGATGCTGGTGCGGGTGGACGCCTGCGGCGTGTGCGGGACCGACATCAAGAAGATCCAGAGGGGCCTGCTCCCCGGACCCCGCATCTTCGGCCACGAGATCGCGGGCACGGTGGCGCGCGTCGGAGCGGGCCTCAGCCGGTTCCGCGAAGGGGACCGGGTCGCTCTGCATCACCATGTCCCGTGCTCGGACTGCTTCTACTGCCGGAGCGGAGCCTACGCCCAGTGCTCGGCCTACAAGCGCAACGGGACCACTGCGGGTTACGAGCCGGCCGGGGGAGGCTTCGCGGAGTACGTCAAGGCCATGGACTGGATCGTGGAGCGCGGTACGGTGCCGGTCCCGGCCGGGACTCGTCCCGAGGTGGCGGCCTTCCTGGAGCCGGTGAACACCTGCCTGAAGGCCGTTCGCAAGGCCCGGGTCGCGAAGGGGGAGGCGGTCCTGGTGGTCGGCCAGGGTCCTATCGGCTTGCTGCTCACTCAGCTCTGCCGCTGGATCGGGGCAGACGTGCTGGCCTCGGACATGTTGCCCGATCGCCGGGAAGCGAGCCGTCGGCTGGGCGCCACCGTTACGTTTGCCGGCTCGGCCGACGTCCCCCGGGAGGTCAAGGCCCTCACCGGGGGCCGGGGGGCCGACTGCGCCTTCCTGGCCGCACTCGGCCAGGCCCCGTTCCAGCAGGCGATTGACGCCGTAAGGCCGGCCGGCCGTATCATGGTGTTCGCCGCCACATCGCCCGGGGAGACGGCGTCGATCGATCTGGGGGCGTTGTGCGCCGCGGAGAAGGAGATCCTGACGTCATACAGCGCGTCCGTGGACGTTCAGGACCTGGCCGCCCGGCTCGTGTTCGGCGGTGAGATCCGGGTCGAGGGCCTCATCACCCATCGCTTCCCCCTGGAGGAGGCGGCTCGCGCGATCGACGTGGCCTCGCGGCCCGTCCCCGGCGTCCTCAAGGTGTTCCTGCAGGCTCCGGCGGGAGCCGGTTGTTGACGCGCTCGGGCCTGATGCGGGCCGCCGTCCTCCACGGCAAGGAGGACGTCCGCATCGAGCGGGTCGCCGTGCCGCGGCTGGAGCCGGGCGACGTGCTCTTGCGCACCCGGGTGGCCCTGACCTGCGGCACCGATGCCAAGGTCTTCCGGCGCGGCTACCACGCGAAGATGATCGTGCCGCCCGCGGTCTTCGGCCACGAGATGGCGGGGGTGGTGGAGGAGGTGGCTCCGGGGGTCGAAGGCTGGGTGCCCGGCACGCCGGTGGTGGCGGCCAACTCGGCGCCCTGCGGCGAGTGCTACTACTGCCGGCATGAGATGTCGAGCCTCTGCGACGACCTGCTCTTCTGGAACGGCGCCTACGCAGAGTTCGCGCGCATCCCGGCCCGGGTGGTGAGCAAGAACCTGCTGCCGCTCGAGGAAGGAGTGGACTTCCGCGAGGCCGCCATGGTGGAGCCGCTGGCGTGCGTCATCCGGGGAGTGGAGGAGAGCTGGATCGGCCGCGGGCAGTCGGTGGCGGTCATCGGCACCGGGCCCATCGGCCTCATGTTCGTCGCCCTGGCCCGGATGCGGGGCGCGCACGTGGTGGCGGCCGGACGCCGGCGGGAGCGGCTGGACAAGGCGACCGAGATGGGCGCGGAAGGCACCGTGTCTCCGCGGGCGGGCGAGGACCTGGCGGAGCTACTCCGGCAGCGCAGCCCCGACGGCCGCGGGGCCGACGTCGTCATCGAAGCGGTGGGGCTGCCCGAGACCTCCGAGGCCGCCGTGCGGTCGGTCCGCAAGGGGGGTGTCGTCCAGCTCTTCGGAGGGTGTCCAGCCGACACCAAGATCGGTATCGACTCCCAGCGCCTGCACTACCAGGAGCTGACGATCAAGTCGACCTTCCACCACACGCCCGAGAGCGTGCGCAAGGCGTTCCGCCTCATCGCCGACGGCCACATCGACCCCAACGCCTTCATCACCGCCGAGGAGCCGCTCGAGCGGCTGCCCGAGGTGTTGGGCGGGATGGCGAGCGGCGCGGCCGGCCTGAAGACCGCCATCCTGCCCTGGGGCCCGGACCGCTAGCCGGCCCTACTTCTTCCGGGCCTTCCTCGCCGACTTGCGGGAGGTCTTCTTCCGGGTGCGGGCCTTTGCCCGGCTCGAACGCCCGGACGACCGCTTCTTGGCGGTCCGACGCCGGGCGGCCGCCTTCCGCTTCGGAGCCTTCGCCTTCTTGCCACGGGCGGTGCTCTTCCGGGGCTTGGCGCGCTTCTTCGTCGACGCTGGCCGCTTCCTTGGCGGAGCCGGCGGCGGGGTCGGCGTGTAAGTGGGCGGAGGCGGCGTCGGATAAGAGCCCTGAGACGAGCCAAAGGGACCGGGACCACCCGTGTTCGAATCGTCCTCCATCGATCTACCTCCAGGAGCGGAAACGGCGAGAGTGTGCCCCCGGCGCACCCCGCACGTCAAGTCCGCGAATGCGGCGCGCGGCGTGATCCGTATGCGGCGCGCTCCGCTGCGCATTCGTCGTCATTGAGTGTCGCGCGCCGGAGTGAATCCTCCGCGCGACGTCAGAATATTCCCCTGCGCGCCGGACGCCAGCCGAGGACGGCCCACCAGATGATCTCAGGTGATCGACTGTTGCGAGAGAGTCGGCTCGTAGAGGACCTGGATGCGGAGCCCGTCGGGGTCCAGGCAGTAGAAGGAGCGGCTGCCGTCGCGGTGGTCGCGCGGCTGGTCGGTGAGCGCGATCCCGCGCTGCCGGAAGCGCTCGGCCAGTCGGTCCACTTCTTCCTTCTCGTCCACGATGAAGCCGAGATGGTCGAGGGCCCCGGGGCCGGCCACCTCGGCGCGGTGGAGCGCCAGGTTGTCGGGGCCGGAGGAGAGGTAGACGTTGTCGGGGTCGGGCTCCCAGACGACCTTCATGCCGAAGCAGTCCGAATAGAAGCGCTTGCTGGCCTGAGGATCGCGGACGCGCAGGGCCAGATGGCGCATGCCGAGCAGGGCCATGCGCCCATTCTATGCGGCTTCCGCTCTCAGTTGAGGGTCAGGTCCGGCGGCAGCTCCGCCAGGACGCCGCAGTCGTCGCAGAGCATGTAGCCCTCGCCGATGCCGCCCCGGCGGTGCATGGGAACGGGGTGGAGATCCTCGGCCATGACACGCCCCCCGCGGCTGACGGACAGGATCGGGCTGCCGCAGAGCGGGCACCGCGCATCCACGCCGACGACGGTAGTGGTGGCCATCGGAGACCTCCCTCAGCGCCCGGGCCTGCCATGCGCCCGGCGCCCTTTGCCTTCATCTCATTGGACGGACGGGACCTGGCAAAGGTTCAGCCTCGGGTGCGCCCGCTCACCGTTTTGCACCTGGTGACGATTTGAGACGTGGCGCCGCTCACCGCTTCGGCGCGCCGAAATGGGGGTTGACGGCACCCGTCAGCGACGGCTATATTGAAGTTGTCATCTGTCGCGGGGTAGAGCAGCCAGGTAGCTCGTTGGGCTCATAACCCAAAGGTCGGTGGTTCAAATCCACCCCCCGCTACCACTCTATTATCAGTAAGTTACGAGCCCTCGAAGAGAGTAGCCTTCGAGGGCCTTCTTGCTTCAGGGCGTTGCCGGGGAGTTCGGCAAGAGCTGCATCCACCGGTTGATGCCAGCCAGCCGTCTTGATGGAGAGTGAGCGCGAACTGAAGGCGCCTTACGTCCTCGTCGCGTGTGCGCAGCCGCATTCTGAGTACGCCCCGGAAGCGGAGTTGGCGCACCTTCGTGCGCGCGGCTTTGTGGCTGAAGAGGTCGATCGTTCGTATCTGATCGGCCACCTTCGATCGCTTTGCTGGGCACCCAACGCGGATGCTCCCGACGGCATTCTCCTGGCGCCCGAGGACGAACACTACCCGATGAACTTTCGCGATCGGGTCGTATGGAACGCATTCGATTTGGTGGAGAGGGTTCGCGCCCTCCCCGACAGCACGCTCCTGCCAGGCGGCGTCCGTGCGAAGACGATACCAATCATCCTAGCGGCTTATGGCCGGAACCTCCTCTTCTACCATCCCGATGGCCGTCCATTTCCCTCGCCCCGATGGTTCCGCGAATGTCGGCGTCTTGGAACGGTCGTAAACACGGTTGAAGGCGCTATCCGCGACTGGCGTCGGGACCTAATGGAAGAAGTGGCCTACGTCGGCCTCGCAATCACCAAGGACAGCGAGGGCGAGTATAGCGTCGGACACGCCGCGATTCGCTCGCCCCGGGACGGTCGAATGCTTGCCGCACCGGCTTCTGCAGCGGGGCTAACGCAAGCGCATTGGTACATCTTTCCTGCGGACGTACTCGCCAGGGACATCCCGGGGCTTCTAGAACTCGATGACCTCTTGAGAACCTTCAAGGAACGGGCGAAGCTTTTACGTAAGCAGCCCGAGACAATCTTCCAGGACTTCTTCAACCAGCCACGACATGCTCACATGCTGTATCAGGGCCTCTTCACCGCCAACTATCCCAAGGTTCCCCTGCCCGTTCCGGGACGCCGACCTCTGCAGCCTGACTACCTGCAAAGCTCACGGCCATTGTCGTCTCTTGGCTCCCGCGGCGGTGTGCTAGACCTGAAACGCCCCGATGCCTGCCTCCTAACGAAGGGACGCCACAGCAGTCTGGGCGCAGAGATCTTCCGTGCCGTAGCTCAGTTGCAGGATTACCGGGACCGCCTCGACAGTGGAGATCCAGCGGTCGCGGCGGCTCAGTTCCAAAGAATGGGGTGTGTCCTTCGGCAGCCACTAATGTCAGTTGTTATCGGTCTCCGACGTGACTACGATCCCGATGATCTACGCCACCGGGAAGAGACGATGCTCGAGCCACTCGAGGTTCAACTCATCACCTACGATGACATCATCCAGCGCGAGGCCCAACGAATCATGCTGCAACATCGTCTCGCCGGTGGCCAGCCATCATGATGGCCGAGTAGCGACCCGCCATGGTCGACATGCGGCCGCGCGCAGCTCGCTCAGAGAGACCGCAGCCGTGCTCATTGCTGGTTGACCGCGGCGCCCGCGCCGGATAGCTTCGCCAGACTCGAGTCAGTTTCAGAGGAGGAGCGCGTGCAGGTCACGCCGACGACGTACACCATCGCCGAATTTTGCGGTCAGCTTCAAAGAGGCGAGATCACGATCAACCGTGAGTACCAAAGGAGCCCAAAAGTCTGGCCGCCCGCCGCCCGGTCGTACCTGATCGACACGATCCTGCACGGATATCCGATCCCAAAGCTCTGCCTATATCAAAAGACGGACCTCAAGAGCCGCAAGACGATCAAAGAGATCGTCGACGGGCAGCAGCGGAGCCAAGCGATACTCGACTTCTTCGTAGACAAGCTGCGCCTATCGGGCAAGACAGAGTTCTCCGGAATGACATTCTCGACACTCGAGGAGCCGCTACAACGCCAGTTCGTGGAGTACCCGCTCAGTGCCGACGTTTTCGTTGGTGCGGCAGAGACCGAAATCCGCCAGGTCTTCCGTCGCATCAACTCCTACACGGTGCCGTTGAATCCACAAGAGAAGCGCCACGCGACGCACCAGGGCGCCTTCAAGTGGTTCATCGTGGCTCTGGGCGAACAGTATGCGCAGAGTCTGAAGAGTATGGGCGTTTTCTCGGAGGCGAACCTTAGTCGGATGGCCGATCACTCTCTGTTCACCGAGATTACGCTCGCGATTCTGGCGGGGATCCAAAGCGCCTCGGAGGCAAAGTTGGACGGCCTCTATACCGGAAACGAGGCCAGCTTCCCTGAGCAGGCCCAGGTCGAGCACCGCTTTGAGCAAGCGATGGGCACGCTATTCGGTTGGGAGCAGATCCACAGCACAGCGCTGATGAAGCCATACAACTTCTACACCTGCTTCCTTGCGTTAACGCATGCGCAACAGCCGGTGCTAGCACTTCAGGAGCTAGCTCCGGCGGCCGAGCCGCTGCCACTCAACCCCGAGATCGCCCTGGCGAATCTCGGGACACTCGCCGCGGCGTTGGTGGACGAGGAGCCAAACGTCGCAGTCTCTCCCTTCGTGGCTGCGTGCGCAAAGGCGACAAACCGACTGGAACCTCGGCGCGTGCGCTTCCGCTGGTTCTTCCGCGCGCTGGGCCCAGAACTGATATAAACGTGCGACCGTGCCGGCGGACGTTCCGGCTCCGGAAGTCTGCATGCCATCGGCTGCATTGCCTCCGGGCGAAGGTAGTCACGACGGCGGGATATGTGGAGCCGCGTCGGCGCGACGTTTGGACCGCCTATCTCGCCATCGAGGTCGAAAACACCTGGTCCAACTTCGTCCGTGCGCTCTACGTGTCCATGGCCGACGGTGTCCGCCTGGAGGACGGAGGCTTCACGACATTGACGCCCCGCCGCACCATGAACGATGCCATCGGCTTTGCCGTTCAGCGATGGCGCGCCAAGGCCGCGCCCAAGGCGGACGGTTCATGGCACCGTCGAGAAGAGCCCGCGTGGCACGACACGAGCACCATGTTGACACTGTGCCGGGATCTTCACGCAACGAACCTAGCGGACGTGGAGGCGGCATTCTCATCCGGGACCCTTGTATTCACCGACCTCGTGGTGTTCCGGAACTACTTCGCCCACCGTAACCAAGGCACGAAGCAGGCCGCGCGCGACCTAGCTCCGAGGTACGGCATCGCCGCGTCACTCACCCCGGCGGAGATCCTTCTCAGTCGCGCCTTGGGCAGACCTGAGCCAGTGCTCATCGAATGGATCGACGACCTGATTTTCACTGCCGAGTACCTGTGCCACTGAGGGGTCAAACCACCGTGTTCCCGACATCTATCGCGGCAGGACAGCCAGCGAACGAACGACGAGTACGCCTACGCCCACAATTACGAGTCGGTGAAGGGGTACGTGCGAAAGCTTGCCCGGCGCCACCGTGCGCTGGGGGTGATTCATACGTCGATGACCTGCCGAGCGGTGACAAGCGTTCCGTGGGGCGGCGGCAGGGTGGCCGAAGCCGGGCGTCAGAATAGCTCCCCCTGTCCACCCACCGTCCGCCTTGTGATGCTCTCCCAAATCTTGTCGCCGAGCGCGTGCTTCGATGCGAACACGAGGTGGTAGAGCGGGACATTCTTGTCGTTCTTGATTGGCGCCGTCCGGGCCCGGGCTGTCGTGTAGCCGAAGCGCTCCTGTAGCTGCCGCCGGAAGACCTCGACGAGCTTGAGTACGTCGCCCTTCCTGGCGACGGTCCGTTGCCACTCGTCGGTGCCGAGAGCTCGATCGAGAAGCGCCGTGTAAGTTACGCGGTTCCGCTCGAGGTTCCGCTTGATCTCCGCCACCGGAAAAAACACCACGAGGTCCATGCGCTTGAAGCGGGCAAGCGTTGCGATCGTGTCGAAGGACAGACCTTCGAGGCTGTAGGGGTCGACGAGCGCCACATTTAGGCCCCACTGCGGGATCGCCGCTGCGACGTCGGCGATTCGGTCGTTGCAGTCGCCCTCCAGGATCGACACGGGTACTTGCGCGCCAGCGACGCGGCGACGGAGGCTGTCGAGATTCTCGGGCTCGATCTCGCACAGCACGAGCCGCGTGAAACCGACCGGTTGCTTCAGCGCGAGCAGCGGGCTCCCGTCCTCGAGCGCGCCCGTCGTCCTGATGCGGGCGCGGCCCGGTCCGGCGAAGATGTCTATGAACGCGGCCCCGCCAGGAGCAGGCGGTAGGTACCGGCGGCGCGGGCCGCCCGAGGCTGAAAGGTAGCGTCGGAGGAGATCGTGCTTCTCCCGGCTCCAACTGCCGACGCACTGCACTGGGAGCCCGTCATCAGGCGCAGGGACTGTGCAGTTGTGGTTTGCCTTCGTCTCTCCACCGAACCGGCACTTGTCGGTCACCCTGAGGCGAGCTCTTGGCTTGCCGCGGGTTCGCGGAGCGGACGCTCGTCCCAAGTGCGGCCGTCGAGCTCGCGGCCGTTCTTCTTCTTACGGACTCCGCCCCACTGTTTGAAGAAGAACGGAATTCGGGCGGCCAAGCACTGGTCGCGGATCTCCCGCACCCATCTGGCCTCGAGCGGTCGCGCGCCTGGACCGCTCTCGCCCCCGACGATAACCCAGGAGATGCCGCGCAGGTCCAGCCGGCCGATGTCCTCGAGGAGCGGCTCGACCGAGAGGAAGCG
>Ga0066710_100002043_pt1 | contig 15861 bp, 10 predicted proteins | sample GraSoiAngelo_159_FD_79666 | JGI IMG/M metagenome (GOLD analysis project Ga0066710, IMG submission 79666) | Grasslands soil microbial communities from the Angelo Coastal Reserve, California, USA - 14_1009_16_40cm | ecosystem: Environmental > Terrestrial > Soil > Grasslands | place: USA...
CCAGCTCGTCGTCGTTCATCTCCGAGACGACCTTGCCCCGCAGGACGTACCGGCCGCGGCTCGGCGTGTCCAGGCACCCGATGAGGTTCATGAGGGTGGACTTGCCGGAGCCGGAGGGTCCCATGACCGCCACGTACTCGTTGGGGGCGATGGTGAAGCTGACCCCGCGCAGCGCGTGGATCTCCTCCGCCCCCATCACGTAGGTGCGCCAGAGGTCCTCGGCCCGGATGAGGGAGCCGTCGGCCTCGGCGGCCGCCGCGGGCGGGGCGGAAGGCGGCACGGCCGGGGCGGAAGGCGGCACGGCGTCCGCGCTCACGATCGGGCCTTGGGGGCCTCGGCCCTGACCTTGGCCTGGTCCTTGAGGGTGCGGAGCGTCTTGTAGGAGCCGATGACGACCTCCTCGCCCTCCTTCAGGCCCTCGCCGATCTCGATCTCGGTCTCGCCGATGATCCCCGTCTTGACCGGGCGGAAGGCGGCCTTGCCGCCCTCGACGACGAAGACGCCCTCCTTCTCCTGGCCCTTCTCGGGCGGAGCGGTGGGGTCGCTCTCCGAGGCCTGCACCGCCGCCGGGTCCATGACCTTCCCCTGCTTGCTGATCTCGCGCACCACCACCGCCTGGATGGGGACGGCGAGCACCTTCTCCTTGCGGGCGGTCGTGATGTCGGTGGTGGCGTTGAGGCCCGGCCGCAGGGTGGGCGGCGGGTCCTTGAGGGTCACCTCGACCTTGAAGTCCTTGGCCTGGTTGGCGGTGTTGGTGCTGGCCGCCTGCTGGGTGGTCAGGCCGCGGGGGATGGCCGACGAGCCGATCTCGGTCACGTCGCCCTTGATCTTCACGCCCTCCAGCGCGTCCACCCGCACCTCCGCCGGCTGGCCGATCCTTATGTTGCGGATGTCGGTCTCGTCCACCATGACCTCCACCTCCATGACCGACAGGTCGGCCACGGTCATGATGACGGTGGGCGAGAAGCTCTGGGCGCCGATGACGGTCTCGCCCTCTTCCTTCTGGAGGTTCGTCACCACCCCGTCCATGGTGGAGACGATGGTGGTCTTCTCGAGGTCGTCGCGGTTGGAGGCCAGCAGGGCCTCCTGCTGGTTGATCCGCCGCTTCTGCGCTTCCACGGCCGCCGCCTTCATCTTCAGCTCGGCCTCCGACTGGTCGAAGGCCTGGTCGGAGATGAGCTTCTCGGCGTGCATCCTCTTCTGGCGCTCGAAGGCGAGGCGGGACACGTCCACGTCGGCCTCGGCCCGGGCGAGATCGGCCTTGGCGCCCTCGAGCGCGGCCGCCGACTGCCGCTCGCCGGCCGCGATCCGGGTGGAGTCGATGCGGGCCAGCACCTGGCCCTTCTTCACCGTCTCCCCTTCCTTGACCAGCAACTGCTCGATCCGGCCCGAGACGTTGGCGCTGATGTTGACGTAGCGCTTGGGCTTGATCTCCCCGGAGGCGGAGACGACGGAGACGAGGTCGCGCCGGCCGGCCTTCTGGGACTGGACGGCCACCTGGCCGCCGCGGCGGGCCTTGACGTTGTAGGCGACGATGCCGCCCAGCACGACCACCGCGGCGATCCCCGCGATCACCCGCTTACGCCGAGTCGTCATTCGACCTCCAGCCATACGGGTCCCTATTCGACTCAATACGCACGAAAGATCCCTCGGGTTTCAGCTTCCTGCTGGACGGAGCCATTCATGTTAAGACACGCGGCCCCGTCGCTCAAGCCGCGTTCAAGGCCGTGGACAGGGGGCCCGCCGGGCCGGATGCTATAGTGTCGGCATGGTCGCCGACGAGCGCGGGCGCACGCCCGCCGACGTCGACATCGCGGAGATGGAACGCCTGCTCTCGCTCGCCCTCGACCGGGGGGGCGGCTTCGCCGACCTCTATTTCGAGCACCACCGGACCTCCTCGATCCTGCTCGAGGAGGGCATCATCCGCACCGCCTCGGCGGGGCTGACCTGCGGCCTCGGCGTGCGGGTGGTGGCCGGCGACCGCACCGGCTATGCCTACACCGACGACCTGTCCTGGCCGGCCATGGCCCGGGCGGCGCAGACCGCCGCCCACATCGCCTCCGACACGCGCGCCGTGGCGCCGCAGGCCGTCACGCCGTCGCCGGTGGAGCGCCGCTACGCTCCGGCCGCCATCGGCGCCCTCGGCCTCACCGAGCGCATCGCGCTCGTGGAGCGGGCCGAGCGGGCGGCCCATGCCTACGACCCGCGGATCGAGAAGGTCGTGGCGACCCTGGCCGACGAGGTCAAGCACGTGCGGATCGCGAACTCGGCCGGCGTGCTGGCCGAGGACGTCCAGCCGCTCTTCTCCATCCGCGTCTCCGCCATCGCGGCCGAGCACGGCGTCCGGCGCGAGGGCACGGCGGGGGGCGGGGGCCGGCTGGGTCCGGAGTTCTTCGAGGAGCGACCGCCCGAGCACTTCGCGCGCGAGGCGGCGCGCATGGCGGTGACGCTGCTGGGGGCGAAGGAGGCGCCGGCCGGACCCATGCCGGTGGTCCTCGCTCCCGGCTGGCCGGGGATCCTGCTCCACGAGGCGGTCGGACACGGGCTGGAGGGCGATTTCAACCGCAAGGGCACCTCCGCGTTCTCGGGCCGCATCGGCGAGCGGGTGGCGGCCGCCGGCGTGTCGGTGGTCGACGACGGCTCGATCCCCGACCGCCGCGGCAGCCTCAACGTCGACGACGAGGGGCAGGTGCCGGGGCGCACCGTCCTCATCGAAGACGGCATCCTGCGCGGCTACCTCCAGGACCGGCTCAACAGCGGCCTCATGGGGATGAGGCCGACGGGCAACGGCCGCCGGCAGGGGTACGCGTCCATCCCCATCCCGCGCATGACCAATACCTTCATGCTGGCCGGGCAGGACGACCCGGACGACATCGTCCGCTCGGTGGGCCGCGGCCTCTACGCCAAGCACTTCGGGGGCGGCCAGGTCGACATCACGAGCGGCAAGTTCGTCTTCTCGGCCACCGAGGCGTACCTCATCGAGGACGGACGGATCGGGCCCCCGGTGGCGGGAGCCACGCTCATCGGCAACGGACCCGACATCCTCACCAAGGTCACCCGGGTCGGCCACGACCTCAAGCTCGACGAAGGGGTCGGCGTGTGCAGCAAGGCGGGCCAGCACGTGCCGGTGGGCGTCGGCCTGCCGACGATACTCGTCTCCGAGATCACGGTCGGGGGGACAAGGCAGTAGCGCGGGCCAGCCGCGCGGCGAGCCAGGCGAGCAGCGGCAGCGCCACGCCGGCGAACCCGACCGCGGTGAGCGCCAGGGCATCCAGGTAGAAGCTGAAGCCCCAGGACTGCTCGGGCATGTGCCAGCGCAGGAACACCCCGTTGCGCCAATAGACGATCGCCATCCGGACCAGGAACAGGTACCCCAGCAGCGCCGCCGACAGCCAGGCGACCCTGGCCAGCGCGGAGAGGGGCGCCGGCCGCAGCCGCCGCTCCATCCAGGCCGCCGCCAGCGCGACCGCCAGCGCGCACGCCGCCGTCGCGGCGCCCATGTCCTTCATGAAGAACCGGCCCAGCCACTCGTCGCGGTTGACGGCGCTGAACGAGTACTCGAGGCCCGCCGCGGCGAAGAGGCCGTGGTACAGGAGCGCCGCCGAGATGCCGGCCAGGACGGCCAGGGCCAGCTCGGCCTCGGTGAAGAGACCCAGGGCCCGCAGGCCGGCCAGCGCCAGCACGGGAGCCAGGACGAGGGCCGCGAAGCCGGCCAGCCGCGCGCGTTCTTCGCGCCTCAGCCGGTCCTGCCGGGCCGCCTCGGCCCGCTGGGCCAGCGCGCCCAGCCGCGCCTCGACGCCGCCGGCGGCGGCCGGCGCGGGAGCCGGGCCGGAGCGCCCCGATAGCCATCCGACGTACTGGTCGACGAAGCTCCGCCGTTGCTCGTAGAGCGCCTCGAGCACCGCGCGCCGCGTCGCCGGAGACAGGTCGAGCAGCTCCAGCAGCGGGCGCCCCTGGCTCGAGGCGGGGATCTCGATGCCGAGCAGCGCGGCCACCGTCGGCGCCAGGTCGACCTGCTCGGCCGAGCCGGTGGAGCCGGCCCGGACGGGACCGCCCACCATCACGAGGGGCACCCGGATGACCGACTCTTCCGCTCCGCCGTGCCCACCGGCGGCGGTGTGGCCGTGATCGGCGGTCACGATCAGCACCGAATGCTGGCGGTCGATCTCGGGCGCCAGGCGCCGCAGCTCCTCGTCGACCGCCTGGGCGGCAGCCTGGTACTGCGGGGAGGAGGCGCCCCAGGCGTGCCCGGCCTCGTCGGCGATCGAGAAGTCGAGGAGGAAGAGGTCGGGCTCCCTCTCGCGCAGGAGCGCGCGCGTCGCCTCCCCCATCCACCGCAGCTCGGCCTCGAGCTTGTCCAGGTCGCGGCTGTCGGCGGGGTCCATCCGGCGGTAGACGATGCGCTCCGAGACGTACGGCGCGAACAGGGTCTGGGGCGCGGGCCCGGCGGCCAGGGCCGTGCTCAGCCCTTTGCGCTGGGCGGTCTGGAACAGGTGCTCCACCGGCAGGGGCCGCGGGTTGAAGTTGGTGGCCTGGCCGTGGATCTCCTGCCACGCTCCGGTCATCATCACCGCGCGGCCCGGCAGCGACAGCGACGGCAGCCCCACGCGGCATTCCGCATCGGCCCCCTGCCGGCGCAGCTCGTTGAGGAAGGGCATGGCGCGCGAGGCGTGATAGGCCAGGCCGTCCACCAGCACGATCACCACCTGGCGGACGAGCGGGGGACCGGCGACGGGGTGAGGGTTCTTGAAGGCGAACGGCGTCTGGTAGTGGGTGAAGGCGCGCCAGGCCCGCCCGCCCAGCTCACGGCCGAGGAGCCCGAGCGCGACGAGCACGGCCGGCAGGAGCAGGAGCCGGCCTTTCGCGGGACGCGTGGCGATGGAGCCGCTCCTAATGCACCCCCGCCATCAACCGCTTGATCGGCGGGGTGAGGACGGCGAGGACGACGGCGGAGAGGGTGGTGGTCAGGAAGACGGCGCCGAAGAGCCGGGGCAAGGGCATCTTCTCGAACATCCCGGCCACGTGGCCGGCCAGGAAGTTCCCGAGCGAGAGGGCCAGGAACCACACGCCCATCATCAAGCCCACGATGCGCGCCGGCGCCAGCTTCGTCACCGTGCTGAGGCCGACCGGCGAGAGGCTCAGCTCGCCGAGGGCATGGAAGAGGTAGAGAAGGATCAGCCACCAGGGGCTGACCTTCCCCTGGCCGCGGGCGTAGAGCTGTGCCGCCACCGCCACGAACAGGAAGCCGAGGCCGAGGAGCAGGAGGCCGTAGGCGAACTTGGCCGGGCTGGACGGCTCGTGGCGGCCGAGCCGCAGCCACAGCCAGGCGAAGACGGGGGCGAAACCGACCACGAATACGGGCTCCACCGACTGGTACCAGCTCGACGGGAAGGACCAGCCGAACATCACGTTGCGGGTGTACTGGTCGGCGAAGAGGTTCAGGCTGCTCCCCGCCTGCTCGAACCCGATCCAGAACAGCGTCGCGAAGACGAAGAGCACGATGATCGCCCCGATGCGCTTGCGCTCGGTCGTGCTGCGGGCGCCGGTGCGGAGCAGCCAGGCGAAGAGCACCGCGGTCAGGACGAGCATCACCCAGTCGCGGTAGGGCCAGACCAGGTAGAGGAGGACGGAGGCGGCCGCGATGGCGCCGGCGAGCAGGGCCCACTGGCGGCCCGCGCCGGCGGGCGCTTCGGCCAGCTCGCCCGCCCTCCCGAGCCGCTTCTTCCCCAGGACGTACTGGACGAGGCCGAGCGTCATGCCCACCCCGGCCGCCCCGAACCCCCAGTGCCAGCCGACCTTCTGGCCGAGGTAGCCGCACACGAGGGGGCTGATGAGCGCGCCGAGGTTGATCCCCATGTAGAAGAGCGAGAAGCCCGCGTCGCGCCGCGGGTCGTCCCGCGTGTAGAGCTGCCCCACGATGGAGCTGATGTTCGGCTTCAGCAGGCCGGTGCCGAGGACGATGAAGACCAGGCCGGCGTAGAAGAGCGGGCGCACGTTGGCGGCCAGGCAGTAGTGGCCGAGCGCGATCAGGATCCCGCCAACGAGGACCGCCCTGCGCAGGCCGAGCAGCCGGTCGGCGATCCACCCGCCGGGGATGGCCGTGAAGTAGACCGAGCCGGTGTAGAGGCCGTAGATGGCCGCTGCCCGCTCCGTCGTGAAGCCGAGCCCGCCCGCGGCGGGCGAAGCGACCATGAACAGGATGAGGATGGCCCGCATCCCGTAATAGCTGAAGCGCTCCCACATCTCGGTGAAGAAGAGCGTCGTCAGGCCGCGGGGATGGCCGGCCAGCCCGGCCGTGTCGGGAACGAACACCGCCTCCGTGACCGGGCGGTCGGTGGCGGCGCTGGCCTCGTCCCGGTCGACCGGCAGGGCCATAGACGGCAAGCCTAATCGATGGCCTGCGGGATGGGAAGGCCGGCCGCGACCGTGGCAGAATCGCGGCGGATGGACTACCGCGACCTCGCGGCCGACCTGCTGCGCAAGGCGCGCGCCCAGGGCGCCGACGCCGCCGACGTGCTCGTCGGCGAGGGGACGGACTTCACGGTGACGGTGCGCAAGGGGGAGGTGGAGACCCTCAAGGAAGCAGGGAGCAAGGCGCTGGGGCTGCGCGCCTTCGTGGGCCGGCGCAGCGCCACCAGCTACACGTCCGACTTCTCCCCTTCGGCCCTCGCGGCCCTGGTCGCGGAGACCGTCGAGATGGCCCGCGTCACCGGCGAGGACCCCGCGGCGGGGCTGCCCGACGAGGTCGCACCTCCGGAAGAGCTGGAGCTGGGTCTTTTCGATCCGTCTCCCGCCGCGCTGCCGACCGCGGAGCGGATCGAGTGGGCCCGCCGGGCCGAGGCGGCCGCCCTGGCCGCCTCGCCCGAGATCACCAACTCCCAGGGCGCCACCTACGGCTCCGGCGAGGACACGGTCGTGCTCGCCAACAGCCTCGGCTTCGCCGGCCAGTACCGCACCTCCAGCGTGTCGCTCTCCGTCGTCCCGGTGGCCGAGCGGGACGGGGCGATGGAGCGCGACTACTGGTACACGACCGGCCGCGGGCTGGGTGACCTGCAGGCGCCGGAGGAGGTCGGGCGCGAGGCCGCGGCGCGCACCCTGCGGCGGCTGGGCGCGCGCAAGGCCGCCACCTGCGAGGTGCCGGTCGTCTTCGACCCCGAGACCGCGGCGGAGCTGCTGGGCCAGGTCTTCCGGGCGCTGTCGGGCTACTCCGTCTTCCGCAACGCCACGTTCCTGAAAGACCGTCTCGGCCAGCAGGTCGCCTCCCCCCTGCTCACGGTCGTCGACGAGGGGCGGGCGTTCCGCGGCCTGGGGTCGCGGCCCTTCGACGGAGAAGGCCTGCCCACCCGCCGGAACGTTCCCCTCGACGCGGGCGTGCTGCGCTTCTACCTCTGCGACAGCTACGCCGCGCGCAAGATCGGCGCGCGCCCCACGGGCAGCGCCCGCCGCAGCGTCGGCGGCGCGCCCACGGTCGGCCCGGCCAACCTCTGCTTCGCCGCCGGCGAGACGCCGCCCGCGGAGATCGTGGCCGGGGTCGAGAGCGGCCTCTACGTCACCGACCTCATCGGCTTCGGCGTCGACCTCGTCTCCGGCGACTACTCGCAAGGCGCGGTCGGACAGTGGATCGACAAGGGCCGCTTCGCCCATCCCGTGCACGAGGTGACCATTGCCGGCAACCTCAAGGAGATGCTGCTGGAGGTCGACGCGGTCGGCCGCGACCTCGTCTTCCGGGGCTCTTCCGCCTCCCCCACCCTGCGCATCCGCCGGATGACGGTCAGCGGCCGCTAGTGCGGTGAGCCGCCTGCGCTCGAGCGCGGGGGCGGCGGGCCTGGTCACGCTCGCCACGCTCCTCGCCGCCTATGCGTTCACCCCCGGCGTGAGCCGCGCCGCCGGCGAGCAGGACCCGGTCGTCTTCCAGAACTTCCACGAGCTCGAGACGCGGGGCGGAGTGCCTTACCGCTGGAGCAAGGGCGGCCACCGCCGTGACGAGCGCGCGAGCGTGATCGCGCTTCCCCAGGTCGGACGCGGCGGCGGCGTGTTGCAGCTCCAGGTGCGGACGCCGGAGGACGCGCCGCCGGTCCCGCTCAGCCTGAGCGCCGGTGGACGGACGCTGCTCGCCGCGGACGTCCACGGCCGGAGCACGTTGTCGGCCACGATCCCCCGCTCCGCGCTCGAGGGCGGGGACCTGCGCGTCGTGCTCTCTTCGCCGGCCTGGACGAGGGGCCGGGATGCCCGGGCGCGCGGGGTCGCGGTCGAGCGCGTGGGGTGGACACCCTCGGGGTGGGCGCTGCCCCCGGTGCGGCAGCTCTTCGTGCTGCCCTCCTTCGCCGCCGCCCTCGCGCTGCTGCTCGGGCGCTTGCGCGTCTCGTCGCGGGCGGGACGGCTGGGGCCCGCGGTCGCCGGAGGGCTGCTGGCCATCGCCGCGGCCGGGCGGCCGCTCGAGGTCGCGCCGTTCACCCACCGGCTCCTGATCGGGGTGGTCCTCGCCCACGCGGCGGTGCTGCTCTGGGCGGCGCTCGTCCGCTCCCCGGGCCGTCGCTGGTGGGAGCCGCCCGGAGAAGCCGCGCCGGGCGCGCTCGTCCTCTTGATCGTGGTGGGCTACCAGATGCTCGTCGCCTATCACGGCGCGCTCTGCTGGGAGACGCACCGCTTCTGTCCGACCGTGGTCGCGGGGACGGTCGGCCTCATCGTGCTCGGCAGCCTGGCCGTGGTCGCCGCCTGGCCGGCGACACGGGCCCGGGAAAGGCCGGCCCTGCTCGTCGTCGCTCTCGGCGCCGCGGCGCAGGCGGTCGGCGCCGCCGTCCTGGCCTTCCACCGGCCGGCGGTGGACTTCACGACACTGTGGACCGCCGCCCGCGACTTCACGCTGGGCGGCTCGCTCTACAAGCCGGCCGAGGTCGCGGCCAACCACTTCGGCGCCGTCTTCAAGGTGCCGCCGTTCTACGGCATGCTGCTGCTCCCGTTCTCCCGGCTCGAGGTGCGCACCGCCCTCGGCATCGACCGCGCGATCGACGTCGTGCTCTACCTCGCCGCGGCGGCCGTCCTCTTCGCGTGGCTCCGGGCCCGGGTGGGGACCGGCGTCGCGGTCGCCGGGGTGGCCGCCGTCCTCGGCCTCATGCAGCCGGCCTTCGACACGATCGCCTACGGCCAGATCGACATCGTCATCCTGCTCCTCGGGACGCTCGCGCTCGTCGCGTTCCAGCGCGGCCGCCACGGCCTCCTCGGCCTCGCCCTCGCCCTGGCCACGCTGCTCAAGCTCTACCCGCTGGTGCTGGCGCTGTTCCTCGCCGCGCGGCGCGAATGGAAGGCCGTGGCCTGGACGGGGGCCTGGCTCGTGGTCCTGAATGCGGTCGCCGTCGCCGCCCTGGGCGGACCCGAGCACGTCGTCTACGCGACGGAGGTCCTGCCCCGCATCGGCGGCGGCACCGGGTGGGTGGAGAACCAGACCTGGAACGGCTTCCTGGCCCGGCTGCTGCTCTCCGCGCGCCGGCCGGAGCCGGTCCACGACCGCACGATCGACCTGCTGACGTGGGCGGGTTTCGCGCTCGCCGCCGGCGCGTCGGCGATCGCGGCGAGCCGCTGCCCCCAGCGAGGCTCGACGGCCGCCGCCCTCCATTTCGGCCTCTTCCTCGTCGTGATGGTGATGGCCGTCCCGGCGGCCTGGATCCACTACGAGACGGTCACCGCCATCACGTTCCTGGCCCTCGTCGCCAGCGCCGCCCAGCGTCCCCTTTCCGCCGGCTCTGCCTTCGCCCTGGCGCTCGCCTTCGGTCTCGTCGCCTATGGCAACCAGTGGACCTTCTACGACGGCGGGCCCCGTCCCGGGCTCACCGCGCTCCTGCTCTCGCGGGAGCTCTACGGGCTGGCGCTGCTGTGGGCGATGGCGCTCGTCGCCGCTCAGCGGCTGGTCTTGACCTCGGTCCAGGCCCGGTCGTAGAGCAGCGTGGCCTCGCCGACGTCCTGGATCGTCTCGGTCCGCGCGAGCACGTCGCCGGGCGGGAAGATGGCCGGGTTGCGCCGCATCGACTCCGGCAGCAGCGGCATCGCCGCCCGGTTGGGCGTCGAGTAGCCCATCGTGCGGCAGATCTCGGCCGCGATGTCCGCCTCCAGCGTGAAGTCGATGAACGCATGGGCCAGCTCGGGATGGGGGGCGCCGGCGGGGATGGCCAGGCTGTCGATGAACAGGCCCGAGCCCTCCCGGGGCACGACGTAGTCCAGGCGAGGGTCGATCCCCATGATCTTGGCGAACTGGCCGTTCCAGCCCTGGGCGAGCCAGACGTCGCGGGAGAGCAGGATGTCCTCGAAGCTCGACGAGTTGTAGGTGCGCACGAGCGGCTTCTGGACGATCAGGAGCTGCTCGGCGGCGCGCACGGAGGCGGGATCGGTGGCGTTGAGGCTGAAGCCCTTCCACTTGAGCGCCGCTCCCAGCGCCTCCCGCCCGTCGTCGAGCATCAGGATGCGGCCCCTGAAGCGCGGGTCCCACAGGGCGCCCCAGGAATCGACCGGCCCGGTCTTCGTCTTGTCGTAGCCGATCCCGGTCGTGCCCCAGAAATAGGGGACCGAGTAGCGGTTGCCGGGGTCGAAGTCGCGGTCGAGGAAGCGCGGGTCGACGTTCGGGAGGTGCGGCACGGCGGAGTGGTCGAGCGCGCGCAGCAGCGACTGCTTCTGGAGGATCTGCACCACGTAGTTCGAGGGGCAGATGACGTCGTAGCCGGCGTTGCCCGCCTGCACCTTGGCCATCAGGGCCTCGTTGCTGTCGTAGAGGTCCACGTTGACGCGGGCGCCCTGCCGCCGCTCGAACTTCGCCAGCGTCTCGGGCGAGATGTAGGCCGACCAGATGTAGAGGTTCAGGACGCGCTCGCCGCCCGCCGGGCCACGCCCCAGGAGGAAGGGCGCGCCGAGCACGGCCAGGGCCGCCCCCACCGGCACCGCGGTGCCCCAGCCCCGCCGGCCCCGCTCCAGCCGCGAAGCGGCCCACAGGAGGAGGCTGGTCGCCACGAGGAGCAGGGTCGAGACGGCGTTGATCTCCGGCGACACCCCGCTCTTGACCATGGAGTAGATCTGGATGGGGAGCGTCGTGGACCCGACCCCGGCCACGAACGAGGTGATCACGTAGTCGTCGATCGACAGCGAGAAGACCAGCAGCGCCGCGGCCAGCACGCCGGGCGCGATGAGCGGCAGGGTGACCCGGAAGAAGGCCCGGAGCGGCGTCGCGCCCAGGTCGGCGGCGGCCTCCTCCAGGCTGCGGTCGAAGCCGGCCAGCCGCGCGCGCACGACCACCACCGCGTAGGACACGGAGAAGCCGACGTGGGCGAGGATCACGGTCAGGAAGCCGAGCCGGAGGCGCAGGGCGGCGAAGAGCAGCAGCAGCGAGGAGGCCATCACGATCTCGGGAACCACGATGGGCAGCGTGACCAGGGTGTCGAGCGCCGGCTGGCGGCGGAAGCGCCAGCGGTGGAACGCGACCGCGGCCGCCGTCCCGACGGCGGTCGCGATCGCCGTCGCCGTGACGGCCACCTTGAGGCTGTTGCGCAGCGCGGCCAGGATCTGGGGGTCCTGCGCGGCCCGGGCGTACCAGTCCAGGGTGAAGCCGGTCCAGGCCGCGGTGAGCCGGCCGGCGTTGAACGAGAAGGCGACGAGCACCAGGATCGGCGCGTAGAGGAACAGGTACACGCCCGCGCTCACCGCGGCGAGCGCTCCGCCGCCGGACCTCACGCGCCCCCCGCCTCGCGCAGCGGGCGGCGGAAGACGGCCAGCAGCAGCAGGACGACGAGCGAGAGCAGGAACGAGAGCGCGGCCCCGAAGGGCGCGTCACGGACGACGGCGAACTGGCTCTGGATGAGCGTGCCCATGTACATCGTACGGGCGCCGCCCAGCAGGTCGGGCGCCAGGTACGCCCCCAGTGAGGGGATCAAGACGAGCACCGCGCCGGCTACGATCCCGGGGCGGCTCAGGGGAACGGTCACGCGCCAGAGCGCCCGGGCCGGCCCCGCGCCGAGGTCGGCCGCCGCCTCCAGCAGCGCGCGGTCGAGCTTCTCGAGCGAAGCGTAGAGGGGAAGGATCATGAACGGCAGCTCCCCGTAGACCTGCCCCAGCAGCACCGCGGCGTCGTTGTAGAGGAGGTTGAGCGGGCCGAGGCCCACGTGGGCCAGGAGCAGGTTCACGACACCTTCGGTGCGCAGCATGAAGATCCAGGCGTACATGCGCACGAGGAAGCTCGTCCAGAAGGGAAGGATCACGAGCACCAGCAGCGCGCTGCGGACGCGCGGGGGGGCCTTCCTTCCCAGCCAGTAGGCGACCGGGTAGGCGAGGAGCAGGCACAGCAGCGTGGTGGCCAGGGCGAGAGCCACGCTGCGGGCGAGGATGACGAGGTAGAGCGGCTCCAGGGCCCGGCGGTAGTTGCCGAGGCCCCACTCGTGGATCACGCCGCCGTAGACCGACCGCCGCCCGAGCGAGGACTCGAGCATGAGGATCTGGGGCGCGAGGAAGAGCGCGGCGAGCACGGCCAGGCCCGGCAGCAGGAGCAGGAGCGCGGCGCGCCGCGTGGTCATGGCGGCTCGGACCCCTCGCTGTCGAGGCGCAGCACCGCCTCGCCCGGGAACGACACCGTGACCGACTGTCCGCCGCTCCGGACGCGGGCCGGACCGGCGGGCTCGGCAACCGTGAGCGTCTCGTCCCCCACCCGCACCCGCCAGTCCGTGCGGTCGCCCAGGTAGATCTTGTCTTCCAGCTTGCCGGCGAGCCGGTTCTCGCCACTGAGCTGGGGGGGGCTAGCGTTGTCCCCGCCTTCTTCGAGCCGTATCCGCTCCGGCCGCACGCCCACCCACACCATCTCCCCCGGCCGGTAACCGCCGTCGTCGGCGGCGCTGAAAGCGGCTCCCCCGCGGGTCCGCAGCTGCGCCCGTCCGCCGTCGATGGAGACGACCGTCGCCTGGAGCAGGTTGCGAACGGCGAGGAAGTCGGCCACGAAGCGCGTGCGCGGCCGCTCGTAGAGCTGCTCGGGCGGGCCCACCTGCTCGATCCGGCCCTGGTTCATGACCGCGATGCGGTCGCTCATGACGAGCGCCTCGTCCTGGTCGTGGGTGACGAAGACGAAGGTGACGCCGAGCCGCTCCTGGAGGTTCTTCACCTCGACCCTCATCTCCTGCCGCAGCTTCAGGTCGAGGGCGGCCATGGGCTCGTCGAGCAGCAGCACCTCGGGCGCCAGCACGAGCGCCCGGGCCAAAGCCACCCGCTGCTGCTGGCCGCCCGAGAGCTGGGCCGGCCGCCGCTCGCCGAGGCCGCCCAGGCGCACCATCTCCAGCGCCTTCGCCACCCGGTCGGCGATCTCGGCCCGGCCTCGGCGCCGCATCTCGAGGCCGAAGGCCACGTTGCCGGCCACGGTGAGGTGCGGGAAGAGCGCGTAGTGCTGGAAGACCGTGTTGACCGGGCGCCGGTGCGGCGGCAGGGCGGTCACGTCGCGGCCCGAGATGAGGACCTGTCCCGCATCGGGCGACTCGAAGCCCGCCAGCAGGCGCAGGAGCGTCGTCTTGCCGCACCCCGAGGGACCGAGCAGGGTCAAGAACTCGCCCGGCCGCACCTCGAGCGACACGTCCCGCACGGCCACGACCTCGCCGAAGGCCTTGCGCAAGCCCCGGAGAACGACTTCCCCCGGCATTTCCCGGGGAGTTTAGCCGAGCGGACGGGCTAAGCCGTCAATTCTTGCAGCGTGTCGTCGAGCTTGTCGAGCAGCTCGTCCACGAGCGGCCGCGGGATGTTGAGGGCCGGCTCGACGCGGAGGGTCTTGGCGTTGAGCAGCGTCCCTGCCACGAGCACCCCCCGCTTGAACAACCCCGCCGCCACCGAGTAGCCGAACTCGGTGTCGACGAACTCGACGCCGATGAGCAGGCCGAGCCCCCGCACCTCCATCAGGTGCTCCGGGTAGCGCCGCTGGAGCCGGCGCAGCTCGCCCATCAGGTACTCGCCGGTCGCGGCGGCCTGGCCCGGCAGGTCCTCCTCCAGCGTCACGTTGACGGCGGCGATGCCGGCCGCGCACGCGAGCGGGTTCCCGCCGAAGGTCGAGGAATGGATGAAGGGGTTGGGCTCGAGCACCTTCCAGATCTCGGGGGTGGACATGAAGGCCGAGAGCGGCATCACCCCGCCGCCGAGCGCCTTGCCCAGGCACATGATGTCGGGCACCACGTCCCAGTGCTCGACCGCGAACATCTTGCCGGTGCGGCCCATGCCGGTCTGGACCTCGTCGGCGATGAGCAGCACGCCGTAGCGGGTGCAGACCTCGCGCACCCGCGGCCAGAAGTCGGGCGAGGGGACGATGGCGCCCGCCTCGCCCTGCACCGGCTCCACCACCACCCCGGCGATCGCCATGCCCACCGCCTCCGCCTTCCGCAGCTCGTTCTCCACCGCCTGGGCGTCGCCGAAGGGGACGAAGTACACGTCCTGCAGCAGCGGCTCGAAGGCGAGGCGGTACTCGGCCTTGCCCATGAGGGAGAGCGACCCGTAGCTCTTGCCGTGGAAGCCGCGGATGCAGGAGATGAAGCCGGGCTTGCCCGTGTAGAGCCGGGCCAGCTTCATCGCTCCTTCGACCGCGTCGGTGCCGTTGGAGATGAAGAAGCAGTCCTGGAGGTCGCCGGGGGCCAGCTCGCCGAGCAGGCGCGCGAGCGCGCCTCGCAGCGGGTCGAGCAGCTCCTGCGAGCTGAGCGGCATGCGGTCGAGCTGCGACTTCACCGCCCGCACGATCTTCGGGTGGTTGATCCCGGCCGAGTAGATGCCGTACCCGCCCAGGCAGTCGATGAAACGTCGGCCGGTGACGTCCTCGAAATGGCTGCCCCGGCCGCTCCACTCGACGGCCGCGTACTCGCCGCTCTCGGTCACCGCCTTGCGGTACTCGAGGAAGCCGCGGTTGTAGTAGTAACGGAAGTTGTCGATCGTCTCGGTCACGATCTTGCGCCGCTTGTAGTCGTTGAGCTTGTGGGCGTTGATGAGGCTCAGCCAGCGGCGGGATTCCTCGATGATCTTCTTGCGCGACATGCCCGGCCGGGGGACCCGGGGCATCACCCGCACCCGGTCGCTGCGCCGCCGGCGGGGCTTTTCGGTCTGATCCTTGATGGGAACGATCTCGGCCTTCGGCATGGCGACCTCTCGGTGGATGGAGCGACTCCGTTGCGGCTTCTGGCGGCTCCCCTGCGGCGAGGCGGAGCGGAGGCTAGGTGTCGCGGAGTCGAGGAGAGGCGGCCGACGGCTTGAGGAAGAATTCCCGGTTCATGTCTCGCACCGGATCGGAAGGACGACCAGGAGAATCCTATCCGGTCGGGCGATGCGCGTCAAACGGGCGTTCGGCGCGCGAAGCGAAGCACTGGCGCGCAATCTCTCGATTCTGAGTGTTCGGCGCGCGAAGCGGAGCGCGCCGCATTCGGCATCAGAAGCGCCGCAGGATGCTCAGCTCCACGCGGCGGGCCGGCAGGCGGTAATACTGCGAATCGCCCAGCTCGCTTTCCGACACCGGCGCCCGCTCGTCGCCGAGGTTGCGGCCGGCCACGCGCGCCTCCCACTTCCCCGTCCGCCAGCCGAGGCCGGTCGATACCTCCGCGTAGCCGGGAGCCAGGGCGGTGTTGCGCTTGTTGAGATAGCGGCTGCCCACCAGCCTCACCTCGGCCGTGGCCACCAGTCCGCGCGGAGGGGCGTACGCGAGTCCCGCGGAGCCCATGTGCCGGGCCGACATCTCCAGCCGCTTGCCGGCGAACTGGGTCGGGACGCCGTCGAACTCGGTCAGGTAGTCGCGGAAGCGCGCGTCGTGGAACGAGTAGGACGCCCGCCCGCTGAGATGGCCGGCCAGGCGCCAGACGGCGGTGGCTTCGATCCCCTTGA
>Ga0066710_100002044_pt1 | contig 15857 bp, 16 predicted proteins | sample GraSoiAngelo_159_FD_79666 | JGI IMG/M metagenome (GOLD analysis project Ga0066710, IMG submission 79666) | Grasslands soil microbial communities from the Angelo Coastal Reserve, California, USA - 14_1009_16_40cm | ecosystem: Environmental > Terrestrial > Soil > Grasslands | place: USA...
AGACGTGCTTGAACAGGCCCTCCGACAGGAACCGGTACGCCTGCTTTTCGCCGACGCCGTCGATGGCCATGGCGCCCTTGCTCACGAAGTGCTTCACCGCCTGGAAGATCTGGCCGGGGCACGACGCGCGGTTCGGGCAGATCGTCCAGACGCCCTCCTCCGGCTTGATCGTCGGCGTGCCGCACGCGGGGCAGCGGTCGGGCGGCTTGGGAGGGGGCGAGCGCTTGCGGTTGCGCTGCGCCTTCGGTGTCGGCGACACGACCTGCGGGATCACATCGCCGGCGCGCATCACGATCACCTCATCGCCGTCGCGGACGTCCTTCCGCCGCAGGTCCTCCTCGTTGTGGAGGGTGGCGAGCTTGACGGTCACGCCCGAGACCTGGACCGGCTCGAGGTTCGCGAACGGCACCATGTGCCCCGTCCGGCCGACGTTCCACATCACCGAGCGGAGCGTCGTGGTGGCCGTCATCGGCGCGAACTTCCACGCGATCGCGCCGCGCGGCTCGCGGCCCACAACGCCCAGGCCGCGCTGCACGTCGAGGTCGTTCACCTTGACCACCACTCCGTCGATCTCGTAGTCGAGTCCCTCGCGCTCCTCCTCCCACCGCCGGCACTCGCGCACCAGCGCCTCGAGGTCGGTGTGGACCTTCCAGTCGGGCGTGACCTTGAACCCGGCCTGCGAGAGCCATTCGAGCTCCGCCGCGTGCGTGTCGAGGTCGACCCCCTCCGTCGCTCCCAGGCCGTAGCACCACATCGAAAGCGGCCGGGAGGCGGTGATCGCGGCGTCGAGCTGGCGAATCGCGCCCGCGGCCGCGTTGCGGGGGTTGGCGAACGTCGGCTCGCCGGCCTCCGCGCGCTGCTCGTTGAGGGCGGCGAAGGCCGATCGCGGGAGGTAGACCTCGCCGCGCACCTCGACGAGCGCCGGCGCGTCCTCGACCCGGAGCGGGATCGCCTTGATCGTGCGCAGGTTCTGGGTCACGCCCTCCCCGACCTCGCCGTCGCCGCGGGTGGCCCCGCGGGTAAGGATCCCGTTCTCGTAGACGAGCGAGATCGCCAGGCCGTCGATCTTCGGTTCCGACACGTACTCGACCTGCTCGAGCGGGGTCCCGCGGTCCGCAGCGAGCTTCCGCACCCGCGCGTCCCAGGCGCGCAGCTCCTCCTCGTTGCGCGCGTTGGCGAGCGAGTACATCGGCCGCAGGTGGCGGACCGGCTCGAACTTGTCGAGCGGCTTGGCTCCCACTCGCTGCGTGGGCGAGTCCGGTGTACGGAGCTCCGGATGCTGCTCCTCGAGGTCGCGCAGCTCGTTCAGCAGCGCGTCGTAGTCGGCGTCCGAGACCTCGGGGTCGTCGAGGACGTAGTAGCGGTGGTTGTGGTGCTCGATGACCCGCCGCAGCTCGGCGGCGCGCTTCTCTACAGATGCGAGCGTCCTTTTCACCTAGCTATAGCTGTGTGAAAGGGACGTTCACGCACCAGGGACCGTCAGGTGGCGCCTACTCAACCTCTTGCGCCGCCGGCCGCAGAAGCCGGTCGAGGTCGAACTCCGCGAGCGCCTCGACGCCGGCCGCGTCGGTGAGGTCGAAGTGCAGCGGCGTGACGGCGATCAGCCCGTCGCCAAGCGCCTCGAAGTCGGTTCCCTCCTCCTCGTGGAAGCCCGGCTTCTGGCCATAGATCCGGTAGCGGCGGCGCCCCGAGTCCTCCTCCTCGGTCAGCTCCAGCCGGTCGCGGTAGATGCGCTTGCCAAGCCGGCACGCTCGCGCGCCCGTGGGCCGGCTGTGGGGCACGTTGATGTTGAGCAGGGTGGCATCGGGCATCGGCACCTGCTCGAGCTCCTCGACTAGGCGCGCGGTGAACGCGGCGGCGTACTGGAAGTCGAAGCTGAGCCCCGAGCTGAAGTCCATCTCGCCGCCGGTCGACTGCTGCGAGACGGCAATCGCCGGTATCCCGAGGACGACGCCCTCGAGCGCGGCGGCGACCGTCCCCGAGTACGTGATGTCGTCGCCGAGGTTCGTGCCGTGGTTGATGCCCGAGACGATCAGCTCCGGCTGCGACTCGGTCAGCCCGAGCACCGCGAAGCGCACGCAGTCCACCGGCGTTCCGTCGGTCGCGTAGCCGACGCTGCCGTCCTCGAACTCGATCTCCTCGACCCAGAGCGGATCGCGCGTTGTGATGCTGCGCGCGGTGGCGCTGCGGTTCGAGTCGGGAGCGATCACCGTCAGGTCGATCCCCGGAACCTCGAGCAGCGCCCGTCTCGCGGCATTCAGGCCCTGCGCTTGGATGCCGTCGTCGTTCGTCAGCAGGACCTTCATGGGGCTCTGTCGAGGATAGTGTCGGGAGCACCCGCCCTCGCCCCCGCAGCTCAGTAGCGGACCGCTTCCAGGTACAGCCCGTGCGGGGGCGCCGTCTCCGCCGCGTCGGTCCGGGGCCGGCCCTCCAGCAGCGTGCCGAACTCGGCGACGGTCAGCCGGCCGCGCGTGACCGGGAGCATCGTGCCGACCAGGATCCGGACCATGCGGCGCATGAACGTGTCGGCCTCGATCCAGTACTCGAGCGCGTCGTCGCCCCCGGGCAGCCATTCCGAGCGAACGATGTCCCGCTCGAAGCGGACGTGCTCGGTCTGCGTGGGCGTGAAGGCGGTGAAGTCGTGGGTGCCGCGGACCAGCGCAGCGCAGGTGTCCAGCGCGTCGCGGTCGATCGGGTGCGGCCAGTGGAGCGAACGGCCGCGCTCGAAGGGGCTCGCCACGGACCGGGTGTGCAACCGGTAGCGATAGACGCGCGAGCGAGCGTCCGCACGGGCGTCGAAGCCGTCGGGTGCGGGATCGCTAGCGAGCACGCGGATGTCGGCCGGAAGCACGCCGTTCAGCGCACTCGCTGGCGCAGGGTCGCCCTCGTGGCTCGCCACCTGGCCGCGCGCGTGGACGCCGGCGTCGGTGCGGCCCGCCGCGGTCACAGCAGTCGGCTCGCCCCGGATCCGCTCGAGCGCCGATTCGACCTCACCTTGGACGCTGCGAAGGCCCGGCTGGCGCGCCCAGCCGGCGAAGCCCGCACCGTCGTACTCGAGGACGAGGCTGGCCGTCAACCGCGCTTGCGCGCCACGACCAGCGAGTACTCGGCGTCGATCCGGACCGAGCCGTCGGTCGCCTGGTTGTGGCGCTCCACGATGCTCCGCACCTCGTCGATGAGCGCCTGGACCTGCTCTTCGGGCGGCGGCTCCGGCGGCCGCGGCCCCGATCGCTGGAAGAGCTCGCCCATCTCCTCGAACGAGCCGAACCGCCATGGCAGCGTGCGGGTCTCCACGGAGACGCGGCCGGCAAGGCCCTCGAACCGCTCCTGCACCACCGCCTCGTCGCCCCACAGGACCGGCAGCGGAACTCCATCTGGCACCGGCGGCTGGTAGCGGCGCAGGACCTGGAAGAACTCGCCCTGGAAGCCGCGGTCGCCCCAGTTCGCCATCCCGACCACGCCGCCGGGCCGCAGCACGCGGAAGAGCTCCGACGCCGCCCGCTCGGGCCTCGGCGCGAACATCGCACCGAACACCGAGAGGACCGCGTCGAAGCGGCCGTCCTCGAACGGCAGATCCTCCACCCCGGCCACGACCCATTCCACGTCGAGCCCCTCGGCCTCGGTGCGCGCCCGGCCGCGGGCCACCTGCTCGGGAGCGAAATCCGAGGCCACGGCCCGCGCGCCCTCAGCAGCGGCGACGGCGGCCACGTTGCCGGTGCCCGCACCGACGTCGAGCACCTCCTGGCCTGCGGACACGGCACAGGCCTCGACCAGCTCCCGCGCGGCCGGCATCAGGCGCTCGCCCAGCGGCGGGTAGTCGGCGCGGTCCCACGCCTCGCGCGAGTGCTTGCGCAGCTCAGCGAGTTCCGCTTCGGTGGCCAAGAACGCGGTCTAGACCAGCTCGAGGTAGACCATCTCGGTGGCGTCCGACGACCGCGGACCGAGCTTCAGGATGCGCGTGTAGCCGCCCTGGCGCTCGGTGTACCGCGGCGCGATCTCCTCGAACAGCTTGTACACGACGAACTTGTCCTGCCCGAGCGACGCGAGCGCCTGACGGCGGGCGTGAAGGTCGCCGCGCTTGGCGAGGGTGATCAGCCGCTCGATCTCCGGCGCCGTGGCCTTGGCCTTGGCCTCCGTCGTCCGGATCCGCTCGTGGTTGAACACCTCACGCGCGAGGTTCATGAAGAGCGCCTTGCGGTGCGAGGCGCTCCGCGAGAGCTTGCGGCGGTCGCGCTGGTGCCGCATCGCGCCCGGCCGTCCCTAGCCGGCGCGGAGCTCCAGCCCGCGCGCGTTCAGCGTCTCGATGACCTCCTCGATCGACTTGCGACCGAAGTTCGGGATCGCGTTCAGCTCGGACTCCGACTTCTGGAGCAGCTCGCCGACGGTCTGGATGCCGGCTCGTTTCAGGCAGTTGTAGGAGCGGACGCCGAGCTCGAGCTCCTCGATCAGGATGTCGTCCATCCCGTCGGGGGAGCGAGCCGCGCGCGGACCGGCCGCGGCCGGCTCGCCGTAGCCCTCGCCCTCGGCCCGCAGCTCCTCGAGGCGGTCGGCGTCGGTGAAAATGGCGAGCGACTTGATGAGGATCTCCGCCGCCTCGCGCAGCGCGGCCTGAGGCGGGAGCGAGCCGTCGGTCTCGATGTCGAGCGTGAGCTTGTCGTAGTCGGTTCGCTGCCCGACGCGCGCCGCCTCCACGCTGTACGCCACCCGTTTCACCGGGGAGAAGATCGAGTCGATCGGGATCACGCCGATCGGCTGGTCGGGCGTCTTGTTCTCCTCCGCCGGCGCGTATCCGCGGCCGCGGCCGATCGTGAGGTACATCTCGAGCTTCGTCCGCTTCTCGAGAGTGGCGATGTGGGCATCCGGGTTGAGGAGCTCGACGCCCGAGGGGAGGTCGATGTCGGCGGCCGTGACCTCTCCCGGTCCGGTCGCGACGAGCGGCACCTCGATCTCGGTCGCCTCGGAGTGCATCTTGCAGACGATCTCCTTGAGGTTGAGGACGATGTCGGTCACGTCCTCCGTGACCCCGGCGATGGTCGAGAACTCGTGCGCCACGCCTTCGATCCGGACGCTCGTGACCGCGGCGCCCGCCAGCGATGACAGGAGCACGCGCCGGAGCGAGTTGCCGAAGGTGTAGCCGAAGCCGCGATCGAGCGGTTCGATCGTGAAGCTTCCGCGGTTCTCCTCGACCTTCTCGGCCGAAATCTGGGGGGTCTGGAACTCGAGCATGAGATGGATTCCTTCGTGTCGGGTGCCGTCACGGCGGCCCGTGGCGGGCAGCCGCTGCGGCTGTTACTTCGAATAGAGCTCGACGATGAGCTGTTCCTGCACCGGCGTGTCGATCTCCACACGCTCGGGATGACGCAGGACCTTCGCGGTGAGTCCGTCGTGATCCGCCTGTAGCCAAGCCGGCACGGCCGAGGTGAGCTCTGTCGCGTCGCGGATCGCCTGCGAGGCGCTCGACCCCGCCTTGATCGCGATCACGTCGTCCGGCCGGACCTTGTACGAGGGGACGTCCACCCTCCTCCCGTTGATCGTCCAGTGCCCGTGCAGGATCAGCTGGCGCGCCTGGCGTCGCGACGCCGCGAACCCCAGCCGCACGAGCACGTTGTCGAAGCGCGATTCAAGTAGTCGCAGCAGGTTCTCCCCGGTCACGCCCGGCTGCCGGCTGGCCTTCTCGTAGTAGCTGCGGAACTGGCGCTCCAGCACGCCGTAGTAGCGGCGCGCCTTCTGCTTCTCGCGCAGCTGGAGCCGGTATTCGGACTGCCTGGAGCGGCCGCGGCCGTGCTCGCCCGGCGGGTACGAGCGCCGCTCGACGCCGCACTTGTCGGTCAGGCAGCGCTCGCCCTTCAGGAAGAGCTTCACGCCCTCGCGCCGGCACTGCTTGCACTGCGGTCCCCGTTCGCGAGCCACTAGACGCGCCTCCTCTTGCGGGGGCGGCAGCCGTTGTGGGCCTGCGGCGTGACGTCTCTGATCGTGGTTACCTCCAGGCCGGCGGCCTGGAGCGACCGGATGGCGGTCTCGCGGCCGGAGCCCGGGCCCTTGACGTAGACCTCGACCCGCTCGAGACCCTGCTCCATCCCCTTGCGGGCCGCGGAGTCGGCCGTGACCTGGGCGGCGAACGGCGTGGACTTGCGCGATCCCTTGAAGCCGGCGCCGCCCGCCGACTCCCAGGCTATTACGTTCCCCTCGACGTCGGTCAGCGCGACGATCGTGTTGTTGAAGCTTGTCTTGATGTGGGCCTGCCCGAACGGGATGTTCTTCCGCACGCGCCGGCGCCCGCGGCCCCTGCCGCCCTTCTGCTGAGCCACTAGCGGAAGTTCCTCACTTCTTCGTGACCTTCTTCCTGCCCGCGACCTGCATCCGGCGCGGACCCTTGCGGGTGCGGCCGTTGGTCTTGGTTCGCTGGCCGTGCACGGGCAGCCCGCGGCGATGGCGCAGCCCTCGGTAGGCGCCGATCTCCTGGAGGCGCTTGACGTTCTGGGAGCGATCGCGGCGCAGGTCGCCCTCCACTGTGAGGTCCGAGTCGATCGCGTCCCGCAGCTTGCGGACCTCGTCGTCCGTGAGGTCCTTCACGTGCGTGTTCGGGTCCACCCCGGCCTGCTGCACTACGCGTCGCGCCTGCGACTGGCCGATCCCGTAGATGTAGGTGAGGCCGATCTCAACCCGCTTGTTGAGCGGGATGTTGACCCCCGCTATGCGCGCCATCGGCTAGCCCTGCCTCTGCTTGTGACGCGGGTTCTGGCAGATCACGAGCACGGCGCCGCGCCGGCGGATGACCTTGCACTTCTCACACATTGGCTTGACCGACGCTCGGACCTTCACGCTCCGCTTTCCGATTGATGATTGAAGAGATCGGGCGCAACACCCAGGAGTCGGCGATGCGCCGCTGCGCCGCGCGGGCGCCCAGCCCCGGAAGATTAGCAGGCGGCTACGGGTGGCCAGAGGCCGCGAGCCCAGCCTCAGAGCGGGTTCCGGCGGTCTCTTCGAGGTGCCACGGGGTGAGGATCCGGGGCCCGTCGGCGCCGATCGCGACGGTGTGCTCGAAATGGGCCGCCAGCGAGCCGTCTCGGCTGTAGACCGACCACCCGTCGCCCGCCACCCGTATGTCGTGCGAGCCCACGTTCACCATGGGCTCGACGGCGAGGACCATGCCCTCCTCGAGCAGCGGCCCCGTCCCAGGCTCGCCGAAGTTCGGAATTTGCGGATCTTCGTGCATCTCGCGGCCGATGCCGTGGCCCACGAGCGAGCGGATCACGGCGAAGCCGTCCGCCTCGATCCGGCGCTGGACAGCGTGCGAGACGTCGCCGAGCCGCTTGCCCGGACGGCACTGGTCGACGGCTTCGGACAGCGCCGCGCGGGTCGACGCGAGCAGGCTCGCGGCCGCGGTACTGACCTTCCCGATCGGGACGGTGATCGCCGCGTCGGCGACCCAGCCGTCCAGGATCACGCCCACGTCGAGCGAGAGGATGTCCCCGCGCGACAGGACGTAGGGGCCAGGGATGCCGTGCACCACCATCGAGTTCGGCGAGGCGCAGATCGACCCCGGAAAGCCGCGGTAGCCCTTGAACGCCGGCTCGCCGCCCTGGGAGCGGATGAACTTCTCGGCGGCGTCATCGAGCTCGCCGGTCGTGACCCCCGCGCGTGCCTTGCGCTGGAGCATCCAGAGGCAGCGCGTGAGAACGCGGCCGGCGGCCGCGATCTTCTCGACCTCCTCGGGCGACTTGCGCACGATCACAGGGCAAGCGTATCCGGGGTTCGGGTCGCGGACGCCGGAGCCGGTGGCGGCGGCAGTACGACGTCGGCTTCGGGCTCCGCGCCGGGCCGTCGAGCCCCCAGCAGCGAGCGGAGCGCGCGCTGCACGAGCGCGCCGCGCGTCTCCTCCTGAAGGCTGTGCTGCACGAAGTCGACGAACCGAAGCGGCCCGGTCCGCTCGCCGTGGTGCCTCGCGCTCGCGCGGTAGGTGTCGAGAAAGACGAGCGCGAGCCCCGTGCTCCGACTGAGGGAGGGCGGCTTCCCGGCGACCCGGTGCGCCGCGCGCCGCAGCCTCCGCACCGGGTGAGCGCGCAGCTGCTCCAGCACGGTCGCCGGGACCTGGGCGTCAAACCGGTCGTTGGCGTAGACGAGCGCGTCGTGGAGGGGGAGCGTGAGCTCCCGCTCGCCGGCGATGCGCACGAGGCGCTGCCAGTCGACTCCTCCAGGAGCGGAGCGCAGGACCGTACAGACGTCGATCACCCAGCGCACCGGATGGATCGGGTTCCAGAACGCGCCGTGCGCGCAGACGTGCAGCACGTGGTCGGTCGCGCACAGCGTCCGCGTGGCCACCCCCCGGAGCTCGATCGGGACGGCGGCATCCCAGAACTCGTCGTCCGGGCCCGGCTGCCACAGGAGCGCCCAATGGAGGTCGACGCGGTAGTCGTCGCGCGTCAGGAGCGTTTCGCCATGCCGCGCGCGAAGGTCAACCTCCGCTCGCGGCTGCTCGAGGCGCATCCCCTCCGAGGAGAGCAGGCCGAGCGCCTCGTGCGCGCGGTCGAGCGGGACGGCTACGTCGACGTCCGTCATCGGCCGCACGCCTAGGTCGCGGTAGTGGGCGACGGAGAGCCCGGCGCCCTTGAAGAGCAGGCTGGGGATCCCGGCCCGCTCGAGCCGCGCCACGACGTCCGCCGCGGCGTGCACAAGCGATTGGTTGAGGACCCAGGAGCGCCGGTAGACGCCCTTGAGGCGGCTGATCCAGGGATCCTCGCTGCCGTGGGCCGCGAGGTTGCGGTAGACCAGCGGCAGCAGCCGGAACGAGGCCAGGTCGAGCCCGCGGTTCTCGCCGTGGCGCGTGCGCCACCTGACCCAGGCCCTCTCGGCCGGCCCCCGGTCCAGGAGGGCCGCCCGCAGGAGCAGCTCCTGCTCCGGCGTGGGGTACCACGCTGGAGCCGGCATCAGGCCTGCGGCGCCAGCTCGCGCGAGGCCGTGTCGGCGACAAGGCGGCCGTCGCGCATCTCGAGGATCCGGCCGGCGCTCGTCGCGACGAGCGGGTCGTGGGTGATCAGGAGCACCGCGGGCTCCCAGGGCAGCGCGGCGAGGTTCTGCGTGAGCCGTACGGTGGTGGGCTCGTCCAGGTGGCTGGTCGGCTCGTCGAGGATGAGCAGCGGGGGTCGTCCCATGAGAGCGCGTGCGAGGGCGATGCGCTGGCGCTGGCCGGACGAAAGCTGGCCACCATCGTCCCCGACCTCGGTCAGGTAGCCATGCGGGAGCTGGTCGATCACCTCGTCGGCCGTCGCCGTGCGGGCTGCGGCGGCCACGTCCTCGTCGCCGGCCGCACGGGCGCCGTAGGCGATGTTGTCCCGCACCGATCCGCGGAAGAGGATGGGGTCCTGCAGGAGCACGCCCATGCTGCGGCGCAGGTCACGCACGTCCAGTTCGTCGTAGGGAGCGCCGTCCGCCAGCAGTCTGCCCGCGTCCGGCCTGTACAGGCCGAGCATCAACGCGACCAGCGTGCTCTTCCCCATCCCGTTCGGCCCCTTCAGCGCCACGTGCTCGCCCGGCTCGATCGTCAGGCTCAGCTCGTGGAGGACGGGCGTGGCCCCGTACCCGAACGACACGTCCTCGACCGACAGCGCGCCGCTGAACTCGATCCTGCGCCGCCCGGCGTACGGCTGGGGCTCCTCGATCGCGAGCAGGCGCGCGAGCCGCGCCAGCGCCTCCCGGCCCACGACGATCTGAGGGAAGAAGGAGACGGCCACAGTCGCCTGTCCGCGAACGAGCGCGAGCACCGTGAAGAACGAGAGGAGGTCGCCCGTCGAAAGCTTGTGCGAGATCACGGCCAGGCCCCCGAGGACGAGCACGAGCATGCCCGCGATCGCGGAGGTCGCTCCCTGCATCACGGCTTGTGCCTGGGCCAGCCAGGCCATCCGCACACCATCCCGCGAGAGCTCGTCTATCTCGGCGGCGCCCGCGGCGAGCTCGGTGCTCTCGGCGACCTGTGCCCGAATGGTCGTGACCATGCGCAGGTTCCGGAGGACCCGCGAGCTGAACGTGTCGAAGCTACCCTGGAACTTCCGAGCCAGCCGGCGGACCCTCTCCGCCAGTAGGCGCGAGACCACGAGCAGCACGGGGATGACCGCGAGCAGGACGAGCAGCAGCCGAAGGTCGATGAACACGAGCGACCCGAGCAGGGCGGCGGACACGACCATGGCCGGCAGCACCTGGCCGAGCACGGCGTTGGCCATCACATCCACCCGCTGAGAGTCCTCGACGACAGTCGAGTGAAGCGAGCCCAGGTCCGTCCGGTCGAGCCAAGCGCGCGGAAGCGTCTGCATCCTCGCGATGACGTCGTTCCGGAGGCGGTCGACAGCGCGCTTGGTCGCGGTGAGCACGACGTACCTGCTGAACAGGCCGAGACCGGCCGCCACGAGGTAGAGCACCAGCAGCAGGGCGCCGAGGAGCACGAGCTGACCCTTGTCCCGGTGGGGTATGACGCTGTCGAACACGTGCCGGACGAGCAGGCCGAACGGGACGAGCGACAGCGACTGGACAGCCGCAACCCCCACGCTCAGCGCCAGGAGCCTTCGGCTGCCCTCGAGGAGCCGGGCAAACGAGCGCCAGGTCCGCATCCTCAGTCCGCCTGCCGGGCCCGGGCACGGTCGAGCGCCTGCTTGAGGATCCGCGCGTGGTCGCCGCGCTGCGCCCAGCGCAGGCGGCTGGTGTTCGAGTCGTGGAGCCTGCGTAGCAGAACCACCTCGTCCAGCATGCTCTCGCGCAGCCCGGCCTCCCGGGCCCGCAGCAGCCACTCCATGAGCTCGCCCACCTGCCAGTCGGTCGAGAAGGGCCCGACGCGTTCGAGCGCGCTGCGGCGGGCGAGCAGCGTTCCGGGAAGCCGTGCCGGATGGTGGGCCTCGGCGGGACGCAGGCGAGCCGCTGCGGCCGGAGACAGGTCGGGCGAGACGAACTCGCGCACGTGGCCGAACACGAGATCGACGGCGGGTTCGGAACCGAGCGCGGCGGTCGCGCGCTCGAGCCTCTCCCGCGGCCAGATGTCGTCCGCGTCGAGGAACGCCACGAGCTCGCCGCGGGACTCGTCCACCCCGCGGTTGCGCGCGGCCGCCTGACCCGCGTGATCCTGCCGGATGACCCGCGCGCCGAGCCGCTCCGCGATCCGGGCGCTGTCGTCCCGCGAGCCGTCGTCCACCACGATCACCTCGAGGGGCGGCACCGTCTGGTCCGCGATGCTGCGAAGAGCTTCCTCGAGGTAGCGGGCGCCGTCCCGCACCGGCACCACCACGTTGACCGTGGAGTCAACCGGCATGGCCGCTCCGCGCCGCCTGCCGCTTGCGCACCACCGATGCGCGCAGGACCGACAGAAGGTCGGCCTGCAGCTCGCCGCGGCGGTACGACTGGTTCGTGCCGTGAATCCGCCACCGAAGCAGCACCTCCCGAAAGGCGCGCCACTTGAGGCCGGCGTCCTGGGCCCGAACGAACCAGTCGGTGTCGCTGGTGGCCGCGTACTTCGGGTCGAATAGCCCGATGCGGTCGAACGCCCGCGGCCGCGCGAGTAGCGCGCCCGGCAGCCAGCCGCAGACTCCCTCCGTCAGCCACTCGGGCGGCATCCAGGGCGGGGTTGGCACACCGGGCTCCAGCACCGCCCGCATGTGGGCGACGTTGAAGTCGAGGTCCGGGTCCGACCACAGCTCCGGGACCTGACGCCTCAGCTTGTCCGGGGTCCACTCATCGTCGGAGTCGAGGAACGCGATCAGGTCTCCCCTCGCCATCTCGATGCCCCGGTTGCGGCCGCCGGCCTGGCCCCGGTCGGGCTGGCGGACGTACCGGACAGGGAACTGCCTAGCCACGTCGCCGCTGCCGTCGCTCGAGTCGTTGTCGACCACGATGACCTCGTGGTTCCGGTACTCGCCCCCCAGGATGCTGCGGAGCGCCGCGCCCAGGAAGCCCGCGTTGTTGCGCACGGGCACCACCACGCTCACCAGCGGTTGGTCCGCGGGCGCCGGGCTCACGCTCCCCCCGTGCCGATCACGGATCGCTGGCGCCGAAGCGACGCCCCGACCACGGCGAGCACTTCCCGAAGCACAGCGTCGCGGTCGTAGATCTCGTTGCCCCCGTGGATGCGATAGCGCACGAGGATCTCGTCGACCGCGCTCCACCGCACACCGGCGTCCTTCGCCCGAGCGAGCCAGTCCGCATCGCAGGTCAAGCGGTAGCCCGGATCGAACCCCCCGACCCGCTCGAACGCCTCGCGCCGCACCATCAGTGCGCTCGGCACCGTGCCCCTCGAGTCCTGCCATCGCATCTGCTCCGGCAGCCACTCGGGTCGGGGAGTACCGGGCTCGAGGAGGATGTCCATCCGGGTGAGCACGAAGCCGAGCGTGGGGTCTGCCTCGAGGGCCGCCACCTGGCGCGAGACCTTGCGTTCGAGCCAGAGGTCGTCCTGGTCGAGGAACGCGAGGAACTCCCCGCTCGATTCCGCGACTCCCGCGTTGCGCGCCTCCGCCACTCCTCGGTTCGGCTGCTGAAGAAGGCGCACCCTGTACGACGCCGCAATCTCCGCGCTGTTGTCCGACGATCCGTCGTCGACCACGACGATCTCCATCGAGCCGTAGTCCTGCGCCGCCACGCTGTCGAGCGCCGCGGCGAGGAACCGCGCGCCGTTGTGCACCGGGACGATGACGCTGACGAGCGGGCCCGTCACGGTTCGTACGGCCGGGCTAGCCCGCAGGCGGCGGGTGGGGCCAGCCCGCGTCGCCGACGTCGTGGACCGGGTCGACGAGCAGCAGGTCCTGCATATCGGTGAACTTGTGCAGCACGGGCGGGTCGAAGGGGGGCGGGTCCCCGGCCGCCTCGATCTCACGGACCGGCGGCGGCGGCGCTCCGCCGTTCGTCCCAGCCGGATGTACCAGTCGCTCGTCGAGCAGCCTCTCGACCAGCTCGTCCACCGCCTGCCGGATCTCGTCGGGACCGGCCGAGTACCGACGTTCCAGCTCGGCGATCACGTCAGCCGACCGCCTGCCCGCGGCCAGAGCTTCCCAGATCTCGGCCCCCGAGCCCTCGAGCGAGTAGTAGCAACCGGTCTGCAGGCCGATGAGGATCACCTCGCCGTCCACGGTCTCGTGGATGACCTCGTTCGAATCGATCGTGATGTGTGCGATGGCCACGTGCGGAGTCCCTCCCCAGGCGACGGCGGCCCAGTCTAACCGCGGCCACGGCCCGCGGTCGACCCGCGGGAGGAGGTCAGCTCCGAGCACAGGCCCGAAATGAGATCGGGTACCGCCGAGAGGTCCGAGCCGAGCTCGAGCGTGAATGTTGGGAGGCGCCGGACCAGCCCGGCCATCGCGCTCAGACCTGTCTGGCCGGCCCCGGGAAGCTGGATGAGGGTGCTCGGCGCCATCGCGCGGAGCGCGGCCGCCGGGGTCGAGGGCCGGAGCGCGGGAGCCTCGCCCGAGCCGATCGATGGCACCACCACAGCCATCACCGCAATCGAATCCGACAAGAGCTCCGGCCGGTGGCCGTGAAGTGCGAGCACAGCCTTTTGCTCCTCGCCGCGGCGAAAGTCGGAGACGGCCGGCGAGAGGCTGGGGAGCCGCTCGAGCGCCTCGAAGTCGAGCTTCGCCGTCGAGTACAGGCAGTGCGCGTGCGGAGGGTCCTCGAACGTCACGATCACGTAGTCGTCGCCCGCATAGTCGAGGCCGGCCTCGAGGCACGCGAGCGCGGTGGTGCTCTTGCCGCTTCCGCTCGGACCGGCGAGAAGCACGCCCGCGCCGCGCTGTCCGACGGCGCCGGCGTGGACGAGATGGCGGGCAGGGCCCGCGGCCCAGTGGTGCAGGACCGCCCGGAACGGCGCACCGCTCTCGTACCAGGGGACCGCACGCGCGTCCGCCACCCAGTAGACGATCGTGCGCTCCTCGCGGCTGAAGGCGGTGACGGCGCCGGAAGACGGCTCGTTGATCACGACGACCGGGGAGCCCTCGTAGCCGGGAACGTCGCCCCGGACGCGCACCGCGCCGAGTCCCCAGCGTACGTCGGGGGCTCGAACGCCGCTCGACTCGCTGTCCCAGATCAGGATCTCTAGCTCGGGCTCGGCGGCGGCCGGGGCCTCGGCGTGTGCGAATGCGGGAAGCATCGCCGGCTCGAGGGCGGTGCCTGCGAACCGCATCCGGATCGGGCTGCCGGCCAGCACGAGGTGGTGCTCTCGAAAGCCGCCGGTCCTGCCTGCCGCGGTGCCGGCGCCTTCCCTCAGCCGGTCGAAGAGCTCGCGCGCCTCGTCCTCGGGCAAGCGCGGCGTCCGGCGCGGGGTCGCAAACGGGCGGTAGTGGTCCCAGCGGCGGCGGTCGGGACCGCGCTTTCGCAGGATCGCCATCCCCCTTTCCTGAGCGGGCGAGCGGAGCTCGTAGTCCCGATTCGCCGCCACGAATTCCACGACGTCGCGTACGGCCGGCAGCCAGAGGTCGTGGAAAGCCACGAAGCCGCCCATGCTCAGCATCGAGTCGATGTAGAAGAAGTCGACGAGCGCGTAGTCGAAGAGGTGCATGCCGTCGATGAACGCGAAGTCGATGCGGATCCCCTCGTCGACGAGTCGGGGGAGCGCCGCCTGCGAGCCCGCGTCGATGAACCGGACCCGCTCGTCAAGACCGGCGCGGCGAAGGTTCGCGAGGCCAATCCCCTCGTAGTAGTGCGACTCGGTGGGATCGATCGCGATGTGCCGCCCTCGGTCGCGCGCCGCGTGCGCGCTCGCGATCGCGAGCGTCGAGAGGCCGTACGCCATCCCGGTCTCGAGCGTCTCGTAGAGATGCTCGTCGCGGACGAGCGCGGCAAGACGGATGGCGTGATCCCGGGGGATGCCAACGGGCACGGCGGGGCGCCGCTCGCCGCCGTCCGTCTCGACCTCGCCGGTCTCGTAGATCTGCTCGAGCAGCGGAGGGAGAACGGGGACCGAGTCGGTCGTGGACGTCGGCCCGGTGAGGCGGCTTGTCGAGGTCGATTGCATCGCCATCAGATCGGGACCCCTCCGTGGACCTGCGCCCCGACCTCCCGCCGCAGATAACCGGTGATCCGCGACACCTCGGGCAGGTTCGAGCGGCGCGCGATCCGTGCTACAGCCTCCCAATCCGCGTCGCTCGCCGCTCGCATCGTCGCCAGGGCGTCAGCGAGGCTGCGAATGTCTGGGTGTGCGCCCGAGTCCGCCGCGCGGCACGCTCTTACGAGCTGGGTGGCCACGCTCGAGACTCGCAGGCGTCTCCCGTGGACCGCTACCACACACCGTGGATCCCTGCCCGGGTGCGGTATCGCGGGCGATGTCCAGGACACCTGGATCCGCTGACCGCCCCCGTCCGTGAGCAGCTGACGACCGTGGATGAGGGGCCGGAGCCGCCTGCGGATGCGCGAGCCCACGCCGCTCCAGCCGCCGGCCCTCAACGTGCGCAGCGCGCGCCTGCGTGTCCGAACCGGCACTGAGACCTCGGGCAGCGCGATCTTTCGCGCGCCGGCATCGGCGTACACCGTCAGTGCGAGCGCCGCATCGCCGACGACGCAGCCATCGACGGATTCGTGGCCGAGCGCCGCTATCGCAGGGGCGGTGCGCTGCAGCAGGAGCTGGTTGGCCACCCACGTATGGCGATAGGGGCTTCGAAGGCGTTCCAGTATCGGGTCCTCCACGCCGAGCGCGCTCAGGTTCCGGTAGAGCTGCGGCAGCAAATCTTGCCGCGGCGAGTCGAGCAGGTCGATGTCGACGGAGGCGCGCCACGACGCCCACGCGTCGAGCGCGCGATCGCCGTCGAGGAAGGCAGCGGCGAGCAGCTGCGCATCCGCAGTCATTCCGCGCTCGCGGCACTCGCGCGCCGGCGCGCAAGTGCGCGACCCAGGAT
>Ga0066710_100002045_pt1 | contig 15853 bp, 16 predicted proteins | sample GraSoiAngelo_159_FD_79666 | JGI IMG/M metagenome (GOLD analysis project Ga0066710, IMG submission 79666) | Grasslands soil microbial communities from the Angelo Coastal Reserve, California, USA - 14_1009_16_40cm | ecosystem: Environmental > Terrestrial > Soil > Grasslands | place: USA...
CCCCAGCTTACCGCCGACTCGCGCCCGCCTCCGCCTCGTCGGTCTCGTCGCGATTGCGGCCGCGCGCCACGTACTCGGCGACGGCGGGCGCGGAGCCGGCGTCCAGCGCGGTGAACTGGATACCGGCCTTCTCGCCGCGGCGCGAAACGATCGTACCCTCCGCGACGATCCGGCGGCCGACCTCGCCGCCCTCGAGGCGGATCTCGAGCTTGCTGCCGAGGGGCCACTCGGAGGGAACGCCGACCAGCCCCACACCGCCCTCGCTGATGTCGAAGGTGCGCACGCGGCAGACCAGCCCGTCGGCGGCGGTGAGCTGCGCGGCCGCGTCCAGGGTGGCGCGCGGATGCTTGCGCATGCTGGAGGGCATGACGCCGTAGATCTTCACGGGCTGGGATTTCCCCTTGACCGTCACCGTGTCGAGCTCGTGAGTCGGGAACCGGCCCTTCACGTACTCGTACGTGTACTCGCTGATGATGATCGGGACGTTGTACTCCTTGGTGATGGATTCGAGTCGGGCGGCCAGATTGACCGTGTCGCCGATCGCCGTGTACTCGTTCCGCTGCCTCGACCCGAGGCTGCCGACGACGGCCTCGCCCGAGTTGATGCCGACGCCGCAGCGAATCGTCACGCCGAGCTTCGCCTGCCAGCGCGCGGAGAACGGGATCGCCCGCTCCTGGAACTCGAGCGCGGTGCGGATCGCCTTGAGCGCGTGCTCGGGGTCCTCGTACGGCGCGTTGTAGAGCCCCATGATGGCATCGCCGATGTACTTGTCGACGGTGCCCCCGTGGCGGAAGACCACCTCCGTCATGACGGTGAGGTATTCCTGGAGCAGCTCGTCCACCTGCTCCGGCTGCAAGCGCTCGGAGATGGAGGTAAAGTCTCGGATGTCGGAGAAGAGCACGGTGACGAGACGACGGCGGGGCCGGAGGCTGCGCCCGTCGCGATCGCGGACCACTGCGCGCAGCACGTCGGGCGAGAAGAATCGCGACAGGCGCTGCTTCTCGCGCTGCTCGCGTACGAAGTTCTCGACGACCGTCGCGCCGTAGCCGAGCACCAGGCCGAACGTCATGGCCATGCCGCGCATCCAGGCGTGGGCGACGACGAAGCCCGCGAACGTCAGCAGGGCTCCGACCACCAGGAGGATCACGACGAGCGCCAGGGCTCGGACCGCGCGAAGGCGCACGACCAGCACGGAGCCGAGGAGCCCCGCCCCGACGGCGAGCATCGTGGATGCGAGCCGGGGCACTTCGCGAATCCGATCGCCCCGGATCAACGTCTGCAGGACGTTGGCGTGAATCTCGACGCCGGCCATGCCGTCGCCCCGGCCGAGCACGGTCGGGAAGATGTCGTGCTCCGCCTTGGTCGTCGCGCCGATGAGGACGATCTTGTCGCGCAGCTCATCCGGGTATTTCTCGGCCGTGACCTCCCCGGTCACGATCCGGTAGTATGAAATCGACGGGAATGTCCCAGGCCCGCCCCTGAAGTTCACGAAGATCTCATCGCTCGGAGGCAGCGGCTTCGTCGACAGCCCCGCCGCGGTGGCGACGCGATGGAGGTTTGCATCGAAGCTCCACTCCTCTCGGTCGCCGACGCTCGTGCGCAGGGGCGCCCGGCGCACCTGGCTGTCGAGGTTGTCCTGGATGACGTTGACAGGGCCGACGCCGGCGGCCCCTTCTCGGAGCACCGGCAGCGGCCAGTCGCAGTCGGTGAGCGAGACGTCGCGCCCGATCTCGACCAGGCGCTGCACGGTGGTCACACAGGCCGCGCCGAGCACGATGTTGCCGGCCCGGGTGATCGCGGCGCTCAACGCGGCGTCGTCCTGAGGGCCGTACCGCGACGCCTGGGGGAATATGACGTCCACGCCGACGACGAGCGGCTTCCAGGCGCTGATGCGGTCGAGGAGCTGGGCGTGCATCGCGCGCCGGAACGGCCACGCGCCGAGCTCCCTGATCGACGACTCGTCGATCTCGATGATGACGATGGGCGAGGTCGGCGGGAGTATGGCCAACCGCGTGAAGAGTGCGCCCCGCAGCTCGAAGAGCCAATCGAGCGATCGGTATTCGAGCCACTCCAGCTGTCCGAACAACACGAGGGCGAGGGTGACCGCGGCCGCCGCGCTGCCGACGAGATACTTCCGGATCTGGCTGTACAGACGCGCGCACGCGCGACCCATCGTCGCAACTCTAAGCCAGCGTTGGCGTCCGGACCACACCGTTTCGGACGCCCGCCCCTCCGCGGGATGACTCGGCGTTTCATTTCAGGTGCTATTCCGGAAATTCCTTATTTGGTCGATACTTGACAAGCTTGTCCCGGTGCAGCGATAGTTCGGAGGTCAAAGCTCGCCATTGGTACCCATTGATGCAGCGGTTTTTGATGTCGTAGGCCCACCCCGGACGGTTCTGAGGTGAAGGAGAACCCAGCTATGACGCGTGTCGGCCGAATTGTCGTCGCCGTGTCTTTGATCGCATGGGGGCTGCCCGGCTCTGTCTCCGCCCAGGCCCCGAAGGCCGGTGTCGTCACCAACCTGGAAGGCAATGTCACTGCGGCGCGCACGACGTCAGCGCAGCCCATCGCGCTGAAGTTCAAGGACGACGTCTTCGTCAACGACCGCGTCGTCACCGGCGACCGCTCCCTCGCCCGGCTCCTGCTGGGCGGTAAGGCCGTCGTCACCGTGCGCGAGCGCTCGGCTCTCACGATCACCGAGGTTCCCGGCCGTTCCACGGTCGACCTGGACTCCGGCAAGATCGCCGTCGCGGTCGCCAAGGACAAGATGCAGCCCGGCGAGCAGATCGAGGTCAAGACTCCGAACGCCGTCGCCGCCGTGCGCGGGACCGTCTTCATCGCCGAGGTCGTCCGGGCCTCGGCCAGCGCGGACAACGCCCAGGGTGGGACCACCGCCAACTTCTACGTCCTGACAGGCCAGGTCGCCGTGACCAGCGGCACCCAGACCATCAGCGTCGGTCCCAACAACTTTGCGAGCGTGGCCGGCGGGATCGTGAACTCCGGCGCGATGAGCCCCGCGATGCGGGCCAACGCTGCGGGCGGTCTGAGCTCGAGCGGCTTGCCGAAGGTCAGCGGCGCCGAAACCGACGCCAAGCAGACCGTGATGAACTCCACCGTCGCGACCTTCACGGCTCCGACCTTGCCCGTCCTGACGCCGCCGACGACGCCCCCGCCGCCGACCATTCAGCCGGTCACGAGCCAGAACATTCCGTTGCAGCCCGGTGGAGGCACGGTGCCCCTCACGTCGCCATCGCCGCCATCGCCGCCACCGATGACGGCATCCGGCATCCTGCTGTTCGGTGACGCCGATGTGTTTCCGATGGTGGCATCGCGCGCGGCTCTGGCGGCGGACCTCCGCGCGCTCAAACCCGATGTCCTCGTCTCCAATCTCAACAGCCCGAGTCTGCCCGCGGACTTGTCGGCCTACGGCACGATCTGGTACGTGGGGGCCCTCCGGGCAATCAGTTCCGCAGACCGGACGAGCCTGACACAATTCCTGGCCCGCGGGGGCGGTCTCTACCTGACCGGTGAACGTGAATGCTGTCGGGCTCTCAACGAGTCCGTTCAGAGCCTCCTCCGCACGGTCACCGGGAATAGCAAGCTCACGGTCGGCGGCGTCGAAGATTTCCCGTCGGATCCCAGAGACCGCGAGCTTCCCGTCGCCGTCTTCAACCGGACGGCTCGGGGCCTGGTCACGGCGACGCCCAACGTGCTGACGACGACGACGTGGGTCCCGAACGGGCCTGGCGCGATCCGCGACATCTCTGGCGCGAACGTCCTGGCGACGATGGACAACGGGATCGTTCACCGGATCGTCGCCGGGGTGTGGAGCGAAACCGATCTCAAGAACGGGCGAATCGTTCTGATGATGGACGTCGACTGGTTGTCGAACCCGTTGTCCCTCGCGCAATGCACCGCCGACTGTCGCCAGCACATCATCGAAAACCTCGTCACGTTCCTCGACGACCCGGCCGTCCCGCTCGTCCTGGCCGGGCCTCTGTTCAGATCGGTCAGCGAGGTCCTCACGTCCGCGGACAGCTTCTTCGATCTTCCCGGCCTGACGGTGACGAACACGTCGCTCGATCCGCTGTTCTGGTTCGGCGGGAGCACGCTCACCGCCCGGGGTGTCTTCGCGCGCCTGACCGGCAGCAGTATCGTCACGGCCGGGAGCTTCCTGCGCCTCGACTCCGGCGCTCGAATCATCCAGACCGGTACGGACCCGTTCCTCTCCATGGCGGGCGGCTCGCTCAGCGCCGGCGGCCAACTGTTCGATCTGGCCGGCCGCGCGGGGGTGAGCCAGGTCGACTCCGACACCCTCCTCACGGTGGGCGCCGACCGGCCGATTCAACCCGGCGTCGGAGCGCCGGTGTTCGACACCGACAACGCCGCCGTGGTGAACGTTCGCGGCAGCGCCTACAAGATCGACACCGCCCTGCTCGAGGCGACGGCGCCGCTCCTGAACCTCAAAGGCGGGACCGCCGTCACGACCGGAGACCACGCGATCAACCTGGTCGGGAGCGCCAAGGTCTCCATCCCGAACGACGCGATCGCCATGATCACCCTCAGGGCCAGCGCCTTGACCGTGGCCAACGGCCACCTGGTCAACGTCGCCGGCGGGAGCGTGCTCAACATCGCCGGCAACCTCGTGAGCCTCGCGGACGGGAGCAGCCTGAATATCCTCAGTGGTCTCTTGCTCAACGTCACCGGGGGCTCCTCCGCGTCGATCGGCCGGTCGCTCATCAGCTTCTCGGGCGTCGGCAACGTGCTGAACGTCAACAACGCGATCGCGCCGACGGCCGTCGTCAACGGTATTCCCATCTCCGTTCCCATCGCATTGGCCGACAGCATCCGCATCGGGGCCAACGCCATCGGCGGCAGCGGCTCGGGCACGATCCGCATCAACGGCGTCGCGCTGACCCCCACCACGCCGCTCTCGAGCCTCACCGGTAGCCTGGTCGCGATCCAGGGCGCCAGCACGGTGAGCGTCGGCGCTGGCGTCGGCAGCCCCGGCGGCGGCATACAACCCGGCGGCGGCACGCCGGGCGGCCTGCCAATGAAGTAGGTCAGGCGAGAATCAGTAGGACCAGGCGAGGCTGAGCGACACGACGTTGCGGAGGTAGGCGTACACCTCGATGTTCGAGAAATCGCGTGTCACCTGGTACTCGGCGGCGAGCGTGAAGTTGGCGGGCAGCGGCAGCTCGACGCGGACGATGTTCGTGAGCTCCTGGTCCTGGCGCCACTTCGAGCCGGGCGCGTAGGACGGCAGGATCGTGTTCTTGTAGGTGTAGTCGCGGAAGTGCACGTCGAGGTCGTACTTCAGCCGCACCGCCCACCACGGCAGCGTGTACTGCGCGCCGAGGTTGAGCCGGTGACCGTAGTACATCCAGTTCCGCCCGTCGGCGTTGCCGGTATCGTCCCAGTCGAACTGGTAACCGCCCTTGAGGTAGTGCCGGTCTTCCGCGAAACGGATGAAGTGCAGGAAGCCCACCATGTAGTTGTCGCCGGTCCGGTTCTCGTTCGCGATCCGCAGCGCCCCATTGATGTTCTCGAAGATCTTCGCCTGGAAGCGGAAGAAGCCCTGGGTGAAGTGCCGGGCGCTCTCGATGACGACGCCGGACAAGGAGACCGTGTGGCGCTGGAGGAACGGGTCCGGGCCGAGGAGCGTGTAGTCGTAGGCGTACTGGAGGCTCACCTGGGTCGGTAGCTGGAAGAGCGCCGTCTTGTACGTCAGGCCCGCGGTGCCGAGATTGCTGATGACGTTGAAGGCCGGCATCGCGTTCTGGTACGTCGTGAAGAACGAATAGCCGATCGATGATTCCCAGTCGGCCGTCCGCCACCACACGTAGTTCGCGTTCAGGCCGAACAGCTCGCCCCACGACTCGTGCTTGTGGCGCCGGATCTCGGCCACCAGCGGCTCGATGGGCCCGGAGTCGTCCTCGACGGGACGCACGATCACGTTGTCGTCGTAGGTGAGCCCGATGCGCGCCTCGAACGAGAACCGCCGATCCTTGTCGCGCGAGGCCACGATGGTGTCGCGGAGTCGTTCGGCCGGGCCCGTCAGCTGCGAGCTCGGGGCCAGACGGATCGCCTGCTCGACCTCCGCCGCCGCCTGGCCCGGCAGGCCGAGCACGCCGAGCGCGAGGCCGGTATAGAAGCGCGTGAGCTGCTGGATCTCCGGATCGCTCGAACGCCCGTCGCGAAACGCGGCGAGCGCGCCGCGGTAATCCTTCTTGCGGTAGCGGAGGAACCCGACGTAGTAGCCGAGGCTGTCGAGGCCGGGATTGGCGCGGAAGGCCTCCTCCAGGAGCGGCTCGGCCTTGTCGTATTGCTGCTGCGCGAAGTAGACGAGACCAAGCTGGTACGCGATCGAGGTGTCCCTGGGCGATTTCGCGCGAGCGCGCTCGAGATACAGCGCGGCCAGGTCGGGGCGCTTCTGCGCCGCGTAGACCGCGCCGGTGAAGTACAGCGCTTCGACATGATCGGGCTCGAGCTCGAGCGCGCGACGCAGGTTCTCGAGCGCGGCGTCGTACTTTTTGTCGTCGAACTCGAGGACCGCCTGCGCGACGTACACGTCGGCCTCGGTCGTCTGAGCCACGGCAGTCGCCGAGTCGAGGATCAATGCAAGCGACATGGCGAGGCAGGCCAGCGGAATGGCGCCGATCACAGGGGCGTTATATCGCAAGGTTCAGTGCCAAATCAAATACCGCGGCGCGAGCGCTGCTCATCTTGACCCGCACCGGTGGATGACGCTACGCTTTTTGCGAGCCATGGCCCAGCTGGTGTTCATCGTGTCGCGCCACCGGCCGAAGCTCCAGGAATATCTCCAGCAGGAGTTCGCCGGCAACGACGAGGTCGCGATCATCGTCGACCGCCGGCTCGGCGAGCGGCGCCTGCGCGAAGTCGAGCCGGGCCTGGAGCGGCGTCAGACCGACCGCCGGCAGGCCCTCGTGGACGAGCGGCTCCGATCCATGGGCTGGGCGATCGTCTGGCGTAGCGAGTCGACCACCGTCTACGTCCCGCGCGACGACGCGCTGCTGCTGCCACCCGAGGGCCCCACGCCTCCCCCCGCCAGGCCCTGAACCCCCTCAGTGGCCGCGGTATCCGACCAGGCCGGCGTCGAGCGAGCGCCGGTCGACCCGGGACAGGCTGCGCGTCATCCCGGCCGTGAGCAGGCGCGTGTGCGCCACGCCGACGAGATGCTCGGCGATCCACCAGAGATCACTCTCCGATGTCATCCAGCCTCGGTGGATTCGATCGAAGCGCGCGAGGTTGACCGGCCGCGAATAGGCGCGCAGGGTCCGCTCGCCCCGGAGATTGATGTAGCCCTCGAAATAGCTCATCACCAGCTCCCGCACGCTGCGGTAGACCGGCTCGCGGAAGCGGAGAGCCGAGAAGTTCGACTTCGCGATGGCGCCCCAGTGGCCGCGCACTCGGTAGACGCTGATGACGTGATCGGTGTCTTGAATGGCTTCGAGGTCGACGAGCAAGGGCGCGAAGCCCAGCACCCGCAGGGCCGCGGCCGCGAAGATCGCCCCCTCGAGGCAGTGCGCCGTTCCCTCGCGCAGCACCCGTCGCGGCGACCAGGCGCTGCTGGCGATGTGGTAGGGCATCGCCTCGAGCGCCCGCTGGATGCCGACGGGCGTTCGGAGCGCACGCAGCGCGCGCCACTCGCGGGCCGTGAAGCCGAAGTCGCGACTCATCTGGTCCGCCTCGGGGCGGCCGCCCATCCTAGCATTGCGGTCATGGAGCGCGCCCCGGCCGGAGGGGCCCCTGTCGAGCCCGTGACGCTGTCCGTGCGCGTGCGACGGGGAGCCGACGTCCAGACGAGTGCCAGAACGCCAAAGCCAAGAACCATGAGGGCTTGTCAAACGGCATGCGTCTTGCCGTGCGCCGGTAGCATGGCTGACTCACTTCGATTGCGTCGCCTCTTCGGAGCAGCCGCGCACCTGTGTCAGGTCGAGGTCGACCTCATCGCCGCCGGCTACCCTGAGCTGGTCGAAAAGCTCGAGCAGATCAGCGCCGTGGTCGATCTGGAGATCGCCTCTCTCGAGGCCGACGACCCGAGCCGGCCGCGCTGAGCCGCCGAGCGTCCCTGCGTCCGCACGCCTCGCCGCGGTGAGATCGCGACACTCGCCGATTGACAGTCTCCCGGCGTCAACATACAGTCCGTCGCCAGGAGGCGGGCGATGAGCGCTAGCGGGCACGTACCCCACTTCGGAATCCACCGTAGAAATTCCGGGCGACGCGCGTTCCTCAAGACCGGCGGCCGGGCGCTGGCCGGCGTCGCCGGGATCCTCGCCGCGGGCCGGGCGCCGGCGAGCTGGGCCGCGCGCGAGCTGAACCTGCTCACCGCCGTCAACTACGCGCCCGCCTCCGACGCGAAGCTCGGCGAGCTCGCGAAGCGCTTCACGAAGGCCTCCGGCGTCAACGTGCGTATCGACCACATCCAGAGCGTGCAGATGCCCGCCAAGCTCTCGGCGGAGATCATGAGCAAGTCGGGCCACGACATCATCAGCCTCGAGATGCACTACGCCTGGCTCTTCCAGCCCGGGCTGGCCGACGTGTCCGACATCTGTAACGACCTCGCCAAGAAGCACGGTGACTGGTACCCGTTCCTGAAGGAGCACGCCCTGGTCAAAGGGCAGTGGCTCGGCGTTCCGTTCATGTTCACCTCGTTTCCGGGCAGTCACCGGATCGATCTGTTCGAGAAGGTCGGCGAGCGCGAGCCCGATACGTGGGAGGACTTGCTCCGCGCCGGGCGAAAGCTGAAGAAGCTCGGCAACCCCGTCGGATTCGCCATCAGCCAGACGACCGACTCGGTGTCGACGCTCTATTCGATCCTCTGGTGCTACGGCGCCAAGGACATCGCCGAGGACGGCAAGACGATCGCCATCAACTCCAAGGCGACGGAGACGGCCATCGACTACGTGCAGACCCTCTACAACGACGCGATGGACCCGGCTGTGCTCTCGTGGGACAACGCCGGGAACAACCAGTGGCTGAACTCGGGGAAGGGGTCCTGGATCCACAACCCGATCAGCCACTATGTGGTCGCCAAGCAGGAGAAGCTCCCGGTCGCCGAGCTGACCGGTTTTCACCCGTCGCCGGCGGGGCCGAATGGGCGCCACACCGTGGGCGTGCCGCGAAGCCTGGGGATCTGGAAGTTCAGCAAGAACGTAGACGTTGCGCGCGATTTCCTGAAGTGGTTCTTCGAGCCCGCGCAGTACCACGAGTGGATCGTGTCGGGTGACAGCTACAACCATCCGACCTGGCGGGACATGGAAAACCACCCGGTGTGGGACGTGGACAAGAAGTACAAGCCGCTCAAGGCCGCCGCGAAGTACTCGCACCTGTACGGCTGGCCCGCGCCGCCCGACGAGAAGATCCAGCTCATCACGAACAGCTACATCATTCCGAACATGTTCGCGCGGGTGGTCACGAACGCCTCGAAGCCCAAGGACGCGATGGCCTGGGCCGAGACGGAGATCAAGCGGGCGTTCGAGCGGGGCTAGCCCCTACTCCTTGCGGCCGAGGTCCTCTTCCTTCGCGCCCGCGACGGGCACGAACAAGGGCTCCCCATACTTGTCCACGCCGAAGGTCCTGATGACCCGCTGCGCGTCAGCCGACACCAGGAAGTCGGCGAACGCGGCGCCGCCGGCCCTGTTGACCTTGGGGCCGTTGCTCGGGTTGACCTGCATCACGGAGTAGATGTTCAGGAGCGGCTTGTCCCCCGCGAGCAGGATCGGGAGGCGAACGCGCTTCTGAAAGGCGAGAAACGTCGCGCGGTCCGTCAGCGTGTACGCCTTCCGGTCGTCCGCGATGCCGAGCGTCGCGCCCATGCCCAGACCCGCCTCGATGTACCAGGCGCCCTGCGGCTCGACGCCGGCCAGCTTCCAGAGCGCCTTCTCCAGCACGTGCGTGCCGGAATTGTCTCCGCGTGAGACGAAGCGCGAGCCGGTCATGGCGATCGCCTTCATCGCGTCGGCCGCCTTCGTCATTCCCCTGATCCTCGCGGGGTCGTGCGCCGGGCCGATGATGACGAAGTCGTTGTACATGACGAGCCGCCGGTCGAGCATCTTGCCGTCCGCGACGTATTTCTTCTCGAGCGCGGGCGCGTGGGCGAGCACCACGTCTGCCTCGCCCCGCGCCGCCAGCGCGAGCGCCTGACCCGTCCCGACCGCGATCGTCTTGACCGTGTAGCCCGTCTTCTGCTCGAACAGCGGGACCAGGACCTCCAGCAGGCCCGAGTCCTGGGTGCTCGTGGTCGTCGACAGGATGACCGGCGAGCGCTGCGCCGCCGCGGGCTCCGGCAGAATCGCCAGAAACAGCGCGGTCAGAAGTGCCCAGAGCATCGAAACCCTCCTTGTCCTTCGCCGGTGCGTTCGCGCTCCGTCCGCGCGGCGTCGGACAACTAACACGCGGGCGGAAGCGTGGTCAAGTCGCCCGTCGCGGCCGTGCATCGCTTGACGGATCGCGGGGCGGGAGTACGTTTGAATGCGTGATTGCTGGATTGATCACGCTCGCGATCGTTGGAATGTTGCAGTCGCTCGGCGCGCTGGCCGACAACGTACCCGTCGATCCGACGTGGCAGAGCGATGCAGCCGGTGAAGACGAGCGCGGCCACGCCGCCGGACGCGGAGCGTCGAGTCCAGACGCCGTCGGCGCCGCGGCCATGGGTCTCCCGCATCGTGGCGAGCCCACGCTGGCCGTCGTCGCCTGCACGACGGCGCCCGCCTCCCGAATTCGACCCGGTTCGCAGGCATCCCGAGCTCCGCCCGCTCTCCTCACGCACGCCTCGGTCTAACTAAAGATCAGGGCCCCGTGATCGTCACGGGCCCCGAGCTCACGCGATAGAGGAGACAGACATGCGTCGATTTCAGATTCTCTTGGCCGTTGTCTCGCTCGGTCTGGTCGTCTCGGTCGGCCATGCGCTGGCCGACGGGCCGAGCGCCGGCTTCAGCGGCGTGAAAGTGGCCCAGGTCAGCTTCGTCGACCGGGCGCTCAACCTGGTCCAGCTCTCGGACGGGATGGAGCTGAGAGCCCCCGACCAGCGGATGCTCACGAATCTCACGATCGGCGAGTGGGTGAAGGTCGACTTCGTCTCGGACGGCGACCGCGTCATGCTCAACAGCGTCGCCCCCGCCCGACCCGACGAGATTCCCGCGCGCGCCACCGTGCCCGCGACGGCCGGCGGCAAGCCCGACCGCGGCTGAGCCTTGCCAGTTGCTCCGGGCGGCCGCGCGCCGCCCGGGGTTGCTGGGATCGATGAACGACGTGCTCACGCCGCTGCCGAACTCGCCGGGCCGGTCCGTTCGGGTCCTGCTCGTGGACGACGACACCGAGCTCGGCGAGCTGGTTCGCGAGTATCTGGCGCGCGAGGACTTCTCGCTCGAGGTCGAAGGCGACGGGACCCGTGCGGTCGACCGCGCGCTCTCGGGTGACTACCGGCTGATCGTCCTCGACGTGATGCTGCCCGGCGTGAGCGGCTTCGACATCCTGCGCCACCTGCGCGCCGCCTCCCGCGTCCCGGTGCTCATGCTGACCGCCCGCGGCGACGACGTCGACCGCATCGTGGGGCTCGAGCTGGGCGCGGACGACTACCTCTCCAAGCCCTTCAATCCGCGGGAGCTGGTGGCGCGCATCCGGGCCATCCTGCGCCGGGCGCTCTATGATGCCGCCGCCGATCCCTCCGAGCCCGCCGACGAGCGGCTTTGTGTCGACGACGTCGAGGTCGACGTACGGCGCCACGTCGTGCGGCGCGCCGACGCCCCGGTGGAGCTGACGGCGGTCGAGTTCAGCGTGCTCGAGATCCTGCTGCGCGCCGCCGGGACGGTCGTCCGCCGCGACGAGCTGGCCCGCGGCGCGCTCGGGCGCGCGCTGATGCCGTTCGACCGGAGCCTCGACGTGCACGTGAGCCGGCGTACGACGCGAGCGTCGCCGGCTATCGCCAAACCGTGCTCGGCGCGTTTCAGGACGTCGAGGACAACCTGGCCGCGCTCCGAATCCTCGAAACCGAGGCGCGCGAGCAGCACGAAGCAGTGCAGGCCGCCGAGCGCTCGCTGACCCTGACCACCAATCAGTACCGCGCGGGCACCGTGAGCTATCTGAACGTCGTGGTCGCGCAGACGGCGGCGCTCACGAGCGAGCAGACGGCGGTCGGAATCACCGGGCGCCGGCTCGGCGCGAGCGTGCTCCTGATCAAGGCGCTCGGGGGCGGCTGGTCGGCGGACCGGTTACCGACGGACCGCGAGGTTACCCGCCTACTCGGGCGCGGCATGGCTCGCCGACTGGACGAGACACATCCGAACCTTACCCTCGCGGACCAGAATCGCCAGGAGCGAGGCCGCCGACGTCTCGGAGAATCCAAGACGCCGTCCGACCTCGGCGGGTGTGGCAAGCCCGATCTCCTCGACACAGGTCAGCAGCTCGTTCTCGAGCTCGGCCCACCAGTCTGTCATTCCGCGACCTCCCTCTCTTGTTGCCGATCAGATCTTGTTACCGGTCAGATGTGATACGGATCGACACCGACCAGCGACGTGAGCCTGACGGGCCACGTCGGGGCCGGACGCTCGCGCGGGATGGGGACGCTGTAGGCGATCAGGAGAAGCCAGCGCGCCCAGGCCTGGTTCCAGTCGGCGCTCGGACGACGCATCGCTCGTTCGAGGTCGCCGACGACGAGGCCGACCCACACGCTCCAGACCGCCCGGTCGTCCGGAGGAATCATCTCGATGAGCGCGAACCCGAGCCGAGTGATCGTCTCGCGGATCTCGAACGGCGCCGTCCGCCCGTCGGCGGCCGGAATCAGGATGTGCTCGGCGACCCATCGGTGCGCTTTCAAGACCAGCCCCCGGCGGAGGAGCGGTTCGATGCCGAGCCAGGACGGCGCCATGGCGTCGTACCAGGATTGAAGCCCGTGGAGCTCGGCCGCCGTCGCGAAGGGCGGCAGCGACCCGACCGGCCGCGGCGCAGCCCGGCGGCGCGACTGCGCCTGATTCGCGAGATAGCGCTCGTCGGCGGCGTAGCGCTCGGCGACGGCCGCGAGCTGGGCGCGCCGCGCGGCGTCGGCGGCGTATCGGCACGGCCAGTCGCGCATGACGGCGGCCACCGTGGCGAGGGGCTGCCACTGCAGGACCATGAAGCCGCCGCGAAAGCCGGCCGCTCGGAGCTTGCTGGAGGCCGCGCGCGCGGCGCTCCGGGTCGCTCGGCGCAGGCTGGCGAACTCCACGGGCAGCGGCACCAGGGTCTGGCGGAGCAGCAGCGCGATCCGGCTGTCGGGCGCTTCGTAAACGGCCACGAGGTCGGGGCATTCCTGGCACACGGCGGAATAGCGGTCGAGCCACATGGGTCCCTCTCCACGATCGGATTGGACTGCTTCTGGCTCGACGATGAACGCGCACCATGACGGACGCATGAGAGGCACATGAGAAACGTCTCAGGATCGGCGACCGCGCCGGCGGCCGAAGGCCGGGGAGCGGCAATCGAGCGGTTCGGAGGAGCGGCGTGAGAATCCTGGTCGTCGAAGACGATCGAAAGGTGGCGCGGTTCGTCCGGCAGGGCCTGTGCGAGGAGGGCCACACCGTCGAGATCGCGCCGGACGGCGCCGAAGCACTGAAGCTCGCGCTCGGCGAGCGCGGGTACGACCTGATCATCCTGGACGTCATGCTGCCGGGCCGGGACGGATTCGGCGTGTTGAAAGCCCTGCGGGCTCGCAAGCTACCCGTACCCGTGCTCATGCTGACTGCGCGCGACAGCATCACCGATAGGGTGGCCGGTCTGGATCTCGGCGCCGACGACTACCTGACCAAGCCGTTCGCCTTCGAGGAGTTCCTGGCCCGCGTGCGTGCCTTGCTGCGACGGCGGGACGTCGACCGGATACCCGTCCTCCGGATGGACGATCTCACGGTGGATCCCGCGACCCGGCGCGTCACGCGCGGTGATCGGCTGATCGAGCTCACTGCCCGGCAATACGCGCTTCTCGAGTACTTCCTGCACAACGCCGGCCGTGTGCTCAGCCGGCAAATGATCGGGCAGCACGTGTGGGGGCTGGCGTTCGACGCCGAGAGCAACGTCATCGACGTGTACGTCGGCCACCTGCGGCGGAAGATCGACCGGAACCGCGAGCGGCGTTTGCTGCACACCGTGCGCGGCGCCGGCTACGTCCTGCAGGTCGAAGAGTGAGACGTTCGCGATTCGGCGGCCGCTCGACTGACGGCGATGCGATTTCTTGGTCTCGCGTCGAAGCCGACAGACACTAGGGGCGTGAGCCCGAGTGGTCGTTGGGGCAACCGCGTGTGCCGCCTGATCGGTCTCGTCGGAGTCGTCTTCTTTCTGGTGACCGCGTTCAGCCCGCTCGCCCCTCGCGCAAATCAGTGGTTGGCCAATCCGCCGCAACTCGTGCCATCCGACGCCATCGTGGTGCTCGGCGGATGGGTCTCGCCGTCCGGCTTACTGAGTCTCGAATCTTTGCGGCGAACCAACCGAGGCATCGATCTGTACCGGCGCGGCCTGGCGCCCGTGCTGGTCCTGCTGGGCGGGGCGACGGGCGGCGGGCCGACCGAAGCCGACGTTCGAGCGGAGCAGGCGCGCCTGCGCGGGGTTCCCCCGGACGCGATCCTCACCGAAGCGAGGGCGCGGACGACCCGGGAGGAAGCCTTTCTCGTGAAGGCGCTCCTTCAGTCGCGCGGCGCGCGGACGGTGCTCCTCGTGACCAACGCCGGGCACTTGCCGCGAGCGCGCCCGCTGTTCGAGCGCGCAGGGTTCGAGGTCCACACGGCTCCTTCGGATTCACTCGTCGAAGCCGACGAGCCCGAGTCGCGCCTGGCGTTGATGCGAGTGCTGGTCAAGGAATGCCTCGGCTGGCTTTACTACCGGGTCGCCGGGTACATCTAGCGCTGGAGGAAGCTATGGAGGCGACGTTCATCGCGGCGTTGGCGGGGCTGACGTCCATCGGTGCCTACTTCGTCGGCGCCAGGGCGCTCGGGCTGTCGAGCACACGCCTCGGAGCCGCCGTCGGCAAGATGCTCGAATCCGTCGGGATGACTCTGATCTTCCTGGCCGCAAACCTGACGACCTCCGTTCTGATCGTGCTGGCCGTCCGCAGCCTGACGGGGACGTTCGTGTCGGCCTATGCCACCGACGATGTCGTCTGGCTCGGCGTGTCCCTGATCCAGGGCCTCGCCTTCCAGGCATGGCGAGGCTCGGCGGCGGAATCCGGCGCGCGGGATCGAGGGTAGGAGAGCGGCCGCGCTACGCGAGCCGGGCCAGCGCGGCGCGGACGGCGTCGATGACACGCCGAAGGTCGTACGGCTTGCCGATGATCTCGAGCGCTTCGGTGTCGCCGACCAGCTGCTCGAGCGCCGGCTTGTTGGTCGTGGTCAGCACGAACTCGCGCCGCTGCAGCGGCTCCGCGCTGCGTACGAGCCGCAGGAATCGCCAGTTCGCGTCGTAGGGCGGCGAGATGTCGTAGACGATCACCGCGGGCATGTGGTGTTTGATGAAGTCGACCAGGTCGAGCTCACCCTTCTTCACGTCCGGGATGTGACCCACGACCGTCTGGAAGCCTTCCGCCTCGAGCGCCGTGCGCAAGAGCTCGACGGTATCCTGGCTCGAGTTGAACACGGCGACCGTGGGCTTGCGCCCGCCCTCGAGCACCGGGGGCGGATCGCTGTTCCCCGTGCTGCCTCGACCCATCCCGTCTCCAACCTCGTCGAGGGCTCGCCGACCCGGATCACCGAGCCGCTGGGAGCCGTGATGAAAATCGCTCGAAGCCTATCGTGTCGAGAGGACAAAGTCTAGCCGCGCTCCGCGCGGGGCGCCGGGTCATCCGGTGCGCCCGATCACGCTCGCGACG
>Ga0066710_100002047_pt1 | contig 15852 bp, 14 predicted proteins | sample GraSoiAngelo_159_FD_79666 | JGI IMG/M metagenome (GOLD analysis project Ga0066710, IMG submission 79666) | Grasslands soil microbial communities from the Angelo Coastal Reserve, California, USA - 14_1009_16_40cm | ecosystem: Environmental > Terrestrial > Soil > Grasslands | place: USA...
AAACTTTACTTCACTGGTAAAGGCGGCGAGGCTGCCAACTGACGAATGGTCATCGAGGCCCACTTGTTGAACGCTCCCACGACGATGTAGGCCTCGGCCAGCGCCAGCGTCACGGCCGGATCTGCCTTAAGCTGAACCGACCGCTCCAGCGACGCCACCGCCCTACCCCCAAATCCTCCCGCATAAGGCGCGAGGCCAAATTTGTACAGCTTGAACGCGTGCAGGTAGGCGATCCCCAGCCAGCGGTGCGATTCGGCGTCGTTGGCGTTGCGGGCGATAGCGTCCGTGTAGAGTTTGATGGCTGCGGTGAACTCCGCCTCTGAGTACATCCGCGTCGTGTTGAAGAGGGGCACATCGGCCGACGCCGCAGGCGCAGCCAGGGCCATCAGGATTCCGGCAACCAGCAGCACGCGACCCATCGGCATCTCCACTTTAGTCTTTGACAATCTGCGGGGTGATCATAAAGATCACCTCGGTTTCCGCCGTCGTGGTGTCCGAGCTGCGGAAGAGCTCCCCGAGAATCGGGATATCTCCCAGTAGCGGCACCTTCAGTATCGTCGTGCGCTCCGAGCGGTCGATGAGCCCGCCGAGCACGATCGTCTTGCCGTCCGCGACGGTCAATACCGTGTCCGCATTGCGTGTGTTGACGATGAACGCCTGCTGGCCACCAGAGGTCACCGGCGCACCCAGGGTGCTGACCTCCGGCGTCAAGGCCAGGGTGATCACTTCATCACTGTTCACCCTGGGCGTCGTCACAAGTTTGACACCGACATCCTGGTAACTCACCGTTGTTTGCAACTGGCCTCCGACCGTCGTCGAGGTGAAGACCGGGATCTTTTGGCCCAGCACGATCGTCGCTTTGTTTCCGTCCAGCGTGGCCACGCGAGGAGCCGTCAGAATTCTCGCTTTGCCCTCGTTGATGAGGGCCCGCAGCCGGAAGTTGATCAACGACGCGTCGGTGAGCGTAAACGTGATCCGTCTGTTGGCGCTATCGAGGACGACGTTCCCGAAACCGGCGCCCGTGCCGATGCCTGTGGTGCTGTCGAAGAGACCCAGGTTGCGCTCCGCGGTGGTGTTGATCTCCACCACGTTCACCTGGATGACAACCTGCGGGATCTTGATGTCAAGCGAGCCGAGGACCTTCACCACTTCCTCGTGCTGCGCCGACGTCCCCGTGATCAACAGGGCATTGGTTCGCGGATCCACGGCCACCCGCACTCCCGGGACTGCCGCGGCCACCGCCGCGCGAATAGCGTTCACATCACCATAGGACAGGTGATAGGAGATCGTCTCCGGTACTTCCGGCGGCGGGGCCAGCTTCTCGGCCGAGCCGACGATGAGGTTCCTGCCCAGCCGGCGAAACGCCAGGCCGTTGGCCTCCAGGACGAAGCGCAGCGATTCCTCGCAGGTCACGTCCAGCAGACGCAGCGTGATCGTCCCCTGGACAGACGAATCGGTCACCAGGTTAAATCCGCACAACTTCGAGAGGGCCGTGAGCACATCAGAGAGCGCCACGCCCCGGAACTCCAGCAGCTTGATGAGTCCCGGCCCGGCCGGAGCGCCCGGCACCAGCGGTTGCTGAGCCGTCCTGATCAGACCCGTCCCGGGAGCCGCCGAGACGGCCGGCGTCATCGGTCCCTCGCGAGTCAGGATCGGGGCGCTCACCGCGGCCGTGGCCTCGGCCCCGGTGCCCGGCAGCAGCGGCACGCTGACCGCCAGAATGTTCGGCGCGGAGCGCTGCACGTCGATGCGCACCGGACGCACCAGGTCCACCACCACCCGCGCGATCGCGGGGTTGTCCTGGAACTGGCCGACCCGCACGCGCAGGACGTTGCCCTTCTTCACTTCCTTGGCCACGCGGACACGATCATCGGCGATGGCGTTGAGGATATCGATGGCCACGCGAGGCGGCAACGGGGTCTCAATCTCTGTAATGCTGAACAGGATCTGCCCGGTGGCAACAATTCCGACCACGAGACGCGTGCCGAAGTCTTTGACGGTGACCTGCGTGACGCGCATGGGGCCGGCCTGAACCGGCGCCGTCACCACCGATGGGACGGCCAGCAGCGCCACCAGGAGGAGCATCAGGATGACACGTAGGCGAGAAGTCCGGGGGACCATGTCGTCTTATTCACCTCCCAGGGCAACATCAAAGCGCCTGCCGGCCTGCAAGAATGTCACCGTGCGGCGGGTGGAGTCGATGCGCAGGACACGCAGATCACCGATTTGGTCTCCGGGCGCGACAATCTCCGACCGGCCGCCGATGACGATCACGGCGACGGCCTTGCTGTTGCCGACGATCCCGGTCACGGCCACTGGCCCGCCGGGGACCCCCGGCACCTGTCCGGGGAGCGGTGGCGGTGGAAGTTGACCAGGCACGGGGAACGGTGGTGGGGGCAGTGAACCCGGTGGCTGGCCCGGTGGGGTGGCCACGATGAGTGGAATGAACGGATCAGGACGACCGGTCGGTCCAGGCGGTACCACAGACGTCTTGGGTGGCGCGGTCGTACCAGGCGCACCAGGAGCTGCCGGAACCGGAGCCGGTGTGGTACCGGGCGCCGGGGCAGGCGCAGCGGCGCGCGGCGCCGACGGCGCAGGTACGGGCAGTCGGGTGGCCGGCTGCGGGGCGCCACGGCCCCCAAACAGCCGCCCGGCAATAAGATAGCCGGCGACGACTACGACCAGAATCACGAGGCCGTAGCGGGCGATCCGATTCTTTTGGAGGAGCTCGCGGATCTTCGCGATAACCGCGGTGACCCTCGCCATCTACCGTGCCCCCTTGGGAAGCACGTACGTTTCGATATCGACGTTCACGGTCAACATTGGAATCTGCTTCGGATTAAACGCAAGGTTCCGGATCGCCACCATGCGTGGGAACGAATTCAATTCGGTCGCCAGCCTGACGATCTGCGCGAATGTCCCAACAACCGAAAGCCCAATCGGGTACCGCTGGTAGGCAGGGGCCGCCGGTGCTGCGGGAGTTGGCGTGCCGCCCGCGGGCGGTCCTCCGCCCGCGGGCGGCACGGCACCGGGGGGCGGCGATGCTCCGCCGGGGGGCGGCGGCGTTCCTGCTCCGGGCGAGGGTGTGGCCTGCGACTGTTGCACCTGGCTCGGACGGATGCTGTCCAGACTGACGCCAAGCGACCTGGTCAGACGCTCTAATTGGACCAGCAACGACGGTAGTTCCTTTTCCGCGGGCAGCTTGGCCTCCACCTCCGCGATAAACGCCTGCAACCGCGTGTACTCCTCCCGCAGCCGCGTGAGCTGACGGGCCGTCGTCTCCATCCGTTCTAGCTGCATCCGGCGATCATCGAGCTCCGCCCGCAGGCGCGAATATTCCGCCTGCTTGGGCGAGTAGACGAGGTAGTAAAAGACCAGCAGGATGCCGAGGGGGCCGATGACCATCAGGACGAGGCGTTCCCGCCGACTCATCGGACACCGGCCTGTTTCTGCTGCGGCGTCAGGCGCGCAGTCACGGAGAAGTTGATGACTTCGCGATTGACCTGCGTCTGCTTTTGGCCGATGCTCAGGTCGGCGTCCTGGAACAGCGGTGAGCCATCGAGGTTCACCATGAACCGGGCCACCGCTTCATAAGTCATGCCAAATCCATTGAACGTCAGGTTGCCGTCGCCTTTTGCTTCGATACGAATCAGCCATACGTCGGCCGGTATAATCTTCCGAAGTTCATTCAGGACATTGTCCCAGGGGATGCGCAGACTTTCCAGCTGACGCAGGAGTTGCTCCTTACGCCGGGCCTCCGCAATCTGTCGCTGGAGGGCCTCCACCTCCGCCACCTTCGGCTTGAGTTCTTCGATACGCGCATTGACGTCGTCGATCTCTGCGCTCACCCGGGCGTTGCGCAGATTTAACGCCAGGGTCGCCAGTACCAGGGCCGCCATCACCACGACAAGCACCAGCCCCACCAGCACGCGTGGCGCGACCGTGGGCCGGCGGACCCGCTCCCGGGGGAGCAGGTTGATACGGATCATCGCTCGACAGTCCCCCGCAGGGCCAGGCCGACAGCCGTGGCCATCGCCGGGGCGACCTGCTTGCGCTGCTCGGACGGCAGCACGCGGTCGGCGACCTCACACTTCATGAATGGATCGCCCACGACCGTTTCCACTCCCAGCTCCAGCGAGAGGAAGCGGTCCAGATTTGCCAGGCGCGCCGTGCCGCCGCTCAGCACGACCCGTCCCACGCGGCTCTCCCGCCAACGGGTCTGAAAGTAGTCCATGGAACGGCGTACTTCGGTCGCCAGATCTCCGAGGATCGGGAGCATCGCGTCGTGGAGCGCCGATACCGTGCGGTCCTCGGGCAGGGGCTCGCCCTCCAGGAGCACGGTTCCTTTCTCCTCTTTGACCTGTGCCGCCGACTGGAACTCCATGTCCAGCCGGGTCGCCACGGCCTTCGTCAGGCTGTCTCCGCCGACGTTGATGTTGCGGGTCAGACGGAGCTGGTCACCCTCGGTGATGACAATGTCGGTCGTCTCTCCGCCGAGGTCGACGAACACCGTGGCGGCGCCGTTGCCGCCCGTACGCCCCTGCGCATCCAACGCCCGGATGACCGCAAACGACTCGACATCCAGCACGAACGGCTCTACGCCGCCTGACTCCAGCGCCTGCACATGTTTGTCCACAATATCGCGACGGGCGGCGACGAGCAGCACGACGATCTTGCGCTGGTTGTCTTCGGTGGTTTCCCCGATGACGTCGAAGTCCATGTTGACCTCGCGCACGCCATAGGGGATATACCGTTCGGCCTCAAAGCGCGCCGCCTGTTTCAGCTCATCCTCTGACATGGGAGGCAGCTTGAGTTCACGGACGATCACCGCCTGACCGCCGACGGCCGACACCACCCGGCCGGGCTTGATTCCCGCCTTGGCGATGACCTGCCGGATGGCTAAGCCCAGGGCTTGAGGCTCGACCACCGCGCCCTCTTTGACTGCCCCGGGCGGCGTCTCGGCAAAACCGGCATGCACGACCCGGTACTTTCCGCCGGCGCCGGCCAACTCTACGGCCTTGATGGCGTGGCTGCCGATGTCGAGCCCCACGAAGCGTTTCGGGCCAAACAGTGCCATGCAGTTGTCTCCTCACGAACTTGCGTTTGGGCCGGCGCGCTAGGCTACTCTTCCCACAGCAGCCTATAATTCCTGCAAGCTTCCATCAAAGCGCCTTTGAATTATCCTGCCCCGACGCGGGCAACGTCAGTCCTGCCCGGTTGGCCCGCCGGCCCCGGACGAATCGGCGAGTTCGAGTGACGCAAACCGCAGCATCGCCACGCCGATTCGTACGGGGCCGGCACGGGCCGCAGGAGAAGCAGGGATGACGAACTAGCGTTCCCACCAGGCTTTTCCGAACACGAGCGAGTTGCCTGTTGGTACATTGCTGACCGTGGTGCCGCCGTTGACGCTGATGTTGCCAATGAGCCGTAGGGTCGTCTGTGCGATCAGACCCCCGTAGACGTTGACGTTTCCCGTGCCCGCCTGCACTAACCCACAGTTAGGCGTCGGGGGATCGGGACAGTTCACGATGATGGTGCCATAGTAGGTGAACGTTCCGTTGACGACAAGGGAGCCGCTGACGACGAGTGTGCCATGGCCGCTGATGTTCCCGTTGATGGTCCAGTCACCGTTCAGTTCAAATATTACCGAGCGGTCGGCGCCGCAGGCCATTTCCGGGTACTTGCAGCCCAGGTCGCTCGTCGCGGCGGAACCGTCCGCCTTCGTGCACGGTGTGGGGAGAGAGTTCAGCACACCGCTGCCGGTTTTCGAACATTCGTAGTTGTTCGTGATAGACCTCATGTCTGGAAACGGCGGCACGGCGCCGAACTGCGGGTAGAGGATCAGGTTCGGCTGGACGCTCGGAGACGCGTCCGCCGTATTGACGTTGACACAGATCGGGTCTACGCAGGCGCCGCCGGCGCGCTTCACCATCATCATCTGGCTTTGATCGAACCACCAGTAGTTCTGGAACCACTCCTCGAAGACGATGGTCTTGAACCATCGTCTGCCCGCGACATCGCCACCGGGTAGGATGTTTTGGTTTTCATCGGTAAGGTCCGGGAAGTCCATCGGCACCCACTCATACGGCAGCCCGCAGGGGAACAGGTCGGGATCCAGTTGAGATGCAAGTGGTCCCGCGCCGTCCGGATCGTCCTGATCGTACCCGTATTGCCATAGGCTGCTACCCGAGGTTTCGTCTTGCAGTATCGCTCCGCTGGGCAGCTGGGTCTGGTACGTGCCGCCGGTCGGCTTACACGTGGGGTGGCTCGGGTCCGCGTTAGCCTGAAACGCAAAGATGTCCTGTCCCAGCGTACTCGTCGCCGGCGTGGTCACCCGGGTTCCCGGATACCACTTCGCCACATCGTTGTTACCCGGGTTGGCCGCCACACAGCCGTTGGGCGCCGCTCCGGTGTGTGTGTAGCAAGCTGCCACGGCGCCGGGGTTGACCTTACTGAGCCGATAGCCCGTATAGGTGAGGCTGGCTGGCCCTCCGCAGGAGTTGCTTGGATAGTCCTTGTACTGGAAGTACGTTTGCGAATATGCATCACCACACGGAATCGCCGCGCTACCCTGTTCGGTCACGTTGTTCGCGAAGGTGACGTTGGGCGGAAATGCGACGACTTCCTGGAGGACCAGCGCGGTCAGACGGCGCGTGGCCCTGCCGATGTTGGATGCGGTCGAATCAATCTGGAGATAGGCGGAGTTCGCCCCCGTGTAGACGCGCGTGACCGTCACGCACACGCTAGTCGCGGTGCTGGGGCAGGGGGGATTGGGCGTCGTGCTCCACCGCGGATCGAGTGAGCTCGGCCAGCCCCCCGCCCCGGAATAGGGCCGGCCGATCGCCACCCGGGCGATGGCCTCCTGGATGCCGGCCTGCGCGAGCTCTGTCGCCCGCATGCCGTCTTTCTGCAGGCCGGCGATGACGATCTCGTTGCCGGTAACCGTCAGCATCGCCGTGATGAGGATGAACATCAGCACCACGAACAGCAGCACGGTGATCAGCGCGGCACCGCGATCACGCGCCCGGAAGCGCGGAAACGCGGAAACGCGGAAACGCGACTTGTTGAAAACCTTCCACGTGAATCTCAACATCTTCCTCACCAACAGTCCCAAGAAGGTTCCTTGCCACAAGGCAAGGTCAGTTGCGCGTCAGCGACTGGCCGGGCAGCAGGACCTCCTGCGCCGGAATGGCCCGACCCTGCACCACCTCAGTCCCCTTGGCTTTAAGAGTCACGCTGACCACGCCGCCAGAGACCGAAACGTCAAAGCTTTCAATCATCGTCGCGACGGTATCGCCGCCGCACGCCGGTTGGGTGAGCGCATCGCCCGGCTGCGAAAGACCGCCGACCACCCGCTGCAGGTTGTACGCACCTGCGGTCCCGGTGACACAGTAGCTGACGGACCGCTGCCAGATCGGCGTATACGTCCCATTGGGCGCGATCGGCTCCGGTGATGTGTATCCCGGGTTCGGGGCGGTGATGTTGCCGCCGCTGAAGGTGAAGCATCGTGAGTCGTAGCCCAGGCCAGCGTTCGCCCTCGTGTACAGACAGAAGATGGAGTTGTCTTGTATCTCCCCGGCAGGGCCACCGCAGCAGCGGGCCGACTTGAACACAATCTGGCTGGCCCCCGGGGTCGCGTTGTTGACCAGCACCTGGTTGATATTCGTTTCATGGAGCTCGCGGAGGATCCGATCTGTGGCGACACGTGCATTCTGTTGCACATCGGCCGCAAGCTCGGTCTTGCGCGAGCTGGTCCGCGCGCTGCTGAAGACGGCGTCGATCATGAGGACAAACATCGCGAATACCGCGAGCGCCACCAGGAGTTCGACCAGGGTGACGCCGCGCTGCGCGCGATGAATTCGACCCAATAGCGTGCTCATGGGAGGAACCGGTCCACCTCAAGACAAAACCGAGTCCCTGGCACACACTTACCACCCGCCGTCATGCCTGTCACCCCGCGGAAACGCCAGGTGAGCGTGGAGTGCATACGCACCAGAAACTCGTTGGCGGTGGTGGCGTCGCAGTTGGCGCTGCCGACCACACAGTACTTGCGTCCGTTGGCATTGGCTACGTCATCCCAGTACCACCGCTCGATGGTGACCTCTACCTTCCGCCAATCCAGCTGATACGGTTGGGTGGGCGGCAGCGGATAGGTTCCCAATCCCGCGGAGCTTATGTTGTTGGCACAACCCACTTCCGGCCCGTCACAGTAACTCCCGTGGTTCAGAGAGATGTCACCCGCGCTCAACGCCTGGCTCGCACCATGCTCCTGGAATGCCTGCAGGTACACCGAGGCCGCGGTCAGGTCGCGGGCGGCACGGGTGGTGACGAACCCGGTGGTAAAGCCTGACAGGAAGCCGCCGGATCCGGCCGCCCCCAAGACCCCCAACGCGCCGATAACGACCACGGCGAAGATCGCCAGCGACACCAGGATCTCGATCAGCGTGAACCCGCGCTCGTTCCTCATCACGGCCTCACACTCACCCGCCCCGTGGCTGCGGTAATGGCAATATTCGCGGTGACGCCGTTGCGGCTGCGCAGTTGCACAGTGCCACCCGCCACGGCATAGCCGAGCGGTTTAAAGGTAACGCACGCGTTGGAAGCGTTCCCGGGGGTCGTACAGCTCGGCACCGTCGTCCCTGCGCTGGGAATGGTGACGGACAACGGCCACTCCTGGCCCGCGAATGTCCTCTGCACCGCCGTCTGGCGGTACACGGTGATCCCGTACGGACTGCTCAGCTTGAACTCGACGGTGTAGTCCACAGCCTCCGCAACCGCCGAGGACGCCGCCCGGCGAGTCTCAGACATCACGATCGTCGCGGCCCGGCGAAGCGAGAAGGCATCGCTCGCCGCGCGCACGCCCAGCACCAGGATGGCCATCACAATTGAAATCAAACCCACGACGACGACGAGCTCGATCAGCGTGAAGCCCGCGTGGCCGTTTCTGTCGCGCACCAGTTGTGAGGACATGGAGTCTCCTATGGTCATGCCCCGGCCGTATTGCACGTAGACTCAAGCACGCGGCATGCCGGAGCGTCTGCGCACCCCCCCTTCCTATTATCCTTCTAGGGAAGTTGCGCGGGAATAGGAATCCCTGCATGATACCTGACTGCCTCGCCCGAACAGCCGCCCCTAGTCACCGGGGTTGCAATGCTTGGATTAGGGGCCGGGTGGCTCCGGAGTTACGCCTACCGCCCCAGATACCAGCGGAGGATGGCATCGCCGGCGAACACTGCGATCACACCGCCGGCGGCCAGCGAGGGGCCGAATGGGATGGGATCCTTCCTCGAACGTCTTTTCACTGCGATCAGCAGCACGCCCGCAGTGGCACCAATCATAAACGCCAGCAGCAACCCCACCGCGGTCGCCGGCCAGCTGAGGAAGGCACCCATCATCGCGGCCATCTTGATGTCACCGCCGCCCATGCCCCCGTGACTGACCACGGCGATCAGCAGGAACAGGGCTCCGGCGCTCGCGGCGACCACTACCGACGGCACCAATCGTCCCTGGGGGATCGCCAGCAGCAGGCCCGCCACGATCCCTGGATACGTGATCGCGTTGGGAACAATCTGATGATCGAGATCGATGAAGAACACCGCGACCAGCATGAATGAGAATAGTGCGGCCGCGACCAGCGGGATCCACGCCCCTCCCGGGGCGAACCGAAGCCACACGCCGGCCAGCAGTCCGCCGCTGACCGCCTCGACCAGCGGATACCGCCAGCCGATCGGCGCGCGGCACACTCGACACCGCCCGCGCAGGACAAGAAAGCTCACCAGCGGGATGTTGTCTTGGGGGCGGATCGGGGTCTGACAGTGCGGGCAGCGCGACCCCGGCCGGACAATGGAGAGATTCCGGGGCAGCCGGTAAATGACGACATTCAGGAAGCTGCCGAGAATCGTCCCCAGGATGAACGCCATGACGGTGGACACGGTGTGGCTCATCACGATCTCCTAATCTACGCAATCTTCGCGATCTACGCAATCTACGGGCCCCATCTAACAATCGTTTGATTGCGTGGATTGCGCAGATCGCGTCGATTCGATGGGCGCGCGCCGCGCCGCATCACGGAGTTCCAGAAGGGCCTGCCGAGTTGCCGCTTCGATCCGCGCATCGGCGGGACGGTGCCCATAACGGCGCGCTTCGAACAGACGCGTGATCCGGCCGGCTGCCGGTCGCACCGGCACCGGCAAGGATGCCGCGAACTCGCTGGGGGTCATCGCCGGACGGCGCACATATCCGCGGCGGGCCAGCGCCCGCAGCATGGCATCATAACTGACCTCCACCACTCCGCGAGCCGTGCGGCGTTGCCGGCGCAGGTGAATGCCTCCAAGCAGCCCGGCCAGCAACGTTGCACTCACGACCACCGCCGCGGCGCCTGGTCCCCCGCCTACCCGGATTCCAAACAGCCCGTGGACGGCCCGCATGATCGCCCCGACCATCCATGACGCGGCATCCCCGGCCAGCCACTGCCCTGCGGGCCGGCGCACAGTTTCGTCTGTGGGCACAAACCCCGGTGTCGCCTCCATCTCGATCCATCCGGCCCCGGGTTGGAACATCTCGACCCAGGCATGGGCGTCGGAGTTGCGGACTTCGTAGTAGCCCGTGAAGACGTTGTACGCGCCGGTCGTATATCCGGTGACCAGCCGCGCAGGAATCCCGGCGGCGCGCAACAGGACAGCCAGGGTACTGGCAAAGGTCTCACACGATCCCCGGCGGGTGACGAACAAGAACTCATCCACGGCATCGGCGCGATCAGGCAGCAGCGGTGCCTGCAGCGTGTACGTGAATTCCCGTCGCAAATAACGGCGGATGGCCTCGGCCTGCCGGTAGGGGCTCTCCACGCCCGCAGTGAGCTCCGACGCCAGGCGGCGGACGCGTGGTGATATCGCGGGCAACTGGAGGTAGCGCGCGCGGATCGGGGCCGGCACGTCCCCGTGACCGCGCGCCAGCAGCGCTTCGGCCGGTGCGGGAACGCGGCTGATCACACTGTAGATCATCCCCTGCTCCAGGCGAAGGGGGCTGCGCATGCCGGCGTAGCGATCCACGCCGATCGTTCCCGTCGGGAAGAAAACCTCAAAGGGCCGATACGCGGCAAAGATGACGTTGGGCTGTTCTGCTTCCACATAGAAGGTCTGAATACTCTGCTCTGATCCCGCCGGCCAGGGTTCGTCCGGGCCCAACCGGGGGACAATGCGTGACTGGTCGGAGGCAAACTCCTCCACAGATTGATCGCTCATCCGCCAGCCGCGCCCCGTGTAGGTGTCAAATGCCAGCCCGCGCCAATACCCGGGCCGTGTGGCGCGCACACGCAGCACCAACGTATCGTCGAGCATGCCGCGCAGCCGGAGGTCGACGTAGGTCGAGAAGCCGACATAGCCCTGGGGATTGAACACCGGCGGCGCCAGCTCGGGATCGGTCCCCGGCTCGTCAGGATAGGCCGGATTCACAATCCGCGTGTGCAGACGTGCCACCCACAAGAGCTTCGCCGACACGGGCATCCCGCGGAGGCGCAGGCCTTGACCGCGGGGAACGAGCATGAACGCGAGCGCCGCGCACACCAGCACGGCAACGCTCAGCCGCACGCCGAGACCGACCAGCGCCCACCACGAGGGTGTCCCGTGTTCCGCCTGCATGGCCGCCAGCGAGATCCCCGCCGCCACGGTGAACGGCACCAGCAACAGGCCGAAGGCCGTCTCCCGCGCGTAGACCGCGCCGACCGCCATCAAGACGACAGCGCTGGCCAGGGAATACTTCAGATCTTTCCGGGCCGGCAGATCAAAGCTGTGCAGGACCTGCAACCATAAAAAGAGCCGCACGAGAGGAATGCGGGGATCGTACGGATTGGCGACCAGAACCACGAAGAAATCTCGGGCTACGCCAAAGATCAGCGCCACGATCGCCAGCTTCATCCACCAGTTTGGGGACCGCCGGCGCAGGTAGCTCACGCCATGGGCGACCACGATCGCGAGAGCGGCCAGCGCGGCCTGTGCCTTGAACTCCTCCTGCACACCGACCGCGGCCACGGCAATGAGGACCGCCAGCAGGGCGGCAACACGTACGGCGAGAGAGTCTTCCGCGGGTCGCGAGAACCGGCGGGCGACGCGCTGCACCATCCCGCGCGGGGCGGCGCAGGTTACGGACTCAGTGAGGCCAGACACACCCCCACCTCCGCCCCGTGACGCAGCACCGCGACCGGCACGCCGAGTGCGCGTAACACCATCTCGCCGGCGTCCGAATCTACCCGACTGTCCCAATCTCCTGTATCCACATCACCTGCTGTGACGGATCCCCCACGCAACGGTCCGCCTGCTTGGGGAGATTCCGCATACGAGGCGACGTCGACAAGCACTGCCGCGACCGGTACGCCTTGCTGCGCAAGAGCGGCCGGTGCGTCCATGTCCGCGGTGCAGATCACGACCGGCGTCTCGGACCCGACCGCCGACCGGTACACGTCCAGGGCTGACAGCATCCCGTGGGGTTGAACGCGGGCCAGCCAGTGCAGCGCCTGCGACCATCCAACCACGGCGGTGCCGACCCGCATCCCCTGTGCGCCGATGAGTTCTACCGGACGGCCCGACCGAGTCACCGTATGAACGATCGACGCCGCCGCCTGCACCAGATCCTCGAACGCCTGTCCACTGCGATCGGCAGCGTACACCTCCGCCCGCGTGTCAATCAGCAACGCGACCGCATCGGCAGCCTCGTGCTCAAACTCACGGACGACCAGCGTGCCGCGACGGGCGGTGCTGCGCCAGTGCACATGGCGCAGGCTATCACCGTCGCGAAACTCGCGCACGCCGGCCACCTCCAACCCGTTGCGGTCCGGCCGGGGGACCGATGCGATGTCGGGCCCGGTGCGTCCGGGCACAGGGAACTCTGCCAGCGCCCAGTACCGAGGGAACACCGTCGTCGCGCCCGGCGAGCGCAGGCGGCGGCGGAAGACAAACAAACCGGCCAAGCCCGAGGAGCGCGCGTCGATCCCCTCTACCATGAAGACGCCTCGACGCAGCGCCACGGTCTGGTAGGACTGCGCGGTGGGATGGCGAGAATCGCAGACTGGGATCCGTACCGTTCCCGGCTTCAGACCAGGAACAGCATCGTGGAGCGTGATGAAGAAACGGCGGCCGCGCCGGACCAGCACCCGCAGCGTAACCGTGACGGGGTCGCCCTCAAACGCCTCCGGCGGCATCGTCCGTTCCACCGTCAGCCCGCGGATGCCTAGAGCGGCAGACACGCAGCCCACCGCGAGCAACCCAATCAGCAGCGCGTCGACCGCGTAGACCCAGCCGGCCTGCAGGTTGACAGCGATAAACAATAACAGCACAGCCAGGACTCCGACCGTGACCGCGTCGCCTGTCGGCCTCACGCTCTCGCTCGAACTGCGTCTACGCAGTCTTCCCAGTCTACACAGTCTCCCCAGTCCACCGCTTGCCCAGAATGACCAGGCAGCTGGTTTGAGAGCGTGAAGACTGAGAGGACCGGGGAGACTGGGAAGACCATTTTCACTGGGAGCGCACCGGCACAGGCGTGCCCGAGAGGATATCCTCCACCACAGCCACCGCGGAGACGGTCCGGGAGCGCACCATGAGGCGGTGAGCCAGCGCATGGGGCGCCAGCCGCTTGATATCGTCGGGCAGGACGAACTCCCGGCCGTCCTGCAACGCCCACGCCTGAGCCAGACGCACCAACCCGACCGAGGCGCGGGGGCTGGCGCCGAGCGCGACCTCGGGATGCGTCCGCGTCGCCGCAACGATCTCCGCCGTGTACGACATCAGCGAGCGATCCACCCGGACCGCACGTACTTCCCGCTGCCAGCTGAGCACCTCGGCCGGCGTGACGACAGGATGCAGGGAGTCGAGGGGATGCGTCAGTTGCTGGCGCACGATGACCTCAACCTCGTCGTCCAGCCGCGGATACCCCAGCGACATTGAGACCAGAAAGCGGTCCAGCTGTCCCTCCGGCAGCGGATAGGTTCCATGATGCTCCATGGGATTCAGCGTGGCGATCAGGAAGAACGGTTGCGGCAGGGGATAGGCCGTGCCCTCGACGCTGACCTGAGCCTCCCCCATCGCTTCCAAGAAGGCGGCTTGCGTGCGCGGGGTCGCTCGGTTCAACTCATCGGCCAAGACGACGTTGGCAAACACAGGACCGGGGACAAATCGCAGCGTTCCGCGGCCCGCATCATACACCATACCGCCGGTGATGTCGGACGGGAGCAGATCGGGTGTCGCCTGGACCCGCTTGAATGTCCCGCCGATGGATCGCGCCAGTGCTCGGGCCAGCACCGTCTTCCCAACGCCGGGCACGTCTTGCAGGAGCAAATGGCCGCCGGCCAGGAGCACCGCGACGGCGAGTTCGAGTTCAGGGCGCTTGCCGACCACCACGCGCTCCAAATTTCCGGTCATGGCGTCGATCCCGCGCGCCACGTGTAGGGTGGATGGGGGTGTTCCTTGTTCGGGAGTGGTCACGGTGATTCGTGATTCGTGATTCGGGATTCGGACGGCCCGCTCCGCGCGACCGCGCGACTGCGCGACTGCGTGAGTGCCGCGGCCACAAATTCCGCAATCTGGACAGTGAACCGCTGCTGGGAGAACTGCATCGTATGCCGGCGGATCGCAGCGGCATCGAACGTCGTCGCCTCTGCCGCGCGTATCCCCGCCATCAGGGCGTCGGGCGTCTGTTCGGCGAAGAAGATTCCGGTCACCCCCGGCGCGACACTCTCTAGCGCGCCACCGCGCCTATACGCGATCACCGGGCGTCCGCATGCCTGCGCCTCGACCGGGACGAGACCGAAATCCTCCTCTCCCGGAAACACGAGAGCCCTGCACTGTCGGTAATAGCGACGCAGCGCCGCATCGCCAAGCTCACCCACGAAGCGCACATGCGGGCCCGACATCGACTGGAGCCTGCCGCGTTCCGGGCCGTCACCCACGATCACGAGCCGCCGGTCGAGGCGGTTGAACGCCTCTACCGCCACATCGACGCGCTTGTAGGGCACCAGCCGGGACACCACCAAATAGAAATCTTCGCGATCTGCGCGATCCCCCGATGATTCTGCGGTTGATCGTGAAGATTGCGCAGATTGCGAAGATTGCGTGGATTCCTCTGCCGGGTCTCCTGTGGGCGTGAAGAACTCCGTGTCGACCGGCGGGTAGATCACCGTGGCCTCACGGCCATAGTGACGCCGGATTCGTGACGCGACGTGCTGCGAGTTCGCAATGAACTGATCCACGCCTTCCGCCGCAGCCCTATCACGCCGCCGCAGCCAGGCCAGCATCAGACGCGCGGCCGGCCGCGCGACACCGGGCAGCGCCGCCAGGTACTCGCCCCGCAGGTCCCAGGCGTACCGCATCGGCGTGTGGCAATAGCAGATATGCAGCGCACCCGGCACGGACACACTGTGGGCGCAGGCATGGCTGCTGCTGATGACGACATCGTACCCGCGCAGGACGAGATGGCCGAACGCGAGCGGCATCAGCGGCACCAGCAGCCGGTGGCGTTGCGCGGCGCCGGGGATCTGCTGCAGCCACGTCGCGCGCACGTCGAGCTGGCGAAAGGAGTCAGGCAGCCGGCGCAGATCATGCAGCCCGACGAACACGGGGGCCTGCGGAAATACCTCATGCAGCGCCAGGAGTACTCGGTCCGCGCCGCCCAGGGTCACCAGCCAGTCGTGCACCAGCGCGACGCGCAACTGACGCAGTCGGGCAGTCACGCCGTCGGGCGGTCGCGGAACGTCAGATGGCGACTTTCTCATGGAGGCAGAGCGGTCCGTCTGGTGGACTGTTTTCACCCTGAACCTCCAGGCCCTCTCAAAAGGCTTTTGAATCCGCGACTGCGCGACTGCGCGAC
>Ga0066710_100002048_pt1 | contig 15851 bp, 15 predicted proteins | sample GraSoiAngelo_159_FD_79666 | JGI IMG/M metagenome (GOLD analysis project Ga0066710, IMG submission 79666) | Grasslands soil microbial communities from the Angelo Coastal Reserve, California, USA - 14_1009_16_40cm | ecosystem: Environmental > Terrestrial > Soil > Grasslands | place: USA...
CCAGCGTCGAGCACGCGAAGGAAGACTACCTCGCGGCGCTCGGTCAGCCGGTGGCCGGCTTCCGGCTCGGGACGCCCGCCTACTTCTACGATCATCTCGACCCCGAGGTGGCGCGCGCCACAGGCGACGCTCTGGAGACGCTTTCGAAGCTGACGAAGACCACGCGGGAGATCGGGCTGCCGTCGTTCACTGCGATCGGCGATCTGGGCGGGGCGGGCGAAACGTTTGCCTACCACGAAGAGCATTACCGACGCGCCGCACTACGGTACATGTCGCCGACCCGGCGGCGGCTGGCAGCGGCGTCGAAGTCCACGATGTCCGCGGCGGAGTGCGTTCGCGCGCGATGGGCCCTCCAGCACCTTCGTCTCGCCGTGGACGATGCGTTCGTCGAGGGGGAAGTAGACGTGGTTGTCGCTCCGACGCTGCGTGTCCTGCCGCCCCTGATCGCCGACATGATCAAGGAGGCGCGCGACGGCGCCGTCGGGATCCTCAGGGCCGTCATCGCCAACACGTCCCCGTTCAACCTCTACGGCATTCCCGCGATCTCGGTGCCGTGCGGGTTCAGCCGATCCGGTCTGCCAATCGGGCTGACGTTCGCGGGCCCTCGTTTCTCAGAAGGAAAGCTGTTGGCACTGGCCCGGGCGTTCGAGCAGGCCACCGAGTGGCACAAACGGCGGCCGGCGCTCTCGCCTTCGATACCGGTGCCGCCGGTACCCGACCTGGTGTAGGCACGCTGCCGCCTTACGCGGACAGGTGGGTCTGAACAAATCCGAGTGCCCGGCCGATGATCGCGCGGCTCCGCTCGTCGTTGTCGAGCACGTCGAACGCGTGGTGTCCGGTCGAGTGGTTCATGAGATCCAGCGGCGCATTGGCCGACAATGCCTCGGCGACGAACGCGTCGATCGAGTTGTTCACGGGCGGAGCGTCCAGCCCGGCCCGCCCGACGAAGATCGGGAACCGTGCCGCTCGGACATGCACCGCTGGCGAGAGGCGGGCGGCGCGTTCGCGGCGAGCCGCGTCAGCGTCGGGCGGAAGGAAAGGCCGAAGGTCGAGGACGGCGTAGAACGCGACAACGCAACGGATGTACGGCGGCTGCGTGCGCAGGAACTCGGCCAACAGCGGGCCACCTCCCGAGAACACCCAGAGCGCAAGACGGTCGGCGTCGATCCCCAGCGTGTCGGCCTGACGACGCACGTGGTCGATGCCGGCCGACAGGTCACCCAGAGCGCGTTCGTAGTCTGTGATGTCGTGGAGTCGATGGTTGAGGACCACGCCAACCAGTCCGGAGGCCGCAGCGAGTTCACCGTACGAGACGAAAAAGCCCCACTCGCGGGGCGGAAGCATGGTTTTCGGGATCGGTCCCCCGTGCACGAAGATAATCGCAGGCCGCCGCAACCCAGGCCCTCCACCGCGCGGGCGGTACAAATCCATCAGCAGATCCGTGTCGTCCTCTCGTTTGTAGACGATTCGACGCAGGGTATCCACGTCCGTCATCCCAGCGGCGTCGTAAACGATGCGCCGACTCAAATCCGGGTCTGCCATCTGTTCCTCCCTGACACTAGCCTATCGGATGGGGGCGTTTGGTGGCCCGGACATCTGGTTTGCCCTGGCAGCCGGGAACGGTCATCATCTGATAGATGGCTCGTGCTTCGAGAACCCGAAGGACGCTGTCGTGGCGGGACCTTCGATGGCTGCGCCGGGTCAGTGACGGCTACTTCCGAACCGTTTCGCCGGCGCCGTTCAAGCCAGATCCGTCGGCATGGCGGCACGATCGGGTCACGGTGGCCTGGCTCGGGCATTCGACGGTACTGCTCGACTTCTTCGGGATCATGGCGCTCGTGGATCCGGCCTTGCGGATGCGGATCGGTGTGGGAGTCGGACCCCTGACGCTCGGTCCGAAGCGGTATGTTGCGCCGGCGCTCCGCATACGAGAGCTGCCCCCTCTCGATTTCGTGCTGCTGACGCACGCACACATGGATCACATGGATCTCGCCACGCTTCGACGACTGCCACGCGATATCACGGTGGTCACCGCAGCATCGACCGCGGATCTTCTCGTACCGTTCCGATTCCGTCGCGTGATCGAGATGGGCTGGGGCGAGACGTGTCGGTTCGACACACGGCATGGGGCGCTGACGATCACGGCCTTCAGGGTGCAGCACTGGGGAGCCCGCGTTCGACACGACGTGCATCGCGGGTTCAATGGGTATGTCCTTTCGCGCGAAGGACGCCGGATCTGCTTGACCGGCGACACGGCCCGGACAAACTTCGAGGGTCTTGGGCTCCAGGGACCGATCGACGTCATGACGGTTCCCATCGGCGCCTACGATCCCTGGATCGCCAGCCATTGCAGGCCGGAAGAAGCGGTCGAGATGGCCAACCAGGCGCGCGCTCAGTTACTTGTCCCCTCCCATCGCCGGAGGTTTCGGCTCGGCCGTGAGCGGATAGACGAGCCGTTCCGCCGATTCAAGAGGGCCATTGAACCAGCACGAATTGCGCTCTCGAACATTGGCGAGACCTTCGAGCTCCGGTAGCGCCACAGACGGTGTGCTGCGACCTACCGGAGTAGAATACCGGCCGAAGGTGGTGCAGCATGTTGAAGCCCATTCTTGCGAGCGCGATCGTCACCCTTCTTGCCGCCGTCTCGGCGTCGGGTCAGGACGCGAAAACAGTCATCGGCAACGCATCCCAGGCGAGCGGTGTGGCCACCCTCAAGACGGTGCAGTTCTCGGCCACGGGTTTTGACTTCGCCCTGGGCCAGGCCGCGAACCCGACGCTCCCGTGGCCCAGGTTCCTCGAAAAGAGCTACACACGCGCGATCAATTTCGAGACCTCGGCGTCGCGCGTCGATCGCGTACGCCTGCAGGGTGAGAACCCACCGCGTGGCGGCGGGCAGCAGCCCGTCGTCGGCGAGCAGCGGGTGAGTCAGACGATTGTCGTCGGCCCGACGACGGCGTGGGTCCAGCAGCTCGAAATCGTGATGCTCCCGCACGGCTTTCTCCGGGCGGCTGCGGCCAGAAACGCCACCGTGCAGACCAAGACCGTCGGAGGCCGCAAATACCAGGTCGTCAGCTTCACCGGCGACAACAAGGCGAAGGTGAACGGCTACATCAACGATCAGAACCTCGTCGAGCGCGTGGAGACCTGGATCGACAATGCGTTCTTCGGCGACCTGCTGTTCGAGTCCCTGTACAGCGACTACAAGGATGTCGGGGGCGCGAAGTTTCCCGGCCACATAGTCCAGAAGCAGGGAGGACACCCGATCTTCGATCTCACCGTCACGGATGTGACGGCCAATGCACCCGTGAGCATCGAGGCGCCACAGGCTGGGCGGGGTGGTCCCGGCGCGGCACCCGCGGCTGCGACCGCGGGTGCGCCGAGTGAAAAGCTGAGCGACGGCGTCTATCTGATTACCGGTGGCTACGCGGCCATCGCGATCGACGCCGGCAACCACATCACCATCATCGAGTCAGGCCAGAGCGAGGATCGCGGCAACGCGGTCATCGCCGCAGCCAAGGCGCTGATACCTGGCAAGCCTGTCACGCTCGTTGTCAACACCCACAGCCATGTTGACCACGCCAGCGGTTTGCGCGCCGCGGTGGCTGAAGGCGCGACGATCCTCACCCACCAGGTCAACAAGACGTATCTGGAGAAGACGCTCAGTCAGCCGCACACGCTCGGTCCCGATCGCGCGCAGCAGAACGGCAAGAAACCCGCGGTTGAATCGGTCGGCGAGAAGAAGGTGCTCAACGAGGGCGGCCATGTCATCGAGCTCCATCACATGACGAACTTCGGGCACCACGAGGGCATGCTCATCGCGTATCTCCCGAAGGAAAAAATCCTGTTCGAGGCGGACGCCTACAATCCGCAGCCGCCGAACGCGACGCCGCCGAACCCACCGAGCCCGTATACGCTCAGCCTGCTCGACCACGTGAAGCGGCTGAATCTGGACGTTCAGCGTATCGTGCCCGTGCACTACCCCGCGGACAACCGTGTCGTCACGATGGCGGACCTTCAGAAGTGGGTGGGGGCGGGCTCGAATTAGCGTAGTTGTGAGTGCTGAGTTGCGAGTGCTGAGTACTTGGGCCGCGTGAGCGCCTCACGACTCAGAACTCATGACTCAGCACTCATGTGACTGCGAGATCCGCTGTAATGCAGCTGCCACGCGCTCGCGTGAGAACCCCCGTTCGTCACAGAGGAACCGAAAGAGTCCCTGAACGTCCGGCTCGCCGAACTGGATCGTGTAGTCGTCGGTGACAGAGGGTCGAAGGAACAGGGCCCGGACGGCCTCGATATCGCGTGCGTCGCCCAGGTGATCGCCGAGCGCCGGTGGAAGGCGTTCGAGACTGCCGTGCCGTTGCACGAGCGCGAGCGCCTTCTTGGGGCCGATGCCTTTGATCCCCTCGTTGAAGTCCGTGCCGACGAGCATCGCCAGATCCACGAGCTGCTCTCGCGTGATGCCCCAGGCGTCGAGGCAGCCGGCGAGCTCAATCACTTCGGGCTCGATGGGCCGGAACGCGCCCTTGCTCGGCAGAAATTCCTTTCCAGAAATCGTGAGAAACCGGACGAGCCGAGGCGCGCCGAAGAGGAGCGAGTCGTAGTCTTTGCTGGCCGCGGCCCAGATGCCCGCGCGGCGCGCCATGTGCGCGGCCTGCGCCTCGCCTTCGGCCGGCGCCGACACGGTGGACAGGCCGAGCAGGCGGAGCAGTTCGCGTGCTTCCGCCACCATCTCCCGGGTTAACCGAGACGTCATCGTCGCCTTCGAGTAGGCCTGCGCCAGATCGCCCCGCGCCAACGCGTCGGTCCGCTCGTGCTCGTACCGCTCACGGATCTCGCGGCGCTTGGCAAGAGCCGCGGCCTTCCGGGCGGGCGGTGTTCCGTCGAACACGAAGACGAGCTTGAGCGCGTGATCCGCGATCAGGCGCGTCACCCGGTAGAACAGCCCGGATAGATGAGAGGTGATCCGGCCCGACGAATCGCGGAGCGGCGTGCCGTCGCGCAGGCGGATGAGCGCGAGGAACTGATACAGCTCGCCGTTGCCGTCGACGACGAGCGTCTTTCCGCTCAGATCTTCGAGCGCGACGGTCTGCTTGACGATGATGGGGGTCAGGAGAACGCCCACGAGTGCCCGCTTCGACGCTTTCTCGCCTTCTAGCGTATCCGACCTGATAGGATGCCCGAGACCGCGAGCGCCATGCCGCAGGACCCATCCGACGCCACCCGCGAAGCCGTCACCTACAACCGGTACCTGCAGATCGACGAACTGCTCGCCCTGCAGCGTCCCCGCTCGGCCGGGCCCGAGCACGACGAGCTGCTCTTCATCGTCATCCACCAGGTGTACGAGTTGTGGTTCAAGGAGATGCTGCACGAGCTCGACCGCGTGCGCTCGCTGCTCGAAGCCGACGATGCGCCCAGAGCGCAGCACACATTGAAGAGGATTCTGACGATTCTGAAGGTGCTGGTCGCGCAGCTGGACATCCTGGAAACCATGACCCCGCTCGAGTTCCAGTCGTTTCGCGCGCGGCTCGAAGAGGCGAGCGGATTCCAGTCCGATCAGTTCCGGCAGCTCGAGTTCGTGCTCGGGCTGAAGGCGGATGCGGCAGTCCGCAGGTTTCCGGCGCGCAGCCGCGCGCGGGAGGCACTCGAGCGACGGCTCGAGGAGCCAACGATCTGGGATGCCTTTCTTCGGTATCTCGCACGGGAAGGCTACGCCGTGCCTGGCGGCCAGCTCCAACGCGACGTCGCCCAGCCCGTTAAGCCATCTGATGAGATCCAGCATCTGCTGGTGAGCGTCTACCGGAGCGACGCGAAGAACACCGAGCTCTGCGAACGCCTGGTCGATCTCGATGAGGGTATCCAGGAGTGGCGCTATCGGCACGTGAAGATGGTGGAGCGGACGATCGGCACGAAGCCGGGGACGGGCGGATCGACCGGCGTGGAGTACCTGCGCACGACACTTGGACGCCCGCTGTTTCCAGACCTGTGGGAGATCCGCACGCGGTTGTGAAAGATGCCGGGCGTGACGAGACTCGATCCCCGCAGGCTTTACGCGGCGCCCAACGCGATCGCCGGGCATTACTCACGGTTCCGGGTGGCCGAACGTCTCCTGTTGACGGGTCACTCGCACCAGGCCTGGCCCGACGCAGGATTGGAGGGACAGCAGCGTGCGTGGCTGGACGCGGCGGAGTTCGTGGACGACAAATGGGGGCGAGCCGAGGAGCAGGCCGCTGTCGTGCGCGGCGGTTGGCGCCGCCTGCTGAACGACCGTGGGGGAGACATCGCGCTCGGCCAGAACACCCACGAGCTCGTGACGCGCCTGCTGTCCGCCCTTCCGCTGCGGACGCGGCCGAAGCTCCTGACCACCACAGGCGAATTCCACACCGTGCGGCGGCAATTGGATCGTTTGGCCGAGGCGGGGCTCGAGGTCGAGCGCGTGCCGGCGCGGCCCGTGGAGACGCTTGCCGATCGGCTCGCCGTGGAGGTCACCGACAAGGTCGCGGCGGTCATCGTGTCGTCGGTGCTCTTCGAGACCGCGGAGATCGTTCCCGGATTGGGCGCCGTGGCCAGTCGCTGCGAGCGACATGGCACCGCGCTCCTCATCGACGCATATCACCATCTGAATGTGGTCCCCTTCGACATCGGGGCGATGGGGCTGGAGAGCGCGTTCGTGACTGGGGGCGGCTACAAGTACTGTCAGCTCGGCGAGGGCAACGCGTTTCTGCGTGTGCCACCGGGCTCGATCATGCGGCCCGTCCTGACGGGTTGGTTCAGCGAGTTCGCCATCCGCGACCGCCGTCAGTCCGGCCACACCGTGACCTACGGGGGTGGCACGGCCAGGTTTGCAGGGGCGACCTATGACCCGACGTCGCACTACCGTGCGGCGGCCGTGTTCGCGTTTCACGAACAGATTGGTCTCGAGGCGGATGTGGCGCGGGAAATCAGCCTGCACCAGGTGGGCGTGTTGCAGACCTCGGTTGACGCGTTGGACGCGCCGCGCGATCTGATGGAGATCGTCGCGACACGTCCGGAAGCCCGCGGCGGGTTTCTCGCCATCAGATCGTCGCGGCCTGAGGAGCTGTGCGCCGGACTTCGCGACCGAGGTGTGTACTGCGACAGCCGAGGCAACGTGCTGCGCCTTGGACCCGCGCCGTATCTGACCGACGAGCAGCTGCGGGACGCCGTCGCGCGACTGGGCGAGACCGCTCGCGCGCTCGCGCCGCGGTCATAACCCTACCGGCCCTCCTCGCGACCACCCCTTCGACCCACCAGGCCTACCCGCCGCAGCTGCCCTCTCGGGCCGACCAGGCCCGTGTCTACACGGCTGCCGATGCCATCTGCTGCAACATGGACTCGAACGCGGCCTGGTTCGGTCCGACAAAGGGATGCGCCCCCGGTACGGCGGCGAGCGAACCGAGGAACCACTCCATCAGGCGACCCGGCGCCGGAGGGAGGTGGTTGCAGAGGATGGTCTTTGGCGCGAGTCGGCGCAGGGTCTCCAGCTCGGCTCCAAACGCGCCACTGTCCACTTTGTGCAGCCACGGTGAGTCGATGGTTGACCAAAGGACCTGCCCGTCGCGCAGCTCGGCGGCGGGAATGTCCGCCGCGCTCTGGGGCACCGTCTGCAGCAACGCGCCAAAGCAGTCCGAGCTGAAGAGCACGTCCGCCGTCCGGTCATAGAAGCCCGTCGTGCACGGGTTGTCGAAGACCGGTGGCTTGAGGGCGGTCAGCGTGCGGTCGCCGAGCGTCACGGTTTCACCAGGGTTCACGAAGCGCACGCGGTCGAGCGGCAGTGGAGCCGTCAGCCCCATGATGCCCATGCCGAGAAAGGTCGTGATCACCCGCACGGACGGGTTTTCCTCGAGCAGCTGATGGACGCTCCCAATGTGATCGAAGTCGGTGTGGCTGAGCCAGATCCAGCGGAGATCGGCAGGGTCCATGACCGCGCGAAGCGCACCCATGAAATCGGCGCGTTCGATGGCCGCTCCCGTCTCGACCAGGATGGGCTCCGACCCCTTCAGGACGAACGCGTTCACCGGGACAAACCCGTAGCCGGGGATGGGGAAGTTCGATGTCAGGACCTCGATGTCGGGTGCGGCGGTGTAAGACGTGACCATGGTCGACTCCTCCTTCTGTTCGGCAGCACCCGCCGCGCGAACAGTGAGGATGTGTAACGAACGGCCCTGCCGTTACACATAGACATAGAATGTTCGAGTGACGGTCGTCGAGCTGAGCGATGCGGACCTGGTGCGGCGGATCGAATCGGGAAGCGATGCTGCCGCAGAAAGCGAGCTGTTCCGCCGGATGGCACCGCGGGTCCGGCTCTACGGACTGCGGCACTTGAGAGACGGGTACGCGGCCGACGACCTGACGCAGCAGGTGCTGATGACGACCCTCGAGGCGCTCCGCGCAGGGCGCCTGCGCGAGCCCGAGAAGCTGGCGTCGTTCGTCCTCGGCACGTGCCGGATGGCGGTACTCGACCTGCGGCGGGGTGCCGCGCGACGCGCGCGCCTCATGGAGGAGTTCGGGGCGGATACTCCGCTGTCGATCGAGCCGTCGGTGCCGCACCTCGACGGCGAGCGGCTCACACGCTGCCTCGAGGCGCTCAAGGAGCGCGAGCGCACGGTGGTGGTCATGACGTTTTACGACGAGCGCACCGGCTCGGACGTCGCGAGCTTCCTGGGGATCTCCGCGGCTCACGTGCGGGTCGTTCGCCATCGGGCGATCCATCAGCTGCGCGACTGCATGGAGGCGGGGGCATGACGCATCCTATCGACGTGGCCGTGCTCGCCGACTACTGGTTGGCCGCGCTGTCCCCATCCGACGAGGAGGTCGTCGAGCAGCACCTGCTCGAATGTGACGCGTGCGGCTCGAGGCTACGGGAGATCATCGCGCTGGCCGACGGAATCCGCCGTCTGGCGCGAACGGGGTCGCTTCGGATGATCGTGAGCGACGCCTTCGTCAGTCGTGCGGCAGACGAGGGGCTGCAGGTTCGTGAGTACAGCTCGGCGCCCGGCGGCAGCGTCTACTGCACCGTGACGGCCGACGATGACCTGCTGATTGCGCGGCTGACGGGCGACGTGAGCGGGGTGGCCCGGCTGGACCTCGCATTTTGTGACGCGCAGGGCGTCGAACAGCGCCGGCTGCCGGACATTCCTGTTCGGGCCGGCGCACCGAGCGTCCTGTACCAGGAGTCCATGGCCTTCGCGAAGGCTGCGCCCGACAACACCATGATCGTGCGGCTGCTCGGGATCGATGACGGGGGCCGCGAGCATCTCGTCGGGGAATATACTTTTCATCACACGCGCTCGTTGCCCGGCCCGGGGGAGTGGTAGCCCTCCCGTCAGCCGGGCTCTCCGCGTTGCTTCACCGCATGAGACGCCGCGGCTTGTGAGCTAGAATGCCTCGCGCGCCTGTCGACGAGGAGGAGGGGCCATGTCCTTCTATGAGAAAGGTCCGGTTCGCATCCACTATGAGGAGGCGGGCTCGGGCTTCCCGCTGCTGCTCATTGCCGGCGGGGGACTGAACTCGACGATCGCCGGCTTGAAGCGCGGCGATCCCTTCAACCCGATCGAGGAGTTCAAGGGGGAGTACCGGTGCGTCGCCTCGGACCTGCGTAACGCCAACGGTGGCGAATCGTCCGGCCCGCTCGAGATCGGCCGGCCCTGGGATGCCTATACCGACGACCACCTTGGCGTGATGGACCACCTGGGCTTCAAGAAGTTCATGGTGATGGGCTTTTGCATTGGCGGTCCCTTCGTTTGGAATCTTTTGAGGCGGGCGCCCGATCGTGTCGTCGCGGCCGTGTTGGCGCAGCCGAGCGGATCACGTCCGGAGATGCGCGACCTCTTCTACGACAACAACATGAAGGGCTGGGGGCCCGAACTGGTGAAGCGCCGGCCCGACGTCACGATGGAGACGATCGACAGGTTTCTGACCAAGATGTACCGCACGAACCCCGACTTCGTCTTCACCGTGACCCGCGATTTCGTGCGTACGTGTCAGACGCCCATCCTGATCCTGCCCGATGACATCCCGGCGCATCCCTACGCCGTCGCCATGGAAGCCGCGATGCTCGCGCCGAAGGCCGAAGTGAGCATGTTCCCGTGGAAGGAGCCCAAGGAACGGATTCCGCTGGCGGTGCGACAGATTCGCTCGTTCCTTCGGGCCCATCGGCCTTCAACCTAGGCGCTGTCGCAGCCAAGATTCAGCGGTACTCGTCGCCGCAGTCGCCGATCCGGGTGAAGAGATTCCGCGACTTCACCAGCACCGCCTCGATGCTCGCGCGATCCGCCGCGTCCAGCCGGATAGCGAAGACACACGCGTTGTCGGCGCGGTGATCGGTCAGGCCCAGCCGCCGCCCGAGGATGGCGCCTGCCACCGCGGGGCGGTCGAGCACCCAGCGTACGGCCACGTCCGCGATGCGTACGGCGTGTCGCGCCGCTACGTCGTTCAGTGCCGCCAGCAGCTCCTGGAACAGGGGCCAGCCTCCCCACGCGTCCACCATGCGCTTGTACTTTTGAAGGCTGGCCGTATCGAGCGCGGAGGGGCGCGGCTCGGGCTGGCCGAGGTACCGCTCCGATAGGAGTCCGCCGCACACCGTGCCATAGGCGAGAAGGTGAACGCCGCGCTCGCGGCAGAAGGGCGCCATCCGCACTTCAGGCCGGCGGTCAATCAGCGAGAACTGCACCTGGTTGGAGACGATCGGGACGCCGTGGTCGAGGATGACGGCCAGATGTTCGGTGTCGAAATTGGTGAGCGCAAGATGCCGGATGGCGCCTGCCTCTTGCAGCGTGTGCAGGCGCGCCAGCCCGTCCAGGTACCGAGGGTCGGCGTAATCCCACCAGTGAAACTGAAGCAGGTCGAGCGTGTCAATATCCATCCGTCGCAGCGAGATGGCGATGGCCGCCTCGACCACCGCGAGCGGCATCGGACCAGGGCGCGGTACCCACTTGGTGAAGAACTGGAGGTCAGCAAGCGCCGGCCCGCGGCGCGTGGCCACGTACCGACGACGAAGCTCACCGACCAGGTCCTCGGCCGGCCCGTAGTGGTCAGCGAGATCCCAGGTCGTGAAGCCGGCGTCGATGTGAGCTTCCATGCTGGCAAGCGCCTGCTCCCGGTCGATCCGGCCATGGGCGCCGGACACCTGCCACATGCCGTTCAAGATGCGGCAGACGTTGAGATCGGGCGCAAGCGCGAATCGTTCCAAGGTGGTCACGGGGGCCTGGCGCTACCGCCCGGCCTCGACCAAGGCCAAGGAGGCGAACGCCGTCGCCGCGTCCTGCATGAAGAACGATTGCATGGAGCCAGGTGGATACTGCTTGTTCATCGACAGTGCCGGCCAGGCGCCGGTCTCGCGGTTCTGGTGGCTGGAAAGCCAGGCGAGCGCACGCGCCAGACGCGGGTCAGTGGGTTTCACCCCCGCGCGCTGGAGGACGAAAGTCACAAAGGCCGTTGGATAACTGCTGCTCCCAACGACGCGGGGCGCTTCCGGATGCGGCATCCACGGACCGAGCGACTCGTTGGTCCACCCACCGTCGGGCTGTTGTTTGTCGAGCACCTCAGCGGCGAGCGACGCGCGCTCGGCGTCCGACAGTAATCCCCGCTGCGTAGACGAAGCCCACAGGAGCGCGAGCCGGTCGTGAAGCGGTCGTGAGCCGACCGATGAGGGCGTTCGCAGGTACGTCGTCAGTGCGGCGAGGTGTGAGGCGACTGAAGTGTCTGCGGCAGAAGCAACGCCGGCGTTTCCAGCAGCAAGTGCGGCGAGCGCGGCTCCGAAATACGTCGATTCGGTCTGCTCCCAGGGATCCAGATCCACGATGAGCCATTCCCAACTGCCGCGCGAGGAGCCCTCACTCTGCTGCAGGGACCACAATTGCCTGAACGCCTTGTGCGTCTCCGGAGTCATGGGTTTGCCCGCGTCCCGCTCTGACAGGAACAGGGCCGCGAAGATCACCTCGACCCCCTGAAGATACGACTCGGGCTTCTCGCCGACGTCGGCGCGGAGCCGATCGAGCAGCCCGGTCTCGAATGGTGTTGGTTGAGGCTCACCAAGCCGTCGACGAAGCGCCGGGCGTGCCATCAGGTAGGTCATGCCGGTGTGGCAGGAGACGCACGGGCCGTCGGGCGATGCGGCGGGCTTCCAGGCGAACCACTGCTGAAGCCGCCCGTCGAGATACCGGGCAGCCCGCTCCGGGCTCCAATCGTCGCCGCCCGCCCAGATCGAGCTCAGCCCGAAAGCGGCGACGGCCAGAAAGAGCAACCGTCGGTGCAGGGAAGCCCTCCTCCTTGAGTTTACTCAAGGGATGTTGGTGGCGAACCACCGGGTGATGGCCAGGTAAATCCGCCCCCAGGTGGTGGTTTCGACAAGATGCGCGTTTTCGTCGACATTGTCGAGGCCTTCAATCAACACGAGGTCTGATCCTGGTGCGACCGCGAGGAGCCCCGCCTGATAGAAGCTCCCGTCTTGGCGAGGAAGCACCGGTCCCGGAGGGTTGCAGCGGCTGCAGTCGTAGCCCGGCACGACATGGCCAACCTTGACGCCGTTGAAGGTCATGAGCGTGGCAAACGTGCGATGGGGTTGAAACCAGTCGAACAACGCCTCGACCTCTGTGGTGGGATCCAGCTGCAGCCAGCTCTCCTCCACGATCACGTAGGGATCGACGCCGAAATCGCGGCGGGTGGCCGAACGAAGCGCGACGATCAGGGCATGGAAGAAGTTCTGGTGCGAGTACCACTCGTATCCGCCATGCCACATGAAGACGACCGGCCGCCCGTCGATCGTCAAACGGTAGGGCGCCGGCACAGTCTGGAAGAAGCGCTTCCACTGCTGTTCGTAGAAGTACGCGAGGCCCCCCTCGCCCGTGCCCCCGAGATCGTTCAGATCGAAGCGCACGTCGAGTGTCCCTCCCCGGCCCTTGCTCAGGTTCTTGCGCACCACTTCTGAGGTCGGGTCGTCGAAGAGCGCAATCTTCAACCCTGGCGCGCCACGATTGATGGCGGCGAGCAGTGGACCAAGGCTGACAGGATCCGCCGCCGAGTCTTGGCCCCAGCAATCGGGTGCGAGCCACCCGAGGCCAGCATCGCGGGCCTGGGCCACCATGGCCGCCCACCAGTCCGTCCCCTTCGCGCTCCAGGGAATCGTAGGGGGGAAGATGGTCGTCGGCGGAAGGGCGCTGTACCACCAGTAGAACATCGCCCCGTATTTCCCAGCGTTCAGCGTCGTCGCCGCCAACGTTGGGTCGTGGGCGAGGAGGACGAGTGCGGTTCCGCAGAGCAGCCCGCGCAGGTGCTTCATCGTGATCGCCATGACACTCCAACAAGCGCGCGGACACTATACCCGGAGAGATCGGACTGCAGCTTCAAGGGCTGGGCCCTGATCCCGGCCGTTACGTACAGGTGAGGGGCCGCACGAACGTACACGTCCGCTCCCGCATTGAGCACGGCGAAGCGGTCGACCATTGTCGATATCGACGGTGACGAAGGAGGCACGGAAGGGCTCACCAACAGTATCTGTGCGGCGTCGGTCGTGAACGTTCGATGAACGGTCGTGAACGAGACCCCAGCGAGATAGGCGAGCTGCACGCGGGAAGAGGCCAGATGCGTGTAACCGGCCAGCACGGCCACCGATCGTACATTGTGGGAGAGGCTCGAGTGGACTGTGACCGGCTCGCCGTCGATGTCCAGGTTCGTTACTCGCGTGTCCTCGATAGTGTCGATCCATGAGCCCTCGACACGAAGCGCGACATGAGGGCCGGCGTCCCCGCCGCCGAGTAGCGTCCAGCCACGCGCCGCTCCGTCGAGCCGGTTCAGTGTCGGAGAGCCCGGATCGCTCGAGAAGCGATGGAGATCGTACTGAATGGCGCCGCCAGCCAGAACGGACTGGGCGGGCGCGGCGGCGACCGAACCGAAGAATGCGACTGCCAGGAAGAACGGAAGGAATCGATGTATACCCCTATTTTCGCCGATTCCTTCTGGAGTAGAAGTCTGGCCTGCGCAATCACGTCGACGCCAAAAACCCCGAAAGTCGTGGGTCGCTTACAGGGTCAGCGACCCACGACCGGGAGTGATGCTCGTCGTCAATTGCTTCTCGCCGCCGTCCAACCCTTGTCGATCGGCTTGGACGGATCGGCGGTGATCTGCAAATCAGAGCAGTGATGGTAGGAATAGCCGCCCGGCTGGTTGTAGCCGTGATCGGCCATGAACTGAATCACCTGGAGCGTGCACTTGGCGCAGGTGATGTTCGGGAGCTGGATGTCGGTCTCCCACGGGGCCATTGGCGTCTTCGGGATGGCGGAGGCGGGCTCGCCTTCCTTGTTGTAATGCTGGAACAGGCCGTCCGCGATGACCGGGATCTGCGGGGGGCTCTGAATCGCCGCCCACACTGAATACACGCCCCTGTCGGTGTACTTCTCGAAGGTGATCGGATCGGGCGGCAGCTCGTTTCGCGAGTTGACGGCGAGCGCGATGCGGTAGTGCCCGGAGTGGAAGATCGTTTCCTGGATCTTCAGGTGCAGCTTCGACCCCCCGGTGACCTTCGTGACCGCGCTCGTCAGGAGCTTTTCGTTCTGGCCCTTCAAGTCTCCACCGCACGGTCCAAGCTTCTGTGGGTCTCCGCGCGGGTCCTCGGTAATCCACGAGGCCGGCTCGAGCAGCCTGAAATGAGCGGAAGTGCCGGCCGGCAGCGCCAGCCCAACGGCTACGGCTACAGCGAACGGCAGACGCAGGGAATGCTTCATCTACTTGTCCTCCTAACCCAAGCGGTTAATCAACCTCTGGAATCTGGATCGCGCGAGCGGCCCAAGGTGCGCTCTATTGTAGTAGAACGGCGCCGGGTCGCGGCCCCCCAGAGACAGGGGGCGGGACTCTGGCCTCGCCAGACCGGGTCAGGAGATCGAAGATGGTGCCGTTCGCCTCTGGCCTGCGACGCTGTACGGCTCCCGGGATCGGCATACCGCTGCAGTCTCGCGGATTGCAGCGTCAGGGCGGCAACGGCGATCGGCACGAAGAGGCGGATCATCAATTGACGTTTCTGTGCTGCAGGGACAGGCAGCCCGGAGGATCGTTTCGGCTCGTATCGCCGGCGCCTGCAACCGACCGCATGCCCGGATGTTGACCGGCGCAATCCGTCGGTCGAGGCCGGCGCGCCGCTCGCGTGACGCGCCAGGTCGCTACCGAATCAACGGGCTCTCCCAGACCCGAACCAGCAGTGCTTTGAGCTGGGCGAAGAGCTTCGGTCCGAGCTCGGCGCTCCACTCGCCTTCGATGTCACGCAGGATGTCGTGGATCTTCGCGTAGGCGGCCCGCCCGCGTCTGGTCAGCCGGATAATGCGCGCACGGCCCTCGTCTGGTGCGCTGGACCGGGCGAGGTACCCGAGAGCCTCGAGGCTCCGAAGAAGCTGGTTCATGGCCTGTTTGCTCACCCCAGCGCGCTCAGCGAGCACGCCGGGGCGGACCCCATCCGGACCAGGAAACTGCAGCACCGCCATGTGGGGCACGCGAAGCTCGGCGAAGCCGGCGGCGTTCAATTCGTCGATGATTCGACGGTGAATCGATTGGGCCGGCACCCGCAGCAGGGCTCCGATGAGCATGTTGTTCGACGCCGCAGGCGGGTGCGAGGATGACGGTCTTGACACGGTAGTAAATCCAGTTTACAGTCTACATCAGTAAAGAGAATTTACCAATGGAGGCCGCCATGTCCCACGCTGCCAACGTCCAGATCAATCCCTCCGACGAAACCATTCGCCTCGGACCGCTCGCCGTGCGCTTCCTGATCACGGGAGAAGATGCGACGGGCAGCGTCGCCCTCTTCGAGCTGACCGTGCCAGCCGCCGAGCGTCTGGCGGCTCCTGCAC
>Ga0066710_100002049_pt1 | contig 15847 bp, 20 predicted proteins | sample GraSoiAngelo_159_FD_79666 | JGI IMG/M metagenome (GOLD analysis project Ga0066710, IMG submission 79666) | Grasslands soil microbial communities from the Angelo Coastal Reserve, California, USA - 14_1009_16_40cm | ecosystem: Environmental > Terrestrial > Soil > Grasslands | place: USA...
CTCGACCATGTGCACGGGGATCCGAATCGTGCGCGCCTTGTCGGCGATCGCACGCGTCACGGCCTGCCGAATCCACCAAGTCGCGTAGGTCGAGAACTTGTAGCCCTTGCGGTAGTCGAACTTCTCCACCGCGCGAATCAGTCCGAGGGAGCCCTCCTGGATCAGGTCGAGGAAGCTCAGGCCGCGGCCGAGGTACGACTTCGCAATCGAGACGACCAGGCGCAGGTTCGCCTCGATCATCTGTGTCTTTGCGCGCATGTCGCCGCGCTCGATCCGCTTTGCCAGGTAGACCTCTTGATCGGCCGTGAGCAGCGGCACCTTGCCGATCTCGCGGAGGTAGAGCCGTAGGGAGTCGAGCGACGGCTCGACGGTGAGGTCCAGCTTCGCGTTCGCCTGTTGCGCGGCCGCCTTTTCGTCCTCCGGTGTCGTCTGCTCGTGCGGCGGCGCCTTGTGCGTCTCGCCTGCGACCAACTCGATCCCGTGGTCGATCATGTAGGTGTAGAAGTCCTCGATCTGCTCCTTTGTGAGCTCGACCTCCTCGAGCCCCGTGACGATCTCGTCGTAGGTGAGGAACCCTTTCTCTTGGCCGTCCTGGACGAGCTTCTGCAGTTCCTCGACCTCGGGCAAAGAGATGTCGACGGTCAGCAAGAGTGACCTCCCGGCTTTCGCGCTACGTGGACACGAACACGGCTTTCGTTTACGACAACGCAAAGAGCCGGTTCGAAGCTCGCCCCCCGGCTCACCCTCACAACTGGGCTTGATCTTACACACGCTTCGGCGTTTGTCACGGCGAATTTTTCACGCCGCCGCGACGATCTCTCCGACGCGCTCGCCGCGGCTGTTCCGGACCTCGGTCGAGGCGAATTCCGGCATTTCGAACCCGAGAGTGCCAAGAAAGGTCGCGAGCGCGGCGCGCAGCGGCCGCTGGTTGCCGTCGGCGGACTTGAGCGCGAAGCCGCTGCCGTCCGGGAGGACGCCGCAGATCAACCCCTCGGCGCCTCCCTTCGCGACTGCGCCGGGGATCGACCGCATCAGGCCGGTGTCGGTCGCGCCGTGCCCGCGAATCAGGTCCGGGTGTGCGCGCATCGCGCCCGCGACGTGCTTGCCCTCGCGCCGCGACTCGAGCCTCGCGAACATCGCCGCCATCCGTTCGAGTGAGAGCGCAAACGTGACGACGCCGCAGCCGTCGGTCGCCGTCCGGATCTCGTCCGGATCGGTGCCGGCGGCGCGAGCGACGTCCTCGAGGTTCGTCCGCTGCATGCGATGGCCGGGCAGCCGGTATCCCTCGGTTCGCCAACCGTGCGCGCGGCAGACCGCCAGCATTCCTGCGTGCTTTCCGGAGCAGTTGTGCTTCAGCTTCGAAGGCGGATCACCCTCCGTTCCGCATTCGAGGTCTGCCTCGGTGGCATGCGCGCGGGAGAGCAACATCCGGACCGCGTCGAGCTGCGCGCGGTCGTGGCGGTGCGACGCCGATGCGATTGCGAGCTCGCGCGAGTCGAGGTCGTCGTACGCGCGCGCGAGCGCGAGCGCCTGGAAGGGCTTGGCCGAAGAGCGGAGGAACGTGGTCAGGCGCGGATTTCCGGCGGACGCCACGAGGCGGCCGTCCCGAGAGGCGGCCGCGTGCACGAGGTGCTCCGCCTCCGTGACGCCGCCCCGGCGCACGACTACCCTGATCGGGTCCATGGAGACGGAAGGGTAAATGCCTGAGTTGCCGGAGATGGAAGCGTGGCGGCGCCAGCTCGACGAACCTGTGCGCGCGTTCCCGATCGTCAAGGCAGGCCCCGCGCACGTCGCGACGCTGAAGACGTTCGACCCGCCGCTTCGGGCGCTCGAAGGGCGGCGCTTCGCCGGCGCGCGCCGGCGCGCGAAGCGTCTGCTCTTCCCCACCGAGGACGGCGAGCTCGTGCTGCTCGTCCACTTGATGACGGCCGGGCGGCTGAGGTACGTCCGCCCCGGCGAGAAAGGGCCGAAGGCGCCCGCGCTCCGGCTCGAGTTCGAAGGCGGGGCGCAGCTCGTCCTCACCGAGGCGGGCTCGAAGAAGCGCGCCGGCGTCTGGTTGCTGACGCCCGAGCAGGCGGACACCGAGCTGGCTCATCTTGGGCCCGAGGCGCTCGGCCTGGGCGCCGACGCCCTCGCGGAGATCTGCGCGCGCGAATCGCGACGGCTGCACTCGCTTCTGCGGGACCAGCACGTGATCGCGGGGATCGGACGCGCGTGGGCGAACGAGATCCTGCACCACGCGCGGCTCTCGCCGTACGCGCGGACTCAAGACCTCGGCTCCCAACAAATCGAGGCGTTGCATGAAGCGATCACCGCTGAATTGGAACGCGGCCTCGAGCTCCGCGAGCGTGGCGCAAACGACAAGCGCACCTACCGCGTTCACGACAAGCTCCACGAGCCGTGCTATGTCTGCGGCACGCCGATCGCGCGCGTCGACTTCGAGGAACACACGATCTACTACTGCCCCGAGTGCCAGACCGGCGGGCGAGTCTTGAAAGACCGGCGGCTTTCGCGTTTGCTTCGCTGACGTGCGGAAGGTCGGCGATACGGCGAAGCGAACACGCCGGGTCGAAGTGCGCGACATCGAGCTGTTCACGGAGCTGACGGGCGATCGCAACCCGCTGCACTACGACGAGGTCGCCGCCGAGCGCTCGCGCTTCGGCCGGCTGATCGTGCAGGGCGGCGTCACATCCGGGCTCCTCAACGCAGTCGTCGCCGAGGAGCTCCCGGGTCCGGGCAGCGTCTTCCTGCACGTCGACTGGAACTTCCGCGCACCGGTGCATCCGGGCGACGAGATCACCGCCGAGGTCGAGGTGCTGGAAATCCGAGCAGACAAGCCGCTGACGACACTGCGGACGACGATCGTCAACCAGGACGGCGTCGTGGTGCTCGACGGCACCGCGCTCGTCTGGACCGAACAGCTCTGACCGAACGGCGCGCACTCGGGCTGCTCGCAGCCGTCTGCGTGCTCGGGATGACGACGTGGTTCTCGGCGTCCGCCGTTATCCCCCAGCTCCAAGACTCGTGGCACCTGTCGAGCACGAGCCGCGCCTGGCTCACGATCGCCGTTCAGCTCGGCTTCGTCACGGGTGCGCTCGTCTCCAGCGTTCTCAACGTCGCGGACGTGATCGAAGCGCGCCTCGTGATCGCGGTCGGCGCACTGGGCGCGGCGGGTGCGAACGTCCTGCTGCTGCTCGCACACGGACCGGGTCTCGCGCTGCCGCTCCGCGCGCTGACGGGTTTCTTCCTCGCCGGCGTCTACCCGCCGGCCCTGAAGCTCATGGCGACCTGGTTCCGGCGCGGGCGAGGCGTCGCGCTTGGGATTCTCGTCGGCGCGCTGACGATCGGCTCAGCCGTGCCGCATCTCGTCAACGGCCTCGGCGGGCTCGACTGGCGCGTCGTGATCGCCGTGACGTCGCTGCTGACGATCGCCGGCGCATTGCTCGCGCTAACCGTGCCCGTCGGTCCCTATCCATTCCCGCGGGCAACTTTCGACCCTCGTCAGGTGCGGCGTGTGTTCGCAAACCGCGGCGTGCGGCTTTCGTCGCTCGGCTACTTCGGGCACATGTGGGAGCTGTACGCGATGTGGTCGTGGTTCCTCGTTTTCGCGGACTCGCGTCTGTTCGGCTCGCGTAGCGACGCAGCCTTCGCGACCTTCGCGGTGATCGGAATCGGCGGCGCCGGCTGCTGGGCGGGCGGTGTGCTCGGCGACCGCTGGGGCCGGGAACGAACGACGGCGGCGATGATGGTCGCGTCCGGCGGCTGCGCTCTCGCGATCGGGCTAGTCGCGACCGTCTCGGCCGCGGCCGCGGTCGCGATCGGGCTCGTTTGGGGCTTCACCGTCGTCGCCGACTCAGCCCAGTTCTCGACGCTCGTCACCGAGCATGCGGAGCAGGCCTACGTCGGAACCGCGCTCACGCTCCAGCTCGCGCTCGGCTTCACGCTAACCGTCGCCACGATCTGGCTGATCCCGGTGCTGGAGTCGGCCGTCGGGTGGCGCTGGGCGTTCGCGTTCCTCGCGCCCGGCCCGGCGCTTGGCGTAATCGCCATGTTGCGCCTCGGCAACTCCTAACCGCACGCCGGCGGCGCGGCTCTGCCGCGTCGCTCGCAGACCGCTGCCACAGCAGAGTTCCCCAAGAAGCCGAACAATGCGAGCGCCGCAGGCGCGAGCCCCGAGCGCGAGCGGAGCGAAGCGAGGGACAAGTCGGGTGGCGTTGGGCGTTCGCCTTCCTCGCTCCTGGCCCCGCGCTCGGCGTCATCGCGATGCTGCGGCTGCGCAGCGCCTAGTCCGTCACCTTTATGCTCGCCGCATGGCCACCGTCGGCGACCTGATGACTCGGGATGTCCTGACAGTCGATCCGGCGGACTCGCTGGGAGAGGCGGCGGAGAAGATGATCGACCACGGAGTGGGCGCGCTCGTCGTCTCCGACTTCGGGAACATCATCGGCATCGTGACGGAGCGCGACGTTCTGCGTGCTGCTGCGCACCGCACGAGCTCGGCGGATACGCGTGTGCGCCAGTGGATGACGACGGACGTGATCACCGTGCCGCCGTCTATGCCAGCCGCCGAGGCTGCGCAAACGATGCTCGACCGAAACTTCCGGCACCTCCCAGTCGTCGAGGCGGGTCGACCGGTCGGCATCCTCAGCATGCGCGACCTCGCCCGTTGGAGTGCGCAGGGTGCTACTTAGCTAGGCGCCTGGCAGTCAGGCGAGCGTCACGCGCAGCTCGTCGCCCTCCAACTCCACCGAACCACCCAGTGCGCGAACGATCCGGATAGCGACGGCGGCGCCGAGATCCTTCAGGTCCTCTCCGAGGATCACGCGGCGGGCCGGCTCGTTCACGGGCGCGATGACCACGCTCTTGCCGCGGGCACGCAGCGTCACGGACGAAGAGGCGCCGTGGCGGACCGCGCACGACGCGAACCCCGCGAGTGCGCGCTCGACCCCTTCGCCGTCAGTCGTCAGCGTTGCGCCGTTGCCCTCGGCCGAAGCACCTTCGACGCGTGCGGCAGCGTTCCGCGCGAGCTCGAGCGTGTCCACCTCCACGGCGGGCGGCTCATAGCGTCCGCCCTCGATCCGCGCGGCGGCCGACAGCGTCTCGAGCAGGTCCGTCATCTGCGCAGCCGCCGCGTTGATCATCTCCAGGTACCGGGCGAGCGGATCCTCGAGCTCCTGCGTTCGCTCGATCGTGCGCGCGAAGCCGTGCACTGTCGCAAGTGGCGTGCGAAGGTCGTGGCACGCAAGCGAGACCAGGCGTGCGAAGGACGTATCCTGAGAGGACATTGGACGACAGCGCACAGCTTCGCACACACGATCTCCAGGCCTCCGAGCCGGACGTTCAGCTCGGCCTGTCTCGTGCCGGCGTCAAAGGCGTTGCGAAGGCGATCCGCCTGCGCTGGGGGGACTCCGAGAAGCTGATCTCCGCCGAGATCGACTGCACCGTCGACCTTTCCGCGTCGCAGAAAGGCGTCCACATGTCGCGCTTCCCCGAATTGTTCGAGGAAGCCATCGAAGAGGTCGTCATCGGCGAGGCCTTTCTCGTCGAGACGCTCGCGGAACACATCGCCCGACATATCGCCGAGCGCCAGCGTGCGCTCCGCGCCGAGGTGCGGATCAAGGCGCAGTACCCGCTCGAGCGCAGGACGCCGGTCACGGCGCTCGCGACGCAGGAGATGGTGGCGCTGATCGGGATCGCCGCCGCATCCGAGCGCGGCGTCCGCCGAATCGTCGGCGTCGAGGCGACCGGGATCAACGCGTGTCCCTGCGCGCAAGGGCTGGTCCGCAATCAGGCCAACAAACGACTCCTCGAGGCCGGCTTCGACGAGCTAGACGTCGAGCGGATCCTCGAGCTCGTTCCGCTCGCGACCCATAACCAGCGCGGACGCGGAACGCTCTACGTCGGAACCGACGAGCAGCTCAACGCCGAGCATCTCGTCGAGATCGTGGAGTCATCGATGAGCTCACCCGTGTACGAGCTGTTGAAGCGTCCGGATGAGCTGTTTGTCGTCGAGCACGCGCACCTGCAGCCGCGCTTCGTCGAGGACTCGGTCCGCGTCGCGCTCGCAAGGACGCTCGAGGACTATCCCGGCCTCGCCGACGGCGATTTCCTCTACTCACGGCAGGTGAACCTGGAGACGATCCATACGCACGACGTGCTCGCCGAGCGCTTCGGCACCGTCGGCGAGCTGCGCACCGAGCTGGAGACCGGCACGCCGCCCGCTCAGCACACCGCCCTCGCCGACTGGCTGGCATGACCGAAACCCTGACGGGCCGGCCCGACACGGGCACCGACCTCGACCGGCCGTGGAACGTGATCGTCCTCAACGACAACCACAACACCTTCCAAGGCGTCGCGTTCGCGCTCTCGTCGACGTTGCCCGGCGTCAGCTATGACGGCGGGCTGCGCATCGCCGACAAGATCCACAACGCAGGTCGCGCGGTCGTCTGGAGCGGCCAGAAGGAGCCGGCAGAGCTGTACTGGGAGAACTTGCGAGGCTTCGGCCTGACGATGGCTCCGTTGGAACCCTCGGCGTGAACACGACCGAACTCTCGGGGCAGCTCGCAAGGCTGCACAAGCAGCAGGACGCGCTCATCCACGTGATGCGGGCGGTCGCACGCGGGGAGGGTTCGGACTCGGTGTTCCACGCGCTGGTCGAAGCGGCAGTGAGCCTCTGCGGCGCCGAGTACGGCGAGGTGCATCTGGCAGCAGACGGTCTCCTCAGGCTCGCCGTCGGCCACGGCGGGCCACCGGAACTGTACGACTACGAGCGGGAGCATCCGCACACGATCGACCGAAGTACCGTGGCCGGGCGTGTCGTGCTCACGCGCGAAGTCGTCCACGTCCCGGACATCGAAAAGGATCCCGAGTATTCCTGGAGCGCCGCCACGGACGCGGGCATCCTGGCGATCCTCGGCGCTCCGATCATCGTTGAGGAGGAGTTAGTTGGTGCCTTCAACGTCGTCCGGAGCAGAGCCGAGCCGTTCACGGATGAGCAGATCGAGCTCCTGCGCACATTTGCGGATCAAGCCGCGATCGCGATCGCGAATTCGAGGCTGCTCGACGCGGTGGAGCGGCAGCGGACCGAGCTGTCGCGGTTCGTCTCGCCGCAGGTCGCGGAACTCTTGTCGAGCGAACAGGGACAACAACTGCTGGCCGGGCACCGCGCATATGTCTCCGTACTCTTCTGCGACCTGCGCGGGTTCACGGCGTTCGTGGAGACGGCAGCGCCGGAGGAGCTGTTCGAGCTGCTGCGTGAGTACCACGCCGTGATCGGCAAGCTGCTCGCGGCGCACGACGGCACGCTCGAGCACTTCGCCGGCGACGGCGTGATGGTGTTCTTTAACGACCCAGTACCGGTCGACGAGCACGAGCTACAGGCGATCCGGATGGCGCTCGCGCTGCAAGAGCGCTTCGCCGAGCTCGTCACTCTTTGGCGCAAGCGCGGTACGGAGCTCGGGCTCGGGATCGGCATCGCCGCCGGCTATGCGACGCTCGGCCGCATCGGCTTCGAGGGCCGCTATGACTACGGCGCGCTCGGGCCGGTCACGAATCTCGCATCGAGATTGAGCACGCACGCGAAGCCGGGGCAGATCCTGATTAGCCAGCGACTCCTGTCCGCAGTCGATGAGGCCGTCGACGCGCAGCCCGTCGGCGAGCTGGAGCTCAAGGGGTTCGGACGTCCGGTCGCCGCGTACGAGGTGCGCGCGCTCCGCTCCTGAGCAGCTCAAAACGGTTCTCCTCGCCGCGGAAGAGCCGCTTCGCGTTCGCCCTGTGGAGGACGAGCACTGCGGCGGCAGCGACTGCGGCGAACGCGATCACCGGCCAAGACAGGCCGAGCAGCGCGGCGGCGACCGGCAAAGAGACCGCGGCGACCATCGACGCGACCGACGCATAGCGCGTGAGCAGGAAGACCACGATCCAGACGACGAGGCCGATCCCTCCGACCAGCGGTGCGACGCCGAGGAAGGCGCCGCCGCACGTCGCAACCATCTTCCCGCCGCGCTCGAACTTGAGGAACAGCGGCCGCGCGTGTCCGAGCATCGCCCCCGCACCGGCGAGCACGCCGGCGAGCGGCGAGACGACGAGCGCGAACACGAGCGCAGGCACGAATCCCTTCGCGGTGTCGAGGAGGACAACCGGCACGCCGTACCACCGTCCGTACGTGCGCCAGACATTCGTCGCGCCGATGTTGCCGCTGCCCTGCCGGCGGATGTCCTCGCGCTTGAACGCGCGCACGAGCCAATAGCCCGACGGCACCGAGCCGGCCAAGTAGCCGGCAACGATCGCGAGCCCGAGGCTTAACGTGGGATCTGGTACCTCGAGACCCAGTCGTTCACGACGTCCCAGTCCAGGTTGTCGAAGAACGCGTCGATGTACGAGGCGCGGTCCGTCTGATAGTCGATGAAGTACGCGTGCTCGTACACGTCGAGCGCGACGAGCGGCGTCGCGTTCCACACCGGGAACGTGTTCTGAGCGTCGCCGATGTAGTTGAAGAGCCGCCCTTCGTCCCAGTCGTACGCCGTCCACGCCCAGCCGCGCGCGGCCATTCCCGTCGCCTTCAGGTCGGTTCGCCAGGCGTCCACCGAGCCGAAGTCGCGCTCGAGGAGATCCTTGACGGCGCCGCCCGGGTCGCCGCCGGCTCCACCCAGATGCTCGAAGTAGAGCTCGTGGTTCTTGATCCCGCCGATCGCGAACGTTAGGTCGAGCTTCAGCGCGCGGAGCTCCGAGTACACCTGGTTCGCGGAGCCGAGGTCAACTCCGTCCAGCTTCCCCAGGATTTCGTTCCGTTTCGCGACGTAACCCTGGTACAGCTTGTAGTGAGCCTCGACCGAGGCGCGCGAGATGCCCTGGAGCTCGAGCAAAGCGGGTTTGAGCTCGCGTGGCGCGATCTCTTCGAACTGATAGACGAGTGCCATGGCGCCGGAGGATATCGTCCGAGCCAAAGGACGAAAGGAGCAAGGCGATGGCTTTCGAGGTTCCGCCCCTGCCGTACGACTACGGCGCGCTCGAGCCGACGATCGACGAGCAGACGATGCGGCTCCACCATGACAAGCACCACCAGGCGTACGTCGACAACGCGAACGCCGCGCTCGAGGGAACCAACTGGGCGGACAAGTCCGTCGAGCAGGTGCTCTCCAACCTGGACGCAATCCCGGAGGACAAGCGCGCCGCGGTCCGAAACAACGCAGGCGGCCACGCGAACCATTCCCTGTTTTGGGAGATCATGTCCCCGGGCGGCGGCGGCGACCCGGGCGGCACGCTCGCCGACGCGATCAACGACACCTTCGGTGGTCTCGAGGAGCTGAAGAAGCAGGTCAACGACGCAGGTGTGAAGCGATTCGGCTCCGGCTGGTCGTGGTTCGTGTGGGACGGAACCGGCCTGGCCGTCTACTCGACGCCGAACCAGGACAGCCCGCTGATGGAATCGGACGACGTCCCGCTGCTCGGAATCGACGTCTGGGAGCACGCCTACTACCTCAAGTACCAGAACCGCCGGCCCGACTATCTCGCCGGGTGGTGGGACGTCGTCAACTGGGATGCCGTCCAGCAGCGCTTCGACGCGGCCAAATAACTCGGGAACGGACAGGTCCTGGTGCCTGGCACCAGGACCTGTCCGGAACGACTAGCTGTAGATCAGGTTGCTCCGCGCCGCAAGGTAACAGGGCGCCGCCTGAGCAGGCGGCAGCACTGCGCGAACGCGGACGTGCAGCTTGACCTTCACCTTGAAGGTCGCGGAAGAGACCGTCGTGCCGGGGAGCGGCAGCGACGAGGCGACCACCGTACGAAGCGTGACGGTCTTCAGGGTCACCCACTTTGACAGCGCCTTGTTGTAGCGCTGGAAGACCACGACCTTGCCCACGAACGAGTCTGCCGCAGCGAGCCTCACAGAGAACTTGCCGCGCGCGACCTTGCTCAGCTTCACCTTTGGCCGAACCTTGACCGTCACCGCCGGGCTGAGGACCGCCGCGCCCGCCACCGGCTTGGAGCGAGCCTGGTAGCTCGTATTCTTCGTCGGCCGCGCCTGGTAGGTAAAGGCGCCGCCCGACGCCGTGTCGATCGTCGCGACGACATGCGAGTTGTTCTGACTGCATTCCTGTGCCAGGATCTCGACCTTCTGGCCGGCCTGCTGCGTCGACAACGTGCCGGAGCTGTTGGTCGAAGCGCCGTACGTCACGGTCGCGGGCGTCGCAGACAGCGTCAACGCCGCCGCGACGGCCTTGACCGTCACGGTGCCCTTCTTGTTCTTGTTCAGGGGGTCGACCGTGGCGAACTTGCCAACCTTCGTGAACTGGTACGAGTAGTCGTCACCAGGCTTCAACACGGGCGACGTGAAGGGGCACGCTTTACAGACGACCTGGTGGTTGTCCGTGTCCTTGTTCGTCCAGATGACGGTGTCGCCGACCTGGACGGCCGCAGCGCTCGGGACGAATCCGAGCTTGCTGAGGTCGACGTTCACCGACTTCGCGGTCGCTGCCGGCACCAGCAGGAGCAGGCAGAACGCGGCCGCAACGAGAATCACTTTACGCATGTGAGTTCACTCCCTTCGGGAGATTGCCTCGCGTAGGTGATTCCCGTGCGGACGCCTCCAAACCGTTGATTTGCAGGGCTTTACCGTTTCCTTACCGCCGTCGATGCACCTTCTGCGTGCCGCTCCAGCCGTCGAGGTAGCCGGGTCCGGCGGTGTTGACCGACATGTAAACGTGATACGTGAACGTGCCACGCACGTGCGGCATCGAGAAGAGCCGGCCGGAGAGCGGTCCGAGCTTCAGCTTCTCGACGGTCACCCACTGCCCGAACTTCGACAACCGCTGCAGGTAGACGTACTTACCGGCGTACGAGACCGGCGACAGCACCTTCGCGTAGAAGCGACCCTGGAACGGGAGCAGCGTCAGCTTCGGCCGCACCTGCACCGAAATGGTCTGGCTGGACGCCGTCTTCCAGTGCGCCGTGTACGTCGTCAGGATTGACGGCTGCACGGTGTACGCGAAGCCGCCGCCGGTTCCGGTCGTCACCGTCGCGAGTTGCTGCACGGTTGCTGAGCCGTACGGCTGGCCGGTGATCGCGACCGACTCGTTTGCTTGGCCGTTCGAGACGGTGCCGGTCAGCGACGCCTGGGAGCCGTAGACGAGGATCGGCACATTTGTCCCGAGCGTGACGGAGGGCGGCGGCCCTTTGACGGTGACCGTGCCCTTGAGCTTCGGGTGCAGGGCGTCGTGGTACGGGTACCTGCCCGCCGCCTTGAAGGTGAACGAGTAGCTCTCGTTGTGTTTCAACACTGCTGACGCGAAGGCCCCGTTGTTCGCGACGATCTGGTGCGTCGCGGTATCGGTGTTCACCCAGTTGACCGTGTCGCCGAACGGAACCGTCACGGAGTTGGGCGAGAACGCCCTCGCAGTGATCTTCACGGTTGTCGTCGCCGCGAACGAGCTTGCCGGCAGCGCCAAAACGAGCACTGAGGCGGCGACGAAGAGCAATCTGCGCATTGAATCCCCCTCGGTTCGAGCGCGATGCAGATTACTTCCCTGTTAACAACGAAACTGATCGCAAAATCCACGTGGTTTACTGAACCCGAACATGCCGCTCAGCCAATCCAAACGGGCTCCAAATGCGTAGAGCAGACGAGCAGATCGAACCCGTCGCCGCTCCTGAGCGCTCAAAGGCACCCGTGCCCGAGGACCGCGAGGCAGGTACGAGCGACGGGGACCTCCTCCTCCGCATCGCAGATGGTGACGCTTCAGCTTTCGAGATCCTGTACCGGCGCTTTTCGCGACCGGTCTTCGGGCTGGCGTTGCGTCTGCTCCGCGACCGCAGCCGCGCCGAGGACGCCGTGCAGGAGACCTTCGCCGCGATCTGGCGCTCGGCCGGGAGCTACCGCCCCGACCGCGGGCCGGGCGCGCCGTGGCTCTACGCGGTCGCCCGCAATGCGATCGTCGACCGCGCGCGGTCGCGCCGCGAGCCTACGTTCGCGGACGCCCCGGACCAGGCCTCTCCGGAGGCCGGTCCGGCCGAGCGCGCCGAGTCGTCGTACGTCTCGTGGCGCGTGCATCGCGCCGTCCAAGAGCTGCCGGCGAACGAGCGGGAGGTGCTCGAGCTCGCGTACTGGAGCGGCCTGTCGCAGAGCGAGGTCGCAAGATTCCTCGGACTGCCGCTCGGGACAGTGAAGACGCGGACCCGCACCGCGCTCGCCCGGCTGGCCGACCTGCTGGAAGGGGAGTTCCGATGACCCACGAGTTCGACGACCTCATCGGTCCGGAGGTCCCCGAGGCCGAGCGCGAACGGCTGCGGCGCGCGCACGATCTGCTCGTCGCGGCCGGGCCGCCCATCGAGCTGCCGCCGGAGCTCGAGCGGCCGGTCAAGCCGCCCCCGGCGGTGGTTATCCCCTACTTCCCGAAGCGCCGATACGCGGCCGCGGCCGTCCTCGCCGCGGCGCTCGCAGCGCTCGCATTCGGCGGCGGCTACCTGTTCGGACACTCGACGAAGAGCGGCTTCACAGCGGCCTTCAAGGTGCGGATGGAGGGAACCGCCGCTGCGCCGAGCGCACTCGCGTCGATTCAGGTCGGCAAGCGCGACGCCGACGGCAACTGGCCCATGCTCGTCAAGGTTTCGAACCTGCCGCAACTTCCTCCGCGCGGGTACTACGCGCTGTGGCTGACGAGGAACGGCAAGCCCGTTGCGTCCTGCGGGATCTTTCGCGCACATGGAGAAAAGACAACCGTGACGTTCACGGTCGCATACACGCTGAAGCGGTTCGACGGCTGGGCCGTGACGCGACAGGATCCCGGCCGTCACGAACCCGGGCCCACCGTCCTGAAGACATAGATCTAGGGGGCGCTGCGGTCGTTGGCGACGAACGCGGCGTGCGTAACCGGCATGTGTTGCTCGAGGAACCGCTCGACGGCCTCCGCGTAGCGACGGATTTCGCGCTGCGCAGTGTCGGCCGCACGCAGCGACACGAAGTTCATCAGCGATCGCGCGTTGACCGTCCAGTAGAACTCGGTGTACGCGCCAACCGGCAGCACGCTCCGTGCGACTTCGCGCGCGACGCCCTGCTCAACGAGGCGCTCGTAGGTGGCGTACGCGTCCGCGTAGACGCGCCGCAACTCCTCACGCGTCTCCTCGGCGAGCTCTGGGTCGACGGTCTCGAACGTGTAGGCCCCCGGCTTGCCGACCTGCGAGCGCACGTCCTCGGGCTCGGGCACGTAGAACTCGTCCGTCGCTTTCGCATATCTCATGCTGAACTCATTGAACGAGTTATGAACGACAACGCCGTTTGCAACGAAGTTGTGCCACGGTCCCTCGATGGTCAAGTCGTACGTCTGCCGGAGACCGAGATATGAAATGGAGGCAACCGGAACCGCGTGTGCCGTGAGCCTGAACCCGCGACGAGGCGCCATGGTAATTTCGCCGGCGAATCCGATGCGACCGCGGTGCCGATTTGCAAAGCCGAGCTCAGCCGCGGGCGTTCTGTGGATCTGCCGGTGGCAGTCGCTGCAAACAGTGATGAGGTTGCCAATGTCGCGAGCGCGCAGCGGATCGACCCAGACCGGGACGATGTGGTGAGCGTGCAGCGTCCCGCCGCGGGCTGAGCACTCTTGGCACCGGTACTCGTATTGAGCATGGACCCTCGGAGCCTGCTCGCGTGTCCACCGCCCAATTGAAGCGCGTTCGGAGGTAATGCCTCCGCGCCAGAAGTTGCTGCGCTCGCCTGACCGCGCTTTGCGAATTGCCTCGCGATGAGCGTCGGTTACGACTAGCCGAGTCGTGTAGCCGCTCCGGCCCTTGTTCCAGGGCACGTTGCCACGACGTTCTTCCGCGTTGAATCGAAGGTCGTGGATTGCGAGCCACTTACGAACCGTGTGATAACCGCAGCCTGCTTCCGCTGCGATCTCCGCAACGCTCTTTCCTTCTCGTCTGCGAGCTGCGAGCCATTCGTGGTCACGGTGGACGACCGTGCCGTTCACCATCAGCTCGCACGGACGGCTCATCGTCGCTTCGGCGCCGTCGCCGGTCAAACCGACCGCCTCGCCCATCCGCAACCAGCCGGCGGAGGTCAGGACTCTGTGATTCTCAGTGAGTGACAGCTGCTTACCATCAGCCAGGGTCAATCGATATACGGGCTGGATGCCCCTATCGATCACGTCACCGACGTGACCGGACGTGAATTCGCCCGTCGCCTCGTCGAGAACTCGGACACGCATGCGTCGTACACGCCACCGTGCATCGCGGAGGCCCTGCCCGCCTGCGATGAACGTTCTCACCGCACGTCGGCCGATCCCGAGTTCGCCTGCAATCGAGCGCTGGCTTCTTCCTGCTCGAAGCAGACCACCGATCGACGCGCGTTGCTCGTCGCTGAGCGAGTGGCCATCCCGTTCGCCGACGCTCCACATCCGCGAAAGCTCATCGATTGTCTTCCGAGACTTCGGACTCGTGTGGCCGTTGCCGTCAACGAACGTCACCACCGTGTCACCGGTTAGGCATCCGACCCGGTGTCGAAACCATTCTCGCGCTACGAAGATGGGGCAGCGAATGTGGAAGCGGAAGGCGTTGTGCTCAAAAAGGAGTCCCGTGGCGCTCACGCATCAGGAACTTGATCAGCCCCACATCTGACTCCTCCATCACCTCCTTCCGCCGCGCGAAGCTGACCCGAGCAGCGTTCGCCACGGACAAGTCGCTCGCCATGACGGCGTCCAGCCGGACGAAGCCGTGGTCGAGAACGGGAATGGTGTCGTCGGTGATCACGAAGTCGGTGGTCGCCACGGGTGCACGATGCTAGCGTCCCTCCAGGATGGCAACCCTGGCCGCGATCGGAATCGTCACGCGCGACATCGCCGAATCCTGCCGCTTCTACCGCACGCTCGGGCTCGACGTGCCCGAGCCGCCCGCCGGCGAGGACCATTTCGACCTCGAGCTCCCGAGCGGGCTGCGCCTGATGTGGGACACCGAGACGCTGATCAAGCAGCTCGATCCCGAGTGGCAGCGCTCCCAGGGGCACGCCTTGGCGCTCGCGTTCGAATGCGCGGACGCCGCCGAGGTGAACGCCACGTACGCGCGGCTGCTCGAAGCCGGCTTCGGTGGGAAGAAAGAGCCGTACGACGCGTTCTGGGGCCAGCGCTACGCGAACGCGATCGATCCTGACGGCAACGTCGTCGACCTCTTCGCGGCGCTCTAGCTTCTTTGCTGCACATCGGCACGTCCGGCTGGTCGTACCCGAGCTGGCGGCCCGGCTTCTATCCCTCGGATAGCGATCCCAAGGACTTCCTCTCCTTCTATTCAGCACGCTTCGACACCGTCGAGCTGAACACGACCGGCTACCGGTTGCCGGCGGAGGAGCAGTTTGCCCGCTGGGCCGAGCAAACCCCGCCTGGGTTCCGCTTCGCCGTGAAGCTGCCCGTGACGCGGCTCGAGCGGGTCGGCACCTTCGTTGAGCGCGTGCGCGCGCTCGGCGACCGGCTGGGCCCGCTCCGAGTCACGATCCAGAGCGGCCGTGACGACGGGCTGCTGGCTTTCCTGCTCGGCTCCCTCGATCCCGAGCTCGAGATCGCTTTCGACTTCCGTCACCCGTCCTGGCTCGATGCTGACGTTCCGGTGCGCGTGAACGACTTCGAGGCCGGCCCCTTCCGCTATATCCGGCTCCGCGAGCCTCCGTACTCCGAGGACGACCTCCGCAGGCTGGCGGCCCGCCTGCGCCCGCCCGCATACGTGTTTTTCCGCCACGAAGACGCGCCGACTGCGCCCGCGTACGCCGAGCGGCTCCGTGCTCTCGTTTCCGCCTCGAACGGCTGACGGCGATCCCTCGATGGAGGGAAATTCGGCTTCTGGAGCCGTTCGTACCCCTTCAGGGGGA
>Ga0066710_100002052_pt1 | contig 15845 bp, 12 predicted proteins | sample GraSoiAngelo_159_FD_79666 | JGI IMG/M metagenome (GOLD analysis project Ga0066710, IMG submission 79666) | Grasslands soil microbial communities from the Angelo Coastal Reserve, California, USA - 14_1009_16_40cm | ecosystem: Environmental > Terrestrial > Soil > Grasslands | place: USA...
CAGCCGGGCGGCGGCGTAGCGGTCAGCGCAGCCGATTACCCACCGCGCTTCCCCTCGGCTGGCCATGGTGGGAAATATCCTCTATAGGTCCGTGGCGGGTGGAACGCCGAAGCCCTCGAAGAAACGCGGTCTGCGCGCGCGCTCACTGCCGCGCCGGCGGCCTGGCTCGGCATTTGCGCTCACCGTCAGGCGGAAGGAACGATGGCGGTGCGATTCGCCTTCTTCGTTGCCGTGGTCGGAGCCCTGGTCATCGCCGCGGCCGGCGCCACCGCAGCCGAGCCGAACCTGGCGGCCTACGGTCGCTTGCCCCTGCAGTTCGAGCCGAGCTCCGATGAGCCGGCCGCCCCCGGCGAGTTCGTCGCCCGAGGGCCGGGCTACAGCGTGCGGCTGACGCCTGCGGCCGCGACCATTCGATTCCGCCATTCGCCGCAGGTTGTGCGGATGCGCCTCGAGAACGCGAACCCGCCGCCGCACGGTGTCGGCCTGGACCGGTTGCCGGGCACGGTGAGCTATCTTCGGGGCAACGACCCGTCGCGCTGGCGTCACGGCGTGTCGACCTACGCGCGCGTGCGCTATGCCGACGTCTACCCGGGCGTGGACCTCGTCTACTATGGCGACCAGCGGCGGCTGGAGCACGACTTCATCGTCGCGCCCGGCGTCGACCCCGGCGTCATCACCATCGAGTTCGACGGCGTCGACGACCTCGAGCTCGACGAGGCCGGAGAGCTCGTGCTGCACGTCGCGGGGGCGCCCGTGCGCTTTGGCCGGCCGACGCTCTATCAGGAAATCGAGGGCATCAAGCACGACGTCGCCGGACACTACGTGGTCAAAGGCCCGCGACGGATCGGCTTTCACGTTGGCCCCCGCCAGGCCGGGTTCCCACTCGTGATCGATCCCGTGCTGGTCTACTCCACGTACGTGGGCGGCAGCGGGTTCGGCGTGTGGGACGTCGCATGGGCCATCGCCGTCGACGGCACTGGCAGCGCGTATATCACCGGCGAGACCGTCTCGGCGGACTTTCCGGTGAGCGACCGCGCTTTCGACAGCACGTGCGGCAACAACGGCAGGTGCGACGAGATCGGGATCGTCCCCGACGCGTTCGTGGCCAAGCTAAACCCGTCCGGGGCCGCTCTCGTGTATGCGACCTACCTGGGCGGCCATCACCGGGACATCGGGTACGCCATCGCGGTGGACGCCGGCGGGCACGTGTACGTTGCCGGCACCACGGAGTCGGACGACTTTCCGACCACGACGGGCGCATTCCAGCCCTCGTGCACGCGCCCCGGGTTTTCGTGTCAAGCGGCCTTCGTCAGCAAGCTGAGCCCCGACGGCACGTCGTTGGAGTACTCGACCTACCTGATGGGCGGCATGAACGGCCTCTTCATCGCGCCGACGTACGCCCGCGGGATCGCGGTCGATCGGCTGGGCCACGCCTACGTCACGGGGTCCACCATCTCCCCGAGCTTTCCGACGACGGCCGGCGCCGCCCAGCCGGCGTTCGGCGGCGTCCAGGACGCCTTCGTCATCAAGCTGGACCCGACCGGCTCGGCGCCGGTGTACTCGACGTACCTCGGCGGCGGCGGCGTCGACTTCGCGCTGGGCATCGCCGTGGACGCCGACGGCAGCGCCTACGTCGTGGGCGCGACCTACACGTGGCAGCAGACGCAGGTGAACGACTTTCCGATCACGGCGGGCGCGTTCCAGCCGGTGTGTGCGGCCAATGCGTATGGCTGGTGCGACGACGGCTTCGTGTCCAAGCTGAATCCGGAGGGCTCGGCGCTCGTGTATTCGACGTACCTCGGCGGCGCCACCGACTTCGACCGGCCGCTCGCCGTCGCTGTGGATGCCGGCGGGCATGCCTACGTGACCGGCGGGACGAAGTCGACGGACTTTCCGACGGTCAATGCCCTCATCGCTCCGCCGTCCGGCGTCGATCCGTTCGGCAGCTACGGGTTCATCACGAAGCTGAACGCCGCCGGCACCGACCTCGTGTACTCGGCGTATCTCGACGGCGTGTTCGCCGGCCGCGGCATCGCGGTGGACGCGCGCGGGAATGCCTACGTTGTCGGCGAGACCGCCACGCTCGTGCCGACGCACTTGCGGCACGCCGCCGGCTGGAACTACGACGCGTTCGTGCTCAAGGTCGACCCGGCCGGGCGGTTCGGCTATTCCGTCCGCCTCGGCGGCTTTGGCAACGACGAGGGCAGCGGAATCGCACTCGATCCGGCCGGCAACGTCTACGTCACGGGGTGGGCGACGTCGTATGACTTTCCGCTCCAGGGGCCGATGGAGATGCGAGGCCACCGCGCGTTCATCGCCAAGCTGGCGGAGAGCGCCGCGTCCGCCGATCTTCGGGTAACCATGGACGCCGTTTTCGGCCGGACGCCGCCGAATGGGCTGCCGTTCGTCACCTACACGACTGTCGCCGCGAACGACGGCCCGGATGACGCCGGTAACGTCACCGTCCAGATCACGACCGGCTACGAGGCAGAGATCGAGTCGCTGACGCCCAGCCAGGGAACGTGCCGGCAGACGGCGTGGGCCGCGGACAAGATCATCCTCTGTGATCTGGGGAGTCTCCCTCGCGGTGCCACCGCCGGGGTGACGGCCGTGGCCCGTAACGAGTACGCGACGTACCAGTGGGCGGCGACGGTGAACAGCCCGACGGCGAACGATCCCGATACCAGCAATAACCGGGTCGTGTCTCCCCTCCCGCGCCGCGTGGTCACGGCCGCGCGCGCCGGCGTGGGCACCGGTACCGTCCGCAGCATGCCGCCTGGTATCGACTGCGGCCCCACCTGTTCCGCGGTGTACGACTACGGGACGTTGGTGACCTTGCGCGCCACCCCGGATCCGGGCTTCGCGTTCGGCGGCTGGTCTGGGGACTGTCGTCGCACGGAGATCATCACCGAGTGTCAGGTCGACTTCGCCTCGGCGCCGGTCGTCACCGCGTCGTTCGCCGGCACGTCGGTGCCGGTCATCGCCTTCAGCGCCCCGACGTACAGCGCCGGCGAGGACCGTAACGACGCATGGGCAACCGTCACGCGCGCCGGCGATGTCAGCGGCTTCTCCGAGGTTACTGTGACGGCCAGCGACGGCAGCGCGCGAGCCGGGAAAGACTACTGGCCCATGAGCGCGAAGCTGACGTTCGCGCCCGGTGAGACGGTGCAGACCGCTGGCGTGTACGTCTTCGACGATGCACTGGCGAACGGGTCGCGGACGGTACGGCTCACGCTGTCGGCTGTCCGGGGTGCCACCCTCGGCGCCCAGCGCACCGCAGTGGTGGCGATCCGCGACGACGAGGCGGGCGGCGTCATCCAGTTCGACGCCGGCGGCGTCTTCACGGTCTCCGAGGGGGCGCGCACCGCGCTGATCACGGTCACCCGCGCGGGCATGAAGCTCGGCGGCGGCGTGACGGTGCGCTACAGTGCGGTCGGGGAGACCGCGACGGGCACCGACTTCACGCCGGCCTCCGGCACGTTGACCTTCGGGCCCGGGGTGACGTCGCGAACGTTCCCAGTCACGATCAAGGACAATAACGTCGTGCGCGCCGCGAGAACCATCCGGCTGACGCTGGGCGCGCCTACCGGCGGCGCCGTGCTCGGCGAGCCGAGCATCGGGCGCTTGACGATCGAGGATGACGACACGGCCGGCACGTTCCAGTTCGCCGCCGACGTGTTCACCGTCAACGAGAACGCAGGCAGCGCGGCGATCACAGTGACCCGCACCGGTACCAGGCTGGCGGGCGGCATCACGGTCCGGTTCCAGACCAGCGCGGGCTCGGCGCAGCCGGGCCGGGACTACACCGAGGTGGCGCGAACGCTGACGTTCGCGGCGGGCCAGACGCGGCAGACCGTTGCCGTGCCCATCCGCAACAACCAGCTCGCCGACGTCGACCGCACGATCAACCTCCTGCTGCTCGACCCGAGCGCCGGCGGCAGCGTCGGCGTGCCCGGCACGGCGACGCTCACGATCGTCGACGACGACCAGCCCGTCGTGCGGTTCGCGACGCCCGCGGTGACGGTCGCTGAAGGCGGAACGGTGACGGTGACGCTGAGCCGTGCGAGAGGCCTGGGCAGCCCGGTCAGCGTCGATATCGGTGTCGCCGGAGGATCGGCGGTGCCGTGCCCGGCGGAGCCGTGCGATTTTTCGCTCGAGACCGCGCGCGTCACGTTTGGCGTCGGTCAGACGACGCGGACGGTGAAGGTCAGCACGACGGGCGACACGCGCGTGAATGGTCCTCGCACGGCCCACCTCACGCTCGGCGCTCCCAGCGTCGGCACCGTCGGCGTCCCGGCGACGACGATCCTGACGATCCGGGACGACGACCAGGGGGGAACGATCCAGTTCAGCCCGGTGACGGTCGGGGTGGTGGAAGGGACGACGGCGACACTGACGGTGACCCGTACCGGGAGCAACCTTGCGGGCGACGTGAGCGTCGACTTCGCGGTCACCGGCGGGACGGCCCAGGCCGGCGTCGACTTCACGCTCGAGGCCGCTCGGCTCACGTTCGGGCCGGGTCAGCGGAGCGTGACGATCCCGATGCCAACGCTCACACGCGCCGCTCCACCAGCGACCCGAACCGCGCAGGTGACGCTGAGCAATCCCGGCGGCGGCGCCACGCTGAACGCCAATCCGGCGCTGCGGACTGCCACCGTCACGATCAGGCCGGCGCCGGCCCGTTGAGCCGCGCGGGCCTCACATCCCCAGGTAGGCGCGCTTGAGCCGCTCGTCGGCCAGCAGCGCGGCGCCCTGGCCGTGCAGCACAAGGTGGCCGGACTCCAGCACGGCCGCCCGCTGGGCGAGCGTGAGCGCCTGGCGGACGTTCTGCTCGACGAGCATGATCGTCATGCCGTCGGCGTTGATCGTGCGCACCGTGTCGAAGATGCGCTTGACCAGCACGGGCGCCAATCCCAGCGTCGGCTCGTCCAGCATCAGCACGCGGGGGCGGGCCATGAGCGCGCGGCCGATCGCGCACATCTGCTGCTCGCCGCCGGAGAGCGAGCCGGCGAGCTGCCCGCGCCGCTCCGCGAGCACGGGGAACAGCGTGTAGACGTACTTCAGCGTGGCGTCGCGCTCGCCCCGCGCACGCGGTGTGTGGGCGCCGAGCAGCAGGTTCTCGGTCACGCTCATGAACGGGAACAGGCGGCGGCCCTCCGGCACCTGCACGACGCCGAGATCTACCCGCGCGTGGGCCGGCACCGTGGTGAGGTCCTGGCCGTCGAGCACGACGCGGCCGCGCCGCGGCGTGACGAGGCCCGAGATCACGCGCAGCGTGGTGGACTTGCCGGCCGCGTTGGCGCCCACCAGCGCGAACACGCGGCCCTGCTCGACCTCCAGCGAGACGTCGTAGAGGGCCTGCAGATCGCCGTAGAAGGCGTCGATCCCCTCAAGCCTCAGCAAGCACGAACTCCTCGCCGAGGTAGGCGTCGATCACGCGGCGGTCCGAGGCGATCTCGCGCGGCGTGCCCTCGGCGATCTTCTCGCCGTGGTGCAGCATCACGATCCGCTGGGCCAGCCGCATCATGGCGGCCATGATGTGCTCGATGACGACCAGTGTGAGGCCGTCGGCGTGCAGCCGCCGCACGAGGTCGATCATCCCGCCCAGCTCGGTCGGGTTGAGGCCGGCCATCACCTCGTCCAGCAGCAGCAGCCGCGGCCGCGTGGCCAGCGCGCGCGCGACCTCCAGCCGCTTGCGCAAGCCCAGCGGCAGCGCTCGCGCGCGGGCGACGGCGTGGGGGCCGAGGCCGCACACCGCGATCACCCGCTCGGCCTCGGCGCGCGCCTCGCGCGTTGACGCCAGACGCGTGAGGGCGCCGATCATCACGTTGTCGAGCACGGAGAGGTTGCCGAACGGCTTCACGATCTGGAACGTGCGCGTGAGGCCGAGGCCGGCGATGGCGTGGGCGGGCCGCCCGGTGATGTCGTGGCCGTCGAAGACCACGCGGCCCTCGTCGGCGCGATAGTAGCCGGCGATCACGTTGAAGAGCGTGGTCTTGCCGGCGCCGTTGGGCCCGATGATGCCGAGCAGGTCGCCGGCCCGCACCTCCACGCTCACCTCGCGCACGGCGGTGAGGCCGCCGAAGCGCTTGGTGACGCGCTCGAGGCTCAGCAGGGCCATCGCGCTCACGCGTGGGCCCGGGCGCGGCGCGCGCGCAGGCGGCCGGCCACCCCGGCCAGCCCGTCGGGGACGAAGCGCACCACGAGGATCAGCACCACGCCGTACACGATCAGGTAGATGCCGGTGAAGCCCGACTTCACGCCGGAGAGCGTGGCGCGCAGGTAGGTCTCGAGCGAGGTGATGAGGATCGAGCCCAGGAACGGGCCGAGCGCCGTGCCCATGCCGCCGATGATCGTGTTGAGCGCGAACCGCACCGAGAGATCGACGGAGAAGACGTAGAAGGGATCCACGAAGCCCACGTACTGCGCCCACAGCGTGCCGCACACGCTGGTGAGCGCGGCGCTCGCCGTCACCGCGATCACCTTGAGCCGGCGCGCGGGGATGCCGAGCGCCTGCGCGGCGTCCTCGTCCTCGCGCACGCCGGCCAGGCGATAGCCGAAGCGCGAGTGCTCGAGCCACACCTGGATGCCCCAGTAGAGCACGGCCACGGCGAGCGCCAGGTACACCCACGCCACGTGGCCGAGGCCGAGCGTGACGAAGCCCGGCCGGAAGGGGACGGGGATGCCCTCGGAGCCGGAGGTGAACGCGCGCCAGCGGCTGGCCACGATGAGCAGCACCTGCGAGAAGGCGATCGTCGACAGCGCGAAGTACGGGCCCTTGAGCCGGTTGGACAGGTAGCCGATGGCGGCGCCGGCGGCCAGCGAGAGCGCGATGCCGACGAGCATGCCGAGCCACGGCGACTGCTGCCAGCGCGCGCCGAGCAGCGCGGCCGAGTAGGCCCCGATGCCGAAGAAGGAGGCGTGCCCGATCGAGACCTGGCCGGCATAGCCGCCCGCCACGTTCCACGCCGCCGAGAGCGCGCCCCACAGCAAGATCAGCACGAGGCTGTCCAGGAAGTACGCGTCGCGCACGACGATGGGGACCAGCGCCGCCGCGCCGAAGACCACGAGCGCGCCCCAGTGGCGCGCGAGCGCGCGCGCCATCACACGCCGAGGTTCTCGGCGCCGCGCTGCCCGAAGAGGCCGGCCGGGCGGAAGACGAGGACCCCGATGAAGAGCAGGAAGTAGAAGATCTCCTTCCAGGCGGTGCCGAACCAGTAGGAGCCGGCCACCTCCACCGCCGCCACGATGAGGCTGCCGATGAGCGCGCCCACCATGTCGCCGAGGCCCCCGAGCACGACCACGACGTAGGAGAGGAGGACGAACTGCAGCCCCGCCGTCGGGTACACGGCGTAGAGCGGCGACACGAGGACGCCGGCCGCGCCGACGGCGGCGATGCCGAGCGCGAAGGTGATCCGGTAGACGCGGTCGGTGTCGATGCCCATCAGGATGGCGGCGTCGCGATCCTGGGCGGTCGCGCGCATGACGCGGCCGGTGTGCGTGAAGCGCATGAACGCGAACAGCAGCACCGTCAGCGTGAGGGCGATGACGAAGGCCACCACCTGCGAGAGGTTGAAGGCGGTGCCGAGCATGCGGATCGGGCGGAGGGCGTGCCACGGCCGCACGGTGTGGAAGTCGCCCGACCACAGTACCAGCGCCGTGTTCTGCAGCGCGGTGGACAGCCCCACCGTCGTGAAGATCTGCACGTTGTGCGAGGCGTGGATGACGCCCTTCATGACCAGCACGTAGGTGAGGACGCCGATGCCGAAGAAGAGGGGGATGGAGACGAAGAGCACGAACCATGGATCCATCGAGAGCAGCGTGAACGCCCAGAAGCCCAGGTACATGCCGAGCATGAGGAACTCGCCGTGGGCGAAGTTCACGACGCGCATGATGCCGAAGATGAGGGTGAGCCCCACCGCGATGAGGGCATAGATGCCCCCGAGCAGGATGGTGGAGACTCCGAGCTGCGCGAAGACGTCTATTTGCGCGCGTCCCAGGCGCCGAGCGGGATCCACTTCGCGCGGTTCGTCGTGAACTCCTCCGGCCACACGGTGACGAGCTGGCCGTTCTGCCACTGCAGCATGTAGTGCTGCACGCGGTCGTTGGAGTTCTGGCCGGTCTCCGAGAACTTCACGCCCCAGCCGTTGATCATGGTGCCCACCGGCAGGTCCATCGACATGACGGCCGAGCGGAACTTCTCGGGGTCGTCGCTCTGCGACTTGTCGAGCACGAGCTTGAGCAGCCACAGGCCGCCGCCGGCGAGCTGGTGGGCGCCGAACGGATAGGAGCCCGTGCGCTTCTGCACGGCGTCGCGAAACTCCTTCTCGATCTTCTGCCCCTCGGGCTTGAGCGAGTCCAGCTTGAAGCCCGGCCCCGGCTCCAGCAGCGCGAACACGCCGTTGCCGTCGTTGCCCATGGCCTTGCCGAAGTCGCTGCCGCCATAGCCGGTGGCGCCGGCGTGCACGAGCGCCTTGAACTGGAAGTTCTGCTCACGCGCCTGCCGCCAGAACAGCGGGGCGTCGTTGGTGTAGGCGATGTGGTGGACGACGTCGGGATTGAGCTGCTTGAGCTTCACGATGATCGGCGTCATGTCGTTGATCGTCTGGAAGTTGTAGTACTCGGGCGTCGGCGTCACCACCTGCAGCCCGAGCTCCTTGGCGCGCGCCAGCGCGGATTCGGTCACGCCCTGGCCGTACGAGGAGTCCTCCGAGACGAAGGCGATCTTGAGCTGGCTGGGCTTGAGGTTGAAGCGCGGGGCCAGGTGCTTGACGATGAACTCGATGTTGTACCAGCCGAACCCGGTGGCGTCGATCTCGGTACGGTAGACGTTCTTGAGGCCGCGCTTGTTGAAGCGCGGATCGACGCACGACGTCTCCCAGTAGATGACGTTGTGGCGCGCCGCCGCCTCGCTGGCGGCGCCGCACAGCCGCGACGAGAACGTGCCGGTCACGATCTTCACGCCTTCGCGCGTGATGAGCCGGTTGGCCTCGGTCGACGCGGAGGTGGGATCCGGCACGTCGGCCACGGCGAACACGAGCTTCTTGCCCATCACGCCGCCGCGCTCGTTGATCATGTCGCGGACGATCTCGAAGCCTTCCATGTGCCGCTTGCCCTCGCCGGCCAGCGGCCCGGTGAGCGGCTCCAGCACGCCGATCTTGTACTCGCCCGACTGGCCGAAGCTGACGGCGGCGAGCGCGGCGGAGAGCGTGAGCACGGCGGCGACGACGATGATCGGCAGGCGACGGCGCATGTGAGGCCTCCTCACTCGTACGGCTTAACGCTGACGGCGAGCACCCGCCTTGTAACACCGGCTCGCCGAAGGTGTCAAGACAGCCATGGTTTAGACTGCACCGTGTGAGCGACGACGGCCAGCGCATTCTCTCGCCCGCGACCATGCGGTTCTGCCCGCTGTGCGCGACGACCCTGACACGCGCGCCGGTGGCGCCCGACCAGCGGGAGCAGTCGGTGTGCCCGGCGTGCAAGTTCGTCTTCTATCTCAACCCCAAGGTCGTGGCCGGCACCATTCCCGAGCAGAACGGCCGCGTGCTGCTCACGCGCCGCTCGATCCACCCCGGCCACGGGCTGTGGACGTTTCCGGGCGGTTTCGTGGACTTCGGCGAGAGCGTCACCGACGCCGCCGTGCGCGAGACGCTGGAGGAGACGGGCCTCACCGTGGAGGTCACCGGCCTGCTCAACGTCTACTCGTATCCCGGCTCGCCGGTGATCATCGTCTACCGCGCGCGCGTCACCGGCGGCACGCTGACGCCCTGCGCGGAGAACGACCGGGTGGAGTGGGTGCGGCTGGAGGACATCCCGTGGGAGACGCTGGCCTTTCCCTCCACGCGGGACGCCTTGCGCGAGTGGGTAGCCGCGCGCGGCGTGATGCCGCGCGGCTGAGGCGCTACGCGCGAGGGCCGCTCAGCTCGAGCTGCACGTTGTCGGGATCCCGGAAGACGAGGATGCAGATCCCGAATGCCTCTCCGAGGTCCCGGATCTCGCTGTGCGCCACGCCGTGCGTGTCCAGCACACGCACCGCGTCGTCGAGCGCCCGGCGCGACGACACGGCAAAGCTCAGGTGGTCGAGGCCAATCCGGTTCTCGTCGAAGCGGTCGCCCTTGAGCGCGCGGTCCGGAAACGGGTGGGGCCCGATGCCGAGCCCGACGCTGCCGTTGCTCAGAAACGCACCCGGGTTGAGGTCCATCAGCTTCTTGAACCCCAGCACGCCGGTGTAGAACCGTACGGCCCGGTCGACGTCGCTGACCGTCAGGCGGAAATGATGGACGCCCTGGGCGGTGATCTGGTCGGCCATGGCTCGTCTCCCTCCGCGGTAGCCGACTCTGCGAGCTTCCCCCGTGGTTGTCAAGCGCGCCGTCAGGGTGCTAGCGTGCACGGACCGGAGGGGCGTGATGGAGTGTGCACGGTGCCGGCACGAGAGCCCGGCGGGCGCGAAGTTCTGCGCCGAGTGCGGCGCGCCGATGGCGCTGGACTGCGCACGGTGCCGGACGCGCCTGCCGCCGCAGGCGAAGTTCTGTCCCGAGTGCGCGCACCCGGTGGGGACACCGGCGCCGGCCGCGGAGACGCGGTTCGTCTCGCCCGCCGACTACACCCCCAAGCACATCGCCGAGAAGATCCTCGGCTCGCGCGGCGCGCTGCAGGGCGAGCGCAAGCAGGTGACCGTGCTCTTCGCCGACCTGAAAGGCTCGATGGAGCTGCTGGCCGACCGCGACGCCGAGGACGCCCGGCGCATCCTCGACGGCGTGCTCGAGCGGATGATGGAAGCGATCCATCACTACGAGGGCACTGTCAACCAGGTCATGGGCGACGGGATCATGGCCCTCTTCGGAGCGCCCATCGCGCACGAGGACCACGCGGTGCGCGCGTGCTTCGCGGCGCTTCGGATGCAGGCCCGCGTCGCGGACTACGCCGAGGAGCTGCACCGGACCCTCGCCGTGCCCGTGCACATCCGCGTCGGCCTCAACGCCGGTGAAGTGGTCGTCCGCTCGATCGGGAACGACCTGCACATGGACTACACGGCGGTGGGGCAGACCACGCACCTGGCCGCGCGCATGGAGCAGATGGCGATGCCCGGATCGATCCTGATGCCGTCGGACACCCTGGCCCTGGTCGAGGGCTACGTGCTCACGCGCTCGCTCGGTCCGCGGCCGGTCAAGGGACTCGAGGCGCCGCTGGAGGTCCACGAGGTGACCGGAGCCTCGCCGATCCGCTCGCGGCTGCACGCGGCGGCGGCGCGCGGCCTCACGCGGTTCGTCGGCCGGGATCCCGAGCTCCACCAGCTCGCCGTCAGCCTCGACCGCGCGCGCGGCGGCGCCGGCCAGCTGGTGGGCGTGGTGGGCGAGCCCGGCGTGGGGAAGTCGCGCCTCTACTGGGAGTTCACGCATTCACCCCTCGTCGACGGCTGCCTCGTGCTCGAGTCGACGTCGGTGTCGTACGGCCGCGCGACGGCCTTCCTGCCGGTCATCGACCTGCTACGCGCGTATTTCAGGATCGACCATCACGACGAGCCACGCGCGATGCAGGAGAAGGTCACCGGCAAGCTGCTCACGCTGGACGAAAACCTTGGCGGCGCGCTGCCCGCCCTGTTGTCGCTGCTGGGGGTGCCGGTCTCCGATCGCGCGTGGGAGGCGCTGGGCGCGGCCGAGCGGCGGCAACGCACGCTCGACGCCATCAAGCATCTCGTGTTGCGCGAGAGCCAGGTGCAGCCCGTCGTCCTCGTGTTCGAGGACCTGCACTGGATCGACAGCGAGACGCAGTCGCTCCTCGACAGCCTCGTCGAGAGCTTGCCGACGGCGCGCATACTGCAGCTGGTCAACTATCGTCCCGAGTATCAGCACGGCTGGGGCGGCAAGACGTACTACACGCAGCTGCGGATCGATCCGCTCGCGGCCGAGGGCGCGGCGGCCTTGCTCGACGCCCTCATCGGCCCCGGCCGACCGCTGGAGCCGCTCAAGCGGCTGCTGATCGAGCGGACCGAGGGCAACCCGTTCTTTCTCGAGGAGAGCGTGCGCACCCTGGTGGAGACCGGCGTCGTGGCTGGCGCCCGCGGCTCGTTCCGGCTCGTGAGAGCGCTCGATACCATCCAGGTGCCCGCCACCGTCCAGGCGATGCTCGCCGCCCGCATCGACCGCTTGCCGCGGCCGGTGAAGGACCTGCTGCAGTCGGCCGCGGTGATCGGCAAGACCGTGCTGTATCCGCTGCTGGAGACCGTCGCCGGCATGAGCGCGGTCGACCTCCGCCGCGGTCTCACGCAGCTGCAGGCCGCCGAGTTCCTCTACGAGACGAGCCTCTTCCCCGAGCTCGAGTACACGTTCAAGCACGCGCTCACGCTCGAGGTCGCCTACCAGAGCCTGCTGCGCGAGCGCCGGCGCGTGCTGCACGCCGCGGTCCTCGCCGCGCTCGAGGCGCGCAGGGGTGGGGCGACACCGGCCAACGTCGAGGTGCTGGCGCACCATGCCGTCCGCGGTGAGGTGTGGGTCGCGGCCGCCTCGCACCTCTATCGCGCGGGTGCCCGGGCCCACGGCGAGGCGCGCTACACGAGCGCGATGGCGTTCTACGAGCAGAGCATCCAGGCGATGACCCATCTGGGCGAGGGCCTCGACCGTCACCTCCAGCTCGATGCCTATCTGGAGCTGTGGTCCACGCGGATCTCGACCGGCCACAACGAGGGGCTGGGCGAGCTGGGGAGCAAGGTCGAGGCCCTCGCGCGCGAGCTCGACGATGGGCCGCGGCTGGCCCGCGTGCAGGTGCGCCAGGCGCAGGCGATCGCCCTGGCCGCCGCGATTCCGGGCACCCTGCATTCCGCGCTCGAGCGCGCGCGCGAGGCGGCGGCGCGTGCTGACGCCGGCGATCTGCGGACGCGCAGCTATGCGCGCTTCATCGGGGCCGTCGCCTGCCGCGATCTTGGACGGCTGGCCGAGGCCGTCGCGGAGTTCGACGCCGGCGTCGCGCTGTTCGCCGCCGACAGCCACGACGATCCAGGTCTCGTCTATCCCATCTTCGTGAGCCTCTGTGGCTGGCGCTCGGAAGTCCTGGCCGGCCTGGGCCGCTTCGAGGCCGCGCGCCGCTCGGCGATGGAGGCGCTCAGGATGGCGACGGAGATTCGCCATCCGTCGAGTCTCTCGATCGCCAACGCCTTCATCGGCTACACCCTGCTTCTCGCGGGTGAGCCGGACGCGGCGGTGCCGTATCTCGAGCGCGGCCTGGCGATCTCGGAAGAGCACGATCTCGTGCACGGCACGTGCGCCAACGGGATCTACCTCGCGTGGGCGACCGGGCTGGGCGGCCACGGTGCGCGCGCGCTGGAATATCTCGAGCACGCGCTCGAGCGGCCGGTGGGCGCCGTCCTGCAGTGGACCCGGTACGGCACCGTGGCCGCCGCGGCCTACCTGATGGCCGGTCGGCCCGCCGATGCGCGGCGGGTGCTGGCCGACGGCGCGCGAGCGGCGGCGGAGCGCGAGGCCACCGGGTATCGTGCCCCGCTCCTTCGCGTGGAGGCCGAGCTGCTCCTGAGCGATGGACAACCGGCCGCGGCGTGGCAACGCGCGGAGGAGGCCGTCGCCGTGGCGTCCAAGCTCGAGACGCCACCGGAGCTGGGCCACTGCCACGCGACGTCGGCGATGGTGGCGGCGCGTCTCGGTCGGCCGGCGGTCGCCAAGGAGCACGCGACGGCCGCGCGGGCGATCTTCGAGAGCCTCGGTCTGTCGTTCTGGGTAGCCCGGATCGGGGACAGCTAGCCGTCGCGCGAGGGCAGGGCGACCGTGGCCTTGCCGGTGACGACTTTCTCGCCGCGCTGGTTCTCGGCCCAGATCTCCAGCTCGACCAGGTGGACGTCGTCCTTGCTGGACTTGCCGAGCACGCGGCCGCGGCAGGTGACCGTGTCCTTCAGACGTACGATGGCCGCGAAGCGCACGCCGAGCTTGCGCACGGCGGCGGGGCCGGCCCAGTCGGTCACACACTGGGCCACGAAGCCCATCGAGAGCATGCCGTGGGCGAAGACGTCGTCCATGCCGGCCGCCTTGGCGAACTCGTGGTCCTGGTGGATCGGGTTGAAGTCGCCGGAGGCCCCGGCGTAGCGCGTGAGCTGGATCTGCTGGATGGGGCCCTTGACCAGCGGGGGCAGCTCGTCGCCCACCTTGACGTCCTCGGCGTAGATCCGCGAGTACTTCATAGCCGCACCACCGTGATGTGTCGCATCGCACCGGCGATCTCGCCCGTCTTGTCGGTGGCGACGGTCTCGCGCACCACGAATCCCATCGGCCCGCTGCGGCCCGTCTTCTCGTAGATGTCCACGATCCGCGAGCGGCACAGGAGGGTGTCGCCGGGGCGCAGCGGACGATGCAGCTCGAACTCTTGCTCGCCGTGGAGCAGCCGCGAGATGTCGGTGCCCAGCTCGCGCAGGAAGTCGGTGTTGTCGCCGGCGGCATCCCGGAAGGTGGTCATGAACGTGGGCGGGGCGACGATGTCGCCCCATTCGGACGCCTGGCCGGCGCGGTCGTCCAGGTACAAGGGGTTCGCATCGCCGATCGCCCGGGCGAACTCCTTGATCTTGCCGCGCTCGATCGTCACGACGAATGGTTGGAGCTCGCGACCGATGAGCGCCTTGTTCAGCTGGATCGGCATCAGCCCTGACCTTTCTTCATGGCACGCTCCAGGAACTTTGCGAGGTTGGGCACGACGAAGCGCTCGTGCCGGCCCTCGGCGATCTTCTCCTTGGCGTCCCACGCCTCCACCTGGAAGAGAAAGCGCCGGCCGTCGGTCTCCAGCAGCGTCGCCTTCGCGCGCACCATCATGCCGACCGGCGTGGCGGCGAGATGGCGCATCTCGATCATGGTGCCGACCGTGGAGGCGCCCGGCGGCAGCGTCGGGATGATCAGGTTGGCGGCGGCATTCTCCAGCAGCCCGATGACGTGGGGCGTGGCGAAGACGTTCACGCCGCGGTTGCCCATCGCATCGGCCGTGACGTCGGGCGTGACCGTGCGGGAAATCTCGTGGACGGCGCCGGGCTCGAGCGGCATGGGCGATATCATACCCCGGTGACTCGGTGGATCGCGGCGACGGGCGCGTTCGTGGTCTCGCTCGATTCCACGGTCAACGTCGCCTTCCCGGCCATGACGGTCGCGTTCGCGATTCCCCCCGAGCGCGTGCGCTGGGTGATCGTCGGCTACGTCTTCTCCTACGCGATCACCTCGTTCGTGGCGGGCGCGCTCGCGGATCGCGTGGGGCACGGCCGCGTGTTTCGCGCAGGCCTGGCGCTGAGCGCGGCGGCGTTCCTCCTGGCCACGCTGGCGCCGACGTTCGGCTGGCTGCTGCTGGCGCGCGTGGTGCAGGGGCTCGGCGGCGGGTGCGTGTACGGGACCGTGCCGGGCATCGTCACGCTGAGCGCCACGCCGGCCACGCGCGGCCGCGCGCTCGGCTTTCTCAATGCCGGCATCGGCCTCGGCTTCAGCGCGGGGCCGCTGCTCGCGGGCGTGCTGGTCGGTGTGTTCGGCTGGCGCTCGATCTTTCTGCTCCGGCTGCCGCTCGCGCTGGGGGCGCTCGCGTGGGCGCTCTGCGCGCTGCCGGGCGCCGCCGCGGAGCCCGCGGCCCGGCTGGTGGCCGCGCGCGACGTCCTGCGCGCGCCCGTGCTCCTGGCCGGCGCCCAGTCGTTCGTCGCCAACGCCGGCATCTTCGCCATCTGGCTGCTCGCGCCGTTCTATCTCGTCGCCTCGCGCGGGCTGTCGGTGTTCGACGCCGGGCTGCTCTTCACGCTGACGCCGGTCGGCACGACGCTGGCCGCGCCGGTGGCCGGGTGGCTGGCCGACCGCGCCGGCGTGCGCGGCCCCCTG